>Ga0307517_10001055_pt1 | contig 46668 bp, 40 predicted proteins | sample 23_EM_MG_FD_194515 | JGI IMG/M metagenome (GOLD analysis project Ga0307517, IMG submission 194515) | Populus trichocarpa ectomycorrhiza microbial communities from riparian zone in the Pacific Northwest, United States - 23_EM | ecosystem: Host-associated > Plants > Roots > Unclassified | place...
AGGTGCTTTAAATGGATTTGCATCAGAGAGTAAGTTCCATGCATCGCATTCGCAACGACTCACAGTAAGTATTAGTAAATGTTGCGATTATGTTGGAGCTGTTAACGAACAAATTAGCAGATATTTAAAAGTTGAGGGAGATGTAGCTTACTGTTGGATCTCGGAGAAACATACCGTTGATGAGGGGGTGGTAGCGCGACGATAGAGTTGTTAACAAGAGAGCCGATGTGGTCGATCAACGTGCCTGTGTTTGGTCCACACGCTTCCCATAAACAAATTGGCCGTGTAGGTGCTATCCTACATTGTACATTTCTTTCCTGCATTCGTATTTTGGATATCCAATGTATCGTGTCCTTTCTTCAAAGTTCGAGTGAACCTACCGTCGGTTTGGTTTGTTTCGCGTGCACTAGAGATCTTCGTCACCCTGATGTCGTCCTTTTTCATTCCATCACCCTCCCTATATGTGACCGGTCCCATGATGCAGACCGCGACACATATGTGGAGTAGTCACGGCCTCAATTTGCTGCAGAATACTGGACTACCGAGACAGCTCGGGTGCATTTTCCGCTAGGATTTACCACCTACTACTAGTAGTGCTGCGTTTAATTCCAAAGTTGTATTGCCGACACATCCACATTCTACTATCGATTACATTGTACGTGTTGTCAGTGTTGAGACTGACCAACTCGATATCAATGCCATGCATAATCCCTCTGGAGTGGTTTCAAGCACAAATTGGAGCGTGAGGGCAAGTGCAAGTCTGACAATGCCCAAGAGACTTAGGAAAAAATCAGGTAGGGGGGGTGATCCAGGATTTATCAAATCTACACCCCGTGGAGAGTGAGTTGGGGGTGTGAACCTTCGTACTTTGAGCACCGTGATCTGCCTCCCGTCACCATTGAGGACGAGTCGGAGGAGATTCAATATCACCTGCCACAGAAACCAAGGTGCTAGGCAAATAAACTTGAAGCTAAATAAATATTGCTATTTACAATAAATGACTGTCGCACATCCTGATCATCGCGCGGGTATGCATAAGAACCTTTGTTTTTCCTTGACACTGCGCGATATGTCAAGGTGCAATGATTTCTATGTGTTTACTCGCAAAGCCCTGGGTCGAAGAGCTCGCTCTCTGTAGATAAACGAGAGTCAAATCTCATCAGATCAGCAAACCGTGACTCGAGACCCACCTCTGTGTCTTCAAGGTCAGGATAATCCCGGTTTTCATCCCGCGAAAACTCTTGCGTGGTATCAATCTTTACTGAGGTATTGGTCTGTCGCTGAGTGATAAATATTTTTTTGGTTTTTTCAATGATGTGTATGAAAGGTGTTTTCCAACGTACGCGTGCTCCGATAGAGGTTTTCCCGAAGTCTTTCATGAAGAAGGACACGTCGCCGGGAGTGTGAATTGCTGTCCCCGCGGTTCGAATCTTTTTGCGGGCATTGAGGGTTGCCAAAAAGGAGTTCGTATACACTATATTGTTGCACAATGATTAACGTCGTTGAAATTGGGATAATGCATCGTGTGTTCAGGAAGTAGAACGTACAACGTCCAAGGCAAAAATAAAATGCAATATAAAAGAAGGTATCAGGCGCGGCGAGGATCTGCGGTATGTAAATAAAATCAGGAACAAGGTGCAGGGGAGTGAGAAAGGAGAAGACCAGAAGAAATATGTATAACGCACAGCGATCAGAGACGCGACGGCACAGACGCTAGGAACAATAACAAAGAATGTTAGTTAGTGGAATGCATTGTGGAAGAAGCATAAAGATTGGGTACCTAGTGAGGACTCCCGTGTTGACCGCGAACAGTATCTGGTAAAACGTAGAGTAAGAGGTAGTAGGGGCAATAGAAATGTCTCAAGGAGGCCACTCACGAGCTTGTTAATTATTGTATCAGATCTGATAAAGGAATCGTAAGCTTTCATATAATTCTTGAACACTGGCACCAATCTCACGTACCTATGGAAACCTGTGCGCGAAAGATGGAGGAGGGTGCATAGTCCGCCAGCAATCAGGATATCCCCTGCGGCGGCAAGGGCATTAACCGAGATAGAGAGATACTGAAAATCGTGGCGTTAGGCTTTGTATACAATTACACAGGCGAGTCCGCCTACTTTGAGTGTCTCCAGTTCAGCATAGGTCTTCAATTTTAATCTATGGGGAAATAAACTATTTTGACTAAATGGAAGGACTCTAGGAAGGACAAACGATGTGCATTCGTATGCTGACGATCGTCGGGTATTAGAATTCCGAGACCCCACAAAGATTGAGAAGGCGAGACATACCAATAATAGCACCTATAAACCCCGAACGCTTCAATATTGAAAAATGAAAATGAAATGCGGAAGTGTTTCTCACCAAACTCTCCCAGAACCAACAACACCTGTTTTATTGCTTAGTTAAGGCGGAGACGGCCATAAACGACAGGAACTCACGACAACGCCGGTCAGGAGTTTATTTCCTTTGCTCACTGCAAAAAATAATTTAGCTTGAAATTGGGAGTGGAATGGCCCAACGCACAACGCCATACACGCATGACCAGGAAGCTTAGAGTATGTGTATTAGTCTCATGAAATCCATGGGAATATTCAGACCATGGATGTACCTTTGAACGAGGAGCGCAGTTAAACCCTATGAAAGCGGAGGAGCATTTCGTCAGAAAACAATCAGCTAAATGGACGTACATTAAATATTACTTCAACCTTGAATATCACTAATCGTAAGCAAAAATGGTCAGTCAATGAATGTCAGGGCGTACCAGCATACTCCTATTAATGGGAGTGGGGAAAGCTATAATTATCCTTAGACTCCTAATCCAGCGAACTTACCACACGATCAGCTGCAGCTCCGGTGGGTTATCCCAATTCGTAATGGTATACCAGTAGACTAAAGAGTAAATTTTAGCAAGCAGAGGACATAGGGTCATTAACTTACCGGTGTGTGTGATAAGAACCTGATGGATAGTGTCGAAAGTCATGACGGCAGCCACCTATGTAAGATACAATGCGGATGGGAAAACGAAAGAGGATGTAATTTACTAGCAGCTTGATTGGCCACGGATCATTTTGATGTGCGTAGTAGTACCAAGCTTGAACAATTGAGACTGGGATCTGGGATCAATGGTTGTATTAAGATCCAATATCACTGTGACGCACCACCATGTAATCTAAATGTTAAAAATACTGATCAGGACCTGCCCTAATTTGAAATATCACGACTTGCGTTGCAGCTGCTACTAATCCAGCGAATGCTGCCCCAAAACTGTTGGTGAAGAAGCATTTATGAGCAGACGGAAGAACTTTTGCAGGCCAAAAAGGAGTCTCACGTATGGTTCAGGAAAGTCATTTGAAGAGCGGAATACAAAATTTGTTAGTGGCCAGAGCACAGAGCACAAGAAAAAGGAAGGTCACTCCAGTGTGCGAACAGGAGAGATAGTCCCAGCTTAAGAGGAGGGGCCAAAAGGTTTGACACTAGATATCAGAGGGAAGCATGGCAGTGTTGTGCGGTTATTAACCCAAGTTACGAGTTCCAGTTACAGCTCAAATGCCAGTGCAAATAATTCTTAGTAATCCGACGCCGATGACCAAGTATTGACAACACGCATCCATGGATGGCATACCTGATTTGGCTCAGATTCTTTCGTGCAGTGAAAACATTCCTTATAAGGAATCCTATTATGGCCATGGCCTCCGGAGATACTTACCAAATATGGCAATTCTAATCATTTGTTTGGTGGCTCACTGCTTGAGCGCCCGATGTATGGGTATATCAATGTCTTGGTGTGCAATTCCCAAAGTTCAAACGTTCACGTTTGAGAGGAAAGGGTCCGCCTACTTGGTGTACTTGAGTTCTTCATGGCAAATGTTCATTTGCGTCAACATCGGCCTATATTTTTTTGATGCAACGACTGATGGGGGCAGGGAAAAACATATTTATAATTCACATCATGTCCCTCCTCCACTTGGAGCACACAGTTCCTTCACAAGAGCCTACTTTCCAGGGTGGCTTCAAACACCCCTCGGAAGTCGTTCAAAATAGAAAACGATGGGAATGTTGCTAGAAACGTGTCCTTGCCCAGCGCACACATGTCAAGACGGCGTCGGGAACACCGAGAATGCCGGTTGATGGGCTGTGATATGAATATTGATAGCTGTACTAAACACGGAAGGCTCATGGCAGATGACGGCCAACAGGGTTGGAGCAAGAGCAACCTCATGCCAGGTGCAAGGTTTCCACAAAAATAGCGCAGAAGGGATTTCTCAATATCATCTGCCCAATCTCTCTGAGTGCTTGGCGTTTCAGAAGTAGGTCACTTCGTCTTTGGGTATAAAAGCTTTGTCTCTGGTCTTGTGTTTTCTTTCAAGCTGCGCTTCCAGGTTCCCACTCAACTGACTACAGGCCCATTTCCTGTCAGTGCCGGTCACATATCCGTCCTTTGCATATGATCAAAAGATCTTCCGAGTTCCAAAAATTTGAACGAACTAAGAAGCCAGTAGAGATTACTACAGTGTATAAATGTATTTGCGAGCCGAGGGGGTGGGAAATCGACTGAGGAATACTACGCAAACATATGGGTTTTTGTACTACGGGAAGAGAAGTCGATGAGATGGAGCAATAAGGAAGTCCAGGTGAGATTATCGATGTGATTTTGTGAAACAGTAGAAGGTGTCTGGGCATTCCATCCTACCGGCAACGAATCCCGATTGCGATAGCGTGAAAAGACAATGTTGATCCGTGCACCTCATCCTTGACTTTGTTATAGAACCCATTTAGACGTTTTCATCATGGAGTTCACCATTTTCTCCGCCGTCTATGCTTTCCTCATGGCTTTAAACGCCTTTTCATGCATGCCCCGTGGAATTTGACGAGTACATACACTGGCTGTCATTGTGCATCATATCCAGACGTCTGACAACACGTCTCTCCTCTAAGTTAGAAATTCATTGCGGGTCGGATGCCCTAACATGCAAGCAGAACAACTAGATCGTTTATCCTACCGTCTTCCAATGTGTTGGCGGAAGCATCGTGCCCAAGCCGAGTGTCCCCGTCTCAATGAATTCAGCCAAGTTTGTACAACTTCCTGGTGCAAGCCCACTTAGAGGAGGAAATATATTAGACTACCTTTTTTCTTTTTGTAAATTCGAGAGTCATTAATGAATGTGATGCTGTCGGAACATAAATCGTTGTGCACAAATTAGGAGTCATAGACTAGAAGGTTTCTCGGGATTTTGCAAGCTGACGAGGCGTGAAACTCGGTATTCCGAAATGTATATCTATTAACAAAGGGAAACGGCTGGATTGGACAAGAGTAGAGTGCGAGGGGTGAGACGCACCACAATGTGGAGCAGAAGACCCAGTTACGAGCGGAAACGCCCTGTAATGAAGGTAACGCAAAGATGGATGCGATGGTGACGGAGATAATGTTAGTTCTCCCATGCTGAAGTCCCTATCGCTGCAGACGGGAAGATCGCGCCCTACCACCACCACGAAATTCGAATAAGGATGTGGATATTTCCTGATATCGAAAGCACGGATAAATACACATACATGCGTTGGGTATTTACGGCCATTGTAGCTGGATTTTCTGACCAGGAAGCTCCACTTGAATTTGAGAGATGCGATGACGAGGCTGACGAGTTGCGGGTTGTGTTCAATAACTATATGGAAAGAAGCGGTAGAAAATGGATCGAAGGGAAGTTCTTGTCGAGACCAAAGCTATTATAAATGGGTCGCCGAGGCCTCAGTCTGGGTAGGAACGGCGGCGTTAGCTCGAGGATACGTTGCTGATGACACCGTCTACAGAAGACGCATCCCACATCGATCACGCAGATTTCCCGTTCCACGTTAGCCCTTCGCCCCAGAGAAGAATAGCGCCATGCTAAGGCACTAGACCGAAGGTCTACTCTGTGCACGGGAGGATTTTGTCCTCAGCCACCTTTCTCATTCTTGGTGTGTAGGCGGCGAAGAGATTGACAATGCATAGAATATCGGGCGGGGATGGGACCATAAACAAGGGGGTGGATGACGAGTAGGTGTGTAGGGTGTTTGGGACGGAAAGTACATTGGACGTTGGGGAATGTTGATAAAAAGGCTTGGACGGGTTAGAGGGAAGAAAGGAGTGAGTGTGGGTAGCAAATAACTTCGATCAGGCGAATCGAGAAAGACGCGACCTAGTGGCCTTGCTATTCTCCTTGTCTTTTTTTCGTTTTCGAGGCTGGTTACTGCGTGCCTCGACTTTGAAGTGGTCGTCCTAGATATTGGTGGTATACTTGAGTTTATTGGGTGGTTGTCATCAGGCGTATTGGGTAACTCCTATGTTTCCTTCGTGCTTCTGGCCCTGGATTGCCGTTGGATGTTGCCACTTCAGCATGGTGGGATGTCGTATGCATGCCAGGTGGTTGGTTAGTATGAAAAAGATGATGGGAAGTGTAGAGAAATATCGGTGGTATTGGGTATGCTGCCCAGTTTTTCCCAAGAGAGCGAGGGCAAGTGAATCTTGGGTGAGGAGTTCATCCGACAAAATTATGACGCAAGTGGCATGTGCTACTGTGGTACAGAGCTCGATGCAGCAGGGACTCGAACCCAGCGAGGTGAAAGCTTCAGTATTATGTATTACCTTGCTCTGCACTTTACTGCAGGGAGTTAGAAGATGTCATCAGTGTCTTCGGGGAGTCCGGCGAGCCAAGGGAAAGTACGATGAAAGGGAGCGGTAAATGCGCATGGGGAATGCCAAGACAGAAAACATGATTGATGCTCGTTGGAATTAGGATAAGAACTAGCCTTAGGGTTGACAGGAAATATGAATTGACACTTAGATCTCTAACAGGGCGTTACGCCTGTCCATCATTCAAAAATACGCAAAAGATCACCCCCAACGAATTCCTCATCGCCAAACCAGTGACACTCCCATGGTCGGACCCACCTCTAACTCCGTGAACATATTCCATCTCGAAATTGTATTCTCTTGTATCTTGATGACATATGTGACATAAGGAGTCGTTTCGTTTCTCCCAAAACGCGCGCATCAAAGTTCGATGACAATTGAGAAGGAGAGTAGATAGATGGGGCGCAATGCACATCAGAGAGGAGAGGAAATAAGAAGCAACTAATAGTATACGTTATTGCAGTCGGGGATGGCGCACGTCCGATATAGGTATTAAAAAATGGAACAGCCGGTACGTGACCACAGAGGGTGAAATAGTAGGTGGCCGTTGGCGAACGAAGAGGCTCCTGCTCCTCCACAGTCCATGCTGCTGAGTTGGCAAGATCGTCCAGCAAGAGTCAAAGAACGGGATGACGGCAATTATAGGTAGAGGTGGGTAGATATTGATATAGAAGGTATGAATAGTTGAAATGTGGATATGTGGACATGACGGGGATATCAGGCAATATGGAGCGCGCGGTATGTACAAGCGGATTAAAGAAGTAGACAATGATACGTCGGCGAACAGAGGGGAACGTTGGATCGAACGAACGGAGTAGAGTAGTGAGTGTTCCATCGAATGCAAAGTGGTGCGATACAGGACGGAGGCCATGTGACACCGACATTGGGAGTAGTCCGACAAGCAAAGCCCATTTGAGAGAGTCGTGAGCGGCAGAGAGTAGGTACGAGTGGGGCATGATATCCGCGTAAAAAGGAAATATTGATGAGTAGGCGATGTATACATGCGAGAGAGTGGGTTTGGGTGATTCATGAGCGAGAGGGCTAGTAAACCAACAGTGGTTAGTAAAACCATCACGACAAGACATGAAAGAAGAAAGAAAAGTCAGGGGGTGGGGTAAAAATGCTGACCGCAGATGGCCGTTCCAGGGGCGATTGAAGAAAATTAATGACAGATCGCAGTGACCAATTATAGCTTCGTCACCATCCGCCTTGAAACCACCACGCAGAGCAAATCACCAACAGGCGAAAAGAAGGGAAGCTAAAATAACGATGAAACAAAGGAACTCACCAAGAAAAGAAGGCGATGACAACCAGACAGAATTTTACAGAGAAAGGAAGGAAGGAGAGAAAACGAGCCCCAAAAAAAACAGAACTAACGACTTGCAAAGCCCACGGATGATAGGATCCGTAATTTTTTGAGCACATTTTGCAACGTCGTGTCTTTGACGACAGCGAATACAAGTCGGATATTCGTTTTATCTGTCGTTTGCGTCAAACTAACCACAATGTCAACGGAGAAAGTAGAATGACGAAAGGTGGCGCGACATACTGGGGATACATGCTTAATCCCGCTCTATTCGCCTGCATAAACTTCCAAAGGATGTAACTGACAGCCTTGTTGATATCGGAGCCACCGGTGTATTCAGGAAAATACCGTTCTAGCGGTACTTGTTCAGGGTGATAATGATGAGCTTGACCGCGACAGTACGAGAAGGGGGGATAAAGCACACCTTCGGTAATTTGTCCTGAAATACATCGATTTTATTCAAGAGTAGAATAATTGACGTCTGTAGGAACTACCGTGAGTTGATGACCGACTCGAAAAGGACTAGTGACTCCAGCATGCGGTTCTAGAGAAATGAAAGGGCATTAACGCGGTGTCGGGGTTAGTAGATTCCATTTACACACCCGCGTCTTCTTCTCCAGTAACACTTCATCGTATTCACACAACGCCGTGCAGAAAATGATCGAGGTCACCAACTCGAAAAAATGAATCCACTTCTTTCTTTCTGACCGTTGACGCCCAATATCGATCACATATATTCTGAAACCAGAAAGGCAGTAGTTAGCATCATGAAAGCCGGGACGTGTACAGGGTTCCAAATATGGAAACTGACGAGAGTTTCCCCATGGTAAACCTCTTCGTGAAGCTCACATTCTTCTGCCTCGCGCGTAGGACATCGGTTTTATTGGGTAGATACCCTGGCGAACCTATCCGTAGAGCTTGGCCAAAGAAGCTGTAGAAAGGGGGTCAGCGCCATTAAAGCAGGAACAACTATAAAGAACACACTATGTGGCAGAGTCCATGATTTTGGGAATAATAGAATCCTTCCATAGCTGGTTGGTAGCCTCAGCGATTTCGGTAGGGAGGTACGGGTTGCCGCTCTGCATATCCAGCCGGTACTCAAGCACCTTTGGATAAGGAGAATGAAAATCGGGAAATCGTCTGGGCGCACCGACTTAAGACACCTCGGCCCTTCTCTGTTAGCGTTGGCTGAGGCCGATGAAGTTGCTACATGTGGGGAGGCAGTTTGTTCATCCATGGTCAAAAGGTGGCCTAGAAAAAGCGAAGTAAGATCAATTCTACCCCAAATGTCCAAGGCTTAAGATCGTTCTTCACCTAGGAGTTAAGGTGTTCAATTAAGGTGGATTGCGTTAGTCTATCCTCCGCTGTGAAAGAGATACAGAATCAACAAGGCGTTGTAAGAAGAAGCAATAAATTCGTAGAACATATGAAAATGACGGGAAAGTAAGTGGCCCGTAAGGCATGTGGGGGAGAACTTGGCTTCGTGAAGAAAAATGCGACGATCAAGACGCGAGACAGACGGCGCGAAGGGCACATACGGTTGTATCAACCCAGAAAATTGAGTGCCTAGCAGACGAAGCTGAGCTTCTCGATTGTGACGACATCGTAGACCAGGACGTGCGTACATTCGTTGAAAAAAAGCCCTTGCCAATCATGACCAAATAACGTTACATAAGCGGACCGGCTCCCGTTTAAGAATATCATCCGTTTGTTGATCCACACTGATCTTCGCTAATTTTGCTCTCTTGCTCGAGAAAATCCTGTTCGCTCGATGGGCAAGGAATGCTGAAGAAAATATTGGTTCTCTCATGCCCTGGATCGACTCATACCGTTCTCGAGACCCTTTAAATTTCCCCAAGATACTCCGAACGATTACACTGGAGCAATCGAAAATAAAGGCGCCAGCACCCCACGCCCCACCTTATTCAAACCATCAGATCGCTGGACCAAATTTCATCCGTTTCACTGGGCAACCCCACACACTTATCCCACTTCGTACCCCAAAGTCACCTGCGACCTTATTCATTCGGTCCCGACTTCCTACACCACCGACCACCTCATCCCGAATCTGACGAAATTTATTATCCCCATCAAGGTGTTGTCGAGCATGCATGAGGGAGAAGGGGTTGCTTGTGCTTACTTTCATACAAATGAGTCGGGCGTCAGTTAATCTAGAGGGTGGTTAGTTGTTCAAGTACTAGTATAGCGAGTTATTATTTTCGTCCCTTCATTCGGTACGGGCTTCAGAATCTGATCCCAATCCTCCCAATCGCCGCATCGAATGGAGGCACTGCGCACGAAGACCATATCGCGGCGATGGACGTGTATTGGCGCAACTAATGTACATTTTCACTTAGCCGTGGCTCGATAACTTATATCTCCTGTTCAGATATGTTACTCGCTTCTTCGGCAGACAAAATTTTCCAGGTTTACTGGAGTCCTGCCTTTCTTTAGGTAGTGCCCACGCGAAGGTCTCCTGGCGTCAACACGAACTACCAAGTTAATGGGCTGATGTTGGAAAATCGTAGGAGCATCGCTCTCATTACTAAGTTGGCATTTTTCTGAAGTGTTGAAAAATGGATACTTGATCAATACGACAGACTGAGAAAGCGTAAACGCGTTCGTTCATGGTGATGTATAAGGAGACAATGTTCGAAGACACCTTACATGGTTTGCTCTTTGAGCTGCGAGCTTCTTTCCGACGCATTCTGTCGCTATTCATGATGATTTAATGAATGAGTATGAGGCCTGCGAGAGCCCGGACAATATATCTTGAGTGGATATGGATTATATGGGGGCTCTTCTACATCCTGACGGGCTTAGCGAGCTCCTTATTGCATCAGCCTCTCTCGACGCTCTCCGGGCTATTGATAATATTTATGCGGTTTAAAAACTCCTGCTAGGTCGAGCCTGACTCCCGTTGCAACCACGCCCGCGTAATCTGACAATGGCAGAGTTGATTCCTCACGCCACAAAACATGATTCGGCAAGTCACGAAGGGACATCTTGAACCCGACTTTTACTTTTTTAGTGTCGTAGACACGGAAAGTTGATACTCGAAGTTGGCACCTCAACAATTATTCAAGACCCAGTGCCAGTCCTAATCGAGAATATGAAGCACCCGCTATATTCATTGATACACTATCAAATGGAAAAGTCAGATATCAGGTTCAAATGAAAGGTTATACAGGAAACTAGCCTCCTGCCTCACCAATTGAGTTGTATGCCACCCGTTTTTGGTATTGTTAACTTGAATAATATCACAATTGAGGATGCATCGATAAAGCCGAAGCCTCGTGACGAAGATGCGTGGAAGCAGAATTTCATTGCGAACCCGCCCACTAGAGTCTACGGCCGCTTAATCCCAAGCATGATCTTGCCCGTATTACTCTCTGTCCCGACGCCCTGCAGCGCAATTGCGCTAATACCGAGGGCTGAATCGACCGATGGAAACTGGTTACCCGTTTCTTTTGTTCCGGATGCCCAATTGAGGGAATAAGCCAGATACATTGGTTGGCGACTTGGTCATCTCAAGTACAGCCTCAAGATCACCTACTCACCTGCTTTCCATTCGCGAAAAAATCCAAGACGTATGTGTTGGATGCTTCGACCACGCTGGAATTCAGTCAGTAAGCATATTTGAAGGATTTATCTCTTTCATTCTCCCCCGTAAGATCAAGTTCAAATAGACGATAAGTTTGAATTTCTGAATTGAAATACCGCCGATGCCTTTTTTGATGAACCTGGACCCCCAGAGGGATTGAATGAACACGATTCAGGTCAAGGTGATCCGAGGCGTACCTGGGCCTGTACCTGTGATAAATTCGACCTACCTTTTTCTCCAAGTACCGAGAAGTGTCTCTTCTGCTCTGCTAATGTTTAAGGTCTTTGTATTTTTCCTTTTATGTTTTGTCTAGCCTGGTTGTTCTATAATCCTAATGTAGTCAAATTATACGTCTTTTGCAAATTTTGCCGTCCCGAATTCCAACGGAACACTCCAAGAACCAATTCGGATCGCGTCCTCATTAGGTAAAACACTACATTTGAAAAATACTGGTCGTATGAAGAACATCACTGAAGGTGATTGTCTCGGAAACCAGTCCTTTCATGCGGTGCTACTATGTAGCCGGTTGGGTGTGAGCCCGAAATACTGAGGCTAGCAGGCGGAAGTCTGTTGCTCATGTCTTACGACTACCGCACCCAAATACCTCTTTCAATGAATCCAAACACCCAATCCAATGCGCAGTCGGGGTTTTGAAACCGCGCAGGTCACCTCCACAGGTGGACATGGTTACGGGTAATGGAGAAGACTCCGCGTCTCTCCTATACAAGAGCTTTTCTAATTCTAATTACATTCCGTTATTCAATAAACATGTTTGGGAGGGGGAATCTCCGTGGTTGGGTCGAATGAGTCCCGGCGAGGCATCATCAGCAATCGATTCATCATGCTTGACGAACTTGGGCAGCCGCGCTGGAGCTCTTGAATAGGCCCCACTGCTGTCATTTGTCCACTCATTGATTCGTTCTTGTATAAATAAGTTAGTAGGATCTGCGCAAAGGCCAATTTTAAACTGTCTGGACTAGTCCATCCGCCTCACGATGGAAGTTGAGCCAGTGTAATTAAGAAACGAACAACCCGGTAACATATCGCAGATTTTAACTACGGTATACCCCACATTCCGTCGGTCTTCCGTCCGGGTCCATAATCCACCCATCGGGACTAGGATTCTCAGCTGTTCCGGTCACCTACTAATTTGTCACTGTTCCCCGTACTCGAACCCGCGCGACAAGTAAATCGTGAAAGATCTCCGATGATTCAACCTTGACTAGGTTCAGGGGCCTTCGACATTATTGAAGCTTGCTTATAATTGTAATGGTCAGATCTCTTATAGGGATGCAAGGAGAACAGGAAAGAACATCTAGTACGTACATGTGTATGTCCTGGGTTGTCCCGCAGGCCGCCGGCGGGCGGTTTCGCAATGTTTCATTTATGGCTCTTGCTAATAATCGATGGGAATAACAAGTGAGATCTTGCCGATGTGGTAGTTATCAATTCTAGATCGATAGTGGACGTGGGCACTCGGAAGGAAGGAGAAAGAACGAACGTGATATACTGTACATACCCCACGCTAAATAGGAATAAAGATTAACTCGCACCTAGATCTTAAAGATAGAAGATACGCAAATGCGCGAATGGGGAGTATATCCATAATTCGGCATAAGCTGGCGAGGAATGATGCGAGGTAGGCAATGAATGGACTATCCTCGTCTACCAGGCTCAAGCAAGGAGAGAAAATCCAGAATAACGGAGATATATTTCCCAAGAATTAATCCAGCCCGAAAATGGAGCTTCGTAGTGATGAAAGCAGAAAATACTGATCAATGGTTGGATAGTATGAGAGAGCAGAGGCGACTTGTTTTTAGCTGGGATCAGGGTAAGCGGGTGTGTTCCCCGATGGAATATGGACGCTGCCTGCCGCTCTTTTGAGCGCGAACGGAAAAAATCGGGATATAGGTCGTACGTTTAACACTATATCCATTCTTTTTATCTTAAATATAGAAGCGTGTGTCGGGATTGCTGCATGTGCTACTGTGAACGGCCATGCGATTGCTGACGAATATGAGAGCGTTATGGTCACTGGTGGGTTCATCACGAGCGCCCGGGAAGGTGTTAGTACCAGCTGAAGGATACGTATATATCACCATTCATAACCGAATAACTGGAAATAACCCAAAAGAACAGAAGGAGATGGAGGGCTTCGGACATTAAACTTGCCTGGATTGGGTACGTCTATGAAAAGGCCATAAAAGCTGAAACAAGAGGTGAGTAGAAGGAAATGACAGAAAGATAACCCATAAGCCAGGGGAGGTAAATTGGTTCATGAAGCTGGATGCGACGACCAGCCGACATGTGGGACAGGCTATACTTAAGTACTTATGGGTAAGGTCCACGCAGCAACTTTACGGCCTAGCAGATGAAGTTGGCGGTAAGTGGATCCCAGTCTATTGGCGCCATGAACAGTCCGTCCAGAGCAGGACCGTGACACGGTGGTAGCTGGGTGGTAGAGGAGAGGTCCACCAAGTTCGAACAAAGGAGAGGATTGGGAGGACAGGTACTTACCGTGGTATCGCCTTTCCTGAGGCAAAAAAGTATATCCCCATAGCCAACTTCTCGATAGCGACACGAACTAAAATAAAGAAAGTTGAACGCCTTTGCCAATTATAAACATCCTCATGGCCTTTGATTAATCATAGGCCCATGGGGAAGGGGGGAGCGATTAAACATGTCCCGTTTAATCCAAATATTTAATTTTAATTTTGGTCCGCTTACTTTGGAATTAATCACGGTAACTCAGGATTGAACAGCGAAGGACCCATTGGATTAAACAGGGGCATTATTTACATATTGGCAAGGATTTAAACTGGGGTTCAAACAGGGGATTTTGATGATTGAACGGCCAGATTAAACTAGCAAATTCGGTGATTTAACAAGTATATTGGGAAAGGATTTATGTAAACGGGGGATTTTAAAGATTGAGCGGCAAGGCGGAAAATTAAAGCACAAGATTGAATAAAGTTGGCGAGTGATCCAATCCAGTCCTTGTGTCCGTATTCTGGATCATTGCGTGCAAGCTAGGGTTTATTGAAGATATATGTGGTGACAGAAATTCCAGGAGGCATCTTGGTACAAGTAGCACAACAGATGAAGGGAAAGTTAGCGTGGGAGCAGAAAGATGGCCAGCCTACCTCTTGCTTTAATAAGTTTGTGTCCTGGGCCAGTGGCAGATGGGCCAAATATGAGGTTTTGAAAGCGGCATTGCTAGCGGCATTGCTTTGCTGTTTGGATACGGTCCATTACCAAATATGGACGTCCCCACTGCTTTGATGAAATTCCTTCAAAGTCGACTGGCAAGGCGCTTACTCTCTGATTTCCAAATATAGGCATGTGGGTCAAAGCTCAAATTACCATTGCCCGTAACCAGCACAATAATGGCCCATTCGACAGATTTAGACAATTGGTGGAATCAAAAGGAAGGTACGGTCCATGCAATAATTGCAGAGATTCAAGGCAAGCCGAGATATGTTGCCAACTCAATCGACCTTAATAATCTGACCAGGAGGACGGCTCGCAGGCTGAATAGATGTATATCTATCCTAAATCCACATCAATCACCCATTCAATCCCCTTCCGTGTTCAAATCTCCCTTCTGTGTTTAACCCCCCTTCTGTGTTTAATCCTTTTTCGTGTTTAAAACCCCCTTCTTTGTTTAATCCCCTTCTGTGTTGAACAACTTCTGATTAGTGTTCAAGATTAATCCAGATTGAATGACAGATATGTAGTCATTTATATTTCCCATGTACATCCAGCATATAAATAATTGATTAATCGATTGAACTGACGCTTTAATAAATAGTTCGAATTGGATTAAACACCAGTGACAATCAATCGGGCCAGCCCTTCCCCATGGGCTATCGATCAATCAAAGTCCATATGGTTACGGAGCCCTTCGCCTCTGCATCTTGCTTGCAACTGAAATCAAGCAGAAGGGGTCGTCCTTGTTCGACGGATGGGATACACCAAGGTGAGAATGCTTTTCCAAAATGCTACTTCTCCGGTTGCCAAATGAGTGGATGCTTGTATGGCCTAACGAAAGAAGGTGCTCGCAAAATCCTTTCAAAATGCGCAGAGGACATGGACGAACATATTTCCATCACGTTTGTCCGTGACCAAATCAGTGGACGCCGGTTGTTCGTAATGCTATTCTTTCCCGTCTTCTCATCGCAGGCTGTTCGTTTGTATTATACGGTTAATGAATGTCTCCATGTCTCCTAGAATATCTGCCTATTTTTTTCCCCTACAATTCGAAACAGACCAAATTCATAATTAACGACTGACCCCGACAGCCATTCACCATTCAAACCCTGGTGTCCCTGTTGATAAAATTATTCCTTGTCCCACATAATCGCCACATGCATAATAACGTGCATCTTACCCTGCCGAGCCAAGGCCGCTGATCACAGAGGATCATCCATTTTCAACGAGAGATATTGTTCGCATCATTTCTCCCGCAAAACACTGAAATGACACCGATTTCTCGTCCCGTGCCGTGGACAGAGCTTTTAATGTGGGGTTATCGGACACTCGCCCGGGTTCGCGTACAGAGGGAGTTGTTTCAGAGCCAAATTTTTATCACGAGTGTCGAGGCGCATGGTACGTTCGGAGATGTCGGGGATAAGGTTGGCGGGAGGGGCCATGTGTGAATGCACCCGTACACATCTGGTTTTCCGAGGCATCGATGCGTCGTTGAACTCGCATTTATTCAGGTTACCGGGGGCTTTGGATCAACCGCCGTAATTCGGAAATCGATGAACTGGTTCAAGTAAAGACGATCCCATTCCGTGGAAATTGTTCGCTTGTTGGTTTGTTTATAGCGTAAAATAGTCAATCAGAATTGATTAAAAATGATAGCCCGTGGGGTCGATCAGGGAGACTTGAAGACCTAACAACGGCTCGTTTCAGATTAAAGTTGACTACCGAGGCTGGGGTCATGTACTGACTCGTAATCTGAATTATTCATCCGAATCGTGAGATTCACTGAATAACGGGGAGAGTGCGTGGAAGCACGGGAATTTACTCGAAGGACCCTTCCTGCACGCTATCCCGGAAGGATTACATAGCTATGTTTGGATCAAACAACGTCGCAGATCTTTAATGGATGAGCACGCTAAATTTATTAAGGACGATCGGGTTGAATAAATGGGGGCCAACACACTTCAGCTCAAAGCAGACGCAGCGTCAGATTGTGCGTCCCCTTTGACCGATCCAGCAATGATTGCTACTTTGTAAATGAGACGTGGGGTACACGTTGGGAAATATAAGCGCTAACTCGATATTAAACCCATCGTCAATTTTCTGGAAACTCCTAAGTACACTGGCAGTATATGGTTGCTTCAACCCTCGGAATCGACAGTGGGGCAGAGAGGGCTGAGAAATCAATGAGAAACAGTGAAAAGAGTGAGCATTAGTACCAAGGACATGAGGCTTAGAATATTTTTAAACGGCTTTGGATAAGATAACAACATTAGAAAAAAAAATCCCTATCCTCGAGTACGTAGCTGGGAGTAGAAGGCCACGGGGATACTTAAAATCAATACCATGCCCGGCTCCAACCAGGGAATCCGGTTACATGACATTCGTGCATAGCCCTGCCAATGCCTCACCTCCTCCTCTTCTTTTCTGATGGGTTCGTGGAGCAATATTCACACATAGTCGCTGCAGAGTCGCTGCCTGATTTTGATCGACAGACGGCTCCGTAACACGTGATATTTGGATAATAAACAGACAGTCATGACCTCATGGAATGTATTTGATGTGATTTTACAGTGGCTGGATTGAGATTTCCTCTCAAAGATCGCATGGGACACCGGTCAGTGAAAAAAAAAATAGTTCAATTTGACTCTTCGATGGAGCGTTACTTGTCTTGCTGATTTCGATATCGGCTCGGTCCAAAGTAATGGTTATGCTGACTTCTTTGCTTGTCTTCCTACCGGGGTGTATATATTCATCAACCTTATATTTAGGTTGTCTGGCGCTCCCTCACACGGTTTGGTGCGCTGGTTCGTGGGTTTGTATTACTGTACTATTACGACCGATCGTTCAGTCATATGTCATGAAGGGTCGTGAACTGAACAAATTTGCAACTTGTCATGTGTCATTTGGTCCCATGAACATCCCTCAGACACACGAAAATAGGCTAAAAATGGAAAAATTCCCCCTTTCGCGACATTTGTTATATTCCATTCAATCGACGAACCTAGAGAGTAACCCCTCCAAAAACAGTTAACCTGACCCTCTATGACTTGAAAATAAAAATGAAAATTTTGGGTTTACTGCGTGAACAATTTTTTCCCTAGTCATTGGTCACTTGGAGATTTGAACACCTATCCCAGTGAACAATTGGTCTCATATGTCATACCCCGTGAACGATTGGTTGTAATAGTACAGTAGCTCATTTCGATCCCGGAAGGACTCGGAAGGTCAGTCCCTCCTACATTTTCCCCATCCTGCCGTCAATGCCAACAAATTCCAAAAATCGGGTGATCCCAAGTGAATCTTTCCTCATCAGATTGCAAAGTTGATCTTATCTTGAGATCTTATCTTCCTTCTGCCTTTCTTGGGTAGCTGTCTTCTAGTCGCCTGTTTGTACTACCATAAGTATGTTGTTAAAGAACCCGTTTCGTGTGGAGCTGTCCACTGACAGTGACATGATCCCCCTAGTAACACACGCAGCAGCGCGCAGTCTTGTGATTGATTGTGGGCTGTACAAATACCCTTTGGATTGCATCTCCTCACGATCGCACCTTTTAGTCTGGTACCAGAATGTCTAGTGATATCAGCCCCGCTGCATTCATCAAGTTATACAGGGGCAACATCATCCCCCTCAATGCCTGTTGTGGGTACTTCGCCAATTCATATGGGTTGCACTAATAGATCAGCGACAGTACCAGGATTGGTTTGGGTCGTACACGATTATTGTGAGTTTTGTGGAAGAATTTCGGAGGATATTTTTATTGATAATAATAAATCTCAATGGCTTGTTCTCAACATCCAGTCCTTACGGTAGAGGATGAAGTTCGTTTCCACCGCTTCGTTTAAGTCGCCACTTGCTCAACAGTCCCCACCGCATTAGATTAGATATATCTGGGTGAGTTTTAAGCGGTTGTATGCCTTTCTCTCGGGTTAACCTCCACCAGCCACATAGAATGAACTCTGGGAAGCTCCTTTTCTTTTGGGTCAGTACCACAATCGGGTTCTCCAGATGAACGTAGAATGTCAATTGCCCTTTTGTTCCCGTATCCCCGGGTAGATTCGATACTATGGAATAGCACTTCTAATGTTCGATGTTGTGCAAATCCACGTATTCTCTATTCCCGGAATTACCAACAATAATCTGTAAGTCCGTTGAAAGACCCCTGGCATCACGGGAACCACTGAATGTCTCTGCCAGATGTATAGCAATGGACTCTATCATCCGTGTGGTGGGAGCACTGAGCCTCTGGGCCATAGAGATTGTCATGCAAATGAGAATATACGCACTATATAGATGTTCACGCAAGGTAGATATCCTTACCAGCCACAACTGAAGGCGCTGATTGATGTTGGACTTGGGGGATAGGTAGCGGTGATCAATTTAGCACTCTTCCTGATCTCCATCGTGGGATTTCTCTGGGTGCTTGTACACAACGCCGAGCGCCGCCGGGCTGTAATTGCAAACGCGATTCATCTTCCCCTTCCTGGTTGCCCCTCCATTCACAGCGGTATCGAGTGGGCGCAATGGATACCTGGTATGTATATGCGATCTATATTATCGTTCAGTCACTCACCGCCATCAAGCGACGGCCTTCGAGGGGATCTTATTTCTCTGGGCCATACACAAGACCTTGCGATCCATATTTCGCAAGTGGAGGGTAACTAACTCGTTTGAGTCCTTATACTCGACCATCGTTAGGGACAACATCTTGTATTTCTTTGGGTGCGTAAAATTCCTATGTAAGTCTCCAGTTGGTATACGTTAATACTCTCCTTCCTCCTCGTAGCATCACTTGCTTGCTTGTATTCAACAATCTAATGGTCGTGGTGAGCAATTCCGTCTATTTTCCGAGGTGAATAACGAATTGAGGCATGAGAATATAGGGTGTTACGAAAATCCCTTGGTTTAGTTACTCGTGAGTTAAAATCCCCATTTCAGTGTTCTGGTCCGTTCTATATCCCAGTGCTTTACAGCCCTTTCCATGCAGCAATGGAGATCATGACGTCGCGGATGTTGATCAACCTATATAAAGCTCACAGGAGGACTGAGAACTCTTCTGTTGCAGAAGCCACAGTAGTTCAACCCATGCGGTTCGTATCCTTCGAAGGCGAAGACTTTGGAAATAACGAATCGAATACTCGATTTTGACTCCAGTACGAATCTGCGCGAATGTTTAAATTTAGTCACTCGTTCTGCGAAAGATGAAAATTTCGGGAAGTTGGCATTTCCAAACCTTTGAATCGATCAACCCTATTCGAGGTATCTATCCATTTCACATCAATTACCCACGTCCGAGGCTGGGAATCGGAGGCAATGATATTAATTTAGACAAGGCCAATGATTTGGGATATCTCCGGGGAACGCGGGTGCTTTTGGCACTCGTAATATCGTTGACATTCACGCCCCGGTTATGTGCTTGATAGTAGCATATACGAGATCTCGAGAGACAAGCTCTCCCTATTAGTTTCTTTGAGATGCTTGATCAAGCCATGGATGATAACTCTGACTAAGTATTCATACAAATGGAATAACGGATACAGAAGAAGCGTGCTAAAATACAGAAGCCTGGTAGGAATTCCAATCGCCAATGACTGATGCGATGCGCAAGTTCCAATAAGTAGCTTTAAATACAAGACGTGGTATTAACAGCATGTAGTGTCGACAAAAAAATGGGAGAACGAAAGGTAGCAATAACGAAATCAAACCGAGGCATTCAAGCCTTGTCTAAAATCCTCCAATAATCCTGAATCGGCCATGAATGAGCCCCATCGGTCGTCGAGACGCGAATCTCGTGAAGCGAGACCCAAATCGGCGAGATCCATGTTTGGTGGGGCCCCCGGCGGTAGCGCGTAACCACCCGTCGTTGGTGCATTATTATTGTTGTTATACATTGAGTACTGCTGGTGAGAATGTTGTTGAGGTAAATGGTTCGATGGATTCAGTTCTGATGGGTATTGGGAAGGAAATTGCGCATGGTGATGTGGGGCTTGCAAATTGACCATATGATACCGCTCATGCTGGTGCACGGGTTGATGCGCATGCTGCGGCGGGGAATGTCGGCGGGATTGGCTCTGTTGATTCTGCGAGGGGAACATCGAATCCGGCTGCGAAGGGGACGAGAACGAGGACGAAGAGGACGCGAACGACGTAGGAGCGTGTATGTGGTATATTGAACTTGGAGTCGACGTTACCGGTGGTTGTTGATGTGTGTCTGGATGAAGGTCGTCAGTGGTCCAGCCATAAGGGGAGGATGATGATGGGATTGCGGGAGGTGAATGTTTGTGCGCCCGCTCTGCAGGCGAGTACGGAAAATGGAGGGAATCCATCGGAGGCGCCATGTACGAGTCACAAGATGCGCTACTTCCGGACGAAGGACTCCATCGATCCGAGCTGCCTGAAGAGGAAGACGTCTCGGGTAAAGCCACGGAGCGATGTTGATAACTCGCCGAAGCGAGACCGGGATGTGTTCGTGAAATCTCTTGTTGAGGTTGGCGCTGCTGTTGAGCAGACAAATGTTGTGCGTCGATGGGTTGAGGAGATGAATAGTGAGGGGGACTAGGTTCAAATCTGATAGAACGAGGGGGGGAGGTTCCACGTCGTGTGGAAACGAATCGGGTATGCCCGGCGAGAATGGACAACTCGTCGTCATCTTCTTGCTTGACATTCCAAAGTCCACCTTTATCGCAGGACATGGGCGACGTTTCTGATTGCCCCATCGCGAGCGCATGACGAGCTTTTTCGTTCAACCTTGTTAGGACCGGCTGTAAATATCATATATTAGTCAACTGAGACCAGAAGTTATAGAGAAACAGTGGTACCAAGGCTTTTGCCGCTCGAATGCTATGAACGGATGCCTTCGAAAATAGAACACAAGCTTGCTCTAGCTCAGTCATAGCCGACTGCGCGAGAGGGGAGCGTGGACCGCGAGTGACAACCGTTCCAAAAACAACCTGAACGAAATAAATATGTCAGTACAGTAGTCCGTGTTTATAGGAGATACGCACCGCGGCCGAGAACGCGAAAGTCCACATCTGCCAGAACCGCGAGCATGAGTTCGGCCAGAGGTTGAACTGTTCGCGGACCGATTTGAGGATTGTGGAGGAGGCACGATAGGTAGCGAGAAAGGAAGGAGCGTAGGCGCTTTTGAGTGGGTTGACAGGATGTTCTATGATGGCTTGTGCGAAGAAACTTCGATGGATGTACATGAGTACTGATCGAAATTTATTAAATTCCAAACAGTCCAATAAAAACTGAAACCACATACGCGTTTCTCGAATGTGCTCCAAAACAAAGTTCTGAAATGAAGTAGCTTGATCGTCGGACGATGACGATGGTCCCTCGGGAAGAGGAAATTCTCGAACTTTGCGGTCCAGTTCCATGATAGTGGCGTACGAGGGAGCTTCGGCAGTCAACGTTCGCGTTGTAACATCTGCGACACATTCTGCCGCAAAACGAGCTTGCCAAACCCCATCTTGAAAGATAGGTTCAGGGAGCCGAAAGTCGAGTCATCGGATTGAAAACGTACATGAGGTCCCAAAGTCTGCTTCCCTTCCGGCGCCATCGCCCCCATGCTGTGGATAACTGCAATCGCTGTATGCCATCGAAAACGATGGAGGTCGCCCAGTGTTAAGACTCTGGTATTGTTGGTTGGGACAGGAACAAAATCAACGGGGAAAAGAAACATACCTGCCAGACGTCCGAGATGAAAAGGGTCCAGAATAAGATTCGTCGGCGCTGAGTCATCTTGGGGGATAGACCCCAATGAACGCTATCGCGATCTAAACAAGACATCAGATGATGGAGGTTTTATGGAACGGAATAATCATACGGAGTCCAATCTAAAAGTGGGTATTAGAAACGCGAAAAAATTTGGGAAAAGAACAATGTACCGTTTGAGACAAATTTGAAGCGAGGGTGACGAGGGACCATGTCATCTCCATGCTCGTCTCACTCTTCATATCATTACCACTCATCCCATTATAGACGCTCATGAGGTAAAGTGTTTGAATCGTAACGATTGAGGGTTTCTCCAAGACTGGTTGTAGGGAGAGGGCGGCACGAGATATTTGATAGAAATGACCACCCAGCACGTGTGCTGGATCCTTCCCTGCGAGAGCGCCGATGGCTAAAATAATAAATAGGAGTGCGAGATCATGTGGTCCGCTGTAATCCTCGCCAGGAGGTGCAACCCGCATCTTATAGATGACAGGGAGCATGTCGTCGATGAGCTGTTCGTGAGTCACGCCATGGAACATGAACGAAACTTGCTCAAAATATGTTTCGCACAGCGCGATGGTTTGTTCGTATGGTGGCAAGTGCGATTCGATGATCTCTTGGACGTCGGCGGCCTGGCCCATGGGTGTGAATGGGAAAGATTGAGAAAAGTGCGAGAGGTCGCCTATGCTGGATGGGGTACTCGGCCCATGAACGTGATCGGAGGCCGAGATACTTTCTGGTGACCCATGGTTCGAGTCGAGATTGGCCAGAAGAAGACTCTGAGTACGAGGTCAACGGAATAAAATTGATGAATTACAGCCCAAGACGCACCTCCGAACCTCCCGTCGGCCCAAAAAACCTGGAAATACCATGCTCCGATATCGAGAGTGTCCCGAAGGCGTCCAAGGCCTCTGGTGGTAACATTTTATCCATGGCCTCTTCACTCCCAGCGTCCGTGTCTCCATCACGTTCGTCCACATGTATCAGGTCCTCCTGGAGCAGAGGGTGGGGCTCCGATGAATGTTTACCGTGAAGAACGGATAGCGCATCTTCAAGTTGCCTGATTCTGCCACTGAGACCCGCGATCCGTCGATGGAGGTGTTCCGTGGCGGCCAACACAAACCTAATGCCGAATGATTAACCTCTTGGATGGAGAAGGGCGAGGTGAATGTAATCATACCGGGTACCCTGTCCCGTGGCGAGACTACCTACTAGAAGTTAGAAGGAGAAGATCAGTCCAGGTCAGAGCTTTACTCACCGTTTGGGCATAACGACGCACAACCTCTCCTCTAAACCATCGACATTTCGTTTAGCCAGCTTCAAAGCTGGCGTAAGAGGATGACGCACCTGGCAAGATTGGCATGGGATTTGCTTGTCGCATTTTATCTTCAACCTATTCCGGTGCCAAAATGAGCTTCACGTCCGTGAACAAATGTGCGATGATCGCGTACCGACGACATTCGGCACAGCTAACCTGATTGCATTTCCGTTGTCAGAATCCAGAAGCAAGAAAGATAGAATAAGGTGGTACACACTTCTCCTAGAGTGGCAGGGATCGACGTTGAAGAACATATCAGGAATCGACGGGCATAGATGAACGATGGACAGGAGGCTGACCTCGATTTCGTTTCAACTCGAGTTCCCGACCATGGGTACCATCGAAGCGATACTCTTCAAGTTCCTTCCTACTCGTTCGACGTTTGAGCTTTGATTTGGTGAGTTCTGCAGGCATTGAGATCGTTTCAGGAACATGGGTAGAAGGACAGGACTGACCAGCCCTTCTTATTTCACGAAAATTGGCCTCTACTCTCAATATAGACCGACAAACCAAGCCGCAGCCGAAACAAACAGGCTTGCTTCCCATGTCAATTTAATTCCACCGGGACTCATCACCGCATCATGAGTGACGAGCCAGTTCGAAAGCAAGAGAAACGTGGCTATGTTGCCTGGAGATCGTCGCATGGCGGCATCGATGAACCGATAATTCTCATTTTGGAAATTCTCCGATCGTTGTGGCGTAATTAAGTCACCGGCTCCTCGTTTGCGTGGCAAACTGATCGAACGCCAACCTTGTTTATTTTTACTTTTACAGGCCTCCGCATGCGTAAGAGTACTTGCGTGATGCTCGACGGTCCCGTTTGGTCTTCGAACCCCACTGCGAGTCCACCACAATAGACCCCGCAGTGTAAATGGCCCGTTCACAAATTTCCAAGTCTCATCCTGCTGACGACAGCCGGCTGTCCCCGGACATAATTATGACAAGGGATCTTCGATTTGATGTACTCGCCTAATCGCCAATCTCCAGTCTAGTGCTTGAAGATCGTCTGATAATATTCTTCCTGCATATCAAACCCACTGAGTAAGCCGCCACTCTTTATTATTAAAAATAATACTTGTATTCTCTGGTTTAGGGGCTCCGCGATAAGTAATATAAGCTGATCTATTGAATTCAATTGATGAATTGGATACGTATAGTATATACAGCCTACTTAATAACTCCGAGAATAACCATTTTCGCGGGGTTCCTGTGTTTCACCACAGGAGGCTATTTACGGGATGTAGAATGGAGTTCCTCGAACACTTCGAAGCCAAGGTTTGGGTGCGCTTGGAACAAACCATGGCTGGATGCGGCAGTACTATTGGCTATGTTGTACGACGAACCCATGTTGACATTCGAAGTAAATTTCATCGCATGACATTGGCACTAGACTCATAATCTCTTGCAACCGACCTCCTTGTTTTTCCCCTTAGAGCCGACAGGAGATCACATAATATAAAATACGTCAGCACGCCCCGGTTGACATCTCGGGGGGTTTTCGGGGCTTTTAACAGCAATTATAGTGAATCAGCGCTGGCCTTCCAACGTCAAAGCCGGGGCCCGCACACGAAGCTTGCCTCGTAAGTGCAAGTTTCATCGGCTTTGCATAGGTGCAATGGTGTTTCTGCCAGAGAAATATGTATGATCGATGGATGCGCTCTCAACTGCCCACGTGAGGACTTCAGGACCAAATCTACGGTAATCAAGGGTGGAACGGCATCAATGACATGTGGCCACGCGTCACGTCGCGCATCTTGGAGTCTATTAGAGACATTGAATAGAATTATCCTTAAATTTAAGGGCTTTACATAGGCACCCTGTAAGGTACGGATGTCTGGTTCAAGTGCCCAGTGTTTACTTACCATGAGAACCCCCCGTTTCGTTAAGATAACCGACTTGAAAATTGTTGTGTTGCAAGATATTCTTCCCTCTTACAGAATAATTTTCGGGGTTGCAAATGGAATTGCCCATTGATATTTAATCGTCATTTCCTATCAGTAAACTTCAGGGGCTTTCTCAATTCTGGCGACCTCCGAAAAGCCAGGAAACCACGGAAACAGGAAGCTTCGAAGGTTAGGAATTTCAGTGTTATTCCTGAACATGCTATTGAAAGACCCGAAGGAAATCCGAGAACTGCATGATTCGCTATACATAGCGAACTATTTGCGATGCAGCACGCTTACCCATTAAGTTCTGGGTGGGATCTAGATTACCATTCTGCCGGTGCCGCAAATTCTCGCGAGTCGCGACGTTCTGGCGTATGCGCGTTTGAAGAGACAGAATCTTCCGCCTTGAATATATATGGAGGTCAACAACTATACAACATACACCTAGCAAATATCTGGGGTCGACCCACCCCAACCCCATGCTGGAGAGACTGGTATTTGACGACCCCGACACGACGAAAAATGGATGCAATTTGCCTTCGTAGCGATCACGCACTAGCTCCAAATCCCGGGACTTTTTCCCCCATGGCGTGATTGTTAAGTATTTCGAAAGCGGAAAAACTTAATCAATTTGTTTGGCAGTTTTGTTATTTCTCCCGTCTCGCCTTTCCGCGACTGATTGCCACTTGATTGCCTCGCACAACAACAAGGGACATGGGGGCAATATACATATCTAACATTTGGGTAAGAGATGTCCCCAGTGTTAAACGTTAAGTAAGGTAGTACATGGTTATATTTTCTTGACTGTACAACATCTTCCGAGCTGAGTTTCGACTGAGTTGAACGCGACATGTAAAGTGTTGAATATTCTAACCATGTCGAGATATACAACTTGACAACGCAGTACGCAAAGTTTCCAAACTCGAACATCTTGAGTGAGATCCCCTCGACCCAACCCAATCGGTGCCATGGGGCAGAGATGTTGTTTATGGAAAGCGCTTCCGCACGGGCACCTTTATCAAGTCCGACTCGCGCACGGCTTTCCCATTCCAACGCACACTTCCGGCAATCATTCTTTCGTTTTTGCATTCGCTGACCTCGTTTCCATATTTTTCCCTAACCCTCCTCTTACTGACGCGGTACAGGTCACGGTAGGAAGTAAGTCGTCCTACACCATCCCCAATCCGTGTGTTTGCTGACTGCCTCCTGTTGATATTAATCTCAACAAGGAATCGCTGTGCACTAATTAAGGCGAGATTGCTCTGGCGGGCTCAACCACCGGCGCACCTTTCTCATCGCGCTACCTGCCCCAATTTCCATCGTACGCAGTTACAATCACGGTACCGTTGACTTATCCATGTCTGTGCGTGGAGGAGGACCTTGTCAAGTACATCGAGATTCGAAACCAGGTAATCGATTCAGGACTGATACTTATCCTAGCTTGCCCTAGCTGCAGGTGAGTCATATCGCTGTCCACTGTAATCCGAGATGTGCTATGCATGCCAACTGATAAGATAAGATAGGGCCAACAACGTACAATAGAAACCAACAGCTGCCAATATGTTGGCAGCGAAAATTTTCGACTGCGCTAGACTGCAGTAGACTGCGCTATCGTCTCCATGCTTGCTCCATGCTTGTGTGGTCTTTCAATCCTGGAACATTTTGCTTCTATCTACTTCATCCACCTTCCGGCGAGCTCACTTCCCTTATTTAGATTATGCATGGAAACAACATCCGGTCCGAATGATGGACGTGCTCGGGTATGCCATGAGTCTCTGGTTCGGCGTCAGACGAGGGCGCTTGTGGTAATTGCCACGACTGTCTGTTGCTCCCGAACATCAAAGCTGGTTTCAACCTCTGGGAAGTCATGCAATTTCAACTAACAGCGTGTTATCTGGCCGGCCAGTACGTGTATTACTCCGTTGCGATGATTCTGAATTGGACCGCATGGAACCGGCCAATGTAAGTTGACCCTTTCGATGTTCCATCTCGTCGCTGGGCCGAATACGGATGAGTACGGACATTGCCGCGCAGAGATTATCGGTTCTCTGCGAGGGCCGAACAGTGAAGTGGGTTCATACGGCGGCCCTGGGCCTCCACCTTCCTCACGGAGATCAGGACAAACCCCTTCTCGCTCGCGATGACCACTTCCTGTGTCTCTTTCATAATCTCCCTGAACCCCGGATCAGTCCTCCCACCATCGTGGGGCCTCATCACATGTGCACTGTGGAAGCCGGTCCGAGAATACGCTCGTGATTTGGAGGTGGGGTTTCCTCTCGATATCATTGCCCTTGGACACCATCCAATCTAACTGTTGTGAAGGACTCTTGAGAATGCTCAGAGGTTTAAATTTCAACGATTTCCACCCCTTTTTTCAAGTTTTTGATGGATATAGGGAAGTTCTATGTTTTTTGATCGAAGGATCGAGGCTGTGATGCAATTTTTTTCTCTACCTGTCAACGTCAGGCATTTCGTTAAGGATCGGAGCGAACCCTCCGAAAGGTTCCACCCTTTCTCAATAACAATCTTCTGGGTGTTGCAGTCGTAATACAATCCTCTTCAAAGTGAGCTGGTTTGGAAGGTCCTTACGCTTATTACATCTGAGTGACGTTGTTGCGAAAGATATAGGGGCTTACCCCCGTTGGTTGCTCTGTCCTACGAGAAGATATTTAAGTGTTAAAACATAGAATTGAGCACTCATTTTGACCCTTTTTTCCTTTTTTTTAAGCCACACCTCCTTAGAAAGCGATGGGATGAGGAGTGGCGACACGGTTGCGGGCACAAAGTACAGTGTAAATACATTTTTTTTGCTTGCTTGCTTGGCAAACCGAAATTGGGGATGCCAAGCTGGGGCAGACGAGTAGTATCCGCGAGCTATATGAGAATTAGGAGCTAAAGGAAAAACGAACGCAAGGAAAAAGAGATGAGCCGGATGGGCGTGGGATCCGATCTAAGCACATGGACCTCGATCAATTTTTATTGCCTCGCTCAATTGCAAGGATGAGAAATAAGGGAAAGGGGAAAAGTGAGTCGGGAAGGATGGTCCGACACTGGGACACCAGCGAGTGCGTTCCAGGGAAACTCGAGCTATTTTGACATTTGTGATCGCCAAATTTTACTTGCTTGGACCAAATCGAATTTCGGATGGCGGACCGAGTAGTACACGGCGAGAGCTGTACGGTGTCCGCAACGAAATGAAGAGAAAAAAAGAAACAAAGGGCAGCGGTAGATGGGGGAAATGAAAAAAATGCTCGAGTGACGTGCAATAGGGGGGGACCTAAGTAATTTAATCAGCGTGTTTCCAGGAGATAAGATAATGATGAAATCGATCATCGTGCTACACCCGCTGAAAGGAGGTGGTACCATATACAAAGTAAACTATTTGGTAAGGAAACAAGGAAATGTAGGGTAAGAAAAACAGAAGAGATGGGATAGGTGTAGGAGATAAGATAAGATACAGATGTTGTCAGGTGCACCGAGCACCGCCACTCATGTCGCATCGATGCTTGAAAAGTTGAACCACGTTTCATCCATGAGGCATGCTCAATTGCAAGTCGTGAATCGTCCCTCCCTCGTACCCTCTCAGAGTCTTAGAGAGCATAGTTTTAAGTTCAACATCCTCCAGAATGGCGCCATACTTTGAGACGGTAAAGGTGAATGAACCTTCAGTTTTCCTCTCCAATCCAACGTTGACCACCTCGATCGTTGGATAGTCATTTGCAGATGTCCCATTCACGAACGAAGGCGTGGATACGTGTTCCTTCCTGGAGGCCTCAGACGGCCTTGTGAAAATGTTCGGTGAGCGGCGCCGCGTCCACAGAAGGACCGAGGACTTAGGGGTTGATGCGGTCCCGTCGACGTGCAGACCTCCTTGGTTCTGGAGTCTTTAGCTTCGTTCAGGCAGATATTAGAGGTAATATAAATGTAGGCTCTTCTGTCTTCCCTTGTTCTTGTTCTCGTAAGTATCCGCGCTGATATGAAATCATCCTCGATTGTTAGGGTGTGCGAGGCCGTTATGATGCAGTTAGCGATAGATCTGGGACTCTGGAAAGCCTGGTCCTATCGGAGGGTGTGGAAGCGCATAAAAATGCTACACCGTGCCTCGTTCGGCTCATCAGGTATGTAAGAGCTAAACTACCGTACTCCATGTCGAACAACAATAACGTTAACCTTGACATTCCTCTATTCCTATTTCTATTTCGCATCCACCGACTGCCTCGGCACTTCCTGTTGTCCAACCTTCTCCAATATCTTAGGGGCCTGGCTTTCACCTGCAAAGCGTTGCAAAATATGCAGAACGACACGAGCTCCGAACTCCACACCTGTTTCAAACGTTCTTACGACGAGGTTCTACGGCATCACCATACGTTCTTCATCCGCTCAGTCGTATCCGTAAGTAGCTCCGTTTATTTCCTTCTGTTCTTTTTCCATCCCCCCCTTCATCGATGCGTATCCAAACCAAACACATGTGTGATTGGTTACCTCCCCCTCTGCGCCCCATCGTGGTTCCGTTCCATCATCCTGGGCTTGGTGATGCTGCATGCTAGTATGAGCCGTTTCATTTCCTTCCTTACCCGTAGTGCTCCGTTTATGACGCCAATATCCCCATTTCTCACCCTCGACTTGTATGCTGTCATAGGTTGCGATTCGAGCCGTTCCCCGCCGTGACGATTTCCTGACACGAATCGCACAAGGGGGGTCAATCGAGAAGCTTAACACCGAGCTTTCGAAGTGGCTCGAGGGTCTCGAACGTATTGTGAAGCATATTAGTTCATTCTTGGAAGGAGGTGGACACGGGAAGGTTTGATGTGTTCGACAGTCACGATGATATCTCCCCTCTTCCCTTTTTCTTCTGCGTCTTTTGTCCGATCCTACTCAGCCCATACTTAGTTTATTCAAGGCCCAATATCCTCCGTCGTCCTCGTGAACTCGTAAATTCATTTGTACATCGCGATATCTTATGAACATTCCCTCGAAGTGATAACCGCGGGGTCGGAAGTCGGACGCGCGTATCCTCAAGCTTTCTCTATTTCGAAATCGGAAATCGTAAACCCCCTGTTTGTTCGACATCTCCAACCTCTTTTACGCTGCTCTATGCAGTCAGATTTCTTGATTGGTTAGTAACCTACATCGGTGATAACGCCTCCCCTGCTTGCTCATTCCGTGATGTTAGCCACAAGTTTTCCAGGTTTTCGGAGGTGCAATGTCGCGACCTGATTATTGTTACGTTGGTGTTCTCTCGATCCTGATGGATTCCATACTCCATGGAGGATCAGGCGCCTGACCGATTCACTGCTCCTCAGTTTACTTTCATCTCGCGTTGATTTGCACCGTTAGTTGTCGACTACAATGCGTCGCTGTTGGCATCAAGTTAATCTGCGGTGGCAACAACACATATTGGGTTGCATGACATGTTGACTGACACAAATCGAAATTTCTCGATTGTTCTGCGAATCCCATTTCATGGAATGATACGAAGACGATACACTCCGCGTTTATTATGGACCGGTAATGGACCCATCAATGACTCCATGATGGACCTGTCCACTAGACCTTTACTCGAGGCTGGCATTTACGCCGTTGGACGTGAACGTGTGCTATCTAAGCGCAGTTGTTGGTGGATCTGGTTTACAAACCACCTGTAATTATACTCTCGTTGTCTATTTCTAGCGATGTCAGGTAATGAAACCCCCTCATGATTCTCTAAAGTTGACTTTGACTTGACGGTTGTCGATATCGTTAATGAGTAAGCTAGTCCGATATTGCCGCATGTCGAATTGTTTACCGTGCGATCAATAATTTCACGAACTGTTTCAAGAAATTCGAATTTGAGAAACAGCAGGAACAACAAATTAGATGCAGTCACGGGCTGGGTAAACCCAGATATGGAGTGCTGACTACCGGTAAGTCGAGATGGCTTCAACTAACATGGCATGGTCCCCGGAGTTATGGTCAATGTTCTACAACCAAGGTTGTCGCACCATTTGTCAAACATGCTGGTCTTTTAGCCTCAAATATGCCAGCTCCATGTCAGGCAGCTACATAAATTACAGCTCATTGAGCTACTTTTAGTACCGCCAAATTGACTAGCTCAGGATTAGTATCCTGTGGCTCATCCTTCGCTTTTACCTTTTAGATTAGCGAATGAGAGGAATAGTAGTGAGGAAGTTGTACCCGCGGCTTTGATTCCCCGCGAAGTTCTTCCACCTCGAGGTTAGAGCGAGCACAGGTACGTGGAAGGCCGCCGTCTATTACAAGCCTCAACTGAATCATGAAGGATGCCATAGACAGATCCAGAAGCGCGGGCGCCATGGTAGGTAGAGCTATTCATTTATTCGTCGTTCTTGTGCCTCTCTAATCGAATAGCTGTTCTATCGTAAAGTAGAGAACACCTACTGCCTACCATACCCCATACCTTTGTATTACGCTGTGGGAACCGTCTGCCGGGTGTTGTCATCCTTCAAGCGCTAAACATGTAATACGCACTCATTCCCAGTCATTCTAGCACCAAAGTCTCATACTTAACCTACACGGCGTTACAACACCTCGGGGAATACTTGAGTCGTCATCGATATCCTATCCGATATGATACCCACTGCCCAGTGATATAACATTTCTTGGAATTCCAACTCTGTTTGCGTAGTTGCATTGCTACCCGCGGAACGAAGTTCCAAAAACAAGTGTTTGGATACCCCAATCGTCGGCTCAGGGTATTTGGGCGCTCCCAGCATCCCTATTGGGGTAAATCCGAAGAGATAGGAAGTGCATTGCATATGGATCCATGCACTTCGGGCCGATCTTGGAAAGAATTTAATTATTTCGCCCGTTGCGTGACATGCGGGATTGTTGCCACGATGGTTGTCCCGCTTACCTTGGTATAATAATCTCCCTTCCTATTTTAATTATATATGCTGTATGTATCTGGTATATTGGCGCTGATGGCCGGGAAAATAATAGGAAAAGTTTATCGGTGGAGAAATGACATGACTAACCCAACGCATACGAACGCATGTTGATTGACGGACGGGGATCAGGTATGGATAACTATCCTTTAGTATGTGGGAATCGGGGTGGTAATAATAAAAAGTTAACTCAAGGGGGTATGTCAGTCGTCCACGAGGCGAGATTCGATGAATGTATTTTTTCCATGTAGCTGTGCATAAGTAGTCTCCTCGACGGAATAACGTAACCAGAACCATGATGAGCTAAATCTTAAAGAGTACAAGGAACGACAGAGTACAATATATATGGACTATAGATGTAGATACTCAGGTACACGGAAAATCCTCAGGGTCGGCTCGACACCCACCCTTTGCCAATAGGAGTATTGGAGCTGGGGAGGCATGCCGCGAATATCGTCAGATGGCTGAAGGGTTTCGAGATTCATTTTGGGGCTAGAGGCAACACATCGATCGGCGGATATCACTGTTTGGGTGGACGTGTTTTCCTGGTGTGTTGTAGTAGTTTGTCGTCGTGGCGGATGGGCTGCGAAAAACCGGTGTTAGGATGAGCGGCAGGCGCAATGAGGTAATTCGTGAGCTGCGGGTGTATAACTAGCGTGCTTGGGCCGGATTAATAGAAACGAAAAAACTGAAGGAGGTTGTGATTGACCACCCAAGGATATTCGTTTCCCTGATCGAGCTGTGTGTGATATCTCTGGGTGGCGCGCTCACCCCCCAAGAACCAGAGTGAGGAGCACGTGGAGAGAAAAGTGCGATGGTTCTGTCGAACAAAACATTTACATCATAACAGGCCTTGTTGCTGATCCGATTCAGAGTCTTTGATGAAGGTTTGAAGAGGCTTTGTTATCTCCCCTCTCGAAGCTAGCACGACGTGGATGTGTCCCTAGATCGAGGTTGTAGGTGTTCTATAAATTCTAAATCCTCGGGACACGGAAACTTGTCGAATATGAGAATGGAAGAGCAGGGGAGGGTTCGTATACTTGTGTTACTGCAATGCCTAGGCGTTGCGTTGCGTTTTAATTTCAGGAGATCTGGATGTGGCAGTCTGAAGGATAGTTCTTATGATGGCCAGTCCTGAGGTTGCAGGATATCACGCGGGGAACCCATGGAGAGTGAGTTCCGACGACGCGCAACAGATCGAACGTCATAAATTTATGAACGACCGAATGGAACTGCGAGACACCTGATGTTGATTTCCACAACGGTGTATTCATGGATAGCAAGTGACTTGCCTGACAGAACAAGTGTGAGAGGAGTATCCGCGCGTGAACAGTCCCAGCGTGATCCGACGACATATATGATACGCAGCCTCCTATGTGTAAGAAGCGCTGTTATGTAACGAACTTGCTAGGAAGAAGGGCAGGAATTCGCGCCCGATGCAACCGATGATTCTTCTAAGCCGAGGAATGAAGAACGAGGAATGACGTTTCTATCCGAGAAACTTTGGTTTTGACTCTGAGTGACTGAAGGACATACAAAAGTCTTTTTGGAAAGGAAGGAGGTTAAATAAAAGTACGAAATTCGGAAAACCGGGCCAAGGAAATTCAGCGCTGGTGATGTTATTCGCGCGTTCCCAGATCGGGAATGGTTAAATCGCGAAAGATAGGCAAGGAGGGAACTTTGTATTTAATTCATTGTATTACGAAGTCATCTGTGGAATAAACAGCCCTTTCTGTTACGGCGTAGAGAAGGAACGTGGCGAATAGTTTTTGCGGTGTGACAAAAAGAAAGGCGGAGATTGAAATATATTGCTGGGAATGTTTTGGCCTATGTTGCCCGAAGTTCTTCATTAGCAAGTTTGGATCCGAATTACGATTTAGCTACTTAAAACGGGCTTCTTTATGTTTTGCACTCGCCTATCTCCCCATTCCCGTTCCCACTCACCATGCCTGATTCCCCTCGGTCAGTTTTCTTTTGTTTTGTGGGTTAATGCAATGCAATTTGATTCTTCCTGAATAGATCTTCGAGCTCGACGCCGACAACCGTGGGCTCCCCGTTACCGTCGTATGCTTTATCGGCCTTTCTCTCCTTGTCTTTTTGTTGACGAATTGGTTTGCTAGTAACCAGCTGAAACGGAAAGAACACCCCGACGACGCAGACACGAAAGTGGCTGCCGCCTTTCAAGGCAACCCCATCCCTAGTGGCTCAAATGCCCGCCCGGACGAGTACGAATCTGGCTGTGTTGTCTGCGGCGCATGCGGTGCCACGGTGTCCATTCGCGACGAGGAAACGAATAAATTCACCGTTAAACAATGGGATGCGCATCGTCTGCTGTGGTATGTACAGATCTCGGGCTTCGGGCTCTCTGAAGTCTCTTATGCTTATGCTCATGTCGTTATTTGAACACAGCCCATCCGCAGCTCCACCGGCAGGTGAGGCAGTGATATATACTCCAGACAATGCTGCGGAGGCTCTCGCACACCCACCCTCGAAACGACGGCGCGCAAAGCGGACGGAGGAAGAGCGTATTGAATACCTGAGGGCTGATCCATACGTCGGACAGTTTGAGGCTTATCGTGTTCTGTGTGCGTCATGCGACAAATGGATCCGACTTCGTCCGAACTCGACGTATTGCTCGATACCTTGGGACGCTCATCGTAAGAGTTGTCTGGCTAAAAAGATGTATGTTTCTTAGCCTCCTCTTTTCGCATTTTTGATCTTTATTCTTTTCGTTTAGAAATAATAAAAACGTGTACGCTCTCGAGGAGAGGAATAATTTGTTCTCCAAGGATCCCAATGTTCGCAAGTTTGACCCTGAACGGCTCCTATGCAACATGTGCGACAAGTGGCTCAGCGTTCCTCCCGACGACCATCTTCAAGCCGTCCAGAAATGGATCCAACATCGTGCTTCATGTCAACGGACCCCCGGCACATCTTTGAACCTTATGTCGTACGTTATTCCATTCCGTTATGTTTTCCATCAAATTGACTCGTGCTATTCGCTTTCTGGTAAGACAACACACGCTTGAATCGCAACAACACCAGCAACCGACCTCCGACGATGCCCAAGCAGAAACCGGCGGTAGCACGATCCCGCGTCGGCAGTCCATCTCATCCACCAGCCCCACCTCTCCGAGAACCACTCAATCCCAGGCGCACCCCCCATCTCAAACCACCCCTGGCCCGGGGAGCATCGGTGCCACCCATCCACCGCGCTTCCCCTTGATCATGGGCTCCCCCTCCTCTTTCCACGATCTCAACCCATCCAACTACGCACCCGCCCACGAGTCACGTCGACGTAATGCCGAACAACGCGCTGCCACTCTCCGTGCGGACCGGCTCATTGGCGAGGTGGAGCCCAACCGAGTGTTTTGTTCGTTATGCCAAAAATGGGTCCAACTCCGCCAGGATAGTTCGTATTGTGCCTATCCGTGGCTGCAGCATCGGGGCAAGTGTCTTGCGAGACAGTGAGTTTTTTTAATCTTTGTTGATTTCAAAGAGCTGATGAGGATATTTCGTATCTTGTGTAAGTCAACGGAGGACGCAGAAGGCGGTGGATGTTAGGGATATGAAGACGAGGAGGGTGCAGCATGGCCATCCTTCCGGAGCACCCTATGAAGAGGATGAACTCCTCTCTGACCGTGAAGGCGGCGGCGGAGATCTGGCTTCGGACGAACTCGAATCAGAGGAGGGTGTTGTCGACGGACGCGCAGAGTCGCGACAAGAACACTCACACCAGAGGACGCCGAAGAATTTGAAAGTCGGTGTTAATTCAGAGGGCTCACACCATCGTCGCCCGAGCCTACATGAAGAACATTATCGTTCATCTGGGCCTTCTTCCAAGCACCACCATCATCAACATGGCCACCCTCGTCCACACCACCATCCGCCTGTGCATCACCATCATGTTCAGCATGCGCCACACCACACACAGCAGCACCGTCCACGGCCCAGTCCGTATGGGCAAGCTAACCCTTCCGCTACCACTGTCTCGTCGCACCACGGCCACCGCTACAACACGAGCAGTGGCAGCATGTCCCAAGCTGTTACATCATCGTCCTATCGCAGTAGTGGTGGCGATCCTCGTTCCAACCCCAACTCACACGGTGCTTCTCGGGCGTTAGCGCAACGTCCGCAGTGGAATGATGATCCTGAACTCGACGCGGATGGGGACGCCGATGCAGAAGGAGAATATTTGGATGAGGAGCATAGCTCTACACCACCGCCTTCTCGAGGATCGACTATTGGGAATTCAATGCATCGCGCCACTAGTGGTGGAGGCGCGCAAAGGCGAGCTTGGCCCGTCGGGCTTGCGGATTTGGATTCTCCGTCTGGGAGGTATGTTTTCATGTTTCCTTTTTCAGTTTCTCGATTTCATCAGTATTAAAAATATACTTCTTTTTGTCCGGCGATAAGATTGTCACTAACCACTTTTGTTTTTCATAGAAAACAATTCGTATTCGGCTCCGTCGAATACCTCTTCGCGACTACATATGAATCGACCGATGAGATGTCAATCTCCGCATTGCTGGCTTACGTGAATGCAGCGATGCCCCAAGACAAGCATGAAGATTTCGATACGAGCGAGGTGGCCCGTGCTGTTGCTGCGATGACTGAAGCGGGAAGGGTAGTGTTCGAAGGTGATATCTTGAGGCTAACGGACTAATCCCCAACACGAGGTCCGCGCTCAGGGCCGAGGAGCCTTCCTTCCTTCCGTCTCGAGGCCCGCGCTATCATTTCGACCCTGCGGTGGAGGCAATGTGACATCGCCTTATCCATTTGCGACTTTCCCTTTCTGGGTATTTTCCGACCAACATTCCGAATCCCCTTATGTTTTTTGGGTTCGTCTCGACTTCCATTCCACCGCCACCACGCATGTTCGCGAACTTTATGTTTTTTGCTTCGACGCCTTCCCATTTCCGGGTTTTGTTACTCGGCATCGCCCCGTTTGACATTCCTTAGTTGTCCTTTTCGCATCGCATATCGCCAAGTTTGTGTTGCTTCTATCGGCCATGTGGGCGATCATACGCCGTGTACGACACTTTGGTTCGCCACTCCATACTCTCATTCCTTTCTTGACTTAGACATGTATAACGAACACCGCCGATCCACCCACGATTTTAATGTCCTGCATTTTCTTGATAAATATCATTGCCACACTTCATCGTCAACCATTGCTCATTGTTTACTTATGTACTTATTCACCAATTCGCCTCCCCTGCATCATCATCATGACATATCCTGCCGCCGATCATCGCCTTCGTGTGTGTTTTTCTTGGTAAACAATTCTTGATAACGAGACGTTTTGAATGACAACCTGTGTGTCACGTCTTGGTGGGAAATATTTTGGATGTAGTCACAATTATATTTTCGATTCCGAGTGCTAATGGGAGTTTTGATTTGATATCCTGTGATGACGGAGTGATGACGAGTAGGACTCTCCTTGTTGAAACTGAATTATCGCTAGTATGATACTTCGTTGACAATATGCGATCCCGCGTTCCATTTGCATCTGAGGGTTTATGTAGTCCAGGGAACTAAGTAGATTTTTGAGATGTGATTGTGCCGCCGATGGAGCAGTGAAATGGGCGCTCAGCGCTCAGCCCGTAGCTTCATACAGATAAATCGACCACCGAATTCAGCGTACGGTCTTGGCTCACATATTAACGGAGAAGTTGTTGTGAATGTCGACATCTTGTGTAAAATTAAAATAGCCGCCCTCTGTCAAATCCGAGTCCGAGTCGTGTATTTTTCCCTAACCTGCTCGATTTTGTCCCACTGCCCCTGAGGTTTTTGCGATATTGGGAGTTCGAGGTCACGTATTAAGGGCTAGTCTTCAGACTACCTTGCCTAGCCACTCTTCATGTAAAAGAATCCATGAATTTCCTTTAAAGGTAGCAGCCCGACCTCGTCCGGTCTTCTGGTACAAGTAAGAACACAGCGGCCGCCCACCACTTCGGATATCAGGTATTCTTGCTTGTATTTCATCTTATAACATGCCCCGGAGAATGAATGTCGAGTTTAAAACCTCGGTTCGAGGATTTGGAAACTTGGTAACATCCTTGACGAAAGCTTTGGGATACTTGCCTTGGTTAAATTTCGTCGCTCTCTTTGTCCACGCTGCTAAACTGCCTATGCCTATATCTCTTCATCTGGCTCTAATTCCAACCCTTCTTCCGACATGAGAGGTTCTAGATTACACATATCCTGTGTATTGAGAACGAGTAACCCCATGTTCCGCAGTTCCTCGAGGTGATTTCCGAAACCGATCAACTCAATAGGGCGATAATAATCAGTTGAACTCGGCGTCTTACCAATACCACCTTACCTGGTTTGTATCTATTAACCCCTCGAACACCATAAATCGCGGTGTTCTATTGTGCGACTCCGAGAAATTCATGTGGAATTACCACAACCGGTTAGTTCTTTCTGAGGCTTCTAGCGCAAAACATACGCCGGGGTAGGATCAAGGTAATTGCAGGCCAGTCGCGATGACACATGATCAAGGATAACTTGAGGATAACACAATCTTTCATGCCACCATCACCGATGTTAGTACGAAGCTAGAGCATCTTACAGTGAGTGAAGGAAGAACTGACACATTCCTGGGAGACACAGTCGCCGTAAAATATCATGCTGAGGCATGATCAAATGAAGTTGTCAATCGATATTAGGTTCAATTTCTTAGAATGTACAAGAACCGTCTCCTCAACGAGAAAATTCCGCGACAAATTTTGAAGAGACTTGAGGGTGAAACAGCTCACCAGGATGACGCGGGATAACAGTAGATTATCTATGATTCTAATTGCCTTGAAACCGCGAAGGAAGAAGCTTCGTCCCGAGTCCTCCGATGCTAAGCAAAGATTTCTTGGATACCGAAGGCAGCGATTGTCGAAAATCGACAAATTTATATATAGAGTACAGGTTCTTTCTAGTAAAGCTGTCAATTCACCTTCGGAGTCGAAGGGCCATTTGAACAACACTCGCCGTTTCAAAGTCTATCCCAAGCGTCTCCGATTCCCTGCCCGTCTTCTTTATTTACACAGAAAGTACTTGTGATTCCCTTGAGTTAAATATTGACTCATCAATTACTGGATGAAACGAACATTGTGTCACTTGAAGTTTCACAGGCTTTGCAATGAATTAAAGATTTAAGGGGCACGTTCCGCCTGAAATCCGAGCGTTAGTCGTGCGGGTGAACTGTTCGAGTCCTCGGAAATTGGGAGGTTATGAGGTTTTTTGGACATAATTTTGAGTGAAATAATTGGTTGCCAGTGCCCACCACGGTCAACTTCATATGTGCTTCACGCTCTAGAGACCAGGAAGCCAAACGTAGGTCATGCGGCAAGTCTGCACTTCGCAAAAAGAGGGGCCAGTGAGACAGGGAGATATTGTTTTTGGAATTCAGAATATTAAGAAAAAAAGAGTTTTGTACCACCAAAATTAGAATCCCACTTTCGAGTGGCCGACTCTCCCGCTTGATGCGCCTTCATGCACATGCCCCGCCCCTTTCCCAAAATAGTACGCTCCGCAACTTACAAGCTGAGCGGCCCACTTCTGGAATCCAACATAATCCAATATCGGTTGCCCTGCCTATAAATAGTTCAATTTCCCTATATAATAAATATTGTCGTGTGGCCCTCCCCTTCCGTTTGCTTTAACATCGCTCGTAGGTGTAAGCACCTCCGTGCCCGCCCTCCCACTGTTTTGCCACAGAGACATAATTCCACCGTAGCGAACGTTCTGGGTAGAGCAGCTTCAAGCCAACGAACGCCGAAGAGATGGGGTGCCTATGTACCTCAACGTCGCATGGGTGGTCGACGAGGTCGGTTGAACGCTGGTGGTAGGACAAGTGCCCACAATCGTCCACAAATTAGCTGATGGACTCTAAACTGATCCTAGTTTCCGTGTCTTAAAATTGGGTTCAGTACCAACTCTCCAACTTCTATCAAGAAATTTTCGGGGGAGTGTTGCACCACATGCGACGGAATTAACAAACTTGCCGCACGATTCGAACCTCGACTCTCAATCTCGGAACATTTCTCCTGATCATATACAGGAAGTCAATGTCCTAGTTCAAAAACCGGAGTTCATGTAATCCGCATGTTAAGGAATCCATGGTAATAAGAATACATTCAAATCGATTAGACATCCGCTCGTGAGATCGAGGACGGTTTCGTGGTGGTGTAAGAAGCGGTACAACTTAGAATAGAGGCTTTCGTTACTTTCGAAAACCGCCAACAAAGGCATCATCTTGACTAGTCGTATGAGCCGGCGGTGGAGGGCCAACGGGCTGGAGAGAGTAAATGATTAGTTGTGACAGAGATTATGATAGCTGGGCTTGCACACCGGTGAGTAAGGTTGCTCACTGTTCCGTCCTTGCGCTTGCGGGGGATGTCCAGAAGACTGACCCACTTTCAACACTAAAACATCGGCTAAAGTAATAGAAAATGTACGCACAGCTGCATAATATCCATGATTATTCACGTCTTGCCCATATGCTGGTGGTGGGGGCAGTGGGGATTGGTTGGGATAGTCACTATTGGAAGGGTACTGGGCGGCATTGTTGTAGGGGTTGTAATTCTGTCCCTGGCTGTCGTAAGCAGACATTGGAACTTGGTTAGGCGGAGCGGTAGCCTGCCCCCACGGCCTATTGAACATTGGTTTGTTGCCGAGCTGGATATTCGGTGGAATCCCTCCCTGCGTCGTAATGGATGTCATTCTCTGCCTTTGTCGTCGTCGGCGCATCATGATGACGAGGAAACATAAGAATATGGCGAACAGTCCTGCTGGAAATTGAGAATGATAGCGGTTATCAAGATATAACACCAAAAGTTTCAATCCGCTCACCAACGACACAACCAGCGATGATCCTCCCAATAGAAGACCTTCTTCGATGATAAAAAACTTGGGCATTGGCGGATGATATCAGAAACGAGAAAAGGAGAAACGATGATGTGGGGGGCATTGCGACGGGCTGGGAAACCCTGGGAAACCCCATCGCTTATAAAGGGGCTGGGCTATACGGTCACGGGATACACATTCTCGGCCAGTGGCCACAGCCTCGATGCACCGCCAAGCAAGGCCCAAGCTCAAGGGTTGGGTGACTTTGCAAGAGACGTTAAATAAAAATGAAGGAAAAATAACCGCACATCTTTAATCCTGTTTGTTGCGAGGAATAGGAATTAGAAGATCACTTGAAGATAACGAGTTTCGGGGCCTCATCTCGTTCAGTTCTGGGTTGCTTAATGGATCACCGTATAATGGAACTGCGCATTTTTATCGCGGTCCTTCTCGGGTGAATTTTGTTGATCACGGAGTCCTAAACGATGACGCTCGATAAAGCCTGGGCTGAGCAGATGGAGGAAAAGCCGATTGCGTTTTATAGTTACGAAGTTCACGTGACTAGCTCTGCTGTCGACGTCATCAGACTAAGTATTGTGTCGTTTGGCATGTATATGGCCTCCGAAATTATTTCGTTAATTTGACTTGTTTGTTTCCGATTTTTACCCTCACTACTACAAATAACCAAATTTCTAGCTCAGTCGGGTTTTCTTACATATCCAAGAGAGAAATGCCATCCAGTACTTATCCAAATCAAGTTGTGTTGTCCTGGGTCCAGGCTCACACGGAACCCCCCCGCGTTGGTATATGATCCTCCGCGGGCGTCGTTTATTTAGTCCCCGTTTCTCCATCTAGGGAAGCTTTTCGATTTCCAATTGTACGGCTAAGTCCCCACGTCTAAAATTACAATGGATATCCAGGACAAAAAATCCAGGCTAGAAGACGAAAATTTTCTTGGCTATGTAGTATGTATCCCCACCTGTTGTATTGGGCGTGCGACCTCGAACGAACGACCGCCTTCATCAATGTTGAAACGTTAAACCGTCATATCCTGGGAAAAAACAACGATTCCCTTCAGTAAAAGAGATAAGATGGAAGACGACATAGAAGGCCAATGTCCTCATCGTCATTGTTTGAAGCTGTTGTAGTTTCGTATAGATCTAAGGAAGGGATTCTTTAAGTTTTCTGTTTGGCTCTGGAAGGAGGGTATTTATAGATTGTGGAGGCGGTCAGGTATCGAAAGCAAAGTACCCTCTCAGAGCAAGAGAATTGCGCAAAACACACCTCCAAGGAGGAAATCACAATAAAGCGAATCTCCAATCTATCGTTATGACATTGCTTTGCGGGTTCAACTGCGATAATTTTCATCCATTTTGAACGGGTTTTTTTGAGATACGCCGAACATAAATACAGTGTCTCGACAGGGAGCGATGTATACACATGACAGATAAATGCACGACAACTAAATGCAAAACTCTAGGTGCATGCTCATGTAACGTAGCCAGCGAAATTTCATTGCATTTTTCATTTCATTCTTAAGAGTCATGAGCCTCCGTTTATACAAACAACCGTTTCTGTGGAGCGCCAGGGGTCATGTCTCGTGACAATGCCCTCTTTCGGTAATTTTGTGGAGAAATTTGGCGCCAAGACCCCATCTCGACAAGCTATGGTGAGAGGTTGACGTAGTATATCATACTATATGGGTTCTGGCTTCAGAGCGTTCAAGTTACTGTTTATCCAAATATCGGTGCTTAGGATCGGAATTTAGGAGAGCACATAGAGTTTTGTATCCAGCAGGAAGACACTATGATATTCCAATGCGAGAACCGGAGGGAACCTCACGACCGGATGATTATCAACTCCGGAGCAATGCAAAAGTAATTCTTGGAACTTGGTACTGCAATATGGAATATTTATTGGCTACCTACGTTGCATAATAATACATTGCCATGTGTTGCATTGGCTCAGCTGGATGGGACTATACATTACCCGAATGAAACCGGAGGACGGACAGTCTCGAGATAAAGGCAACCACCGGACACGAGACGTCTGAATGATATATTCTCTCCGCGCCTATGGATACGTCGCTGACACACGTGTGTGGCGACGAATTCATTTCCTGAATTTGGAGTGGGTACAGAGGTTGTACTCTTGAAGATTCCTGCATCGGACTACTCTCTTTACTTGGTGGACTGTCGCACGAGCAACGGAAAAAAATGCATTGAAAAGGTGCCATCCCAATCTACGATCATCGTAGAATCCGACGCGATAGTCCAAATCCAGCCAAAAATCGTCATGAGGAGACGCTTGAGCAATAAACGAAAAATCGCTCACGGTTCGTACCCACCCTTGTATCCTTGGTGACCCCCTAATCGCGAGTCGATTCCGGACAAAGATCATCAACACCATCCCGGGATACGCTCACTGGCAAGCGCTAGTATCTCGACTCTGCCATTGCCATTGCCAACATACGCGAACGCTAAATCGTCGAAAATTCCTAGCCCGATCGCCTTCGTCTCATTAATATCGAATTCCAAAATAATTAAGGATTTGCACCGCTCAAGCGAGGCACAAGCTCGCATCGAAAATACGGCACTAAAAATAGCTAACCATGTGGGTTAGCAGATTAGGAAATCTGCGACCGTCGGGTTGTTTTGGTCCGTGTAAACGCAACGAATGGGGAGTATTGGGTATCGGTATCGGGGTGGTTATCCTGATGGCCACTCTTCCATCAAAACATGAGCGTGAACCACATTACAGTTTTCTAGGCTACTACCAAGACGTATTCATTTGGTATTGATTACATGGTACTTGACGTAAACGTGGGAGCAAACGTCACTCGGGTGCTATGCCAGGTGCATTTCACAAGGTATCTCCATTTGGTTTCCTCTCCTGCTCTAGCCTTCTAGTGAAGTATTTCAGGAATTTTGTACACTCAGGATGTGCCAACGAATTGACCCTGGACCCCATTCAAGGATCAAAGACTATGCCGCGGCTTTTTCGTCGGCATCGCGATATTGTAACATCAAGAAAAGGATAATAATAATATCCCCGTGTTCACCATTTTCCCAGGTCTCGGAAATGATCCCACTATCCATGCGCCAATTTCTGATTGTGGGCAGTATAAAGATCTTAAAGGCTGGGTGCTGTCCAACATATCGAAATCGCGCATCCCTCGTTTCACAATGAAGGATTTTATCGATATTACGCGGCTGGGGGTTGATCAATGTGCGTGAAACATGAGATGAGATGTTGCGCTGGGGTTCTTAGATACTCTCCTGATTTGGTGATGCATAAGATGACAAATACCCTGTTGGTAAAGCACCTAGATGGTTGTTCCTCGCGTCACCCAGATGCCACTAGGTGGCACTTCGGCGTCCCGCGATCCAATAACTTCTCCGTGTGAATTGCTTTTGTTTCCTGAGCCGTTGGAAAATTGTGGTCCGATACTTCCAAAAGCTGTGAAGAAAAAATACACAGGTGCTAGAACATTCTCTGGCGACATTCGATGCAAAGCGGAATTGTCATTGAGAAATTTTCTTCTCATCCCAACATTAATATCATGAGTTAAATGGACATTCGACAACGTGAAATGTCCTTGAAAGCGTTAAATTTTCTATGGATATGAAATCCCCGTCCCAGATATATGGGTCAAGAGAGGACCTTGGCGCGTGGAAACGGAAGTTAACGACCCCATTTGGACTAACCAAGAATCAGTGCTGCCACCCAGACGTACCTTCCGTCAAGTGAGGGATATTTGGAAACCAAAGTGATGGGACTGGGATTGAAGGACCAGCGTGGTTCAGATTATTCAGCATATGTCATGTTGACCTCGGCCTCGGCCAATTGATAACTGTTGTGGGAGTCGATTATTATATCAGGCATCAAGGAAGAGCAGAGGCGCCTTCGTTCGAAGGGCTTAGACAAGCGTGGGGAAGGTCTGTCTTTCTAGGAGGTAGCTACGTTAAGGAAGCAGTTAAAGAAGCGAGAAGCCTTATCAGTAGAGACCATGTTTTGTTTTATGAATCCGACACCCGAATGTTTTTTCTTTCGTTTTGTATATCCGAGGGCACATATGTGCATGAATCGGCAAGGAGATAAACAAGTTGATGCGCTGTCCGCATCACATTGCAGCTGTGGAGTGAGAGCGTGTCTGACATACAAGAAACAATTGCACGTTATTCAGCGACTTTGGGAGGAAATCAACGATACTTTGTCAGGCGCATTGCAAGGAAAAGACGAAGGCATGGAACCAAACGAATTGCGGTCCGGAATAAATGTGGGATTAGGACGACGACATCACAGTTGCTGCGGGAAATTGGCGATTGGGGCGAATAAACCACCTCGGGATAAACTTCGCGTTCATATGCTGGTTCGACACCTGTGTAATGAACCCGGGTTGTGTGAGATTTGGAATGATAAGGGCCAAACAAACGATTGTTGTGTTTCTAGAACGGGTTTTGGCAGATTCTTCGGCGATAGAAGCCACACGGCCCACTGGGCGGCTGACCTGAGGTGAGGTACTGAGGACACTGTCGTGTCAATGGGCGATAAGTGATGGGCTTAAAGCAGACAGCCTCAAAAGATCCGAAGACAGCGAGGACGGGAAGAGAGGTTGCTGCGGAGAAGATATGGCTGATGGAAGGAGGACGACATCACCGGAGGTTATAGCTGTGGGTGTGAGATTTTTGTTCTATTGAGGATAAAGCAATCGGCAAGGTTGCATGACTCGGCACCGCCCCCATTGTCGGATGTGAACAAGCGGAGTGGCGGAGATGACCGGTCGGCATCGTGTGCCGCAAAACAAACGAAGGTAAAGCGATGTGCTTCAAAGGCTGGCGGCGAACGGGAAAGATTTCCAAGGACCCCTCGTTTCATCTCTCTCGCAATGGGTAGACGAAAAATCGCAATCCAGCCCATCACAGTAAGCTCCCTCCCTTGACCCCATCGTGCCGTTCCTGGACTCCTGTTCTCCAATTATACCCTCTTCTACGTCGCGTATTGCGCTCGCTTACTCCAAATTATACTTAGCACGAACGAAACCGCTCTGTCACTTTTTTAAAGGTACGTCGCAGGCTCCTTTTTTTGTCGCTATTTTTGTGCTCATATGTCTTGGCATCCTATATTATTCTTATCTCACCCTGCATATCCTCAGCGCAAGAACGGGCTATTCAAAAAGGCTTATGAGCTTGGTGTGCTTTGCTCAGTAGACGTCGC
>Ga0307517_10001056_pt1 | contig 46663 bp, 36 predicted proteins | sample 23_EM_MG_FD_194515 | JGI IMG/M metagenome (GOLD analysis project Ga0307517, IMG submission 194515) | Populus trichocarpa ectomycorrhiza microbial communities from riparian zone in the Pacific Northwest, United States - 23_EM | ecosystem: Host-associated > Plants > Roots > Unclassified | place...
GGCTGGCCATCACCGGCTTCGCGTTCGGCTTCGCGATGATCCCCGCCATGGACTCGGCGCTGGGCGCGCTGCCCTCCGAGCGGGCCGGCAGCGGCTCGGGGCTGCTGATGACGCTGCGCCAGACCGGCGGCGCGATCGGCGTGGCCATCCTCGGCAGCGTCATCGCCGGGTCGTACTCCGACCGGCTCGACACCACCGGACTGCCCGCCGCCGCGGCCGACGCCGCGTCCGGCTCGGTCGGCGCCGCCCACGCGGTCGCCGAGGCACTGGGCAGCCCGGCACTGGCCGCGTCCGCCAATGCCGCCTACGTCCACGGCATGGACCTCGCCCTGATCGCCTGCGGGGTCGCCTCGCTGCTGGCTGCCGCCCTGGTCGCGGTCTTCCTGCCCAACCCCAGGGGCGCGGCGGAGCCCGCGGGCACCGCCGACGTGGCCGCGCAGGCGGTCGATGCCCGACAATGACGGTCATGGCCTCCACGACCACTCCCAAGCCCGGCCTGCGCGAGCGCAAGAAGATCCAGACCCGCCAGGCGATCCGCCACGCCGCCTACCACCTCTTCGCCGAGCAGGGCTACGACGGCACGACGGTGGAGCAGATCGCGGCCGCGGCGGACGTCTCGGCGAGCACGGTCTTCCGCTACTTCCCGACCAAGGAGGACATCGTCCTCTCCGACGAGTACGACCCCCTCATGGAGTCGGCCCTGCGGGCGCGTCCCGCCGGGGAGCCGTTCGTGGAATCGGTGCGGCAGGCCGTGGTCGGGCTCATGCACGAGATGTACGCCACCGAGCGGGCGGACATGCTCGCCCGCATGCGGCTCGTCCGGGACGTCCCCGCGATCCGGGCCCGCATGGGCGAGAACATGCAGGTCTCCTGCGCCATGGTGGCCCGCGCCCTCGCCGAGCGGGACGGCGGCCCCGGCGACGAGTTCGAGCTCCGCGTCGTGGTCAGCGCCCTGCTCGCCGCGTGGAACGAGGCCATCATGGCCTGGGCCGAGACCGACGGCCGCGAGGACCTCGGCGACGTCCTCGACCGCACGCTGCATCTGCTCTCGGCCAACTTCTCCGGCTAGCGCCGGGGACCGAATTCAGCCCGTCCGGCGATTGAGGACAAAGCGCAGCCGGCGGGCTGCGCAACCCGGCGAACGATCCCGGCCACCGCACCAGCACTGCGGCCGCGCCGTGGTCTTGCACGGTAAATCACCCCGTACTGGGTAATCTCGGGCCTACTTCGCGATCCAACCCAGGCCCAGGAGACGGACATCGCCGAGCTGAAGCATGAAGCGGACGAGCTGCGGGCGATGCTGCAACGGCCCGCGTACCGCAAGGCGCTGGTGCTGAGCGGTCTGATCGGCATCCCGGTGTCGCTGATCGCGTTCTGGTTCCTCGCCGCGCTGCACGAGCTGGAGCACCTGGTCTGGGTGACCTGGCCGCATCACCTCGGCTGGGCGGATCCGCCCTGGTGGTGGCCGCTGCCGTGGGCACCGGTCACGGGTGTGTCCGTCGCGCTGATCGTGCTGTGGCTGCCCGGCGGGGGCGGCCACATCCCGGCGGGCGGTCTGCACGCGGGGGGCATGACGAAGGCCGCGCTGCCCGGTGTGGTGCTGGCCGCGCTGGCCTGCCTGCCGCTGGGGGTGTCGCTCGGGCCGGAGGCGCCGCTGATCGCGCTGGGCGGCGGGCTGGCGCTGCTCTTCCGGGACCTCGCGCGCGCCCCGGCGACCGAGGCGGGCAACACCCTGCTGGGCGCGGCCGGTGCCGCGGCGGCGGTCTCGGCGATCTTCGGCAATCCGCTGGTGGGGGCGATCCTGCTGATGGAGGTCGCGGGGGTGGGCGGGCCGCAGCTGTTCGCGGTCATGCTGCCCGCGCTGCTGGCCAGCGGCATCGGCGCCATCGTGTTCACCGGCTTCGGCGACTGGACCGGGCTCAAGATCGACAGCCTCAATATCGGGCTGCCCCGCCCGCCGGCCCTGGACACCGGGGACGTGGTGTGGGCCGTGCTGATGGCGCTGGCGATCGGGGTCCTCATCCACTACGTGCAGGTGATCGGCCGCCACACCGCCGTCCTCGTGGCCGCCCGGACGCTGCGTGTCACCGTCCTGTGCGCCATCGCGGCGGCCGGCTGCGCGGCCGCGTACGCGGGGATCACCGGCCGTTCGCCGGTCGACGTGGCCTCCTCCGGGCAGGCCACGCTCGGACAGCTGGCGTCCGACCCGACGGCCTGGTCGGTCGGCGCGCTGGTGGCGGTGCTGGCGTTCAAGTCCGCCGCCTACGCGATCAGCCTGGGCAGCCTGCGCGGTGGTCCGGTCTTCCCGTCCCTGTTCCTGGGCGGGGCGGCGGGGGCGCTGCTCGCGCCGCTGCCGGGGCTCGGGCTGGTGCCGGCCATGGCGGCGGGTATGGCGGCGTCCAGCGCCGCCGCGCTGCGGCTGCCGGTCAGCAGCGTGGTGCTGGTCGTCATGCTGCTGGGCAACTCGGACGCGGTTCCGGTGATCGTGCTCGCCGCCGTGGTGGCCTTTGTGACGACGGAGCTGCTGCCCCCGGGACCGCGTATCCCCGACCTCAGGCCTCCTCGCTTCCCTCGGCCTTGACCCGTCCGGTCAGCACCGCTTCGACGAGGGACCGGTGGTCCTTCTCGTTCTGGTCGGCGTAGGCCTCGGCGAAGGTGACCAGCGCGCGGTCGAAGGACTGGCCGGAGCCCAGGTACGAGGCGATGGCGATCCGGTCGCCGGAGCGGGCGTGGGCACGGGCCAGGGTGGCGCCGCACAGCTCGGCGAAGGTGGTCATGCCGGCGGGGACGAATTCCTCGGCGACGGGCACGCCTTTCCAGTCCCGGAGCTGGCGTACGTAGAAGTCCCGCCGCTTGCCGTCGATGCCGTCGACCCGCTCCCAGCCCAGGAAGATGTCGCTGGTGGCCTGCATCAGCCGCTGGCCGGCGACGACCCGCTCGCCCTGGTTCGGATAGGGGGTGGACTCCCCGGCGAAGGCGGCGAGCACCGAGTGGTCGGCCTCCTTGGCCTGGAGGAGCAGCGGGTCCTGGTCGTCGCGGCCGAGCAGCAGAACAATCCAGCAGCGGGTGCCGACGCTGCCGACACCGACCACTTTGCGGGCCATGTCGGCGACGCGGTACTGCTCCAGCAGGAAGCGCCGGTCGGACGGGACGGTCCGGCCGTAGCGTTCCAGCATCTGACGGATCTGCTGCTCCAGCGCCTTGCGCGCGACATTCGGCAGCAGATCCTGGAGCGGGGTGATCAGCGGCGGATCGGCGACGATGCGGCGCTGGCCGTCGACGACCGAGGTGAGCTTCTCGAAAGCCCGCAGCGTGTCGTGCGAGCGCGCCTTCTCCGTGGCCTGCGCCCAGCGCTCCCGGCCCCGCGCGGTCAGTTCCGCCCCGAAGCGGTCGCGTACCCAGTCCACGTCGAACTGGGCGTACCAGACGGCCAGATTGCCCATGTTCGCGAATTCGCGCATGTGCTCCCGGTAGGAACGCACGCCTGCGCGGACGATGACGGACCGCTCCTTGGTGGAGAAGCCGTTGGCCCGGCCGGCGATGACGAAGCTGGTGGCCAGCCGCTTGACGTCCCACTCCCAGGGGCCGGGATGTGTCTCGTCGAAGTCGTTGATGTCGAACATCAGACGGCGTTCGGGCGAGGCCAGCAGCCGGAAGTTCAGCATGTGCGCGTCGCCGCACAGCTGCGTACGGATCCCGCTCCTGGGCGTGTCCGCGAGGTCCGCGGCCATGATGGCCGCGGCACCCCGGTAGAAGCGGAAGGGCGACTCGGTCATCCGGCCGTAGCGGATCGGTACGAGCTCCGGGACCCGCGAGGCCGACTGCCGTTCGATGATGTCCACCGGATCCGCCCGCCGCGCCGAGGGGGCGAACTCGGCGTGGCTGGACCGGGGCACTTCGGCCCTGGCGGCCTTGCCGAGCGCGGCCCGCTCGTGCGGCGTGCGGTCCCGTGTCTCGTGACCGGTCAGCACGTTCTCGGTCATTGGCTAGGCCGTGCTCTGGGTGTCGCTCTTCGTTCCCACGCACAGCGCCCAGATGACGAAGGCGTCGACGGCGATCAGGACGACCGACCAGAGCGGGTAGTACGGCAGCCACATGAAGTTGGCGAGCATCGCCAGGCTGGCCAGCGCGATACCGGTGATACGGGCCCACATCGCGCCGGTGAACAGGGCGACTCCCGCGAGGGCGACCAGAACGCCGAGGGTGAGGTGGATCCAGCCCCAGCTGGTCAGGTTGAAGGTGTAGGCGTAGTCGCGGGTGACGACGAAGATGTCGTCCTTGGCGATGCCGGCTATGCCCTGGAATATCGCCATGATGCCGCCGAAGATCATCATGACGCCGGCGAAGGCGGTCAGTCCGGTGACCGCCATCCCCCCGGTCCTTGCTTGTTCCGTGTAGCCCGTGTGGCTCGTGTGACCTGCGTGACTGGCCATTGTGGGACACCTCCCAGTTCGACTCACTCATGTCAAGCGTGCCACGCAAGTCACAGACCAGCACAACTTGGACTAAACACCCAGGTCACCGCGGTAGCAGGCGACCCCGTCCCGGTTCGTGTCGAGCTTGTGCCGGTCGCGCCCGTGGACGGTGAGCGGGCCGAAGCCGTGCTCGCTCAGCCAGTCGCAGCGCTCGGACCGCGCCATGGCCGGGAACGTCCAGGGGACGCACTGGCTGATCTCGCCGTAGGTGTGGTCGCAGCCGTCGTAGCCCTCGGCGACCTTCACCCCGCTCTTCCGGGGATTCTTCGGGGTCGCCCTGGCCGGTTCGGCCTCGCCCGGGTCGTCGGCGAAGGTCTGCACCCGGGCCGTGGCCTGCTGCGCGGCGGTGGCCGGGCCGATGTGCACCCAGGTGGCGGCCGAGGGGACGCCGGAGGCTCCGACGACGGAGAGCATGTACCAGCCGGGTGGGGCGAGATCGGGGTTGGAGGTGAGGTTGAGGTCGACGGTATTGCCGTTCACGACGGTCAAGGGCAGGTCCACGTACCGCTGGTTGGGGTCGGAGGAGTGGGTGACGGCGGCCGGGCGGATCAGCGAGGCCTTGGTGATCGCGGAGTCGGTGGTGATCCGCTGGGCGGAGCCGTAGGCCCACTCGGTGGAGGCGACGGTGGTGATCTGCGGGCGGTCGCCCCGGAAGAGGTACGGCGGCGAGTAGATGGAGATCCGCCGGTCGAAGGAGCCGTCGCCGGGGTTGTTCCCGACGGTGAGGACGCGGCCGTCCGGCAGCAGCATCGCCGAGGAGTGGTACGTGCGAGGCACCGGGTCGGTGGCCAGGCCGGGGTCGAAGGTGTTGGTCGCCGGGTCGTACATGGAGGCCTCGAAGACCGGGTCCTCGCGGTAGGTGTGCAGGGCGCCGCCGGTCTCCAGCACCTTGCCGTCGGGCAGGATCACGGCGGAGACGTAGACCTTGCCCTGGTCGCCGGTCTGCGGGCTGCCGTCGGCGTAGACGCCCTGCGGGAGGTCGGGCCCGGGTACGTACGCGGGCGAGGCGGCGGTGAGGTCGATCAGGTCGGTGAGGCGGTGCGCGTCGGGCGAGACGGTGTGGTTGCCGCCGCCGATGGTGAGCACCTTCTGGTCCTGGGCGGGCGGCAGGAGGACGGACATCGACTGGTCGCGTTCGTCCTTTTTGCGCAGGCCGGGGACGTCGGTGATGGTGCCCGTGTCGTAGTCGTAGAGGGAGGCGCCGGTGCCGGACAGGCCCACGCCGAAGACATGGCTGCCGGAGTAGAACAGCCGGCCGTCCTGGAGCAGGATCGCCGCCGGGTACAGGCCCCAGAAGGACCAGGTCTGCTGGTCGCAGCAGCCCTTCCAGGTGTTGGTGGCGGCGGAGAAGCGCTCGTTGATGACGGTGCCGGCGGCGGACTCGTCCAGGCCGCCGAGGGAGACGACGTCGCCGTTGCCCATCTCGGTGGCCGAGGGGTACCAGTGGCCGGCGATCATGTCGTTGGTGCGGGTGTAGGTCATGGTGTCGGGGTTGAAGATGTAACTGGTCTTCAGGCCCTTGTAGCCGACGGTGCCGTCGGCGGAGGCGTAGTCCTTGTTGCCGCCCATCACCAGGACTTCGCCGTCGGGGAGCTGTACGTGCCCGGCGCAGAAGAAGTCGGCGGGGGTGGGGACGTCGGTGTAGGTGTAGTTGACGGGGTCGAAGACCGTCGTCTTGAAGGTGCCGGCGGCGAAGGCGTCCCGGTCGTTGCCGGAGCCGGCGATGAGCAGCACCCGGCCGTCGTGCAGAAGTACGGAGTGGATGGCGCGCACCGGCGAGGGCATCTCGACGACCGTCCACTGGCCGATGCAGGCCGGGCTCGTGGGGGCGGTGACGCACGGGTCCGGCCCGGGGTCGGGGACGGTGGCGTCGGTCATCGCGTAGTCGTCGGTGGCCAGGGTGCCGGTCCCGTAGAGGGTCGCGCCCCAGGTGATCCGGTCGGTGCCGGCCGGGACGGCCGGGGTGCGCACCGACGTCTGGGTGTAAGTGCCGCTCACCGGGAGGGTGTTGAGGTCGGTCCAGAAGACCCAGCCGGCGGTGGTGTCGTGCCGGAACATGGTGAGGACGCTGTTGGGCGAGGTCGTCCGGTACCACAGCGACAGGTCGTACTGGTGGTCCGGGACGGCGGCGGGCGCGCAGTCGTTCTCCAGCATCATCGTCTTGCGGTCGCCGGAGACCAGGCGGGTGATCCCGATCTCGACGGCATGGCTGCCGGAGTGGGCCCCGGAGGCGCCCGTCACGGTGAAGGTGTGGTCGTTGTCGCCGTAGCCGGACTTCTCGAAGCAGGTGGGGAAGCCGGTGGCGGCGTCGATGGTCTCAAGTCCGGGATTCTGTACGAGGTTCACGGCGGCGTGTGCGGGCTGGGCAGCCTCGGGGGCGAGCGCGAGCCCGATGGTGAGCAGCAGGACGGCGACGAGACAGCGCAGACGTCTGCGCGCGCTTCTTCGGATCGTCGTCATTCCGTTGCGCCGCCCTTCGTGACCTCGCCGACCTTGAGGATGTCGATACGGCCGTCGCCCTCGCCGAAGGTGGCCACGACCGTGGAGTGGGCGAGCAGGTCGCGCACCGTCGGGAGGTTCTGGCGCTCGCCGCGCAGCGCGGGCGTGGAGACGACGTAGTCGATGTCGCGCCAGCCGTGCGGCATCGTCTTCTCGATGGCCGGGTCGTTGTCGAGCTTGTAGTGCCAGATGACGCCGGTGCCCGGAGTGAAGCCCGCGTCCACGGCGTCGAGCCACAGCACGCCGTCGGTCACGACGCGGGTGCGGGCCGGGTCGGCGATGTGGCCGTCGCGCAGCCATTGGGCGGCGTCGTAGTAGACGGTGGTGTCGTCGGTGCGGACGATGTCGCGGTCGCCCCGGTACCAGACGGGGCCGAACAGCGCGGCGGCCGTGGCCAGCAGGGCCACGCCCGCGGTGAGCCGGATCGCGGGCCGGCCCGCGCTGCCGGGGACGGCCCGTACGGCGGCCCGTACGGCGGTCTGGGCCATCCCGGCCAGCGCGATGGCCAGGAAGGGCAGCAGCTGGATGACGTACATCTTGGGCAGGTAGCCGCCGGGGCGCGCGGCGACGAGCGCCAGGATGACGGCGGCCAGAGCGACGGGCCGCAGCCGCCGCACGGCCAGGGCCGCGAGCGCCGCGGCGGCGCCGCCGGCGATGAGCAGCGGGTCGGCGGCGAACCAGTCGCCGAGCAGGGTGTGGGCCTCGGTGCCGGAGCGGAACACCGAGCCGGTGCCGGCCCGGCTGCCGAGCTGGAAGCCGAGGGAACCGACCAGCGATACGTGGCCGGGGCCGGGCAGCAACTCGCCCTTGAGGATGGCGTAGAGCGGATAGAACATGCCGGTCAGGGCGAAGCCGGAGGCGAACCCGGCGAAGGAGAAGGTACGGGTCCTGGGGTCGCTGCCCTGCCACAGGGCGACGAGCAGGGCCGGGAGGACGACCAGGATCGTCTCCTTGGACAGCACGGCCGCCGCCAGGGCCGCCCCGGAGGCCACGTGGTGCCACAGGTGGCGGCGCGGGGACAGGGCCAGTGCGAACGCGGCCAGCGCCCAGACCACGGCGAAGTTGTCCAGGTAGATCTGGCGGCTCATGGTCACCGCGAGCGGCGACAGCCCGTACAGCAGCATCGCCGCGAGGGCGGCGGGCCGGCCGAGTCCGACGCGCCGGGCCACCAGGTGGACCAGCAGCGCTCCGGCCGCGGCGACAGGCAGCATGGCGATCCGGCCCTGGACGAAGGTGGGCTGGTCCGGCGCCAGCCAGGCCGGCAGCCAGGACAGCCAGCTGAGCTGGATCCAGCCCAGCGGCGGATGGTCGTACCAGTACGTGTAGTGGGCCAGGCCGACGCCGTGGCGTACCGCCCACGCCTGCGCGAGATATGTGCCCTCGTCGTCATTCGGGAAGGGCGTGCGCCCAATATTCCAGGCGCGTAAATAAACGATCACCGAAAGCGTTACCACCGGAAACACGAAATCCGGCCATCGCCTTTTTCTGGAATCCCCTGCCCCAGCACCCACGAGCGGTTTTTCACCGTCCGGAGTTACCGGCGAGTTCACCAGTGGTTCGGCGGAAATAACCGAGCCCCCCACAGGACATACCCCCCTAAAAGACTGCACCAAGCCGCCGCCATACCCCCAGGAGGCGGAAATGTCGCACATCAGTCCACAGCGAGTGCACAGCCCGTACATTGCCTCCACGTAACCAATCCATTCCGTCTCTATGAATCTTCAAAATCGTCGATCTTGGCGCCACGGACCCTCTCAGTGCCTTATTGACGCGGCGGAAAATCGGCTGCTAGCGTCCCGCCGGGGATTACTGAACACAGGGGGGATTTTGGCAATGTGGATTTCCACTGCCCTTTTACTTGAATCGCTGCTGCTCATGGCGGCGGCCGGCGTCACGCTCTGGTGGATGATGCACGCCTGGCGCACCCCGGAGACCCTGGACGCCACCGCGTTCGCCGAGCCCGACGGCGAGTCCCGGCTGTCCTTCTCGCTGCTGGTCCCGGCCCGGCACGAGGAGAGGGTGCTGCAGCGCACGGTCGAGGGGATGTTACGCATCGACCATCCGGCCTTCGAGGTGGTGATCGTCGTCGGCCACGACGACCCCGACACCGCCCTCATCGCCCAACGGCTCGCCGAGAGCCACCCGGACCAGGTCAGGGTCGTCACCGACACCCACGGCACCAAGAACAAGCCCCGGGCGCTCAACACCGCGCTCCCGCACTGCAAGGGCGAGATCGTCGGCGTCTTCGACGCGGAGGACATCGTCCACCGCGAGCTGCTGGCCCACGTCGACCACGCGTTCCGCGCCGCGTCGGCCGACGTCGTGCAGGGCGGTGTCCAGCTCGTCAACTACCGCAGCAGCTGGTACAGCCTGCGCAACTGCCTTGAGTACTTCTTCTGGTTCCGCAGCCGGCTCCACCTGCACGCCCGCAAGGGCTTCATCCCGCTCGGCGGCAACACCGTCTTCGTACGCGCCGAGCTGCTGCGCGCCACCGGCGGCTGGGACGGCGACTGCCTCGCCGAGGACTGCGACCTCGGCGTCCGCCTCTCCAGCCGCGGCGCCAAGGTCGTCGTCGCCTACCACGCCGCCCTCGTCACCCGCGAGGAGACGCCCGGCTCCCTGTACTCGCTCTACAAGCAGCGCACCCGCTGGAACCAGGGCTTCCTGCAGGTCCTGCGCAAGGGCGAATGGCGGCGGCTGCCGCTGCGCCAGCGCATGCTGGCCCGCTGGACCCTCACCACGCCCTTCGTACAGGCCTTCACCGGCGTGATGGTGCCCTTCGGCGTACTGGTGGCCGTGTTCGGCGGGATCCCGCTGCCGATCTCGCTGTTCGCGTGGCTGCCGGTGCTGCCGATGGCCACGATGACCGTCTTCGAGTGCGTCGCCCTGCACGACTTCGGCCGCGAGTACGGCTTCCGCATCACGCCCGTGCACTACGCCAAGCTGCTCATCGGCACGCCGGTGTACGGCCTCGTCCTGGCCGCGGCGGCGGTGCGGGCGGTGTGGCGCGAATACACGGGACGCAAGGACTGGGAGCTCACCTCGCACATCGGCGCCCACCTGGAGCCGGAGCAGGAGCTTGAACGGAACCCCACATCCGCCACCGCCACCGCAAGTCCCGAGCCCCAGGAGGCACTGTGACCACCGGCGCGCCCCGGCCCGTTCCCCCGCCCGCCCTCGCGGCGGCCACCACCCTGCCCGCCGTCTCGCTGGTCGTGCCGACCTTCAACGAGGCCGCCAACATCGACGAGTTGCTGTCGCGCATCTGCGCCGCCCTGCCGCCCGGCGGCCCGGCCGTGGAGGTGCTCTTCGTGGACGACTCCACCGACAACACCCCCGAGGTCGTCCGCGACGCCGCCATGCGCTGCCCGATCCCCGTCACCGTCCACCACCGGTCCGAACCGCACGGCGGCCTGGGCGGCGCCGTCGTCGAGGGGATCGCCCGCACCACCGCGCCCTGGATCGTCGTCATGGACGCCGACCTGCAGCACCCGCCGCACCTCGTACCCGAGTTGATCGCCGGCGGCGATCGGACCGGCGCCGAACTCGTCGTCGCCAGCCGCTACGCCGACGGCGGCAGCCGCGGCGGCCTCGCCGGCGGCTACCGGGTGCTCGTCTCCGGCGCCTCCACGTTCGTGGCCAAGGCCATCTTCCCGCGCGCCCTGCGGGGCGTCTCCGACCCTATGAGCGGCTTCTTCGCCATCCGCCGCGAGGCGGTCGAACGCGGCACGCGCAGCGAGGGTCTGCGTCCGCTCGGCTACAAGATCCTGCTCGAACTCGCCGTCCGCTGCCGCCCGCGCGGCGTCGCCGAACTCCCCTACGAGTTCGGCGAACGCTTCGCCGGCGAGTCCAAGTCCACCATCCGCGAAGGCCTGCGCTTCCTCCGTCACCTGGCGCTGCTGCGCACCGCCGAATCCCGCGCGCGCATGATCGCCTTCGGCCTCGTCGGCGCGTCCGGCTTCCTGCCCAACCTGGCCCTCCTGTGGCTGCTCATCCACGGCACCGGCATGCACTACGTCCCGGCCGAGATCATCGCCAACCAGGCCGGTCTGATCTGGAACTTCCTCATCATCGACTCCCTCGTCTACCGCGACCACCGCCGTCAGCGCCGACGCTCCCTGCGCATGCTGAATTTCGCCGCCCTCGGCAACGCCGACCTCGTCGTGCGCATCCCGCTTCTCGCCCTGCTCGTCACCGCTCTCGGCATCCCGCCGGTCCCGGCCACCGCGCTCAGCCTGGTGGTGGTCTTCGCGCTGCGGTTCGTGATCGTCGACCGCTTCCTGTACCGGCGGCGGCCCCCGACAGGCCCTAGCCCAGCTGCTCCGCCAGCACCTCGGCGTCTGCCGTAGGCGCGGCGCACACGAAGTGCCGGCAGACGTACGCCGCCGCCCGGCCGTCCACCAGCGGCCGGTCGGCCAGCAGCGCGAACTCCTCGCTGCCCGGCTCCCCGGCGGCCACCACCGCGCCCGGTGCCGCGCCGAGCAGCGCGGTCCGGCGCAGGGCGGCGAAGCCCGGGTCGCCGGCCGCGCCCACGACCGCGACCTCGCGGGGGCCGTCCACGGCGGCCTCCGCCACGGCGAGCCCCCAGCCGATGAAGCGGGGCACCCGCCCGGCCAGGGCGCCGACGACGCCCAGCGCCGCCTCGGCGGCGTCGCGGTGGGTGGCGGAGCCGGTGTAGGCGGCGTACGAGAGCAGGGCGCCGGCCGCCGCCGTCCACCCGGAGGGGGCCGCGTTGTCCGTGGGGTCCTGGGGGCGGCGGATCAGGGCCTCGGCGTCGTCGGCGGTGTCGTAGAGGGTGCCCTCCTCACCGACGAAGTGCCGCAGTACGGAGTCGAGCAGCAGCCCGGCGAAGTCCAGCCACACGCCCTCTCCCGTGACGGCGGCCAGCGCGAGGAAGCCCTCGGCGACGTCGCCGTAGTCCTCCAGGACACCGACGTGCCCGCCCGCCGCGCCGTCCCGGGAGGTCCGGGCGAGCCGCGCGTGCTCGTCCATGTGGACCCGGACCAGCAGATCCGCCGCGTCCACGGCGGCGGCCACCAGGTCGGGCCGCTCGAAGTACGCCCCGGTCTCGGCGAGCGCGGCGACCGCCAGCCCGTTCCACGCGGCGACGACCTTGTCGTCCCGCCCGGGGCGCGGCCGGTCCTCCCGGGCCGCGAGCAGCCGCTCCCGTACGGAGGCGATCCGCCCGGCGTCGGCCAGGTCGCCGCCCACCAGGCGCAGCACCGACGCGCCCTCCTCGAAGGTGCCCTCCTCGGTGACCCCGAAGTGCTCGGCGGCCAGGGCGGCATCCGCCTCGCCGAGCACCTCGCGGAGCTCGTCCGGGGTCCAGACGTAGAACGCGCCCTCGGCGTGCGTGCCGTCGGCGCGGTCGCTGTCCGCGTCCAGGGCGGAGGCGAAACCGCCCTGGGCGGTGCGCAGTTCGCGCACCATGAAGTCGGCGGTCTCCAGGGCGACCCGGCGCGCCAGGTCGGAGCCGGTGGCCCGCCACAGGTGGGCGTAGACCCGGCACAGCAGCGCGTTGTCGTAGAGCATCTTCTCGAAGTGCGGCACGAGCCAGTCCCGGTCCACCGAGTACCGCGCGAAGCCGCCGCCGAGCTGGTCGTAGATGCCGCCGCGGGCCATCGCCTCGCAGGTGTCCTGCGCCATCTGCAGCGCGCCCTCCGCGCCGGTGCGGGCGTGGTGGCGCAGCAGGAACTCCAGGGCCATGGACGGCGGGAACTTCGGGGCGCCGCCGAATCCGCCGCGTACGGAGTCGTACTCGCGGGTCAGCCCGAGCAGCGCCGCCGCCAGTTCGGACTCGCCGGGGAGCGTGGTGCCCCCGTAGGCCAGCGAGCGCCCGGCCAGGTCCTTGACGACCCGTGCTGCGACCTCGGCGACCTCGGTGCGGCGGTCGCGCCAGGCGGCGTGCACGCCTTCCAGCACCTGGCGGAAGGAGGCCATGCCCTGCCGGGGCTCGGGCGGGAAGTAGGTGCCGAAGTAGAAGGGCTCGGCGGCGGGGGTGAGGAAGACGGTCATGGGCCAGCCGCCCTGGCCGGTGGCGGCCTGGACGGCCTCCATGTAGACCGCGTCGACGTCGGGACGCTCCTCGCGGTCGACCTTGACCGGCACGAAGTGCTCGTTGAGGTAGGCGGCCGTGGCCTCGTCCTCGAAGGATTCCCGCGCCATGACATGGCACCAGTGGCAGCTGGAATATCCCACGCTCAGCAGGACCGGCACGCCCCGCTCGCGGGCCTGCGCGAAGGCCTCGTCGCCCCACGGCCACCAGTCGACAGGGTTGTCGGCGTGCTGGAGGAGGTAGGGGGAAGTGGAACCGCTGAGTCGATTGGCCATGTCCCCAGCCTCACACACACGGCGGGCGGGGCGGCGGACCACAGGGGGAGACGTCTTGACGACGCAATTGCGCGCAGCGCACCGGGCCGAGGTCGAACGCCTGCTGGAACGGAGCATCGGGGCCGGGCCGCTGCTGGAGCGTGCGCGGGCCGCGCTGGAGGAGATAGCGGAGGCGGCGGACGCGGAGTACGCGGCGTACGTACAGGCGCTGGGGCCGGAGCGGCGGCGCGGGCCGGCCGGGCCGGTGGTGGTCGCGGCGGCGGGCGCCGTGGCGGCCTTCGCGGCGGACCTGGGGCTGGGCGCGTCGGCGGGCACGGCGGCCGGGACGGCGGCGGCGGTGGCCGTGGTGGGCGCCGGAGCGGCGGTGGCGCTGCGGGCGACGGCGGGCGGGGCGGAGCAGGCGCCGCAGGAGACCCGGGAGCAGGCACGGCAGCGGTGGCTGGCGGCGGTCGAGCAGCGCGGGGTGCGGCCGTTCGTGGCGGAGCACGGGGCGGTGGCGGCCAACGCCCCGGCCCAGGCCGCCCCTGCGGTGCCGCCCGTGCCCGCGCCCGCGTCCGCCGCCAAGGCGGTGCCCGCGCCGCGCCGTACGGACCGCAGCGCGGCGGCCCGCGCCCGGAGCATGCTGGAGCAGTCCTTCGGCCATGTCCCGGACGTGGACGAACCGTTCACCGGCCGCAAGGACCAGTTGCGGCAGATCTCCCAGTGGGTGCACCAGGCGCGGGTCTCACCGGAGGCCGGGCCGGTGGTGGTCGTGCTGCACGGGCCGAGCGGTTCGGGCCGCTCGGCCCTCGCGCTGCACGCCGCGCGGCAGTTGCGCGACCAGTTCCGCGGCGCCTGCGTCGTGGACGTACGCGGGGCGGCCACCGACGAGCCGCCGCTGTCCGCGCGCGACGCGCTGCTGCACCTGCTCAATCGTTTCGGCGCGCCCCGCGAGCAGCTGCTGTTCCGCGAACGGCCGTCGCACGAACAGCACTTGCGGCGCCTCAGCGAGCAGTACCAGAAACACCTCACCGGTGTCCCGGTCGTCATCGTGCTCAACGACGCCACCGACCCCGACCTGATCCGCGCCCTGGTCCCACGGCACTCCGAGAGCCTCGTCCTGGTCACCACCGCCGAGCCGATGGACCTGCCGGCCCCGGGCGCCCGGGTGCACACCCTGGCCGTCGAGCCGCTGGACTCCGACGCCTCGTACGAACTGCTCACCGCGTACGCCGCCTACGCCGCCCCCGGCGCCCTCGACCCGCGCGCCGCCGAGGCCGTCCGCCGGCTCTGCGGCGGACTGCCGCTCGCCCTGCGGGTCGCCGGATCCGCCCTGGGGCACCGCTCGGTGGCCCGGCTCGCCGCCGACCTGGCGGTCTACGGTCCGCAGGATCCCGTCGACCGGGTGCTGGCGCTGCGCTACCACGACCAGCCCGACGCCTCCCGCCGCCTGCTGCGCAGACTCGCCCTGGCCGGCCGCGCGAGCCTCGGCGGGGCGGCGGCCGCCGCGCTGCTCGCCACCGACGAGCAGGAGGCCGACCGCCGGCTGCGGGAGCTCGCCGACGCCGGGCTCATCACCCACGTACGCGGCAGCCGCTACCGCCTGCACGACCTCGTACGGAGCTTCGCCAACGACCGGCTGCTCGACGAGGAGGAGCCCGCCGAGCGCGCCGCCGCCCACGAGCGCCTGATCCGCAACTACGCCGAGCTCGCGGGCTCCGTCATCCGCCTCGTCGAGGGCCGGACCTCCACCCGGGCCGACTTCTCCGCCAACGCGGCCGCCCGGCACGGCTTCACCTCCCTGGACCTCGCGCTGCGCTGGCTGGACGACGAGTCCAGCTTCATCACCGCCGCGCTGCGCCACGTCGAGGGCGTCGACCAGCGGGCCGTACAGCACCTGCTGGGCGCCCTGTGCGACTACTGCGTGCTGCGCGGCGACCTCTACCGGCTGGGCGAGATCAGTGACCTCGCCCAGCGGTACCAGGACCTGGCCACGGCGGGGGGCGGCGCCTCTGCGCAGGCCCCGGACAGCCCGGCGCTGATCCGTTCCGTGCAGTGGCGCACCGGCATCGCGGCCCGCCAGCTCGGCGAGCTCGACAAGGCCCGTTCCACGCTGTCGTCGGTGGTCAACCTCTACTTCGACGCCCAGCACCCCTCGGGCGCCGCCCGCGCGCTGAGCAGCCTCGGCATCACCCTGCAGCAGCAGGGCAACCTCCCCGAGGCCGAGGAGAAGCTCCGCGAGGCCCTGGCCCTGCAGGACGGCGAGGACACCCGCGGCGACCGCGCCTGGACCCTGCACGCCCTGGCCGCCGTGGTCCGCGACGCCTGCCGCCTCGCCGAGGCCCGCTCGCTGCTGGAGGAGTCGCTCGTCCTGCACCGCGAGAGCGAGAGCGCCAACGGCCAGGGCTGGGCGCGCCTGCAGTTCGGCCAGCTCCTCCTGCGCACCGGCGAAACGGCTCGCGGCAAGGAGCAACTGCACTCCGCCTTCGACTCCTTCACCGCCACCCGCGACGCCCGCGGCCAGGCCTGGGCCACCACCCAGCTCGCCCGCGCCGAGCTGCTGGACGGCAACGCCCAGGCCGCCGCCCAGCAGCTCAGCGACGCCCTCGTACGCCACCGCGCCTGCGAGGACGCCCGCGGCGAGGCCTGGTCCCTGTACTACCTCGGCCACACCATGGAGGAATCCGGCGACCTCGACGCCGCCCTGCGCTCCCTGGAGCGCGCCCGCACCATGTTCTCCCGCATGCGCGACGTCTACGGCCTCGCCTGCGCCCGCCACCACTCCGCCCGCGTCACCCGCGACCAGCGCGCCGCCCGCACCGGCAACCTGCGCAACAGCGGCTTCGCCCGCCAGCTCCTCCAGGACGCCCGCCAGGACTTCCACCGCATCGGCGTCCCCCACGGCGAGGCCTGGACCTGCCTCGAACTCGCCGTCATCGACGCCGGCAACGCCCGCGTCCCCGAGGCCCTCGCCCTCACCGAGCAGGCCGAGCGCCTCTTCGCCTCCATCGGCGACCGCCACGGCCTCGACTGGTCCGTCTTCCTCCAGTGCACCCTGCGCCCCCTCCTGTCGGACGAGCAGGCCGCCCGCGCCCGCGCCGACCTCGCCGCACTCCTCGCCGACACCTACCCGGCCCGCGACCTCGACCTGGAGGAGTACGCCGACGCCTTCGCCCTGCTCCTCGATCGCGGCATCCCCGTCGGCTCACCCTGGCGCGCCTGGGAACTGCGCATGATGCCCTCGCGCGGCGCGCGCACCGTCCTGGCCGTCGCGGGCGCGTGACGGCAGCTATACATCGCGCGTATACGTCATGTGTATAGTCCTGCCGCATGGCTACCGCAACCGCGTCCCGTCGCGACGCCCCTTTCACCGTCCTCGCCGCCACCACGGCCTTCGGCCTGCTGCTCGGCTGGGCGACGTACACCCTCCACGGGACGACCCCCCTGCTGGAGCGCGCCACCAACTCCGTGTCCACCTGGATCATCTGGACAGCCGCAGCCGGCGCCCTCATCCGCGTCCGGCCCCTCGCCGTCTGGGGCGGCGCCTCGATGATGCTCGCCACCTGCTGCGGCTACTACGCGGCGTCCACCCTCGGCGACACCTTCGGCGCCGGCGCCCTCGGAACCGCCGCCGTATGGTCCGTGGCCGGACTGGCCGGAGGACCACTGCTGGCCTGGGCCGGCTGGACGGTACGACGCGGGCACGGCGGCCTACGGGCCGTCGCCGGAGCCGTCATCCCCACGGTGGTGCTGGGCGAGGCCGCCTGGCTGGGCCTGACCCTCCACTACTGGACGCAGGCAGCCGTCTTCCTGGCCGTCGGCACGCTGCTCACCGCTCTCCTGACCGCCTACCTGGCCCGCGCCGGAGCGCCCCGCTACTGGCTCTGCGCCGCCCTCGCCCCCGTCGGCGGCCTCGCCTTCTACCTCGCCGAGGCAGGCATCCTCAACGGCCTGCTCGGATCGGTATGACTTGCCTTCCGGGGCTCAGAACTCGCTCGTGTCGAGGTCGAACCCGAGAGGCTCGGGAAGGGTGATCGTCCCGGAAAAGGGAACCGCGTTCTTCTCGGTGTAGTGCTCGCCCTCGGGAGTGGCGTAAACGGTGACGATCCGCGTCTTACGGTCGATCAGGAGGTAGCAGGGGATTCCGGCGCGAGCGTAAGAGCGAAGCTTGGGCCCGTGATCATTGCGGGCGGTGGAGTACGAGGTCACCTCACCGACCAGCAGGACCGGATCCGGATGGTGGTATTCGAGACCGTCGGCGAAGCTGCCCTTGGGGGCGATCACCAGATCGGGGATGACCCTGCCGGTGGGAGACGCGCCGGGGATCAACAGCCCGAGGTTGGTGTACGTCCGAAGCCCTTTGTCCTTGCGGTTCAGCGTCACCTGTTCAGCGGCCTCGGACACGATCTCTTCATGCTCGCCGTTGGCGGGGGGCATAACGTGGATCTCCCCTTCGATCAGTTCCACGCGCCACCCCTCAGGAACGGCCGCGCTCACCCTTTCGAAGGCGTCCTCAACCGATTCGGCCGTGGGGCCGTCGGCGGCTACACGGGAATCACGCTCGGGGACTGTCAGTGCCACGGCGGACCTCCTTCGCAGGGAGCGACAGTGCCAGGGTAGGCGACGGCCGGGAGCCGCACCGAGGGAACATCACTCGAACGAGCGTCCAGGAACGTCTCCGCGCCCCGGGGGCGCCACCCCGCCCGGCTACTCCTCGCGCCCGTCCTTGCCGGTGCCGGAGGCCGCCGCACCGGCCGCCGCCGGAGACGCCGCCGCCGGAGCCTGGGGCTCCTGCGGCGGGGTCTCGTCGAAGTCGATCTTCTTGAACTGCTTGGCCATGTTCTTCATGAGCCACCACAGGGCGAACCCGATGCAGGCGAAGATGACGAAGCCCAGGAGGCCGGGCGTCACTTTGTTCTCGTCCAGGTCCTTCACCGCGAGCGGGACGAGCTGGGCGGCGGCCGTGCCGAATGTCGAAGTCACGGGAGCCATTGTCTACCCGGCCTCGCGGACGCCCGCAAAGAGGTCGTCCTCGGGGAGCGAGGTGTCGACGCGGGACTTCGCGAGCTCGTAGTCCTCGGTGGGCCAGACCTCCTTCTGGATGTCCATGGGGACGTGGAACCAGGCGCCGTCGGGGTCGATCTGGGTGGCGTGGGCGAGGAGCGCCTTGTCGCGGATCTCGAAGAAGTCGGCGCAGGGCACGTGGGTGGTGATCGAGCGCTCGGGGCGGTCCCAGGTCTTCCAGCGCTCCAGCCACTCGCCGTACGGGGACTCCAGGCCGCGCGAGAGGAGCGCCTCGTGGAGGGCGACGGTGCGCTGCCGGTTGAAGCCCTGGTTGTAGTAGAGCTTGAGCGGGGTCCAGGGGTCACCGGCCTCGGGGTACCGCTGGGGGTCGCCGGCGGCCTCGAAGGCGGCCATGGAGATGGTGTGGGTCATGATGTGGTCGGGGTGCGGGTAGCCGCCGTTCTCGTCGTACGTGGTGATCACGTGCGGCCGGAACTCGCGGATGAGCCTGACGAGGGTGCCCGCCGCCTCCTCCGCGTCCTGGAGGGCGAAGCAGCCCTCGGGGAGCGGGGGCAGGGGGTCGCCCTCGGGGAGGCCGGAGTCGACGTAACCGAGCCAGGCCTGCTTCACGCCGAGGATCTCGCGGGCGAGGTCCATCTCCCTGGCCCGGACCTCGTGGATGTGCTCCTCGATGTAGCTGTCGCCCTGGAGCTTGGGGTTGAGGACGGACCCGCGCTCACCGCCGGTGCAGGTGGCGACCAGGACGTCCACCCCCTCGGACACGTACTTCGCCATGGTGGCCGCGCCCTTGCTCGACTCGTCGTCGGGGTGGGCGTGGACGGCCATCAGTCGCAGCTGCTCGGTCAAGGCTGGATCCTCTGTCATCGGTCGCGGACGCGGCTTCTATAGTGACCGAAACGAGGAGCTGTTTAATCCCGGAGCCCCTCCCAGGAGGATCACCGACATGACCGCCGTGCGCGAAGAGCTCCCCGAGGGGCGCTACGGACGCGGCCGCGACGCCGACGCGCGGGCCGACCGCACGCTGAAGCGGGCCGGTGTCGTGCTCGGGGCGATCGCGGTGGTGCTGGTCGGCTGGTTCGGCTGGGCGAAGATCACCGGTACGCAGGTCAGCGGCGAGGTGATCAAGTTCCAGGTCGTCTCCGACGCGGCCGTACAGGTCCATATCGAGGTCCTCAAGGACGCCGGGACCACCGCCGTGTGCACACTGCGCTCGGTCTCCGAGGACGGCGACGAGGTCGGCCGCCGGGATGTGCGGCTGAGCGCGCACAAGAGCCAAATCGACACTGTGCTCACCATTCGCACAACAGCCCGGGCAACGAGCGCCGAACTGGTCGGCTGCCAGCCCGCCTGACGCTTCCGCGAGGTATCCCTCTCGCCCTTTGTGGGCGGAAATTGTTACGCTCGTGGTTTCGCCCATCCTCGAAGACGCAATCTTTGTGGGTAGGGCGTTCATTTGTAGGTAAGACCGAGTACCGACGAGGAGCACCTGTGACCCAGACCAGCGACAGCGTCACCTGGCTGACCCAGGCGGCGTACGACCAGCTCAGGGCCGAGCTGGAACATCTGTCGGGTCCCGCACGCGCCGAGATCGTCGCCAAGATCGAGGAAGCCCGCCAGGAAGGCGATCTCAAGGAGAACGCCGGATACCACGCGGCACGCGAGGACCAGGGCAAGCTGGAGCTCCGGGTCCGTCAGCTGACCCAGCTCCTGGAGCACGCCAAGGTGGGCGAGGCTCCCGCCGACAACGGCGTGGTCGCTCCCGGCACCGTCGTCACCATCGCCTTCGACGGCGACCCGGACGACACCCTGACCTTCCTGCTGGGCTCGCGCGAGTACGTGTCGGACGAACTGGACACCTACTCGCCGCAGTCCCCGCTCGGTTCGGGCGTCAACGGCAAGAAGGCGGGCGACAACGCGTTCTACGAACTGCCCAACGGCAAGAAGGCCTCGGTGAAGATCCTCGCGGTCAAGCCGTACCAGGCCTGAGCCCGAGCCCTCGGTGCCCCCGGCCCCGTACATCTCGTACGGGCCGGGGGCACCGTCGCGTCAGGACGTGGTCAGGAGGTCGCCGAGCGGTACTTGCGCACCGCCAGCGTCCGGAAGACCACGATGATCAGGACGGACCAGACCAGCGAGGCCCACACCGGGTGCTGCATCGGCCAGGCGCCGGAGGAGGAGACCCCCGGGTTGCCGAACAGCTCACGGCAGGCCTGCACGGTGGCGCTGAACGGATTCCAGTCCGCGAGGTGCCGCAGCCAGGGCGTCATCTGGCTGGAGTCCACGAAGGCGTTCGACACGAACGTCAGCGGGAACAGCCAGATCAGCCCGCCCGAAGTGGCCGCCTCCGGGGTGCGGACCGACAGGCCGATGAGCGCGCCGATCCACGAGAAGGCGTAGCCGAGCAGAAGCAGCAGGGCGAAGCCGCCCAGCGCCTTCGGTATGCCCTCGTGCACCCGCCAGCCGACGATCAGGGCGACGACGGCGAGCACGAGCAGGGTCAGCGCGGTCTGTACGGAGTCGGCGAGCGTACGGCCGGTGAGGACCGCGCCGCGCGCCATGGGCAGGGAGCGGAAGCGGTCGACGAGGCCCTTGTGCATGTCGTCGGCGATCCCGGCCCCGGCGCCGGCCGTGGCGAAGGTGACGGTCTGGGCGAAGATGCCGGCCATCAGGAACTCGCGGTAGACGGCCGGGTCGGTGGTGCCGCCCACGTTCATCGATCCGCCGAAGACATAGCTGAAGAGCACCACGAACATGATCGGCTGGATCATCCCGAAGATGATCATCTCCGGGATCCGCATCATCCGGATCAGATTGCGCTTGGCCACCACGAGCGAGTCGCGTACGGACTGGCTTATCGGGTTGCGCGGCTGCGCCGCTGCGGGCTGGGTGGCGACGGTGGCCGTCATTCGCTCTCCTCCTCCTTGAGCTCCGCGGCGTGCCCCGTGAGCGAGATGAACACGTCGTCCAGGGTCGGGCGGCGCAGCCCGATGTCGTCGATCTCGATGCCGCGGGTGTCCAGCTCCCGGATGACCTCGGCGAGCAGCTTCGCCCCGCCGGTCACCGGCACCGTGATCTGGCGCGTGTGGTCCTGGACCTTCAGCTCGCCCTTGCCGAAGCCCCGCAGCACCTCGGCCGCAGGCACCAGGTCCTCGCGCTCGTGCACGACCACCTCGACGCGCTCGCCGCCCGTCTGGGCCTTGAGCTGGTCCGAGGTGCCGCGCGCGATGACCTTGCCGTGGTCGATGACGCAGATGTCGTGCGCGAGGCGGTCCGCCTCCTCCAGGTACTGCGTGGTGAGCAGCAGCGTCGTGCCGCCCGCCACCAGGTCCTGGATCACGTCCCACAGCGCCATCCGGTTGCGGGGGTCAAGGCCGGTCGTCGGCTCGTCCATGAACATCACCGGCGGCCGCACCACCAGTGCCGCCGCCAGGTCCAGCCGGCGGCGCATACCGCCGGAGTACGTCTTCGCGGTGCGGTCGGCGGCCTCGGCGAGGTTGAACTGCTCCAGCAGCTCGCCCGCCCTGGCCTTCGCCGCCTTTCCGCTCATCTGGTAGAGCTGCCCGACCATCTGCAGGTTCTCCCGGCCGGTCAGATACTCGTCCACCGCCGCGAACTGGCCCGACAGGCCTATCTGGCGGCGTACCTCGTTCGGGTGCCTCAGCACGTCGATCCCCGCCACGACCGCCTTGCCGCTGTCCGGCTTGAGCAGCGTCGTCAGGACGCGCACCGCCGTGGTCTTGCCCGCGCCGTTCGGCCCCAGCAGCCCGAGCACCGTGCCCTCGGGCACGTCCAGGTCCACTCCGTCCAGCGCGCGTACGTCTCCAAAGGTCTTCACGAGGCCTTCGGCATAGATGGCGCCCGTCATCCCGTCTCTCCTGTCCAGGGTTTACCTCAGCGCGAGCGAGCATCCCAGACGCGATATATCGCGTCAACCCATTTTCGCGCGACTCAGGCATTCCCCTCCACGGTGCCATGAGCCACTGACAGTGGGCCGCGACCAGCGACCAACGACCAGTGCTGTGACCGCAAACGCTCGCCGGGTTGCGCAGCCCGCCGACTGCGCTTGTCCTCAATCGCCGGACGGGCTGAATTCCAGCCCGTCCGGCGATTGAGGACGGAACCGCGAGCCGGGCAGGCCCGGCGAACCACTCCGGTCACCGCGCCAGCGGCTACCGCACCGCGTAGCCCGCCGCCCGCAGCGCCACCGCCACCGCCTCGCAGTGCTCGGGCCCCTTCGTCTCCAGTTGGAGGTCGACCTCGACCTCCGTGAGCCCCAGCCGGGGATCGGTGCGCACATGGCCGACGTCGAGCACGTTCGCGTCGTTCGCCGACAGCACCTCCAGCAGGGCGGCCAGGGCGCCCGGGCGGTCGGTCAGCCGGATCCGTAGCGAGAGGTAGCGCCCGGCGGCGGCCATGCCGTGGCGCAGGATGCGCTGCATGAGCAGGGGATCCACGTTGCCGCCGGACAGAACGGCGACGACGGGCCCCTCGAAGGCCCCGGGGTCGGCCAGGAGCGCGGCGACGGGACTGGCCCCGGCGGGCTCGACGACCTGCTTGGCGCGCTCAAGGCAGAGCAGGAGCGCACTGGAGAGGTCGTCCTCGGAGACGGTGCGTACCTCGTCGACGAGGTCGCGGATGACGGCGAAGGGGACATCGCCGGGCCGTCCGACCTTGATGCCGTCGGCCATCGTGGCGACGGCGTCGAGCTGTACGCACCGCCCGGCGGCCAGCGAGGGCGGGTACGCGGCCGCGCCGGCCGCCTGGACGCCGACCACGCGCACATCGGGCCGCAGGGTCTTGACGGCGATCGCGACCCCCGCCGCGAGGCCGCCGCCGCCGATGCCGACGACGATCGTGCGCACCTCGGGGCACTGCTCCAGGATCTCCAGGCCGACCGTGCCCTGCCCGGCGATGACGTCGGGGTGGTCGAAGGGGTGGATGAAGACCGCGCCCGTCCGGTCCGCATGCGCCTGCGCCGCGTGCAGCGACTCGTCCACGACCTGGCCCTGGAGCCGCACTTCGGCCCCGTACTCCCGGGTCGCCGCGATCTTCGGCAGCGGCGCGCCCACCGGCATGTAGACGGTCGAGCGCACCCCGAGCAGGGAGGCGGCCAGCGCGACGCCCTGCGCGTGGTTGCCGGCGCTGGCGGCCACGACACCGGCCGCGCGCTCCTCGGGGCTCAGCCCGGCGATGCGCACGTAGGCCCCACGGATCTTGAAGGAGCCCGTGCGCTGCAGGTTCTCGCACTTGAGGTGCACCGGGGAGCCGACCAGAGCGGAGAGGTGGCGGCTGCCTTCCATGGGCGTCATGCGCGCGACACCGGAGAGCATCTTGTGGGCGCCACGGATGTCGTCGAGCGTGATCGCGTGTGCCGAAGGACCATGCGCAGGGCTTTGCATGGGGCCCAGTGTCGCAGCCCGGACGCATTGGCCTGAAACGTACGCAGTCGTCGCGCTAGTACGCCCCAGCCGCACCGCATGATCCGCGCGTGCGCGCGGCACCGTACCCGCTCCGACCTTCTTTTCCGCGGCGGGGTCCGGGCCGCATCTCCTCCGCGTACTCTTCTCCCAACCTTCGCAGGACCGACAGAACGCGAGCTTCCGGCCATGCCCATTCCATCGGAGACAACGACCGACCTCCTCGAGCGCCTGCAGCACCAGGTCGCGCTCTTCGCCCGGCGCGCGGAGCAGACCCGCCTGGGTGGGGTGGGCAAGGCCCGCAACTCCATGGACCGGGCCGCCTACCTGCTGCTCAACCGCCTCGACCTCGAAGGCCCGATGGGTGTCAAGGCACTCGCCGAAGGCATGGGAATCGACTCCTCCACCGTCACCCGCCAGGTCGCCCCGCTGGTCGACTCGGGCCTGGTCAAGCGCACCTCGCACCCCGAGGACGGGCGCGCGGTCGTCCTCGCGCTCTCCCCGCGCGGGCGTTCACGTCTTGATGAAGTACGGGCCTCCCGGCAGCAGCTCATGGCCGTCGTCACGGAGGGCTGGAGCGAGGCGGAGCGCGAGACGTTCTGCGAGCTCCTGGGCCGCTTCAACATCGCTCTTTCCGACTACCACTCGTCGGTCACCCAGCCTGACGAGCAGCCTTCCTAGCGGCCCTCCCGGCAGCCCCCTTGACCTGAGGCATCGTGCTGCCGTCCCATGGCGCTGTGGGACAGCGCCGGGCGGCGGCCGAACGCCTGCGCAGCGCCGAGTTCGCCGCCTTCGCGGCCGGCGCGGCCGGGCGGCTCCTGCATGCCGCCACCCTCCTCACCGGCGACCCCGCCGACGCCGACGCCCTGCTCTGCGCGGCGCTGTCGCGCACCTACGCGGACTGGTACCGCATGCGCGGCGAGGACCCCTACGCCTACACGCGCGCCGACCTCGTACGCCGCTACGCGCACCGCCCCTGGTGGCACCGCCCCGGCGACGGGGTGCTGGCCCGGCTCACCCCGCAGGAGCGGCTGGTGGTCGTCCTGCGGCTCTTCGAGGGCGTCGCCGAGGAGCAGACCGCCGCTCAGCTCGGCCTGCCCGCGGACCGCGTACGGGCCATCTGCCTGCGGGCGACCACCACGCTGCGCAGCCGTCCGACAGCGGGCGGTGGAGTGCTGGCACCTCCCGGGCAGCCGCAGGCACGTTGATCATCCGGCCTCCTCCAAAACGTGTCGATTACGTTTCCACAAAGTGAAACCGAAACCCTTGACGCCTGACTGGACATACGGCTGTTATTACTCCCACGCCTGTTCGGTTGCGTTGGTTTCTGAGTGGTTCGGTGTCCCCCGAAGACTCTTGCCGTGCGGGCATACACGTCAGGAGTACGGAATGCGCCCCTCACCCTCTCCCCTCCACCTCCCTGGCCCGAGCCGCCGCAGCGTGCTGCGCGGCGTCGGCGGCGCAGTGGCACTCGGAGCGGGAATTCCGCTGCTGAGCGCCTGTGGCGGCAGCTCGACCTCGTCCGACAGCAAGACGGTCACCCTCGGCTCCAACGGCTCGGACGCGGTGCCGAAGAAGGCGTACGCGAGCGTCTACAAGGCGTTCACGGCGTCCTCCAAGATCTCGGTGGACGTCAACACAAAGGATCACAACACCTTCCAGGAGTCGATCAACTCCTACCTCCAGGGCACGCCGGACGACGTGTTCAACTGGTTCGCCGGCTACCGCATGCAGTTCTTCGCGGCCAAGGGCCTGGCGACCCCGATCGACGACGTGTGGAAGACGATCAGCGCCAACTTCCCCAGCGCCATGCAGGACCTGAGCAAGGGTGCGGACGGCAAGTTCTACTTTGTGCCGCTCACCACCTACCCCTGGGCGATCTTCTACCGCAAGAGTGTCTTCAAGAAGTACGGCTACGAAGTCCCGACCACCTGGTCCGCCTTCATAGCCCTGTGCACGCAGATGAAGAAGGACAACCTCGTCCCGATCGCCTTCGGCGACAAGGACGCGTGGCCCGCCCTCGGCACGTTCGACCAGATCAACTGCCGCACCAACGGCTACGACTTCCACATCTCGCTCATGAAGGGCGAGGCGTCCTGGACCGACGCCAAGACCCGCGCCACGTTCGACAACTGGACCGAGATCCTCCCCTTCCACCAGGACGGCTCCGTCGGCCGCACCTGGCAGGACGCGGCGCAGTCCGTGGTCTCCAAGAAGGCCGGCATGTACCTCCTGGGCATGTTCGTCGCCCAGCAGTTCACCAACGCCGCCGACCTGGCCGACCTGGACTTCTTCCCCTTCCCCGAGATCGACCCGTCCTTCGGCCAGGACACCGTCGAGGCGCCCACCGACGGCTACATGATGAGCAAGAGCCCCAAGAACCACGCCGGCGCCGTCAAGCTGCTGGAGTTCCTGGGCACCCCGGCCGCCGAGGAGACCTACCTCAAGGCCGACCCGAGTGTCGTCGCCGCCTCCGACAAGGCCGACACCGGCGCGTACTCCGCCCTTCAGAAGAAGGGATACGACCTGATCGCGGGCGCCAAGCACCTCACCCAGTACATGGACCGCGACAGCCGCCCCGACTTCACCTCGACCGTGATGCAGCCCGCGATGCAGAGCTTCATCCGTAACCCCAAGGGCATCGACAGCCTGCTGTCGTCGATCGAGCGCCAGAAGAAGACGATCTTCGCCTCCTCATGAGTTCCCAGATCACCGGGACCGGGACCGGAACCCCCAGCAACCCGGAGGCGGCCGCCGCGCCGCCTCCGGGCACCCCCGGCACAACCGCGGTCAAGAAGCGCCGGGTGCCCCAGGGCCACCGGCGCCTGCTCACGCGACGCGACCGGATCACGCTCGGCCTGATGGCCGGCGTGCCGACGATCCTGCACGTCGCCCTGGTGTGGGTCACGGCGCTGGCCTCGATAGCGCTGGCCTTCACCACGTGGGACGGCATCGGCTTCAGCTCCATCAAGTGGGTCGGGTTCGACAACTTCCAGCAGTTGTTCAACGACAACCCGCAGTTCTGGCCGGCGGTCCAGCACAACGTCATCTGGTTCGTCGTGCTGTTCCTGATCCCGACCCCGTTCGGCCTGTTCCTGGCCGTGCAGCTGGACAAGAAGATCCGCTTCACCCGGATCTACCAGGCCGCCTACTTCCTGCCGGTCGTGCTGTCCATGGCGGTCATCGGGTTCGTCTGGCAGCTCGTCTACAACCCCGACACCGGCCTCATCAACAGCGTCATCGGGGCCAACAAGCCGGGCCACTACATCGACTGGATCGGCGACCCGAACCTCAACCTCTGGGCCATCCTCGTCGCCGCCTCCTGGCGCCACGCCGGCTACATGATGATCCTCTACCTCGCCGGCCTGAAGGGTGTGGACCCCTCGCTGCGCGAGGCCTCCGCGCTGGACGGCGCCAACGAGTGGCAGACGTTCAAGAACGTCATCTTCCCGGTGCTCCGGCCGATCAACACCATCGTGCTGGTCGTCACCATCATCGAGTCGCTGCGCGCCTTCGACCTGGTCTACGTCTTCAACGGCGGCACCCAGGGCACCGAGTTGCTCTCGATCCTGGTCACCAACAACATCATCGGCGAGTCCAGCCGCATCGGGTACGGCTCCGCTATCGCCGTAGTCCTGCTGCTGATCTCCCTCGGCGTGATCATCCCCTACCTCATCAGCACCTTCCGGAAGGAGCGGCGAGCATGAGCGCCTCCGTTGCCGCCTCCGTCGCCGTACCCCCCAAGAGCGGGCGGGTCCGCCCGGCCCGGGTGCTGCTGCACGTCTTCCTCGCCGGCACCGCGCTGGCCTGGCTCGCACCCCTGCTGTGGGCCCTGTACGCCGCCCTGCGGCCGTACGAGGAGACCAGCACCAAGGGATATGTGTCCTGGCCCGACAAGCTGAGCCTGGACAACTTCACCAACTCCTTCACCCAGTCCGGCATGACGCACTACTTCATGAACACGCTCATCATCGCCGTCCCGGCGGTGCTGCTGACCCTGTTCCTGTCGTCCTGCGTCGCCTTCTACGTCAGCCGCTTCGACTTCCGGGTCAACCTGTCGCTGCTGCTGGTCTTCACCGCCGGCAACCTGCTCCCCCAGCAGGTCATCATCACCCCGCTCTACCGGCTCTACCTGCTGGTCGACCTGCCCGGCATCACGGTCTCCGGCAAGCTGTACGACTCCGCGCTCGGCCTGGTCCTGATCCATGTGGCCTTCCAGTCCGGCTTCTGCGCCTTCGTCCTCAGCAACTACATGCGCTCCCTGCCGCACGAGCTGACCGAAGCCGCCCTGGTGGACGGCGCCTCGGTCTGGCGGCTGTACTGGCAGATCGTGCTGCCGCTGTGCAAGCCGGCGATGGCCGCGCTGGCCACCCTGCTGTCGATCTGGATCTACAACGACTTCTTCTGGGCCGTCGTCCTGATCTCCACCGGCGAGAACATGCCGATCACCTCGGCGCTGAAGAACCTCTCCGGCCAGTACTTCACCGACCCCAACCTGGTCGCGGCCGGCGCGCTCCTCACCGCCATCCCCACCCTGATCGTCTACTTCGCCCTCCAGCGCCAGTTCGTCAGCGGACTGACCCTGGGCGCGAACAAGGGCTGATCCATCCCGCACTGACGCCGGACGGGCTGAGAACCTCAGCCCGTCCGGCGTTTCCACGCCTTCGAGACCTCCCCCGGAGAGAAGCACCATGACGCACCACCCCGAACTGCGGCTCCCCGGCCTCGCCTACGGCGGCGACTACAACCCCGAACAGTGGCCCGAGGAGATCTGGGCCGAGGACATGCGCCTCATGCGCGAGGCCGGCGTGACCATGGTCAGCGTCGGCATCTTCTCCTGGGCCCTGCTCGAACCCGCCGAAGGCGTCTACGACTTCGCCCGCATGGACCGCCTCCTGGACCTGCTCCACGAGAACGGCATCGCCGCCGACCTCGCCACCCCCACCGCCGCCCCGCCCGCCTGGTTCTTCCGCGCCCACCCCGAGGCCCTCCCGGTCGACCACGACGGGCGCACGCTGTCCTACGGCAGCCGCCAGACGTTCTGCGCAAGCAGCCCCGCGTACCGCAAGGCCGCGCTGCGCATCGCGGGCGCGCTCGCCGAGCGGTACGCCTCGCACCCGGCCGTCGTCATGTGGCACATCCACAACGAGTACGGCTGCCACAACGCCGCCTGCTACTGCGACACCAGCGCCGCCGCCTTCCGCCGCTGGCTGCGCGCCCGCTACGGCGACGACCTGGCCGCCCTCAACCACGCCTGGGGCACCACCTTCTGGAGCCAGTGGTACTACGCCTGGGACGAGATCCTGCCGCCCCGCGCGACGGGCGCCGTCCCGAACCCCACCCAGCAGCTGGACTGGCGCCGCTTCTGCTCCGACGAGCTGCTGTCGCTGTACACCGCCGAGCGGGACGTCCTGCGCGCGGCGGATCCCGGCATCCCCTGCACCACCAACTTCATGGTGATGCAGAACTTCGACGCCCTGGACTACTGGCGCTGGGCCCCGCAGCTCGACGTCGTCTCCAACGACCACTACCTGATCTCGACCGACACCGAATCGCAGATCGACATCGCGCTCAGCGGCGACCTCATGCGCTCGCTGGCCGGCGGCCCCTGGCTGCTCATGGAGCACTCCACCGGCGCCGTCAACTGGCAGCCCGTCAACCGCGCCAAGACCGCCGGCGAGATGCGCCGGAACGCGCTCGCGCATGTCGCCCACGGCGCCGACGGCATCGCCTTCTTCCAGTGGCGCGCCGCCAAGGCCGGCGCCGAGCAGTGGCACTCCGCGATGCTCCCGCACGCCGGCACCGACAGTCAGATCTGGCGCGACACCGTCCAGCTCGGCGCCGACCTCGCCGCCCTCGCCGAGGTGCGCGGCGCCGTCGGCGACGCCTCCGTCGCCATCGTCTGGGACTGGGACGCCCGCTGGGCCCTGGAGCTGCCCTCGCAGCCCAGCGAGCTGCTGCGCTTCCAGGAGCTCGTACGGGACTGGTACGCGCCCCTGTGGCGGGCCGGCATCGGCGTGGACTTCGTCCGCCCCGGTGACTCCCTCGACGGCTACAAGCTGGTCCTCGCCCCCAGCCTCTACCTCGTCGACGACGACGGCGCCGACAACCTGCGGCGCTTCACCGAGGCCGGCGGCACGCTCGCCGTGGGCTTCCACAGCGGCGCCGTGGACCCCAACTGCCACATCCGCCTCGGCGGCTACCCCGGCGCCTTCCGCGACCTGCTCGGCGTCCGCACGGACGAGCTGTTCCCGCTGCTTCCCGGTGAGAGTGTCGGCCTCACCGGCGATGTGCCGCCCGGGGCCACGGCCGACCTGTGGAGCGAGCGCGTACGCGTCCAGGCGGACGGCGCCGAGGTCGTCGCCTCCTTCGCCGACGGCCCCCTCGCCGGGATCCCCGCCGTCACCCGGCACGGCCGCGCCTGGTACCTCGCCACCCACCCCGACCCGGCCACCCTCGCGGCCCTGCTGGCCCGGATCACCGCCGACGCCGGCGTACGGCCCGCGCATGCGCATGCCGTCCCGGCCGGGGTCGAGACCGTACGGCGCCGGGGCGCCGACGCCGACTACCTCTTCCTCATCGACCACACCGGCTCCGGCGCCGAGATCGTCGCGGACGGCCTCGAACTCCTCACCGGCAAGCCCGTCTCCGGCACCCTCACCCTGCCCCCGGGCGGCGTGGCCGTCGTACGGGAGCCGCGCTCCTCTTGACCCGCCCTCCTCCTTGCGGTGCCATGGCCCCATGGACCGCAAGGAGGAACAGGTCCGCCGCCTGCTGGACACCCCTCATCCGGCGGTCGCCACCGACCTCGCCGCACGCGCCGCCGACCGCGGCCGCCGCCTCCTGCGGCGCCGCCGGTCGGCGCACCTCGTGCTGTGGGTGCTGCTGGCCGCCGTGATCACGGCCGTCGTGCTGCTCGCGATGTGGTGGCCGACGCCGGACCCGCTGGACACGACGCCGTCAACCGGCTTCTGAACCGCAGGTCGGCCGCGTCAGCCGCCCAGCGCCTGCCGCAGGTCCGCGAGCAGGTCGTCCGCCGACTCGATGCCGACCGACAGCCGGACCAGGTCCGCCGGGACCTCCAGCGCGGAGCCGGCCGCCGACGCGTGCGTCATGCGCCCGGGGTGCTCGATGAGCGACTCGACGCCGCCCAGGGACTCGCCGAGCGTGAAGAGCCGCGCCCGGTTGCAGACCTCGACCGCCGCCTCCTCGCCCCCGGCCACCCGGAAGGAGACCATGCCGCCGAAGGCCTTCATCTGCTTCACCGCGATGTCGTGCCCGGCGTGCTCCGGAAGCCCCGGGTAGTAGACCTGCTCGACCCTGGGGTGCGAGCGCAGCAGCTCCGCGACCTTGGTCGCGTTCTCGCTGTGCCGGTCCATGCGCACCGCGAGCGTCTTGATGCCGCGCATCACCAGCCACGCGTCGAAGGGCCCGGCCACCGCGCCCATCGCGTTCTGGTGGTACGCCAGCTCCTCGCCCAGCCCGGCGTCCGCCGCGACGAGCGCGCCGCCGACGACATCGCTGTGCCCGCCCATGTACTTGGTCGTGGAGTGCACGACGACATCCGCGCCCAGCGCGAGCGGCTGCTGCAGATACGGGCTCGCGAAGGTGTTGTCCACGACCAGCCGCGCGCCCGCGTGCCGCGCGATGTCCGCCAGCACCTCGATGTCGGTGATGCCCAGCATCGGGTTGCTCGGCGTCTCGACCCAGATCGCCTTCGTCTCGGGCCGGATCGCCTCCCGTACCGCCGCCGGGTCCGAGGTGTTGGCCACCGACCACCGCACGCCCCACCGCTCCGCGACCTTGGCGAACAGCCGGAAGGTGCCGCCGTACGCGTCGTCCGGGATCACCACGTGATCGCCCGGGCTCAGGACCGTACGCAGCAGGCAGTCCTCCGCCGCCAGCCCCGACGCGAAGGCCAGCCCGCGCCGGCCGCCCTCCAGCGCCGCGAGGTTCTCCTCCAGCGCGCTACGGGTCGGGTTCGCGGAACGGCTGTACTCGTAGCCGCCGCGCAGCCCGCCGACCCCGTCCTGCTTGTACGTGGAGACCTGGTAGATCGGCGTCACGACGGCGCCGGTCTGGGCGTCTGCCGCCTGCCCCGCGTGAATGGCGAGGGTCTCGAAGTTCTGGTGCTGCTGCTGGTGCCTGTCGGTCATGCCGTCGAGCGTAGTGCTCGCCGTGGGGCGCGGCGCGCCAACCGCCGGGGCCGACGCCCGGATCGACACACGCCCGCAACACCCAGCGCCTTCCGGGCCGATAAATGCGCAGGTCAGCGCCTATGTACTGATGAGTCGTAACCATTGCGGGCGCACCGCGTGCTGGTGCATAATCCCTCCTCCCCCAATCGCGCCCGCCGTGTACATCCCGTGGGGGCCGCATCCTGTCCGGTTCTGGTTCTGGGGGTATCCCGCCCATGAGGGCAACCCTGCGCGCTCTGCGCGCCCTTCGAGCGCTCGTCCTGCTCGCGGGGTTTCCGCTACTGAGCCTCCTGCCGGTGGCCGGGCTCGCCGCGCTCTGCTGGGCGGCGCACCTGGGGGCGCCCACCGGCGTCGCCGTCAAGCTCTACGTCGTGTCCGCGGTGCTCGCCTTCCTGGCGCTCCGGGGCCTGTTCATGCTGCGTACGCCCCCGGGGACCTCCCCGGCGCCCGGACTGAGCGTCACCGAGGACGGCGAGCCCGCACTGTGGCGCACCGTCCGTGAACTCGCCGAGGGGACCGGGACACCGGCACCGGCAGCCGTCGTCCTCACCGGTGACGCGGCCGCCTCGCTCTCCGAGGACACCCGCCCGCGCCTGCTGCTCGGCATGCCCCTGATACAGGGCCTGAGCGAGAGCCAGCTGCGCGCCGTCCTCGCCCAGGAGTTCGCCCGCCACGCCGGCCACGGGCTCACCGGCCGCTGCCGCACCCGCGTCCTGCTCGCCGTGGCCGGTTTCAGGAAGGGCGGCGGCCAGTCGTACCGGGTCATGGCGCGGGGGTACACCGCCTACGCGAAGCTCTACGTCCGCGCCACCCTCGCCGACACCCGACGGCAGGAGTACGAGGCGGACGCGGTCGCCGCCCGCCTCGCCGGACGCGACGCCACCGCCTCGGCCCTGCGGGAGATCCCCGCCCTGCGCGACGCCCACGACTACTACCTGGGCCACTACGCCGAACTCGGCCACGCCGCCGGGCTGCTCCCGCCGCCCGGTGAGATCCTCGGCGGCTTCGGGCGGATGCTGACGGCCCGCGAACTCGAACTGGCCTCACTGCGCATGCGTCATTGCGATCCCACGACCGCCGAACGCGTCAAGCGCGTCAAGGCCCTGCCCGCCGACGGCCGCACCGCAGAGGGCAAGGGCGCGGCACTGAGCCTGCTCACCGACGCCGACCGGACCTACGCGGAACTCGAAGCGGCCCTGCTCGACGAGAACACCCGCGCACTCCCCCGCGCCGAGGACTGGCAGCACCTGCTGGACGCGGCCATGCGCGCGCGGCTCACCGGCCTCGACACCCCGGTGCACCAGGCGCTGGCCGCGTACACCGGCGAGCAGTCGACACTGCGCACGCTGCTCAAGGTGATCGACGACGGCCAGCTGTGGCGCCTTGCGCAGCGGCTGCCGCTGTCCGACCAGGCGGCAGCCGCGAGCGGCCGGGCCTTCCGCGAGTTCGCCCGCCCCGCGCTGCGGCGGGCTCTGCGGGGCATGGTCCTGGCCGAGCTGTCCGCGCTGAACCGGCTGCGCTGGGAGTTCTCCTGGTCGGAGGCCGACCCGAACCCCCTCATGGAGGGCGGCCCGGCCCGCGTCGTGGACGCCGTGGACGCGGCGGTCGCCGACTCACCGGACACCGCACCACTGCGCGCCCTGCTGCTGCCGTCCGCTCCACCCGCCCCGCCCACCGATGAACGGACCACCTCATGAGCGTCCTCGCCTGGATCCTGGGGATCCTCGCGATACCCACCGTCGCCGTGCTCGCCTGGCTCGGGACCGTCTTCGTCAAGGAGTTCCGGCGCTCCCTGCGCGAGGAGAACGCCACCGTCGCCTACGAGCTGCCCGCCGCGTCCGCCGCTCTGGGCCTGCTCCCGCAGGACCAGCAGAACACCAAGGCGGCCGGCCCGACGCCCGCCGTGCTCACCGCGGCGGTGGCCGCCGCCGAGGCCGGGGACTGGAAACCGGCCGCCGCCCTGCTCCAGGACACCGGCAAGGACTGGGAACGCCGGGCCGTCGCCGTCGCCCGGCTCGCCACCGCCGCCGCCGAGGACGACACCTGGCTCCTGGCCTGGGAGTCCGAGCACCCGGACAGCCCCGACGCCGCCGTGCTGCGGGCCCGCAGCACCGTGTTCCTGGCCTGGAACATCCGCGGCGGCAAGCGCGCCCGGTACACCACCGGTGAGCAGTTCGACGGTTTCCACCGAACCCTGGAGCGCTCCCGCGAGGAGAACGCCCGCGCCGCCGCCCTCTCCCCCGACGACCCGATCCCGTACGTCGGCGAGATCTGGACCGCGCTCGGCCTCGGCCTCCCGCACGCCCACATGGACCGCCTCTGGGACCGGCTCACCGCCCTCGCCCCGCACCACTACGAGGCCCACTTCGGCGCCCTCCAGTACTGGTGCGCCAAATGGCGCGGCTCCCACGAGCAGGCCCGCGACTTCGCCGCCCGCGCCGCCGCCTCGGCCCCGCTCGGCAGCCTCCTCACCGCCTTCCCCCTCATCGCCTGGTTCGAGCACTACCACGACGGCGACACCCCGCAGGACGCCTTCCGCACCACCGAGGTCACCGCCCTCGTCGACGCCGCCCTCTCCGACGCGGCCGCCGCCCCCGCCGACCACCCCCGCCTCCCCGAGGTACGCCACCTCCTGGCCTACTTCCTCACCATGCAGGACCGCGACGAGGCCTCCGTAGAGCAGTTCCGCCTGGTCGACGGCTACGTCGACGCCCTCCCCTGGCGCTACGACCCCGATCCCGCGAAGGAGTACTGCCGGCTGCGCGACATCACCGTCGCGAACGCGGCCTGAGGGAATCCGCCACACCCCCCGAACGTTGACGAATTACGTCACCCGTCCCGCCAGGAGGAGCACCGCATGCTGTTCAGCCGCACGCCCCGGCTGCCCACCCTCGACGAGGCCATCCCCGGCCGCGCCACCCCCGGCTTCACCCTCCCCGCCCGCCACACCGTCCTCGGCAACCCCCTCGCCGGCCCCTACCCGGACGGCCTCGCCATCGCCGACTTCGGCCTCGGCTGCTTCTGGGGCGCCGAGCGCAAGTTCTGGCAGACCCCCGGCGTCTGGACCACCCTCGTCGGCTACCAGGGCGGCCACACCGCCAACCCCACCTACGAAGAGGTCTGCTCCGGCCTCACCGGCCACACCGAAGCCGTCCGCGTCGTCTACGACCCCGCCCTCGTCTCCTACGAAGACCTCCTCAAGGTCTTCTGGGAAGCCCACAACCCCACCCAGGGCTTCCGCCAGGGCAACGACACCGGCACCCAGTACCGCTCCGCCGTCTACACCCACTCCCCCGCCCAGTCCGCCTCCGCCGACTCCTCCCGCGCCGCCTACCAGCCCGTCCTCACCCGCGCCGGCTACGGCGACATCACCACCGAGATCCTCCCCGCCGGCCCCTTCTACCCCGCCGAGCCCTACCACCAGCAGTACCTCGACAAAAACCCCACCGGCTACTGCGGCATCGGCGGCACCGGCCAGTCCTGCCCCATCGGCGTAGCCCGCACCAACGGCTGACCGCCACCCCCGCCCCGTTACGCTCTGGCCCATGTCACCCATGGGCCAGAAGCTCATCCGTATGTTCTGGGCCATCGACCGCTCCCTCGGGGGCGAGCGGCCACCGACACGGACCCAGAAGTTCGCAGCGAGGCATCCGCTCGGTCTCGCGGCATGTATCGCCATTGCCTCCGGCGGCTTCTTCTTCGCCCTGTCCGACGAGAGCCTCCCCGACGCTCTGGTCACCGGCCTCGTGGGTGGCGTTCTGCGGCGTCGACAGCTCCCTGGTCACTCGTTCGGGCGTCGATAACCAACTTGCGCTGGGTAGGCTGAGGTGAGGGTTCAGAATCACGCCCATGGGAGAAGCCATGACCACCTCCGCCGACGGGCAGCCCCTCATTCCTCAGCCGCCCGCCACGGTGACCGCCCTGCGCCAGGCCATCGCACAGATCGCCCCCGCCGCGCTTCCCGCCTTTACTCGCGAACTCGATCAGGCGGCCGACCAGTCCCGGCAGGGCTCCGATCTTGCCCCCTTGCGACGGTTCACCGCCCAATGGGCTGTTTACGTCTACATCCAGCGGCAACCGCACCTCGCAGCAAACCTGCGGCACTGGGAAGACCTCGCAGAGACCGGGGACTCGGCGCAGGCCCTGCGGGCGGCCTCCGAGCTCGGCAAAATCCTGGACGAGGCCCACGCGGCACTCACCATGCCCCAGCGGTGAGCACCGACTGGGGCTGGGCATATGACCCGGATCACGCGCATGTGGCAGGGGGTATCCCGGCCACGATTTCCGCCGAGGTGGAGCGTCTCGCCGGACAGCTTGCCGACCTCGCGTCGATGGGCATCGATCTCAGCGAGTTCGGCAACGGCCCGAGACCGGGCGGCCTGCGCCGGATGGAGGCCGCCGGTGGCTGGTTCTACTTCCTCGCCGCGGCCAAGGACCGTCTGATCGTCATCGTGCGGATCATCCCGCCCTTTGAAGCGGTGTAGCCAAGCTGACTGGTCCGGCCCCGAGCGTCGCGCCGGGACCGGACCGGGGATGCGTAGGTCAGCTCAGCTTCGCGAGCTGGGCGTCGACGATCTCACTGGGGAACTCGAAGTCGTCGCCGGAGATGAAGGACGCGACGTTGATCGCGGTGAAGTACGCGACGGTGGCGCCCTTGCGGAGGACCACGACCTTCATCGGGCCGGTGGAGCCGTCCTGGACGGCGGTCGCGGTCAGGGCCACCGCCTCGTCGGCGCCCTTGGGGGCGGTGTCCGTGACGAGCTTGGTGACCTTCTCGTCCTCGCCGTCGGCCTTGGCGGTGAAGCCGCCCGCGCAGGCGGTGCCCGCGTCGGTGACCGACTTCAGGACCGCCTCGGCGGCAGCCTGGTCCGGGTAGGAGGACAGCGTCACCAGGGACACCGACACGTCGTAGGCCGACGCCAGTTCATCGGCCGACGGGGACGCCGACGACGCCTTGGACTTGCTCGTCAGCTGACGCTGCTCGGTCACCGACGGCTTGCCCAGCGGGGCCCCGGACAAGGCGTAGGCCACCGGGGCACAGGCCGTCTTGGCGACCTTGACGGTCGCCTGGCTGTAGACGTCGCCCTTGCCCGGCGTCTTGACGGAGAAGCCGTCGATGTCCGCCGCGGTCAAGGACGCCTTCTTCAGCTCAGCCGCCGTCAGTGGCGTGGCCGCCGGCGAGACGGAAGCAGGCGCCGAGCCCGCCGGCCCCGAACTGCTGGCCTTGGCCTCACTGGCGCCACCGTCCGAGCCCTCACAACCCACCACCAGGGCAAGGGACAGGACGGACACCGCGACGGCGACAGTACGACCTACAACTTTACTTATCATTCTTTTCATCCTTTTGTCGGCCACTGCAAAGAAAATCAGCGACCATGTCGACGGTCCATTGGACCGGGATCTGCTCAAACCCACCAGGGATTACCTGGCGGGGTTTCGACTTCATCAGTCTGTCGAGATCACTGTTGGTTCAAGGCAGCTCGCAGATAGGCAACCAGATCAGCGACCGACACCTCGACCCAGGTGGCCCCGGGTACGCCGACGCGTATGACTTCGAATCGCTCCCCGTCCAGCTCTGCAACCAGGACCTGCCGGCTTGATCCGTCCAACGGGTCCAACTGAAGGCAGACGGCACCGTGCGAGATCATGGGGAAGAACCCCCGGAGTGTCTCATCCGAATGGATGCGAAGCAGAAGGTCCCGCTGCCCCCGGTAGAAGTCGGATGACAGAAGGGCGGACCAGTGCGAAGAGGTGGGCTCTCCTCTTTCGAGTGCCCTGGCTAATTCATCGAGCTCCAGGAACTCAAATCTCGCCCGCAACTCGTCGAACGACATACCTTTCCGCCATGCGGCGACCGCCTCCACGAGCAATCCGAGATCCTCCGTCGAACCGATCTCCCAGGCGAAGTCCGGAATACGGATACCAATCCGGAACAGACGCGCCTCGGCCGCAAGACCGACCGACACGAAACCTCTTGCCGTCTCGATCGTGACGCCGTCGGGTGTCGGGGACACTGAACCGACGTCGCATCCGCACAGCGTCGCGGCTCCTCTCATGGCTGCCACGAGGCCACCCCCAGCGGTCACCTCGGGTACAAGCCTTTCCGATAAATGTCCATTTTCCGTTCCTCAACGGTCAACCCGACCCACCGTCATCACTGCCGCGACTCACACAGAACGGGGTCGGTATGGCACTACGACTGCCCCCGCTTCTCATTCATGAGAGTAAATTGCGTTTCTTCCCGGGAGCAGAAATCTGCCAGTTGGGCGCAGAAAGATCGAGCCCGGTCGACTGCATCAATTGACAAACCATTGGAATCAGCGAGGCTCACAGCGTCATCGAACCACGCCTTGTCCTCTTCCATGGAAAGTCCGACCCCTGTCCCTGCGGTAAGCGAATTTTCGAGAAGGAAAAGCGCGTCAAACAGCCGCTCCGCGGAGTAGGCCATGGAATCAACGGATCCATTACTCACTCCGCGCACCCCGAATTCGATGGCGGCCCCGAGAATTCGCCCCAGCTTCAAGCCTTGCGTTCGCGCATCCCCAGTCCTGACGGAGATATTAGATCTCAATCCGGAAAAGAACTCCAGCAGAGCAGCACGCTTCTCAGGACCCTGCAAGATGGAGATCAGTTGCTCAGCCTGGCTCGGCTGGCCCGCCATTTCGCTCAACAAGGGCTCAAAGCGAATCAACGAAAGCAAGAGCCATGTGTCTCTATGAGAGACGGGGATCCGCTCCACCAATTCTCGCCTCTGACGCATGAACTCCGGAAAGATCGCTCTTGGGTACTCCCCGATCATCCAAAGCCTTGAGACCCGCTCATCGATGAATCGCCAAGCCATCGATGCCGCCCCCAGCCTGGCCGGACCGGGCATCTCTGAAGGACATAGGCATGTCATGCCCATCAACTGCGGGCCCAGGACATGAAGATCAAAAGACATGTCGCGTGAAAGTTGGTCCAGGGTTGCCGGCCCTGGCAATACCGTCAGGTCCTTCGGGAGGTCGCGGAGCGTCTGAATTTCCCATTCAGTCCGGACGAGCCCGGACTCGAGTGATTCACCCAGCGGCCAGGATGCGAATTTGAGCTGAACGGCATCGAAGCTGTCCCAGTCGAAACTCATGAACACATCCTGACCGCTAAGAGAATCTTCTACTGACCCAGACGCACGTCGGCAACCTTGCGCAAGAAGGGCATTGCACCTGGCCCGAATATTACTTCTTCAGGCATCCCTTCACCTGTGATTCTTGTGGTGATGTGCCCCTCACCCACAAGCCGATCATAGGTGCATTTACACATTTGGAACACGAGAACCGCAGCCCCATTCTGTCTACCGCTGTTCCGGGTTACGCCCCACTGCGCCGCCGCGCTGAAGTTGGGATCGGATCCTCCCGAGACCCTGTAGGAAAACAGGCTCCCTGGCTCCGCCACACGTCCACCGTTCGTAGCGGCTCTCGCCGCTTCGCCGCTCAGACCGTTTGCCGCGATATCGTCAGCATGCGCTGCAGTCGTTCCGTGAGCAAATTCAAGCTGCTGGTTGCAGTTATGGACGAGAACCGGAGTGGCACCTGCGAGCACATAGTACGTGTGCAGGTTGCTGACGGTGAGATTGTTGACGGTGACCGATGGAGTGGTCCAGCGCTTGATGGCGCTGATCCGGACCTGGGTGCCCGCGCTGGTGCGGAGCCACTCCCCGGCCATGAGGTCGGTGGCGGTGACCCACTGCTTGAGGTCCGCGACCCAGAAGGGGTGGCCGTCGGTGGCGGTGACGGAGGCGGTCTTGGTGCCCTTGTCGCCGTCGAGGTCGATGGTGACCTTGACGAGGTGCTTGAGGCCCTGGCCCTTGATCTCAGCGGTAACGGTCTCGGTGGTGGTCTCTCTGGTTTCCGGGTCGGTGGCGAGGACCTTGTCGCCGTTCTTGACGTACTTGATCGGCTTGGTGGAGCCGTCGGCCATCAGGACCAGCGTGCCCGAGGTGAAGCTGTTGCACTTGTCGTTGCGCTTTACGGCTTGCCTGACCCGCTCGACGGTCTTCTTCGCCGCCTTCTGGATCGCGTTGCCGGCCTTGCGGCTGTTCTTGGCCGCATGTGCTGCCGCGCGCCTGGCCTTCTTCGCCGCAGCCTGGGCTGCTCGCTTCGCCGCCGCCTTCGCCGCGGCCTTCGCCGCACGGGCGGCCTCCGCCGCGGCCTTCGCGGCGGCGATCACCTTGGTGGCCCAGGCCTTGGCCTTGCGCCAGGCGGAGATGGCGGACATGGTCGCGTCGATGGCGCGCCAGATCTTTTTGCCCTTGCTGAAGATCGCGCCCCAGGGGATGGCGTCCATCAGCAGGGAGCCGCAGGACCAGAGGTCGCCCCGGGAGAAGCAGCCGACGACGTCGTTCCAGCCGATGAACTCCTTGAGGACGGCCCAGCCGACGCTGAGGATGATGTCGGAGAGGGAGGTGTTCATCGCCCGCTTGGCGGCGGCTTGATCGGCGGCAGAGGGCGCACCGTAGTCACCGCCGCCACCGCCACCGCCGCTGTCGACGCGCTGGAGGCCGGAGGCGTCGTCGTAGGTGAGGGGGTTGTTCTGGCAGTAGGCGTACCCGTTCATCTGGAGCGGGTCGCTCATGTCCAGGACGGGGTCGGCGGAGATGAACCGGCCGGTGGCGGAGTCGTATTCGCGGGCGCCGAGGTGGGTGAGGTCGGTGGAGGTGTCCTCGTCGCCGCCGACGTAGCCCTTGTGGGAGTACCAGGTGTTGGCTTCGGAGCGCTCGTTGCCGAAGGGGTCGCGCTTGGAGAAGCGGACGGTGTTGCCGGAGGAGAGGTTGACCTCGGCGATGGCGGTGCCGTGGCTGTCGGTGATCTCGGCGGTGAGGGAGCTGGTGGTGGAGGTGGTGGTGATGCGGCGCATCACGGTGGGGGCGCCGGCCTGGCCGTAGTAGCGCTCGGTGTAGGAGTGGGCGCCGGCGGCGTCGGTGGAGACGGTGGTGTCGCCGAGGTAGAGGGTGTGCTCGGTGGCGGAGACCGCCAGGAGACGCTCGCCGTCGGCGCCGTAGATGTACTTGGTCTCGTTGGCGGGGGCCCAGGACTGGGCGGAGCCGTTGGTGTCGCAGGCGTAGAGCTGGAGGTCAGTGCCGTTGGCGGAGTTCGAGCTCGGGACGTCCATGCAGAGGCCGGACGAGACGTGCTTGAGCTTGTGGCCCGAGGAGACGACGGTCCACTTCTGGTTCGCGGCGCCGGTGCAGTCGGCGACCACCACGGCGGTGCCGGAGGCGGTGGCGCCGGACTTCGGCATGACGCACTTGCCGAGGATTTTCAGGGCCCCGGAGGTGGCGTCGGAGGTCGTCGAGGCGGGCTCGACGCGGAACTTCTGGGCCTTGGAGCCGTTGCAGGCGTACAGCTGGACCGCGGTGCCGGCCGTGGTGTCCGCCCCTGCCAGGTCCAGGCACTTGCCGGCGAGGCCGAGCCAGGCGCCGGCGCCAGAGTCGCCGAAGCCGGTGACGGTTTCGAGCTTGCCGTCCCAGGTCCAGGTGAGGGACTGGGTGTCGCCGCCGTAGGTGCGGGTCTTGGCGTTGCCTGAGTCGTCGTAGAGGGTGGAGGCGGCTTCGGTGACCTGGGCGCCGGCGTCCGTGGTGTAGGTGGACGACATGCCGGTCAGGGTGTGCGGCTGGGTGCTGGCGGTGCTCGTGCTGGTGGTGGTCGGGTAGTTGTAGTCGACCGTGGTGTCCTTGGCGGTGGCCAGGTCCGCGTTGTGCTTGACGAGCTTCTTGCGGTTGCCGAGTTCGTCGTAGGTGTAGCTCTGCCAGTAACCGGCGTTGGCGGAGGTGACGTTGACCGTGCCGTCGGAGTAGACCGCCTCTGCGGTGGTCTTGCCACTCGGCAGGCAGTACGCGTTCGGGGACGTCCAGGCCTCGGTGAGCTGGCCGAGGATGTCGTAGGTGAAGCACTGCCGGTCGTTGGTGCCGTCGCCATAGGCGTCGGCCATGCGCACGACGTTGCCGGAGTTGTCGTAGGCGTACGTGCGCGAGTCGACCCGGTGCGCACTCACCGTCGAGACGTCGGTCGTGCTCTCGCGGTCGGTGATGGTCTGGGTCAGCTCGCCGGAGGTCTCGCTGTAGAGGTTGGTGTTCCAGACCCGGTAGGGCTGGGAGCCGGTGACCGTGCGCAGGACCTCGCCGTAGGGGCTGTAGGAGGTCTCGGCGGTGTAGTAGTCGGCACCGGAGGTCGAGATCGGCAGGCCGTCCTCGTTGTAGCGGGTGACGACCTTCTCGGAGCCGAGGGCGCCGACGTCGGGGAGGGTGACGGCGTTGGCCAGGCCGGTGTCGGAGTACTCGTAGGTGTAGGCGTACTCGGACTTCAGGCCGTAGGTGGAGGCGATCAGCGTCGGCAGGGTGATCTTCTTGCCGGTGACCTGGTAGTCGGAGTCGTAGCCGGTGATCGCGGTGGTGTAGGCGTTGCCATCGGTGTAGCGGGTGGCGGAGTACGGCTGGCCGACGCCGTTGGTGATGGCGGTGCTGTCGTACGCGTAGGCGGTGAGCTGGGTCTCGGTGGAGCCGCTGACCTGGTACTGGGCGGTGGGACGGGAAAGCGCGTCGTACGCGGTGCGGACGATCACACCACGGGCGTCCTTGGTCGTGACGGGACGGTCCAGGACGTCATAGGAGGTGATGTCGGTGGTGCCGGTGTCCGGGTCGCGCTTGGAGGTCAGCCGGCCGCGGGCGTCGTAGGCCCAGGTCCAGATGTTGTCCTTGTTGTCCTTGGCCTGGACCTGGTCGCCGCGCTGGTCGTACGTGTAGTAGGTGGAGCGGAAGGTGGTGTGCGCGGTGTTGGTGAAGGTGTCGATGCGGGTGGTGCGGCCCAGGGCGTCGGACCAGGTGCGCTGGGAGGGGGTGCCGACGGGCTCGACGGAGATGGAGTAGTCGAGGCCGAAGACGGAGCCCTCGGCCTTGTCGGGCTTGGGGGTGCCGTGCTCGTACGGGGTCTCGGAGAGCTCGCGGCCGAGGCCGTCGTAGGAGTAGAGGGTGGCGTTGGGGACCTGGTAGTCCGAGTCGAGGTCGAACAGGGTGGTGCTCGGGTCACCGTCGACGTAGTAGGCGTTGTTGGTCTTCTCGACGGTGCCGTTGGCGGTGTAGAAGATGTCGGTGACCAGGCGGCCGCCGCCCACGGCCGGGGCCTGGGTCTGGCGTTCGCGGCCGAGGCCGTCGTAGATGACGACCGACTCGTCGTAGGAGCCGTCGTCGGTGAGGGTGGAGGTGACGACGGAGACCGGCGCGCCCGGGTCGGTGTTGTAGGTGTACGCGACCGAGGCGGGGTCGGAGGCCGGGTCCTTGCCGGCGGACCAGGCGGCGATGGAACGGCCCAGCGGGTCGTACTGGTAGGACGTGACGTTGCTGTTGGCGTCCTTGGAGGTGAGCGTGGTGCCGCGGGCGGGGTCGACGGTGGTGGTCTCGGTCTGCTTCAGCTGGTTGCTGGTGGTGACGGAGTAGACCTGGCCGGTGGAGGGGGTGTACTCGATCGTGCTGGGGTTCTTGCCGGTGGCGTCCGTGGTGGAGGTGACCCGGCCGTAGTCGTCGGCGTAGGTCAGGGTGCCGGTGGAGGCCCAGCCGCCGCCGGCGCCGGTGACGTTGAAGGTCTCGGTGGCCAGGCCCGTGGTGGGCGTCTCGCCGTAGGCCAGGGAGTCGTACGCGGTCCGGGAGCCGGAGACCCAGGCGGAGGCGGGCGCGGAGGCGGCGTCGTCGCAGGAGCCGGTGGTGGTGAGGACCTGCTTGGCGAGGCCGATGAGGTGCTTGGTGGTGTTGTGGACGTACGACATCACGGTGCAGGTGTCGTCGGTGGTCTTGTCCACGTCGCCGTAGTTGTGGACGGTCACCGGGAGGCCGTAGGTGGACTCGTAGTCGGTGACCTCACGGACGACGCGCTGGGTGCGGCTGTCGTCGGGGTTCGTGCCGGAGGCCTTGGTGTAGGTCAGGGTCTCGGGCTCGGTGACGCGCCAGGCCTTCAGGGCGGGGATGCCGTCTCCACGGGTCCGGGAGCCGAGCAGGGTGCGGGCCGGGATGTCGACGCTGCGGGTCAGCCAGGTGGAGGCGGTGGCCGACTCGTAGGTCAGCTCCTCGGCCGACATGCCGGCGTAGGCCTCGTAGTCGCGGGCGATGTTCGCGCCGGCCGCGTCCTTGACGTAGACCGCGTCGCCGGATTCGTCGTCCAGGCCGCGGAAGTAGCGGGTGGCCGACATCTGCTTGGCGGTGCCGGTGTACGTCGGGGTGACGGTGGTGGTGCCGGACGGCGTGTAGGTGCTGGGGGCGTCGGCGCCGGTGATGGTGTTGACGAGTGCGTAGCCGCGCCAGACGTCGTAGGTGCGGGTCTTCTTCTTGGAGAACTCGGCCTGGTTGAGGGTCCAGGCGGCGTCACCGACGTACTGGTAGTCGGTGATCATGTCGTCGACGCCGGCGAGGTTGGCCTTCTCCTCTATGTAGTCGACGACGTACTTGTTGAACCAGGAGATGGTCTCGTCGGCCTTGTCCGGATCCGCGTGCCAGTACGCCGGGAAGCACAGCCCGGTGTTCGCCTTCGGGGTCGGGAAGCCGCTGCCGGTCTTGCAGGCGTCGGTGGGCGTGGAGTAGTGGACGATGGTCTCGCCGCCGTACTCGCTCACGACGCGGCCGATGCGCAGCCGGTCGAAGACCGGGTTCTGGTCGGCGGAGCCCTCCCTCACCCGGTTGGGCATGGATTCGGTGTTGGCGACGAAGCTGACCGGCTGGAGGGTGGCGGTGGCGTACTGGCCGTCCTCGTCCGGGGTCTGGGCCACGCCCTGGCGGGTGATGGACTCCAGCCACAGCGCCGTGCCCTCGTCGGTGAGGTCGGAGGGCAGGGACTGGTTCAGGGTCCAGCGGTCCACGTCGGTGAGCGCGGTCGAGCCCTGGGTGCGCTGCGTCTTGGTGGTGACGGTGGCCAGGCGCTTGCGGGACCAGAAGGTGGGGACGGGGACGAAGCACTCGTCACCCGACTTGCCGGAGCAGTACAGGTCGGCGGGGGTGTCGTACCAGATGCGGTTGTTGGCGAAGTCGCCCGAGGTGAAGTTGGCCTCGGTGCAGGTGAGGTCGCCTTCCTTGAAGCAGCGCTCGTCGACGGCGAAGTCGACCTCGGCGATGGGGTTGGCGGAGTAGAGGGTGTCGGAGCGCTGGCCGTACTGGATCTTCTTGAGATAGCCGCCGCGGTCGTAGGTGACCGGGTTCTTGAAGTCCTGGTTCTTGGCGTAGTAGTTGGTTTCCTTGCCGTACCAGAGCGACATGGCGTTGCCGTTGGTGTCCACGACGTAGTCGAGGTTCCAGCGCCAGGCCTGGTCGGTGAAGGACTTCGCGAAGTTGGCCTTGCCGGTGCCCGCGTAGCCCGGCTCGCCGCTCTGGTTGCCGGCCACGGGGACGGTGAGGACGGAGTCGGTGGTGTCCTTGCCGCTGGTCCAGCCGGGGAGTTCGTTGCGGCCGAACCAGTACTGGGTGCCGTCGCGGGTGGTGACCACCCAGTACTCGCCGTCGTCGTCGCCGTTGTCGTACGCGGTGTTCTTGACCAGCTCGACACGGGAGCCGTCGCCGTTGGCGGTGACCCAGTCGTCGCCCACGGCGTCGGTGTCGTCGGGCAGGACGAGCTCGGTGGTGGTGCCGCCGAGGGTCATGGTCGCGTTGTACGAGCCCCAGCACATGTCCGAGGTCTTGTGGTCCGCGTTGTTGCCGTCGGTGAGGTCGTCGCGGCAGGACTTGTACGTACGGGTGATGGAGCCCGGGTTGTACTCCCAGCCGTCGCCGATCCAGGAGGGCTGGTTGTTGGTCGCGGAGGTGCGGCCGTCCACGATCTGGGAGTTGTAGCCGAAGGAGATGCTGGGCGAGGGCCCGCCCGGCACGGTCGGGGCTTCCAGGTTGTACGTGTAGTTGAAGCCGCCGGAGTTGCCGCCCGCCGACCAGGAGCCCGCGCTGACCAGGGGGCTCGCGGAGAAGTCGCCCTTGGAGCCGGAACCGGAGTCGGTGGCGAGCAGGACGGAGGAGCCCGAGCCGGAGCCCGCGGTGAGGGCGGCGGTCTGTGTGCTGCCGGTGCCCTTGTGGTAGACGCCGTCGGTGACCGTGCCCTCGCTGTCGGCGGAGGCCGTGGAGGCGGTGGCGGTCGAGGTGCCGCCGGCGGCCAGGGCCTGCGCGTCGACGGTGGCGGTGATGTGCCGCTCGTAGACCGGGGTGCCGTCGGCGTTGGTGCTGACCTGGTCGACGACGTTCTCGGTGTCGACCTCGGTGGGCTCCGAGCAGCCCTCGGTGTCAGGGGTGGTCAGGAAACAGGCCGGGTACTGGACGAAGTTGAGGCGGTCGGCCCAGTTGGCGCCGTACAGCTCCGCGAAGTCGGTGTAGTCCAGCGAGATCACCGCGTCGCCGGTCGCCGCGGCGGGCGGGGTGACGGTGAGCGCGACGCCCTCGATCTGGGTGTCGGTGGCGAGGGTGTCCTGGCCGGTCAGGGCGACATGCCAGCTGCCTTCCAGGGCGTCGGCCTCGGCGGCGGTCGCGTCCTGCGGCGCGCCGACCTCGACCGACGGCAGGTCGGTGAGCTGCACCGGGGTGCCGGGGGTCAGGGTGGTCAGCGACTGGGTCGCCTCGTCACTAGCCGGGACCGCGACCGCCGTCGGGTCGTACTCGTCGACCTCCGGGACGTCGGCGGTGGTCAGCTCGTCCAGCTGGCCCGCCAGTTCGGGGTCGTTCTCCTCGTCGGCCTTGTCGGCGGTGGGGAGA
>Ga0307517_10001057_pt1 | contig 46638 bp, 55 predicted proteins | sample 23_EM_MG_FD_194515 | JGI IMG/M metagenome (GOLD analysis project Ga0307517, IMG submission 194515) | Populus trichocarpa ectomycorrhiza microbial communities from riparian zone in the Pacific Northwest, United States - 23_EM | ecosystem: Host-associated > Plants > Roots > Unclassified | place...
TAGGTACGGGTAGCTATCCTCATATGTGTTGGGGTTGAGCAGTAGGGTTAGTAGAACCGGTTGTTGGCTCTTGGCGGTCATGTATCTCTATATATACCTTCGGTCATAGATAGGAAATACACTAAGTGATTCTTCCACCACCACCACGTTCCTACAAGGATCCGGGTGGGGGTGGCTGAGAAGCAGTTTGTAGTCCATCTCTAGACTTTATACCAAAATGTATTGAGGCGGGCCATAGCGCCTACGCTAGGTGAGAAGAGGTCAGCCCCAGACAGTAGGATGGGGGCTACCAAGAACGTTGCGAGCCTGTGGCACAGGTATGGGGCTAGGCCTATCCCGGGAGGGCTAAGGCGTCTGATGAGGGTGAAGGCCCCCTGGGCGAGGGCCAGTTGGTGCGAAAAGTGGGCGGAGGAGTCAAGAGCAGGAGTGAACCAGTACCCCAGCAACATAAGCGAGACGCAGGGCCGGAACAGCTCTCCTTTGATCTGAATAGGGGAGAGGCACTGCCTATCTCTTGGTCGTTTCTTTTTCCTTTTTTTTTTTTGAATCATGAGTTATTTGTTTCTAGGTACAACATCAGCAAAAAAAGAAGGTTACACCCGGACATGCCCTGTGCTCCCTGTGCGTCTGGTGGCCCAGGCGCATAGAACGTAAACTCGCATCCTGGGTGTGTGGTCTTTTATTGGGTGGTTGGGGACAGGGGTCCATGCCGCCCGGACACACCAGACGCAACCAAGGACTCAGAAGCCACCGGACACAGAAAGGTTCTCCGGACCCAGAATGGTTCTCCCGACGCAGAAAGGTTCTCCGGACGCAGAATGGTTCTCCGGATGCAACCCGATAGGATCGTAGAATAGTGAAAGTACTCAAGTGGTACTGGCTATCATGGATACCTCCTAAGTCAACTACTCTACCTTCGATGACTTTGAATCACTTATGGAAAACTGTGGAGAATATCCAAATTGTCCGGAAAGATCCATCTACTAGTTGTATTACTCATGTTTACTTATTTGAGTCATATAGGTACTAAAACAGGAATAGATTGATGAAAGCTAGTCTAGAAAACAGTAGTCCTCGGTAGCTAACAATTTGAAAGTACGTGCCCGGAGAACTAAAGTACAAAGCTATGGATAACCCTTACACCAGCGGTCGGACTGTGTCCGGACAGAGTGGGTTGGATTCCGCTCGGCGACGAGAATTGCATGGTATAGCTCTCGAAGCGTCCACATACCTATAGAGGTCAGCAGAGTGCGAAAGGCAGATACCTCAGTGGGCAGATGTCTGCCAGAGTGAGGAAGGGTCTCATTGGAGTCCGCTCGCCGAGAGGAATCGAATGGTATAGGTCTCGAAGCGTCCGCATGGCTGTAGCACCCAGTAGCCAACAATTTGAAGATACTTACCCGCGGAACATAAGTACAAAGGTATGCATAGCCATTCAGCCAGTAGTCGGACAGCATCGGGACAGTGTGCTTTGGAATCCCGCAGTCAAGAAGAATCAAATGGTATAGGTTTCGCAGCGTCCAAATGGCTATAGAGGTCAGCAGGATGTAAAAGGCAGATATCACAGGGGGCAGATGTCCGGAAGAGTCGGGAAGGGCCTCATTGGAGTCTGCGCGCCGAGGGGGATCAAATGGTATAGGTCTCGAAGCGTCCGCATGCCTGTAGCACTCAGTAGCCAACAATTTGAAAGTACTTGCCCGGGGAACTCAAGTACAAATGTTTGGATAGCTCTACAACCACCGGTCGGACAGCATCGGGACAGGGTTCGTTGGAATCCGCCGGTCGAGGGGAATTGAATGGTATAGGTTTCGAAGAGTCTGCATGGCGATAGCGGTCAGCAGGATGAAAAAGGTTGATATCATAGCGGGCAGATGTCCGGCAGAGTCGGGGGGGTCTCATTGGAGTCCGCTCGCAGAGGGAAATCGAATGGTATAGGTCTCGAAGTGTCCTCATGCCTGTAGCACCCTGTAGCCAACAATTTGAAGATACTTGCCCGGGGATCTGAAGTACAAAAGAATGGATAACCCTGCATCTAGTGGTCGGACAGCGTCGGGACAGGGTGCGTTGGAATCCGCCGGTTGAGGTAAATCGAAAGGTATAGGTCTCGAAGCGTCCGCATGGCTATAGAGGTCAGCAGGAAGGAAAAGGCAGATATCTCTGCAGGGAGATGTGTGCCAGAGTCGGGAAGGGTCTCATTGGAGTCCGCTCGTCGAGGGGAATTGAATGGTGTAGGTCTCGAAATGTCCAGATATCTGTAGCACTCAGTAGCCAACAATTTGAAAGTACTTGCCCGGTGAACTCAAGTACAAAAGTATGGATAACCCTGCAACCAGTTGTCAGACAGCGTCAGGACAGGGTGCGTTGGAATCCGCAGGTAGCGGGGAATCGAATGGTTTAGGCCTCAAAGAGTCCGCATGGCTGTAGAGGTCCGCAGGGAGAAACAGGGGGATACCTCAGCGGGCAGATGGCCACCCGAGTCGGGAAGGGTCTCATTGAAGTCCGCTCGCCGAGGGGAATCAAATGGTATAGGCCCTGAAGCGTCCCCATGCCTGTAGCACACAGTAGCCAACAATTTGAAGGCACTTACTCGGAGAACTAAAGTACCAAAGTATGGATACCCATTCAACCAGTGGTCGGACAGCGTCGGGACAGGGTGCGTTGGAATCCACAGGTAGAGGGGAATGGAATGGTGTAGGTTTCGAAGAGTCCGCATGGCTATAGTGGTCAGCAGGCCGACAAAGGCAAATACCTCACCGGGCACTAGCAGATGTCCGCTAGAGTCAGGAAGGGCCTCATTGGAATCCACTCGCTTAGCGGTCATGAATAGTGGCAACCTGGATGGAAGAGCATGCCCCTCTCCCAAGGTTGATATTATTTAATAGTTCCTCTGATTCAATCATGAAGCCTGATGCAATGTGTGAAAGAACTCATAAGGCTTTTGCGAGCCTTGTTAGTGGTGATTAAATAAGGGGTATGTTTTGGGTCGTGACTGGGACAATAGATGGTTAGTCATCCTATGTGAAGCTCCTTTTTCGCCTGAACAGCCTTTGTCTGGTAATGAAGTAGTCAGTTGTAAGTAGAGGCGATCAGGGGCAGGGAGAGATCTCCAATGCAAACCCCTACTGGTCGCTTACCATGGTGTTCGTCGGGAGATTTGCATGTGCAATGGCCCATCCGGGTGCACTGGGCGGACAGGATGCGGGTTGTATTGGACCCAACGGACTAGGATGCAACCATTCTGCTGGGGCCCTCTGAGGGTGCGCTGGGCGGACAGGATACTCCAGGCGGATTTCCTACGTCCCGACGCAATGCCTATCCGTCTGGAGCAAACGCTTTTTTTGCTGATGAAAAAGCCTTATGCAGCGCTAGCTATGAAGAGAAAAAAACCTAGAAATGCAAACCCACCACCTTCTTCACCTCTTGATGGGAAAAATCAAACACCCCGAGTCCATAGGAAAAGTCTCCCCGCCTACCGCCTCAGATAATATACCCCAGACAGGTAAGGAAACAATACATAGAAACGTACAGGTAGAAAGATCCAAACCCTTCTACAGGCTCCCCTAAACAAAAGAAATGACGGCTGCTCTAAGGCCGTTTCGAGGCCTGATTGGAGGATTGGTGATCGGCGACAGGAGAAAACATGGAAATGATGAGCCCACTATACCCACTCGCGCGGTTCGTGCACGTCATTACATCGATCCAGGGCATTGGACAATAGCCACGGAGGCAGTGCTATACCATCACTAGGCGTAACGGAGGAAGGGTCAACCGATCAGAGGAGGAGCAGTAGGGTGCCAGCCGGAGAGTAGCAGTAGGGTACCAGCCGGTGGGAGCAGTAGGGTGCCAGCCGGTGGAGAGCAGTTGGGTGCCAGCCTGGGAGGGGTTTAGCAGTCAGGTGCCAGCTCACCAGGCAGTACGGTGCCAGCGGACAGAACCGGGAGGTGGATGGAGGAAGGATCGCCAGCGGGCTAGCCACAACCGACAAACGGGCCATAGCAAGGGCTTTTGGGAAGATGACGAAACCGAGCAAGACCGTGACGTTACTAACCGAGGCTTTCGCCAAGTGCAGTACAAGCCCAGCAAGCCGAGGCCTACTTCGACCGAGTGTCCGACACCGTTACACCGACCGTGAGCGAACCGAGAAGCTTTCCCACCGTGCAAAATGCTAAGCGAGGTGCAAAGCAAGTGCGCAGTAAGTGGGAGAACCGAACATCATGAGCGGGAGTCAACGACGAACAGGAACGAGAACCCCAAGGAGGGGAGGCCGCGGCCCCAGAGGAGGGGGGAAGATGGCTTAACATCAACTCCTAGGCAGTAGCGATCTTGGGAGAAGAGAGATATGTGGGGGGAAGTGACGATGATTTCCCGTGGGGTTGAGATTTCAATCGCCGGAGGTGGAGGAGAGATGGTTCGTGGCCTATCTCTTGGTCGCTTTCTTTTTTTCTTCTTGTTTTTTGTAATGATACGTTATTTGTTTCTAGGTACAAAAAGCCTTATGCAGCACTAGTTATGAAGAGAAAAAAACCTATAAATGCAAACCCACCACCCGCTTAACCTCTTCATGGGAAAAATCAGATACCCTGAGTCCATAGGAAAAGCTTCACCCCCCTAGCGCCCAAGATAAAATACCCCAGACACGTAAGGAAACAATACATAGAAACGTACTGGTAGAAAGACCCAAACCCTTCCGCAGGCTACCCTAAACAAAAGAACCGACGGGTACTCTAAGGCCCTTTCAGGGCCTGATTGGAGGATTGGTGGTCGGCGACAGGAGAAAACATGGAAACAATGGGCCCACAATAACGACTCGCGCGGTCGTGCGGGTCACTACAGCGATGCAAGGCAGTGGACAATAGCCACGAAGGCAGTGCAAGACCACAACTAGGTGTAACTGAGAAAGGGTCGACCGATCGGAGGAGGAGCAGTAGCTTGCCAGCTAGCGTGTAGCAGTAGGGTGCCTGCCAGTGAGTAGCAGTAGGCTGCGAGCCAGAGGGTAGCAGTAGGGCGCGCCGGGTGAGGAGTTTTAGCAGTAAGGTGCCAGCTTTAGGGGCAGTACATTGCCAGCGGAGGGAACTGGAAGGGGGGTAGAGGAACGATCATGAGCGGGGTAGCCACAACCGACTAAGGGGCCATAGCAAGGGCATTTGGGGCGACAGCGAAACCGAGCGAGACCGTGATGTTACTAACCCAAGCTTTCCCCCTCATAGGTACAAGCCCAGCAGAACCGCAGCCTTACTTTGACCGAGAGTCCGGACGCCATATCGCCGACCGTGAACGAAGCGAGTAGCTTCCCGACTGTGCAAAATGCTAAGCGAGATGCAAAGCAAGTGCGGCGTAAGAGGGAGAACCGAACTTCATGAGAGGGTGTCAACGATGAACAGGAACGAGAACCCCAAGGAGGGGAGGCAGGCGTGCCCCAGGAGAGGAGGGAAGATGGCTTAATGTCAACCCCTAGGCAGTAGCCATCAGGGGGGAAGAGAGGTGGGGGGGGGAAGTGACAATGATTTCCCGTGGTGTTGAGATTTCAATCACCGGAGGTGGAGGAGATATGGATCGCCGGAGGTGGAGGAGAGATGACGGACATGGAGGAGAGATGGGTGGCCTATCCCTTGGTCGTTCTTTTTTTTTCTCTTTTTTTTTTGTAATCATCCGTTATTTGTTTTAGGTACAAAAAGCCTTTTGCAGCGCTAACTATACAGAGAAAAAAGCCTATAAACCCAATGACAACCGCCCGCTTCACCTCATCATAGGAAAAATCAAACCCCCTGAGACCATAGAAGAAACTTCTCCGCCTAGCACCTAAGACTCGCACCTCAGACATGTAGGGAAACAACTCATAGAAACGTACAGGAGAGAGACCCAAACCCTTCAGCAGGCCCCCTGGTAACACTAGGAGAAGAATCAAGGAAATGACAAGATGTAACTACTATTGCCAATATGTCTAACGAAAAGGCCACGCGGCTAGTTGCCGGAATGGGCAGGCAGGTTCACGGTCGGGACTGACCGGAAGATGGCGACCCGTCGGCGTTTAGGAGAGACCCAGGAGGCAGTGCAATTCCATCATCAACCATAACCTAAGCCAGGTTTTCGACCGTAGAGTAAATAGCAGGAGGGACAGAGGTAGGTGGGCGAGCCGAGCGACCAGGCAGAGGGGATGCCAGCCAACGATGATGACCAGTAGGGTGCCAGCCGGAGAGTAGAAGTAGGCTGCCAGCCGGTGAGGAGCAGTAGGATGCCAGCCAGAGAGCGGAAGGAAAGGCGGCAGTAACAATGCCAGGCAACAGCACCGGCAGGTGGATAGAGGAAGGATCGCGTGCAAGCTCGCCACAGCCGACAAACGGGCCATAACCCAGGCTTTTGGACGATGACGAACCTAGCGAGACCGAGGTGTTACTAACCGAAGCTTTCCCCATCCGGGGAACAAGCCCCGCCAGCCGAGGCCTACTTCGACCCAGAGTCCGACACCGTAACGTCGACCGTAAACGAAGCAAGACACTTTCCGACCGTGCAAAACTCTAAGCGAGGTGCAAAGAGAGTGCGGTGTCAGGAGGAGAACCGAACTTCATGAGCCCGTGTCAGAGATGAACAGGAACGCGAACCCCAGGGAGGGGGGGCTCCAGGCCCCAGAGGAGAAGGAGAGATCGCTTAACCTCCACTCCCAGGCAGTAGCCATCGTAGGAGAAAAGAGGTCGGTGGGGGAAAGTGACGATGATTTCCCGTGGTATTGAGATTTCAATCGCCGGAGGTGGAGGAGAGATGGTTCATGCCTATCTCTGTGTCGGTTTTTTTTTTCTTTTTTTTTCTTTTTTCTTTTTTCTTTTTTTTTACTTTCTCTTTCTTTTTCTTTTTTCTTTTTTTATATCATGTATTCATTGTTAAGGTACAAGAACTCGCATGCATCGTGAGATATGGCGTAAAGAAAACCTTAATTCCAACAACCGCCCGCTTTACCTCTTCATGGGAAAAATCAAACACCCCGAATCCATAGGAAAAATCCCCCTCGCCTAGCACCTAAGACAATAATACCTCAAACACGTAAGGAAATAATTCATAGAGACGTACAGAAGAGAGACCCAAACCCTTCAGCAGGCTCCTCTGAAACAAAAGAAAGGATTGGCTCGCGAAGGCCCGATAGGGCCCGTGGGGGAGGATGTGTCATCGCCGTTACGAGAGAAAACCACTGGACTTGTGGGCCGACATTGTAACCATAAACGTACGGTCGCGCTGGTAATTACATCGATCCACGGCATTAGACACAAGGCAGGGAGATAGTGCAATACCACGACTGGGTGTAACCGAGGAGTGGCCGAACGATCGGGGAGGTTGAGGAGGCAGTAAGGGGCCAGCTGCTGTAGCAGTAACGGTGCAAGTGCACAGAACCGGGAGGTGGGAGAAGGAAGGATCGTGAACAAGCTAGCCACAACCGACAAACGGGCCATAGCAAGGGCTTTTGGGACGACGACAAAACTGAGGCGAGACCGAGATGTTACTAACCGAGGCTTTCCCCATCAGAGGTACAAGCCCAGCAAGCCGAGGCCTACTTCGACCGAGAGTCCGAGACCGTAACGCCGACCGTGAATGAAGCGAGAAGCTTTCCAACCGCCCAAAATGCTAAGCGAGGTGCAAAGCAAGTGCGGGGTAAGGGGGAGAACTGAATATCATGAGCAAGTCAACGACGAACGCGAACGAGAACCCCAAGGAGGGGAGGCTGACAGGCCTCAGGAGAGGAGGGAAGGTGGCTTAACGTCAACCCCTAGGCAGTAGCCATCGTGGGAGAAGAGAGGTGGGTGTGACAAGGTGACTATGATTTCTCGTGGTGTTGAGATTTCAATCGCAGGAGATGGAGGAGAGATAGTTCGTGCCTATCTCTTGGTCAGAACCAAGCCCCTTCTATAGGCATCTTCCCTCAACCCTAACCCTGGTGACTCAACACCTCGCGTAACCTAACCTCTATGACTCATAGTGAGTTACAGCGTGAAATCCAGCCACTGACTTGTATGAGTCAACTGCACAACATCTTTTACCCAATCACAACTCTTAAACCAAGTCATGTGCTCAAATGAGTCACATGCGTGAAACCCATGACTCATAATCTGAGTCATGTGCCAAAGTCATTAAATCATATGATCTCACAATCGTGAGTCATGAAACAATCAACCAATCATAATATAGCAATAACTCGCAAGTGCTTAGTCATATAAGAACTATGAGTCCAGCGACGTCATAGTGTGGAATCCAACATACCTTATGACTAATAAGTATTAGTCATGTGAAATCTGCCTTCCTTAGTCACGATTTGTGATATGTAAGGTGAAATTCTCATTACTAACTTGTATGCTCTATATACTTAATCAGACCATATCAATTCAGTTTCCTTTCTTCTGAATCGAAGTACCTACTTAACTGTGAATTACTGATAAGGCAATTTTTGCTATAATACATCATCCTAAAAGTAGAGATATTATGAGTGGACTTGAAAAACCTAAAAATTAATTGAAGAAATAAATTGCAATATGAAATAAGTAAGAACACTTCACAAGTATTCTAAATTTAATAAGAAAATATTAACTGCAATATAAAAGCTGAATCCGACGCTATTAGTCAATAATGAAACAAATAAGAGTCTGTTAAAGGTTCTCAAACTGCTCAGGCTCTTGGACCTAATCTGCTAAACAGGAACACTTCACAAGTTCAACATACAAAATCACATTTTGTCCTACTTTACTGTTAACAGTAGCTCATAGTTTGTGCAATTATTATTGTGATTTCCTTGAATTTACACTCTGTACATAGACTCAATTTTTTATATATCCGGTTGCAAGTATGGTTCCGGAAGACTAGCCTCCATACCAATTTTCAAACAAGAGGTGTGACAATATTATTGCGACGCCAAGTGTAACATACAAAAACTATGTAACCCTCATACCTAAATTAGTCAACCCTATCTTGTAAACGCATAATAGTGACAATGTTTAGAATTATCATAGTTGTTTCATGTATTAAAACAAGTTAGGTTTACCTTTAGTGATAAAAGCGGGAAGATGTTTTGTTTAAGTAAATTAATTTACATCAATTTCAGACTCTGCAATCCGCCTATGGGATGAATATCTAGTATATACATGCCGCTTAAAAACCTCTGACCTATAGACAATGTTATTTCGATATGCATCCATCATGCGTAATGTTCGCTGATAATATTTCCAGATTAACTGGTTTGATATTTGGGCTAAGGCCACTGGTACAGTACGCACAAGAGAAGGAAAGGTGTATTGACAATTAGCTCTTGTGTATAACTTAGCATGACCCCAAAAATACTCAATAAAATTTAGTTCACTGTGGAAAACTCGATAGAATATTACTTGATGCCCTGCAGCCTCTAATGTTTCTTGCAATTGACACTTTTGTGCTAGGAAATCAGGCTGGGAAGACAGTAGTGCCCGGGCACAACAGTTGGCATTGCTGGCATGTTTGCATGCTGGGTTAGGTTTTCTTTCGCCAGGATTCTTTCCCTGTATTGAGCATTGTGTAAGAAACTTTGACTGTTGTGGCCAGAGTCCTCTTTCTTGTAAGACAATTTTTAAGCCTTTTAGGCGGCCATCCGGTAACATCATTGATTGCTGTAGTGTTGTAAGGGGAATATTGGGATCAATATAGTATCCAGGTCGCATTGGTACTGTATTTTTCCCACCTGGAGTAAGGTTCATATTACCAACCTGAAGGGCATCAGGAGCATACTTCTGGTGAATTTTGGCATTATCGAATGCCCAGAGGCCTTGACATCCGGGAAATGATGCCTCGAAAGCCGGAATTGCTTTCACTTGCAGCTGCTCTAATAAAAGGTCACCAGTCGACCAGACATCCCCTCCACACTTCAACATCTCGCAGACCTTTCCCTGATCAAGACGGCCAACTGGTGTCAGGAAATCTGATACATGGAGGCCCTGACCACGACCCTTTTTACGAATAGGGGCATGGTCCTCATGTATCCAGATCTTTTTGCGGCCATCATTGGAATTAAAGGTGCACTCGTCATGTGTAATAAATACTAGAGGTCGGCTGCCGGATTCGTAGGACTTTTCGATTACATTTAGACCTTCATCCCATTCCACCATCTGGGACTGAAGCCTTTGCATTCGGGGAAGGAATACATCTTGGCGGTAGCTCTTCACATCAGCTCTTTCATGGCCATCCTGATAGACACCCTTCTTGACCTCTTTCCAGTTCCACCCTAATTTTAATAGCCAAGCTCGTGCTGTGCGACTTGTCAGTGCACGCTTAATCCTTCGATGGATTCCAGCAATTGTTATTACTGGCAGGGGGACGTGGTCTGCTCTGCCTTCTTCTTGCTCATCATATGATTCGCACCAATAATTGGTTACAGCTTGAGCTAGTCCTACTGAATCCATTGCTATTTACATCTATAGTAAGTATTTTCCTCAATTTGAATACCAACTTTAAACCATAGAGGATTAACATATCTTCTCCAGCTTCTGACATATATTCTCGCATTGCGAGCATTGTCCCCTCATCTGTCAGCCAACTAGTAACCTTTGCATGTCTACCCTGCATTGGTACTGGCTCCTTGCCAAACCGAATAAACTCAACCTCTTGTTTCAAGATTCTTCTCATTGCCCATGTCCCCCATCCATCTGACTTCGCCACCAAAAGAGCCAATTCCTCTCTTGACTTGATCTTGGTAATCACTGCAGTTGGCTCTCGTTTAAGCTCTGCTAATCTCCATTGCTTTTCTGCCTTCAGCTGCAGTTTCATGAAAGCATAGACTTGGGCATTCCAGTCTAGCTGCAAGTCAACTCGGGAGCTTCCGTGTAGCCGAAGAAGGGACTTCATTTTTCCCTTCAACCGTTTTAGCCCACTTTCCAGAATTTCCGTCTTCATGATACGCAAAGGTCCTGCCAGCCGTGGCCAGCTTGCATAAGCTTGCTTTTGCTTCTCCTGGTTCTATTGCTTCATGATTAGCCTCATTTCCCTTATAAATCTGCACAAATTATATCTTACCAATCCATCAACAGCCTCTGTAATTTGCCCCTGAATGCTTATTTGTTGTCTCTTGGCATAGTACCTGCGATTTCGCTCAGCTTGGGAAAGTGGTGCTGGTTTTTGATAATGGGATCGTTCCCTCTGCCGCTGCCGATATCGCCGTGTTCTCTGAATTGATGTAGTTGTAGATTGGGCATTCACAGTTCCACCAGGAGAATTCTGATTCTCTACATTTGGTGGGACTGCTTGCCGTAGCTGCTTTTTCCTCAAACGGCTCTTGCGTGATCGCTCCTTGCCAGACTGAGGTTCCTGTCGTAAAGTTCCTAGGTTGACACTATTGGCAGCTCGATGCTTGTGTACTCGTTCCCGTGTTGCTGCACGTCGTAGTTCCCTTTGCTGCTCAGCCTCTATTTCTTGAATCTCCATTGCCTAATTCTTGTTTTTAACTCTGTAATTATCAAAGTCAGCAATTTTCTAATTAGATCTGCATATGTTTCTCAGTAAATAAGGGTACCTATAGGTGCAGAATTGGTGATTCAATTATAAACAGTGAGGTGAGGTATGATATCAAGTTGGAGGTATTAAAATATTAATAATTTTATGTTTTAATGCTAAACATTTTCACTATTATGCTTTTACAAGATAGGGTTGACTAATTTAGGTATGAGGGTTATGTAGTTTTTGTATGTTACACTTGGCGTCGCAATAATATTGTCACACTTTTTGTTTGAAAATTGGTATGGAGGCTAGTCTTCCGGAACCATAGTATTTATTTTTGTTCTTGCCATCAAAAGATATCACTAGCCCAACCATTATTGCCCTGACTCTCAATGTGCCAAGCCCCCCCTCTCCACTTTTTTCTTTATTTCCCGCTTCACGCTGCTCTCAATGTGCTACAATTATCTGACATTCCACTGTGCTTAAAAGAATGACTGAACTCATGGCCACCATCCTTTCTCTCTTACCCCTCTCTTCCTCCCTCCTTCCCCTGGCCTGGCCCTCTCCTATCCAGCCTCCCCCTCTACATTTATCATATAGTTCCGACTGTCTTTAATGTTCACCAAGTCTAATAAAACGGGGATGCAGGCTTGGCATCAAATTTCAGTACAACATCTGAGAATTCACTATTGTAGAGTTTATGTTTTACATTTTGTCATTAAATAATATGATAACAATGTAATATATGATAATAATATACATGTCTGAATACACACTCTCTGCTTCCAACCAACCACAATTCTAATAACCTCTATCAGTCTTCAATTGCTACCAGTATGAATTTACTACCAGAAAGAGCATCCCAGCCGCCCTGGAAGAAGCCTAATCCCAAGGCAGCTGCAAATAATATCCCAAACCGAGTACCCTACGGACTTGTGCTCGCCGCAAGCATATCAAGTAGGCAACACTACTTGCCCAAGGTACTGTACAAGCTTTGCATTCATCCTCCCAAAGTAGTCAATCTAAACCATTAGGCTAAGTGGCTGGAGTTATCCCTTTACTAGTGTGACTGCCGGGAAGCCAAACCCTGGATAAGAGTAGTACTCTAGGATCTCAAAAGTTGCAGGAAATAAAAGATTGAATATGGAAGCAGGGTCTTGCTTCTTATAAGTATTTCACTTTATATTCCAGTATTCGGTAACTGTGATTCAAATGTCTAATATAAAAACTTTGTTGTTAAGAATCCTAAGCCCAAAATTTCCGTGATTAAAGAGCACACCCTATCTCCTCCTGTCTTAAGAGCTGAAGAAACTACAACTGGCAGTATACCAAAGTTATCCCTGGTCGACCATTGGCCTAGGCAATTAGACAAGAGTTCTAGGACTATTGCCTCTGAAGAATGACTTTCAATCTTGCAATCTGCCACACATGATGTGAATAGAGTCCTTTTTCCTTGTACAAAGCCATGCCCACTGGCTGGCCCAATTCTCTGTCAGTATCAGCATGTCTTCAGCTTTGTCTAACTCAAGGTGTATCAAGAAAGGCAGGCTGTAATGAGACTAGGATTACATCTGTTAAGAACACAGGTGTTTCTTGTAAAACAAGTAGCAGATGACGATCTTTTAAGCAAGCAGCTACAAAGACGTATACTACGTGATGAGGTTACATGAGTCTAGCAACAAAACATTATCGAAACAAGTCAGGCGCAACACCAGAAGATGTTGTGTATGTTAGATGATAAGAGTACCCTGTTGGCTGTAAGGGAATACATTGCACAAGGTGAACAAAGTAAGTGGTATGACAGAACAAGCAGGATTGTTTCCTTAACTGGAGTTAGGCTAAGGCTATTTGGGATGGGAAATAGAGATATTGAATCCTATCCGATGGCTGTTGTAATCAGTTAGCACTAGAAGAAGGCCAATAATCTGCCAGCAGAGCCAACGAGCAGCTGATTAATTCACAATATTCGAAAAACAATCAGGAGTCAGACGGGTCGGGTCGTAGATGGCTTGTCAAGCTTGGTTGCAAGTGAAGAGAGGTCTGTAGGGCTGCATTCAATGATGGCTAGGAAAGGGAGGATATGTGGAAGTACAGGTATGAAGTATTTCTTTCCAAGATGAGAGAATTGGGGCCCCAGCTGGTCAAATAGAATGAGGACTTTTACCATTTACCAAAGCCACAGCTTCTCTGAAGTGAACTACAGCATGTTGTTATAGTTACCTATAATGAGTGAACATTTAATGCTAATAATGGAGGCATTTCATGTGGGTTCATGCATCTTATAGCCCTTTCTGTAAGAAGGAAAAGGGACAGAGAGCACATGTATCAGACTTTCTAACCCCTATTGGTTGATTGAGCAGTGGAAATGCATGTGTCTCATGGCTAACCAGATGTAGGGTGTAAGTTGAGGTTCCACAAAGGCTCACATGAAGCACGGGAGGCAGGCAGCCACCAGGCCTTGTCCAAGCGGAAGAGATAGGTAAGTAGGTAGTAAAATTAGAGTTCTAGTAAATACAAAAGACGTTGCGTGGAGGAGCAAACAAAGAAAGGCGGAGTTCTCCTCTTATACCTTTTTGACCTTCACAGTCCGGCCACCCAACCCACACACAAACTAGGGTCTCAACCCCACCTCCATACAAGACTAGCATCTCTCCTCCCACAATCATATCAATACATGCCCTATGACCTTTCCTCCACTCTATTCGCTCTTTTTTGACTTATTAACATATATGTTATCTATATCTGTGAAAATGTGAGATCCTGAAGTGTGAAGGCGACATTTGCTGGAATGGGGCAAAGATCTTGGAACAGATCAATGAGAAGGTCATCCTGCAGTTTGCCAGGGATTTTCCAGGCTGTCAGGCACTATTCATGTTTGCAATACGAAAAACCATTGCAAGTTCGCTCCTAATGCATTGAGAGTATCTAAGATGAATATAGCGGATGGAGGAAAGAATACACTGCCTATGTGAACAACCTTGGTGCCGGATGAAGACTGCCCTGATAGAGGTTGCAACCAGACAATGGTACTAGTAGATACAGGTATATCAAAAGGACTTTGAACTGTTCTTGTAGAACGTGGACTATGGCCAACAACTGGGTCTTGCTTCTTAACACAATGCTGCATCAAAACCACCTTTGGAAAATCAAAGCTCAATCCCCTTTGCTTAAAAGGTTGTTTCTCGTGTGCTAATGGACTCTTAGGTTTGGAGCCGGACTTTGCTGCTCAAAAGGGAGAGATTCAGGAAACAATTGAAGCAGCTGGTCACCTGGTGTTGTTTTATCCCCTTTTTCACTGCGAGCTCAACTTTATCCAGTACTACTGGGATGCCACTAAACACTTTACTCATCAGAATTGTGGATTTGATTTTCCCTCTCTGAAAAGGTTGGTCCCCAGGCATTGGCACAGGTTCCAAATACTTTGATTTTAAAATTCTTCAAAAGAATACAACAAATAATGGCTGCCTATGAAACTGGAGAAATCTATGCGTCGAACACATATAAACATCTTGTATCCTCTAAATTCAATCTTACAGCAAAGTCCATTCTAACTCTACCTAGTCTGTTCTTTTGCTAATGTTCTTCTTCCTGTATTATTAATTAAATTACATCTTCCACTTAGCTTCTCTTATTTCATACTATCACTCCCTAATAATATGATATGTCAGCAATATTTTACAATAATATTATGATAACTGAATATCTTCTGTATGACAAAAGACCAAAAAACACCCTAAATCCTGCACAAGGGACATTTTGACCTAATATTTTCTGCCAAGCCTACGTCCCCGTTTCATTAGACTTGGTGAACGTTATAGACGGCCGGAACCATAGCCAATACATGTCGATCTTCTGTATCTGTCCCTCCTCGCAAACCGTGTTTACTCGCCCTGATAGCCTCATGTGATTAGATAATTTGGTAGCGGAATTTGGGGAAGGACGAGGAACGGGGGGCTAGTTTTCAGTGATGGGGTTGGCATCACATACAGCCCGAAGTATAATACTGTGATATGTTCTCACTCGCGCTCTAGAGCCCAGACGCTCTAATAATGGTTTTTTCGTATCTTCCATTTTTTTGCTACCGACTCTCATGAGAAAGTCTAACCCTCCAGTAGATTCTCACAAACTCACACTCGAATACTGTGGCTTATTGGCCCCTTGTTCGTGGTATTGCCGTTATATTTCCGAGCACCAAATTTCCTCCATCGAGGGAATCACTATCATGGTTGCCAACGCCTATGGTTCTCATTAGTCTAATCCCCACCGAATTTTTGTGGTCTCGGAATTTTCCGAATTCCCATTGCATGGCGTCATACCTACCAATATGGGTAAGAATCGATGAACAAACCTACCCACGTTGTCGGCGGCAACAGAAATGGTAGCGGTTTTCCTGCGGCTCTCCATGCTGATCACCGAAATTTTCTCCTCGAGATTAATTTACTCGCTACCTCCAGCATCACCAACAAAACAAATATGCCCCCAAGCACAATCGCGGAAAAAAAGGAGCGACTGTATGATTCCTGTCCTCTTCCTTTTCGAATAACCAAGCTAACCCACCCACAGGCCGGTCCTGATAGAAAAGCCCATCCCACTAGAATTCGACATGGGCAATCTCTGCGCGTTCGACACAAACCCACTCGACCCCACCACCTACTCTCATTCTCTCGAGGAGTGCCTCAACGACGCCGCTAGGGACTGCGCTCAGGCTTTGATCAATCAAGTGCTCACCACGCTTCCCATGAAGAGTGCTTCAGACGGGGTTTACGCTGAGTTGCCGGATCCTGTGACCCCATTGCCGAGAGAGAAGCCATTGCCCAAGGCTAAGGAGCCTACGAAATGGTTTGTTCACTATTTTTTCCTCTTTCCCCCTCTTCATTCGTCCCGAGGGGAGGGGCGTCGTGGCAATCGTGCTGACATAGGATCAGGGAGCTGTTTGCGAAGAAGAAGGGCATCAAGACAAAGGCTAAAGATGGCAAGCTCGTATATGACGAAGAAAAGGGCGAGTGGATTCCCAAATGGGGTTATAAAGGAAAGAACCATGACGACGAGGATGATTGGATTGTTGAGGTTGATGGGAAGAAAGAGAGGGGAAAGGGCGAGGATAGGAACCCACGGGCTCTCAGTAGAGAAGAGAGAAAGGATCGGATCAAGAAGAACGAGAGGCAGATGAAGAAAAACGAAAAGAGGGCCACGGCAGGAGATAAAAGTCTGGCTATTCGAAGTGGAAGGGTCGGAAAGAGATAAAATCGTTTGAAGCCTTAATGAAAGCTTTCTTACGAAATAATCTGGCGATCAAAGGTTCACTTTTGTGTACAGTATTCGGTATCCAAATTGTATATAGCTACTATAGGTTTTGTTAATGCGTTCCGAATTTCTGGTGTTGGTGTCCTTTTTTTCCATTTCGGCTCGCAAAATGCCATTTACTGTGAGCAAACAACCCTAACCACTTGCGGCGTCGGTAGAGCATCACCACGCGCAAAGAAGCCTAACGCGTCCTCCAGCGCTTGAGGCGATAATCCAAAGGCAACAGCCTTCCCGACCACGACCACCCCCCTTCGTACCTCCCACGACATCAAAAGGAAGAGCGTCAGAGCTCACAGCTCACAATAATGTCCGATCAATCACCCTGCTTCCTGTACAAGGAGACACGTGTGAATCTTGACTGGGATGACTCCTGTGGAAATATACTTAATATCTTCCTTCCAATCCACCATTCCGGACCCACCAGACGAACCTCCTCTCACATTAACATTCTAAAAAAGCCCGAACCCGACAAACCAGATACCTTATTCCAGTACCGACACCTTGCTACGGCGGCCTCTGTATACTACCGACCGATTGAGCGATACCCCAGATGTATCCTATGGAGGGTGCTGGAGGAAGCGCAGGTACTCTCGCTGACATCAGTAGACTTTACCAAACCCCACGATACACGGGGAGAGTTCTCCAGCACATTTAGATTCTACTTCCCGGATACAATCAGGCCCGGATGCGTCGGGTTTGCGGACGCTCCTAGTAAGGATGAGTTGGTAGTGTATGTCATGACCACTGGGAACATTATTTACACCTTGAATTTGTCGGCGGACTTCTTCCTCCGGGGCGCGGTTACTAGGAAGACTTCGAAAGATAGCGATTATTGCAGAACCTTCTTGCCTTCGTCATTCACCCTACATTCACCGCACTATCTGATAGCCATTGATCATGAAACCTTGCTTGTTTCATTGCAGGACGGTGTGCTACTTAAACTTGAGAAGAGTGATGCGCTACCAGAGGGTATGTTGAATTGGATATGGAACTTATTTAATTTTGCGCTCACGGTGGGGTAGATCCTGAGATGTCGGTGTCACGATATATCGAGAAGACCTTTAGTGAGGGTACCTATATGGCTTTTTTCAAAAATAGAATGCCATACTTTAGGCCCGGGACTGTCAAACACGGCCGCGAAAATGTTTCGTTCGCGGCAGTTATATCTTCAGCGGTATATTTCTCGCGGCAGTACGAGGACGGTATGGGGGAGGGGCATCAAGTTGGCCCACTCTTGTTTACCGTATCTGTGGACCATACCTTGAAGACATGGTCATTAGACAAAGGTGTTCTCTTACACGCGATAGACTTGCTCAATGAAACCGCTCCTCCATCGTCTAAAATGAAGGCCCTGCTATCTCCAGCATCGTCTCAGCTATTAACTGTGGTCGACACCTCTTTTCGGGATGGCCACATGTTTTACCTCGTTAGCTTTTCCTCTGCAACAACAGGGAAGTTCAAATTCTGGGGAGCTCAGCAGGGTATCGACGGAGAATATCAAGGACTTGTGGATTTATACCCAGACGAAGAGTTCACGGCGGACCCACCTACACTGAACTCTGTTTGGATGATATCCGAGTTTCGTATCACACCCATACCAGGCGACAACAATGGCCTCCTTAATCTATGGGTTCTATGGAAGAGTAATACAACCTTCCGGGTACAAAATCTACAATTCCACATTCTGAACGTTAAAGAATACTGGAACACCTGGGCAACAGCTATTGCTGACTCCCTACATGGACTTCCTGGAATCCCACCAAGTAATGTCACCTCTGAGGATATCACGGATTATTGGATGGATTGGGTATTCTGCCCTGGGAGATTCAGTGATTCCATCCTTCTCACAGCATTGGATATTCATCGATTGTTCTATTGGGCGACTGCTGGCTCCCCGGTTGACGATCCAGTAGATCCATTACAAAGTAGAGTTGCTAAAGCCATCCCCGGCGCTGTCGAATTGCACAAGACGGAGGATGGGTTGCCGGACTACGAAAGATACAATCATGAACTGAACACACAATGGGTGAGATACGCTCGTTTGTGTACAGAGCTCGACAAGCAACGCTGTGAAGCACTATCCCTTGTAGCAGATCCCCACACAGGCTTCGTATGGACTGTGAACGCGGATGGAATCACCGCGTTACGAGAATGCACCGAATCCGAGATGATGCAGCATAACCACCTCACCTTTGCATTCAACAAGGATATATTCTCACACCGGTCGCCTCGAAAACTTGGGGCCGGATTGGCGAGTACAGAGTTATCTGATGCTATGCTTTTGGTGCAAGCTGCCACCAATTTGAGGAACAGTCTGACTGGAAAACTATACGAAAATTGTCTGTGGAGGTTACAAAGGGAAGTGTTGGAAGATGGTGTGTTTGCATTCGAGGACCGAATGCTGTCTCTTTATCAGAATTGTTTGGAAGGGGAGATTTCAGATGACGATTGGGACAAATTTGAAGAGATGACAGGGGCAATGAATGATCCACAAACGGCGTTTTACTCTATCTTGTCGAGTTTGTTTCAGGCTGTGGGACGTGCTGGGGCAGCTAAGCTGACGACATTTGGAGGGAAAGTACTCGTGGCTGGGAGTCGTGAGGTCATTCATATCAACCATGATATATTGTTTGGCCTGGTGTTTGTTCTTCTGATGCTCGTCTTTGAGGGGGGCCATCCAAAGATTGATAGCCCCGATTCGCTATATCTGCAGCTCCTGAACTACATGCGGGAGTATGAGGTTCTGAACTGGATGGCACGAACACCACTGTCGATTCCTGACCCTAGGCTTTCGGCAGACGACGAACTTGCAAAAGGATTGGCGGGCCTGAAAGTCACTGGATCAGACCAGGCAGTTGCCTCACAGAAAAGGAAAGGTTCGGTCCTTCAGCTAATGCTTCCCGAGAACTCCGGTCCTCCCCCTCATGGGCCTGGGAGGAGTGGCTCAGTGGCGATATCTGTATGTATACAGCAATATTTAGCTAGCTTGGAACTCACAAATCATGGGAACGGGTTCGCAGATGTTGGCGCTGCTCTCTTGAGCATCAATGCTGCTGGAACTGCGATGGAGTTTCAGAAGTATCTTCCGGCTACAAGTTGGGGATTTTATGTGAGGGCGAGAATACAGCTGAAGGATCGCAGTAAAGATACTGCTGCAGTAACCTTCAAGAGAGCTGCTTATGGGCTAGGTAAGTTTTTCCTCCCCTTTTCTCAGGGCTTCTTGTGTTAATACTTGCTCTCAGCTATAGCCAATCCAGCGTACTTTTCCACGATAAAATCACTCCTGAGCGAAATCGATCTTGAGACTTCTATTGGAAAGGGCCTACCGCAGTATTATCTACATGTTGCGTGTTTGTTTGAGGAGGCAAAAGCACTAGAATACCTCGTCGAGTTCTGTCAATTGGCTTTCACAGCATTAGGAGACGAAGCAAGCACCCTTCCCCTTTCCCTCTCATTTCATCACTAACCCTGCATAGAACGACTCTACAATAAGAACAGAAATCCTTCTGAAACTATTCCAATCAACACTATCCCTCTCCCTCTTTGACGAAGCCTACTTAGCACTAACCCTCTACACCAACAAACCCCTCCAGAGAACAGCCCTACGGGAACTCGTAGGTGCAACGGTCGAACAAAGTGAAGGTGCAAGACTATGCCAATACCCCTTCGTCGGCCTCCAGGACGACGTGGACGAAGCTCTAGCATTCAAGTGTTCCACGATAATGGACGTGTCTGTGGGTCCGCAATTCCACAAAGTCCTATACGCGTGGAGGACGCAGCGGGGTGATTATCGAGGAGGTATGCCTGCCCCTACCTACCCCAAGCGAGCAGACAACTGCTAATCTGTAAACGAATAATGAAGCGGCATCAATCCTCCATGAACGCCTCCAGCGCTTGCAAACCGCAAACATCGGCTCCGCTGACCCTAGCTCACGCAGTGTCTCCGACGGCTTCTTGGTCTTGCTCAACGCGCTATCGTGCGTCGGTGAAGAGCAGGCTTGGGTATTATCTACCAAACGTGCGGAAGGTGATGACGCCGCCGGCGCTGAGAATACGAAGAGGGCGAAGCTCGCTAATGGTATGATATACCTCCCTCCCTCACCTCCTTCCCCTCACTACGTTTGTAAGAGGCGATACTCACTCGATTCCAGCAACCACTTCCTCACCCCAACGCCGACAAGTCGTCACTTTAGAGGACATCAGGAAGGAGTACCAGAATGAGGTAGAGAGGATTGGTCTGCTACTTAACGGGGGGTTCTTTGTTTAAGTTATTTTCTTATATCATATGCCGGGGCAAGTAGGAGTGAGAGCGGACTCCCATAACCTAACCACGGAAACCGTTACCCTTTACGCATTTTTGTATGATAAATTTGGGGCTTTGTCGGAATAATCTAGTTGTCGTTTGTTACGCTGTTCGCCCGTTACCTCCGATACCCTAGGGGCCGATATGAGTAGAATGTATAAATAGGCCACATATAAAAAAGCGGATGCGCGGTATGTCACTCGCCTTCACATCCTTTGTCCGCCATGTGTTCAGAGTTTCAGAAACCACCCTCAACACCCTGTTCTCATAACCAACCCAGCAACAACCACTATTCTACATCCAAACCCCAAAACTTTCCCGCCATCGCCGCCGCCGCGTGTTAATAAACCCGATCCTATCGCCGGTGCAACATGTATAAACAAGAAATCCGTAATAAGCTTGTACTGCCTCCATAGTACGCTGCTCATATAATACGACTAATTTCCTAGTGTATAAACAGTACCATAGAGTTTGAAATGTTGGTGGGGTTGAGTTTTTTTTTACCAGTTTTTGTTGCGTAGCTTGCCTGACGCATATGACACCACTCGGATATTGACTTTTGGTCCCTTCTTTCCTTCCTTTTTTTTCGGTGATGGGGGGAGAATGCAAGTAAGAGGGGGGAGAGGGGGGAAATGCGGAGGTTGAAACGCAGTGATGTTGGCGCCTGGTTTTTGTATTGCTTGAGACTGGTAGGTAGGGAGTCGCTAGGTGGTGTGTAGTGGCAGTATAAGTTGTACATATCAGTGCCGCAGCACCGTATTCTGGAGACACGCGTCCGCAAGAGTCCTTATGACCCGCTTTATTTGAGCTAGTTTCCTAATGCTATCACGGCCTAAGCCTTAGTGATACTCTCTGCGTACTTCGCTGTCCAAGCTGCATATCCGACTCTCCGACGCACCTCCCGACACCATTTTAAAGGTTGCCGCAACCACACTTCCATGTGCAGTATGATACCGGTACGGTATGCCAGCAGCAGCACAATCCCTCATCCGCAGTCGCAAGACACCAACCATCCCACCCCGCCTCCGCCAACCGCCAACAGCAAAGCCTCATAGGTTAAGTTATGAGGACGAAATAAAAAACTTTTTTAATGAGCTACTGTATGTACTCGTCAATCCATCCACCCATTTCCAAATAACACAGGACTCCGGGGACGCCACCAGAACAAATAATTAAACAAAAAAGAAAGGAAGAACGCCACCATAGTGAATTAATGTGAAAAAAACACAAAATCGGGGGGGCAGAAAAGAAAAGAGTAATGAAGTATGAAATCTGATAAAATCTGTGTCGAGCCTCCACATTCTGTAGGCAGGATGGAATCTATCGAGTAAAGGCGGCCTAACAAAGAGAAGATAATAGTAGAAGAAAAAACAAACAAGAATAAACCAGACGCCATTTCCACCAACTCATAAAAATGAAAACCCGTATATTACACGTACATACCGCCGAGGATGTCGGTTGACCTATTATACAAACCCGCAAATGTTAGTATTGTTGGGAGTTTTAGCGTTCGTGCCTTTTTTATACCGTCTATTATCAATTGAGTAGGCTCGCGATGGTGATAGTCGGAGAAGGTCGATCAAAAGCGATGGATCGCTCAGGGATCGGGGTCGAAGGTGGAGGAGGAGTGAGGGGGAGAGCGACTTGCATTGGGGCAGGAACTTCAGTGACTTTAGCTACCTCCAAGGAAGCGGCAGGAACGGGGGTGTTCTGGGGCACGAGGACTGCTTCTGCCGCTGCTGCCTCCGCAGTAGGCTTTCGGGCTTTTGATAGTGTTGTGACTTTTGCCGCTGGGGCTTTTGCTTTTGGTGATCTAACTCGAGCCTTGGCCGGCTTAGCTACTACTTTTTTCACAACTTTAAAAGCAGTTGCAATAGGCCCAGGTTTCTGAGCATCTACTTTGGCCTTTGGTTTTGCGGCTGTCGCCTTGGGCGCGGGCTTCGTCTTCGCTTTCGATTTTTTCGCTATGGGTTCCACCCTAGTGTCTGATGCCGGTCGTTTTTTTGTGTTCTTCGCCGGTTTGGCAATCTTGGGATGGGGACTGATTGAGGGGCTAAGAAGTTGGGGAACATGGACCTCCACAGAACTGCTATCCCTAGGAGGTTCGTCGGGATCAAGCTCAATGAAGGAACCACAACTATCACTATCCGTCTCGATCTCCGGCTGAGGTTCACTCCCATCCCACCTTGGCAAGCTCACCATCTTTGCGACCTTTTCGCAATCTCCGCCAACAATCAAGTCGAAGACCCCTTCAAAGTCTCTTCCCACTGGGGGTGCATCTTCGTTGATCCAAACAGTCATTCCTCCCCGGTAATCTTGAACAACTCCGCACATTTCCCGGACAATTCTCCGAACGCCAGGGACCTTGAGACTCGTTCCGACAACAATAAGACAATCCGGGCGGGACTTCAGGTCGGCCTTAGTGACTGCGCCAATCGCTTCTGCATCCGGGTTGAATTCGTTGTAGAGAACTATTCTGGGGCGCAGTTTACCGACTCCAAGGGCACGCTTGCCAGCTATACCTCTCACACAATCCATCTCAAGGCACTCCGAGCAATCCGGAGGCTCCGAACCCCTGAAAAGGGACGCCTCGAATTCCGCTAACCACCCACACTTTGAACACACCATTTTCTCTAATCCCCCATGCAATTGAATTGTCCTGGGCCACGGTCCTCTATTACCAAGCGGCACGTTAGTCTTCAGGGGCTCCAATTGTGTATCAATGCAGTCGACGTTTTGCGAGTAGAGTCTGAGAAGTCTCCCCTGTATTGCCAACGTAGCTAGGAGATGATGAAATAAGGTTGGAGTAGCCTGGGTGGTCATTGAGTGCAAATTCCTGACCATTTCATGGAATGAGGAAGTAAGTTGATCGTCTTTGTAAACGGAAGCATCGAATAGCTCTTTGCCAGAGGTCTTCAGCTTCATGTCATTCCTGAGGGAAGAAAATAATCCTCCAGAGGAGCGGAAATCGGGGACTGTGTAACCAAGCTGAGTCAGCACGAGGACGAACATGTAGTGGCATTGAAAAACCACACCAAAAAAAAGGGTGGAAGCGAGGACCAGGGCTGGCTGATTTTTGCAGGAAGACTTACTTCCGGCTCTTACAGAGATACCAGCGCCAGCAATGACAACTATCTTCTTCTTCTTGCGCAATAACTTTAATAAAGTGTCGATTTGCGGTTTTTGTGCCTTTAATACTTCCTCCGTGAGTGGAAGACGAAGATTGATATGTTGGGGAGGCTTCCGCCTAGGGGGTTCGGAAGCAGTAATTTTCAGCGTTTTGGGGGGAGGTTCCGTTTCGGGCAGCATCGTGTACGTAGTAGGATGTCTAGAATGGGAGAAAGGTCAAAGGGTGTTGTTGTTGCTGCTGCTGCTGCTACTGTTGTTGTTGTTGTCGTTGTTGTTACGTGGAGAAGGAAACAGGAGGGGGTAAGGGACGGAGCTCGATTTCTAAAAGGAGGAGAGTGGTGAGGTGAACCAGGAAGGGCGAGGAAGGGCGGGAAGGAAGGGATGACGGAGGAGGAGGAGGGTAGAGGGGGGTTAATAGCAGTTGTTGTCATGTTGCGTGCGGCACACAGCTGCAGAAGCCCAAGTTTACATACTGCACCCTCTCCTCTCCCCTCCCCTCCTCTCAGTCCTGGTCGCTACCAGTTACAACACAACTACTCTCTCTACAAGCACTGACACTAACACAACTGAACCCACCGATAAGCCGGTGCTGGAACTTGCCCAAAAAAAAAGCTGCATCTCGCTACCCATTGGCCTGTGTTTCAATGAAATGACAGCAAAGTTTGCTAATATCCTTTTTTCCCTCCTGGCTTTTTCTTTTCTTTTCAAGGATTGGGGAAAGCTCACATTGCATACCTCCCCTTGCTTTGCCTTTCCCCTCTCTCGCCGCAAGGAAAGGTAAGCTAAAGTAATTGGTATGGAGTGGTGAATATCATAGGATAGTTTATAAGGGAGAAAAGCACGGCTCCCGATCTTAGACTGTTCATCGGGCTCTCGTTCTGCTCGTATGAAATAGTTCCTAGGCTCGCCTATTGCAAGACTATTTGCGTAGACATTCCACAAGATAACATCTAATTTTTTCTGCATTTTATACTGTCCAATGCTTTCGAAGAGCGCCCCAATATTCCGACCGAACATATGATTCGGGTGTGTATAGCCTGACACGATACGGCACGGTATTCTAAGAGTGAGACGCTGGCCTTTACCGTGTAGTAGCTTACGTCTATAATATTTTGACTATGATACGGTTGATATCCGATGCCTATTCTATTCACTTTTTTTATATTTTTTATTCCGTTGACAGTTGAGTGGTTAAACCGGTTGTCTTCATTTTTGGGGGTCGGGGCTGTTTCGCCATGGTCTCCTTGGGACTCGTTTCGTGCAATGTGAGAAGAGATTCGCCTAGCGAGCGCCCGTGAGGGGAACTTTTCGGAATGGCCTACTTGCTTACGCGGGTGACTACCGTACCTTCCCCAACGCATTATTATAGAACCTGATCCTGTAGTATCTGCCTCCCCTAATTCTACCGATGAACACCGGGATAAGACTGGAACCCTAGTATTGAATGTCTGGGTGGATGTAACGTGAGTGGTTGTACCAATAAAGTAAAGGACACATTAGCGGTTTATTTGAAAGCTGATACTCGCATACTAGGACGTACGGGTAGAGTAGAATGCGGTACGGCACTGCACCGTAGGGCGGCATAAGAGCGCACATTAATAAGTCACCTATGTGCGTACCGGATGTGTAAACTTGTGCATGATCAGGGCAGAGTGTGGCAGTTACGCTTCTTGCGTATGGTGGGTGCTGTGGGAGCGGTACCTGTGAGTGGAAGACCAGGGAAAGGGTAAAGGGGGAGGGAAACAACCAAGCCGAACCAGCCGCCGCACGAAGCGAAGGATAAAAAGAGGGTGGGGAGAATAGGAAGAAGAGGGAATAATATATTGTATTTGACAGCGGGCCACAAGAGGGCAGAGGAGGAGGAGGAGGAGGAGCAGGAGGAGGAGAGCAGGAAGGTCAGTTAGAGATAATTTCTCGAGGAGATGGCCAGAGAGTAAATTCCATACCGAGAGGGGGGAGTCTCGGTATAATATGTTTCACATTCCAGCGTATTAGAGAGAACAGGGGCTGCGGAATGCTTGGTCCTTCCAAGACGGGTTAGACTGACCAAACGAGTGGAAGCATGGCAAGGAAATCCTCCGGTTGACGAAATCATGGGGTGAAGAGGCCGGACATCTGCAACCGTAAAATTGACGCAAGTTTAGAACAAGCAGCCAAGATAGGATATCCTTTTTTTCCGGTAGGCTGTGAGTGGGAGTGAGGGTGTGTGTGGGTGTTGATGCGTTATGTAAGCCAAGGATATGAATTGGCTTGGGCTTGGCGAAGCTCGCTTCTCTCCGTTGGTTTCCCCATTGTCCTGTGCAAGGCCCATCCATCCCCCTTAGTCATCTCAGCCCCAATCTCGCCCACGTTTTCTTTGTGTGTGACACGTGAATCCCATTAATTTTGACTCGAACTCATGCCAGGTCACGTCTTCCCTTGACGTTATCTGGAAAAAAAAAATCAGAGCCAATATTTCATCTCCCCGCATTTTTTTACATTAACCTCTCTTGCCCGCTCACTCTTCAACTCACATTATGCCCCTATTTCACTGTTTAGTTGGTTATTTATGACTCTTCGTCCACCATCCACTGCTTCAACATGATTAAGGACGAATCCTTTAAAGCCAAGGATCGTTTTTTTGAGGACCTCTATTCCCTTGATTCCATTGTCGAGGATGACGACCTGTACGAAGATAATCTAGTCTCTACACTGCTAACAAAGACAAAAGATCCTGCTATCAGGAATCCTCGTACCTTACCTAAACTCACTCGGGCTCGTACAGCCGCTACGTCAAATGTAAGGCCTGTTTCTAGTTCAAGAGCTGCGGTTTCAAGGACCCTTTCTCTGCCCGCCCAAAAGCTTCCCCCCTCCACCATGCCCAATAAACCTATGTCTACACTTTCGGCCTCTGCTTTCGTGGCTTCCTCGGCTCAGCACGAGGCATCCAGCTCCCCTTTTCTTCTCGCATCTTCAACATTTGTTGCGACCCCCTCTTCTAGGGCTGCCGCTACCGCCGCTCGTTCGTCACTGCCTTTACCTGATGTGCCATCAGTGCATACTCCAACGCCTACAGCCCCCCCTGAATCCTCGAGAATGTCCGTTGCAGGCTCGGCAGGTTCCACAAAACGAAAGCGCTCCTCGAAGGCGGCCAACCAACCAACTGCCAGAGGCTCTCAGCCCATCTTTTCTGACCTTGTTTTCTGTAGGTAACAAAAATCGTATCTACACATGGGCAAAATTACTCACGATCTTGCAGACTTTATCCCAAACGATATTAAGAATCCAGCAAGGAAGATACGGGTTCAGAAAGCCACTGAATTTGGCGCTTTTTGTATAAACGAATGGAATGATCGGTGTATGTTCAGGATGGATTATCTTATAAATAACAACTCCTCAATTTACTTTCAAAAAGCATGGGTTAGGCTAATACCGTAGGAACATAAGTTATCACTCACATTATTGTCGAAAGCCATTTCAAATATCTCGATGTCCTCAAGTATCTGAAACTCGAGAAGTTACCAGTAATCAGCACTCTGATTTCCTCTGGCCTTGCAAACTTCTGAACAGCAAATTCTTTGTAGGAAAACATCACGGTTGTGAATCAAGACTATACAGGCGACTGCCTACATCATGGCCGCATCCTTGATCATACCCAGAAGATTTACGGGATTCACGGCCGCGCACCCTTGTCACCACCTCAGGCTCCAGCCCCGCCACCTCATCCTGTCAACGAAATACCCCCACCGTCACCACAGAGCCCTCAAATCAAGCCCCCCCGGCTGAAGAAGCCTCTGGAAAGGTTAGCTTAGGCACTCACTTTAATTAAATTAAGGATTACAGCCTTCCTAACGTATATACAGTACTCAAACCTCTTCGCACCCGCCCTCTAGCCTCTCGAGCTCACAGCCTTTCGAAATTGATGCCCCGGTGCCCACACGCAGCGATTACGTAGCCTCAACTGTGCCCGGAGAAACGGCTCCAAAAGATGACCTGGACATGATAATTGATGAGGCAAACAAAATTGGCCCCTTGGTAAGAACATGATATATCGCTCGCTGGAAAATAACTGATGGCCTGAAGCCCCTGGAAGACGAAGGAGATGAGCCAAAGAGCGTGGAGGAGATAGAGACGACAGATGACGAGCAGGGTTCCCCGGAGTCGGCCAAAAGGCAGAAAACTAAAGGCAGGGGAAGAAAGAGCGGTAAACCTGGACGCTCTCTAGGAACATTTCAGTGCCTGCAGAAAAGCGATGGAAATCAGACGGAGGGCAATCCCAATCAGCGGACTATTGAGATTGTGAGATCTAGAGTGGAAATATCACTAAAATATTTGCTAACGGCGACGACGAAAAGTTATCAGAGATGCAACGTTATTATGAAATGCTGAAAGATACTTGGAGGTCTTTGGGGTACAGGAAGGCTATAGCTACTTTGAAGAGACAGGATCGTAAGATCAAATTTGCTAATGAAGCACGAGAGTATGCCATCTCCCCGATCCTAATCGAGATTCGTGCTCATAGAATAGGCTCCCGGGAATTGGCGACAGAATAGCCACGAAAATTGAAGAAATAGGTGACTGCCCTCCTCCTCACACAACCGCCCCCTGATTCTGACCTGTATCAGTCCGAACCGATCGCCTCCGAAGACTTGATTACACAAAGATGGACCCTGAAGATGCGGCATTGAGGCTATTCCTTGGTATTTACGGTGTAGGGTGAGCAACCCTAATCGCCCCAAACAATTCCACCTACTAACACATCTTTCAATAGTGGAGTAAAGGCTCAGAAATGGGTAGACGCAGGATATAGGACTCTAGATGATATAAAAGCCCATGTGCGACTTACTTCATCTCAGCAAATTGGGATTGAACACTATGAAGACTTCCAGCAGCGCATCCCACGGGACGAAGTGAAGCAGCACGGCGACATTGCCATGCGTATTGCGCACGAAATGGATGCAGAACTAAAGCTTGAGATTTTGGGGTCGTATAGGCGGGGTGCCAAGGACTGTGGTGATGTGAGATTTTGATTGAGCCATCAGTAAGGTGGTTGGTTAACTGGTTGACGTAGATTGACATCATGATTACCAGAGAGGGTGCGGAGGCGCATGCAATTACCGGTATGACATCCTCCCCCAGTACCTGGTTCTCACTGTAAGCTGACCATTGAATAGAGATTCTCCGCGAACTCGTCGAAAAGCTCTTCGAAATTAACTTCTTACAATGTGCCCGTACGTCTCCTTCACGGCAATGTATTCACTATAGAGCATTCAATAACTCCTCGCAGTTGCAACCCCAAGAAGCTCAGACAATGGCACAAAATGGCACGGCGCATCAAAAGTCTCCTCGGGGCCCTGGCGTCGAGTAGACTTCCTAGTAGTCCCCTGGGCTGAGCGCGGCGCGGCGCTACTATATTTCACAGGCAACGACATCTTTAACAGGTCCCTCCGTCTATTGGCCTCCAAAAAGGGCTTCAGACTCAACCAGAGTGGATTGTACAAAGACGTTCTGCGCGGAAGGGACAGAACAAAGTTCACAGAGGGAGTTCTGGTGGAGAGCGAGTCGGAAGAGAGGATTTTCGAAATCCTAGGCGTGCCATATAGGCCGCCAGAGCATAGGATTTGCTGAGTTGACTGTTTAGGATATGGACCCGGAAGACTAGGCTCCGTACCAAATTTCTAGCAGGGGGTGTGGCGGTTTTTAACGCACGATACGATACCAAACGTTTCTGTACCGTAGTGTAAATATCAATTCGGAGCCTTTACCCACAAAAGAGGCCACAGAAACTAACCATGGGAAGGGGCACGGTACTAGCGATGCTGCTAGGCGGTACAACTCTGGGGAGTTAGATTAGTTATGGTAAGAAAAGCGATGCTCTGGAGTGCCCCTCTACTGGAAGTTCGAGCTGAGTGATTACGTAGTTCCTGGGAGTTTGTGTTGTGGGGTTGGGGGTTTTCCGGGGTGGGCTCGGAATGGCTGGCCGGTTGGTTGGTAAGGCGGTATTTCTCATTGAAGGTGAGGCCGTCAGATATATATCTAGCGATGATAGGAGGACTTCCTGGACTTGCCAACTGCCCTTCGGAAACCCAGGCCCCTGACCCTAAAACAATACACCCCCACACACACTCTACCCACAAACTTACTAGGCATCTCTTGTCTTTCACCTCTCACCATAGGACTAGGTCCTCCCCCTAGCCTCAACACTAATTAGTGCACTCACTATACTCTAGTATCCCCCATGACAACAAGCCACCAATTACAGCACTTTGCAAATCTTTTGTCCAAGATGTTCCAAAGGAGTTTTTTTTTGTTGAATAAAAGTGTGACAAAATATTTCCTACTATACCAATTGCAGTAAGAGTAGATGTCTTTGGAAAATTAGAGCGAGTGAGTGGGAGGGCCTTGTACTTGATGAAGTGTCTACTCTCGCTCCATTTCTCCCTGTTGGAAACTGTAGTTATGGTGCGCTCTCCTCGTGCCTGTTACTGTGGTTACGAGTGATGCCTCGTGACCACTTACATCACCCCCCCTGTCCCCTCTCAAATCTTCGCCCCTCTTCTCTCTTCCTTCTTGTTTCTTCTCTTCTTCTTTTTCCCTCTTACATAATTCTCTTCTTGTTCAATAAGTAAAATAAGTCTTTCGCTTTCTCCGGTGACCGCTTTCCCTTTGAACCTGTGGAACTACTTGCTTCCACTCTTTCGCACCCGATAGCTCTCAATACTCCCAATACATATCCTTTTATCATTGGCATAGTACATGCGAGTTTACCCCACTCACATTTGACAAAAAAAAGAAGAAGCTCGTTTCCTACTCTTCGGGCAAAACATTTGCAAAGCGCTATAATTCCTATAGTACGTGCGTTGTTATTTACGGACATCTCAACTGGCTATAACAATAGAACCGATAGACCGGGCAAACGAGTGATTCCCTATGTCTAGAATGCGTGCAGCGAAGGTCTCCCGGCAAGGGCTTTCGCATCCAACCCGGGGTACGGCGAGGCTGTAAATATCTCATTCGCCTCGGGCTATCTCGACAAAGCACAAACCCGAAGATAGGACCTTTTTTTCCTTTCCTTTTTTTTTCTTGGGGCGAGCGAATTTACCTTAATCTTGCAATATCGTAATTCAAATATGCAATAACCGTTACCTTTGGAATTAGATAACGGCGGGAGGGGAGACCGCCGATATGGTTTGTGCGCAAGCTAATCTGTATCCTGAGCATGATTAACTGTTATGTTGCTAGTAGATAATAGGAAAAAATTACTGTTATTGTGTCATGGTGCTAGGCTGTATATCCCCCACTAACTTTTTTTTCTTTCTCGGACCGTACCGTACAAACGACAAACATACGCTCACTCTCACTCTCACCGCGTATAATACTTAGTTCTGGCACTCCCCTCCCCATCTCATCTCATCTCATCTTACTCCGCCCCCCCCTCTCTCTGCATCTCGAGATTTGCACGTACATAAAATTTCTACTTCTGCCTCCCAACTGGAAGGACTTCAAGATGTCACTTTCCAATAAGCTTGGTATATTTGGCCTTATTTTTCTTTTTGTATAGAATTAATTTTTGTTTTAATTTGGCTCAGCGGGGCTGATGGGCGAATTGCTAATGCGGTGGGCAATTCATAGCTATCACTGATCTTGACCTTAAGGGAAAAAGGGTTCTTATTCGTGTATGTCCTATATTCTTACGCCACTCAACATCTCTCGCTGAAAGGGAATTTTTAACAAATGAAAAATAGGTGGACTTTAACGTCCCTCTTGAGGGAGCTACCATCACCAACAACCAGCGTATTGTGGCTGCCTTGCCTACTATCAAGCATGCTCTCGGGTCGAAAGCTAAGTCCATCGTGTTGATGTCGCACTTGGGACGCCCTGACGGAAAGAGGGTTGAAAAATACTCTTTGGCGCCGGTGGCCAAGGAATTAGAAAGGTTGCTTGGTGTCAATGTTACTTTCTTGGACGACTGTGTTGGCCCGGAGATTGAAGAGCGTGTTGTGAAGGCTTCTGGTGGTTTGTTTCCTTCTCCCCACTCTACTATTTTTTAATTTCTCTACTGGTTGAAATTTTAGGAGATGCTAACTTATGGGAATTCGTAAACCCAAACAGGAGAGGTGATTCTTCTCGAAAACCTCAGATACCATGCCGAAGAAGAAGGAAGCTCCGGGGGGCCGGATGGCAAGAAGGTCAAAGCCGACCCAGAGAAGGTGAAGGAGTTTAGAAAATCGTTGACCTCTTTGGGCGATGTCTACATCAGTTTGTTCCCTCGTTCCTCCATCTTCAAGCAGCCCAGTTTGTTAATTGCCCTTCCTCTTCCTCCTTTCTTTCTTTCCTTCAATAGATGACGCCTTCGGCACTGCCCATCGCGCTCACAGTTCTATGGTTGGTGTCGACTTGCCCCAGAAGGCGTCAGGTTTCCTTGTGAAGAAGGAGTTGGAGTACTTTGCCAAAGCCCTTGAATCCCCGGAACGCCCATTCCTTGCTATCCTTGGTGGTGCCAAAGTATCCGACAAGATTCAGCTTATCGATAATCTAATTCCCAAGGTCAATTCTTTAATCATCTGCGGCGGTATGGCGTTCACTTTCAAGAAGACCCTTGAGAGTGTGAAGATTGGTAATTCCCTGTTCGATGAGGAGGGTGCTAAGACGGTGGGTGAGGTTATTGAGAAGGCGAAGGAGCATGGTGTGGATGTCGTCTTGCCTGTGGACTACATCACTGCGGATAAGTTTGCGAAGGATGCTCAGGTCGGGTATGCTACTGATGAACAGGGCATCCCCGACGGGTGGATGGGATTGGACTGCGGAAAGAAGTCTATTGTGTTGTACAAGGACACTATCGCTAAGGCTAAGACCATCCTCTGGAATGGGTATTTGGTTCTCCGCTCCTTGGTAACGACGCCTTGCTAATTGTCATAGACCTGCTGGGGTTTTCGAGTTTGACAACTTCGCAAAGGGAACCAAGGCTATGTTGGACGCGACCGTCGAGGCTGCACAGTCTGGCAAGATTGTCATTATTGGTGGTGGTGACACTGCAACTGTGGCAGCGAAGTATGGTGTTGAGGATAAGCTGAGCCATGTCTCAACTGGTGGCGGGGCGTGAGTTCCCGGAGCTACTTTCATTTCACTTGGGAAGTATGGCTAACATGTGATGCAGTTCATTGGAATTGCTCGAAGGCAAGGACCTTCCTGGTGTCTCTGCCCTCTCGGTAAGCCCTCCTGAAGTTTGATTTGGATGGCAAAAAAAGAGAGAGAAAAAAGCTAACCAGGCTGTAGAACAAATGAGCGAGATTCACTGAATGGAAGGATGACTATGAATCTTACTAGCCGGATCTGTAGCTATCAGAATATCTAGCCTCTAGCTGAAACATCTATTTTGGCACTTGAGGAACAATAGAAAAAAGACCTCGCCCATGGCAGCACATGAATTGTCTCAACCTTTTATTTCTTTTGCACACAATACGTAGAAGGAACCAAATAACTATCATTGGGCATCGTGATGCTCCACAAGTTCATTGATCGTTGGAGAAGCTATGCTACAATTAAGAGAACGTCTCGTCCAGTTATAGCTAGCGACGAGAGCGAATCTTGTATCGGAAGGATGGCGTATTATTTATTTGGTGGGATTCTTTTTGAGCCCTTCCCTATACATTCCCGGGCAAACGCGTTAGCCCATTCAAACCAATTGAGGCAGAAAATGAAGGGGATGAACCTCAGTTGAGTAGAAAAGTCCTCAGTGGTGTCATCATCATCCCAGCTCTCCTCCCACAATCTCCCGCCGGGCGGATTCTGCACATCAGTTTCGCTATCCTTCCAATCTAGAATTCTCTCCCCCACACCACGGGGTCTCTGATTAGTTCACATCCCCGCGGACCCAACCAGCCCTCGTAGCTCACCTTCGACGGGAAAGTCCTCGAACTCGTCATCCTCCTCGAGCGATAAGGCTTGCTTCTGTGACTCCTTGGACTTATCGACCAAGGCAGAGTCCTTGGGATCGGCAACCTTTGATGGTTTGGATGAACTAGACATGTTTGTGATGTTGGAGGCTGAGGTTGGATGTTGTTGAAGGGATGGGTTGATGGGTGGATGGATGAGTTTGATGCAGTTTCCTGCCAGCATGTATGTATGTCCGGGGCAAAATTGGGGAATTACAAATTAGGTCAAGTTACGGTAACTCAGGGGGGTTGGCCAAGACTGTTACGGGTTCAACGTTAAGTCGGGGGCTTGTTTTCTCCCTTGTACTCGCACTTGCACAAGTACCGGTATGATGACAAGGGAAGGCGCAGGGTAGGGTATTTCGGCCACAACTCCAGGGGCTTTTCGGAGAAAGCTGGAAAAATACAGCCCCCCTGGGGTTTGATGCACGCTTGCCATACACAAAAACAATTGACTTGCTGTTACTTTCCTTTACCGTACGGGTGGGGAACAGGTAACTTGGACAGACAGGGATATGTTTGACTGGTTAACCTTAAATAACGTTTCAATAACTTCCTCCCCGATCGTGGTATAGGAGACGATTAACCAGAACAGGTTAATGGTTCCCACCCTCCTACAAGGATAGGTATCCATCAACCGGAACTGACAGGGATATAAAGTGCCTGACGGTCTGATGGCAATACGGTCTGATGACAATTTGATAAGATATACCGAATACAGTAAAGATCTGCACCTAAACGAGAGAAGAAAAGGAGAAGTCCAGAAGAAGTAGGAAATGTGATCGATAGAATTTTTGAAAAGAAAAATAAAAAGAGAAGAGGGAAAAGTCAACTAGGAGTGGGTAACAAGATAGGACCTGAGATTTGCTCATTCTCTTTCTTGTATTTCCTCCTTTTCGGATTCCGTTGTCGTGCTTTTTTCTCATCTGCTTCATCACGTTCTTCCCGTTTCTTGGCCAAAACAGAACCACGAACAACAAGATATCCCTTATTTTTCTCCTTTTTCAACTGCCGCTTATCTCCTTTGCCTTTATTCCGAAGTAGTTGGATCTCATTGAGCAAGTGCTCTTCTCCTACTCTGGCAAGCTGGGCCTCAGCCATACCACATTCTGCACTGTGGGACAATTTCCGTAGAAGAGTGGATGTTTGTTGTGATTTCGGAGAGTTGGATGCAAGATTGGATCTGGCTTTATCAAATAAGGTCTTTAGGGATCAAGGGGTAGTAGGGGTTTTAGGTGAGTAAAATAGATCTGAGGAAGGGGAATTGGGAGGAGGTGGAGGAGTGTGGGTGAAAGAGAGTCGTGGAGAAGAAGGTGGTGAATCTGATGGAGTATGGGATAAAAGCTGAGGTTGCCGGATATTTTGTAGTCGTTGCGGTGGATCAAAGGGCCAAATACCAGTCTTTCTGAACCCACTGCGGATATTGGAGGGAGTAAATGCTGCTTGCTGGGCATGGGAGAAGATATTTGGAAACATATCTTTATCCACAGCCGCTCGGATATAGTTTACCTCCTTGCCATATGCATTAGACAGAGAGGAGAAGACAGCGACATCCAAGGGCTGTAGAACATGACTCATGTGTGGGGGAAGAGCAAATGGTAAAATGCAGTGTTGCCAGCAGTACTCGATTACTCGATAGTCTAGATGACAGTCAAATCTATCAAGGACCAGTAGTCTCCATCGTCCTGGGGCAATTGGTGCTGTTTCTGGTCTAAAAACTAATCCCAAGTAGTCCAAAGTCAACCGAGAGTCCATATACCCATTCTCTTGCACACAATACCAATATTCCTTCCCTTTTTTTGTTTTCTGCCACCCAGCAAGCTGTTCTTTTCCCTTAAAAACAATTAAAGGAGTGACTATATCAGTAGCAGCAGAAATAGCAGTAACAATAGTACAGCTTTCCCGATTGCTATACTCCTTGAACTGGGAATCTCGGCGGCCTTGACGACATATTCGCTTTCGCATTTTTCCTTCTCCTAGTATGAAACCTTTCTCATCCAAGTTCCATACACAATCCTCCTGAATTTTATATCTTCGATAAATATCTTCCAGCTATTTAGAATCTTAGTATAACTATTTCTTTAACCAAGACTTAGCTTAAACACTAGATGCTAACCTTTTGAAAGAAATCAAGATTGATTTCCCAGCAGTCTGCATTTCCCAGTCGGCAGGTATCTGCTGAGCAAAAACAAATTTACACGCATGCATATATCACGGCAGGAACCGGTGTATCCAATGTTGGCCAATTCTCTGCTGTCCTGGGTTTCGCTGTTGGATTGGGCTGAGAGCTAGTTGTTCGAGTGTTTCTCTATCTGGTGGGATATTGAAATCATCCGTAAACAGTGCTCGCTTAAGCAATTCGGTCTCCTCCTCTCTGCTGAGCAATTCCTGCTCGCTGTGGAACTCGGAAAGGGGTTTGCGACTTAGGGTCTTAATATGGCCATGGAGGGTTGAGCCATTCACAGCATAAAGGCGAGCGACATGAGCAAAAAAAATTACCTTGCGTTCAGTCTGTCCCCGCTCACCCTGTGCGCCGGACGTTCCCGGCGCTTATAACATAAACTCCTGTTCTGGGTGCGTCCGCCCAGGCTCATTCCGTGTGGAAGGGAAAGGGCCGCGTCGAATCCGTCCGGACACTGACTTGCGTGTCCAGACGCATTGGACGCGGCCCTTTTTGCATCGTGACACATTTGACCCCCCCTGGCGCAGCCACCCCCCTGATACTCGACCCCCAGCGCCCAGCCTCTTCATACCTTCGCTCCCAATGCACCCGTTCCCAGGCTGCCCTGTTGTGGACGTCTTGCGGCAGCGACATCTCTCCTCCCGGCCTCCCGCCCGATACCCCCACCTGTCAGCTTTCTTTCCATGATAACCACTCTCCTTTAACCCCGTCACTAACCCCTCCCTGAATCCATTTCTCATCCGGAACCCCACCAACATCATCTCCGCTTCTCCCACACTCCTGGATTCCCTCAGTTCACTCGCGTATTCGGCGGACGTTTTCCCATCATTACTTCCTCCGCCCTCATCGCTCTCAACACGTTCAGCCCTTCCTCCTCCACCCTCTGATCCCAGCCTGTCTCCTCCCATATCCAGTGGATGTCCCCCCTGTCTTGCCCTATCGTACGGCTCTCTCCTCAGCTCTCCACATCCTATCTCGTCTACTCCATGCCTCTCTCCGCCTCCCCGGCCTCTTAGAGTCCGCTCGCGGGCTCCCACCGTCTTCCCCGGCTTTTTGCAGTTCGCTCGCCAGCTCCCACCGTCTTCCCCCGGTTCTAACAGCCCCTCAGACTCATTCCCGTGCCTGTCAACCTACAGCTGCCTGCTAGACGATTTACCCAAGCCTGCGCAGTTTATAACCATCTGCCCTACACATTCCCATGCCTTCCGAACCTACAATTGCCCGCTAGATGCCTTACTCATACTTGTGTGGCTTATAACCATCCGCGCAATTCATTCTCATGCCGTTCCTGCCCACCGACTCGCACACTACTATTGTTTGACCATTCCTGACCCTTTTAGCACGCGTAATTTAATTTAATTTAATTACATATATATACACGATCAGCGAGTGGTGATAAAACCATTCTCCCTATCGTCTCGATCGGTTTCTGCAACATGCGATTCTGCCTCCCCAGGGTCTTGGACCTACGCTGCACCAACCAGTGCCCCCGGATGGGGCCCATGTTCTCGCCACGGCTCCTGCCGACCATGTCCTCCTCCTGTATCCACGAGGCCGCCAGCGGCCTTCAATTCATCCAGCTCCGTATCACTACCAAACTCCCGCCTTAATACGTCTTCATCATTGTTATATCCCGCCGTCCTCTCAACCCGCTTTCATCGCTCCTTCGCGATTCTGGCCTCCAATGTTGTCCTTATCAGCTGGATCATTCGACGTTGCCAAACGCTTCCTGTTTTGCCCCAGGAACGCGTCTGACGTTCCAACAGGGCTATCTATCCGTTAGCTAACCTTTCACCCAACTCGAGTAGTTGCTATTTTCAAAAGTGTACTGATGTCTGGGCCGTCGGGGGATCCGGACACTTTCGAAACCTGCCAGTACACACTGTTTTTCTTACCCCCGGAAGTGGCCCTTGTAAAAGCCACATTATCGATACAGATGCCAGTCCGCCAACCTCGCAGTGAATGAGATCATATGGCGGCTGTCAGACAGATAAACCGGCCATCCATCTTATCCAGGAAACCCTCATCCGTCATGCCTGTCCTTTTCGGGCCAGAGTAATATTGAGCAAAGATTACACCCATCATCTGGGGTGCTAGGAATCTAAGAGAAATTGGCTGTCCGCCGGATTAGATTGATTTAGTCTTACTCCGATTAGAAACAATCCCGACAAATGTCAAAAAGATACCTCATAGCGGCCCGGCGGCCAAATGAACCTATCCTCCGCCAGTAGTCATTTCACTCTTCGTGCACAGGCTGTAGGATCCTCAATATTGAGCTTATAGAGTTCTGTTATTGCCTTCTTTGCTGTATGCAGATACTGAGAGCTGCATCCGCTCTGCTTTGCCCGGATCTGCAAATCAGTGACCAGCGGCCAGTCCATTTAGTCTAGGATAGGATGTCGGTTATCGATTAAGGGTAACTTACCTGGTCATTTGAGGGCGGGGTAGGATCAGCAAAGTCGGGAGAGCGTAATTTGGTCCGGGTATCGGTCCAACATGTGCGGACTTCTTCGGTCAGGGTAATTGGGTCCGGAAACGGATTGACGAAGATTGTCCAGTCCCACATCAGGTCACGGGATCTGGCCAGAATGGTAAGCTCAAGCCAGGTTGCCATCTTTCGCCTACTGCTGGCTTGCGGTCCTCCGCTATCCAATTCCCGGACGGTTGGATCTGGGTGACTTAGGGTTATCACCGGCATCGCGAGTGGATTAAAGTCTGTGGGCGAACGGGAGGGAATGGCAGATGTACAACCATTTTGGCTAACTCGTACTATAGCAGACGTTCTCCGTCCGGGGTAACTAATCCTCCTGCTGGAATTCTGGGTATTCCCAGGGGTGATTGTTAGTATCGAGCACTGCAAGCTAAGAAACTCACGCCCAATTGGTCTTTGCGCTCCCCAGGCCGATGTATGATCCATATCGTCCCCATGCTGGCCTAACTCGTTCTCCTCACTCTCCTCACTCTCCTCATTCTGGCTATCATTACCCTCATATTCCCCATCATTAGAGTCTAGACTCTCATCCGCTGACTCTAAGACCTGCAGCCTGTTGTACAGGACAGGCTCTGATACCGGGAGTCGTGAAGAAGGTGGCTCCCGCACGGCATCCCTTCTCCTACCTACAGTGGACCCAGCCATAAAAGACTCAACACTGCGTGATGTTATTATAGTTAATTGGTCCCTGGACCCAGATTCCCGGAAACGTCCGCGAAGGACCTCCCTTTGCCTTTGCCTTTCCTGCCTCGAGGAACGCCCTCGGTCCGCCATAAGCCGCCGCTGTTGTTGTGACATAGTATGCAGGTGGATAGTGATAGAAGAGAATTGCAGTGTATGACGTTGAGGTGCAGGTGGTGTTAGGAAGCATCTATTGGTAGGTAGCTAAGGGCACGATATGGGGTGTGAACTTGGAAGATCGAAATGGTCGGCCCAGCCTCCTTAAGAACTAAGGATATTCACAGTTCATCACTCACTTTCATGTCCACTGGCGTCAGCACACACTCCGTGTCCAAATTGCAGCTTGATACCTGATATAGGAATTTGCACCCAAAGACTTGGCCGCGCTGCGATTTCACGGGGGTAATACGAGTGTTAGGTACTTGGGGCTTGTGAACCAGATGAAAAAAGGTTTATCAGAATGTACGGAGTAATCTAGTTTGAGTAGGTCTGCCAAGCGGACAGAAACAAATGCGGGTAAGGCTAGGGCTTGGGCCTGGACGCTAATTGCAGAAAGTGAAAGCTGCCGCTAAGGCTCAACGGATGGGATATAAGATGAAAAGCTAGGATAGCAATAGTAATGAAAGGGGCAACCCCGAACGAAAAACAGCCAGAGAAGAACAAGATAGATCCGCACAAGTCCAAAGAGCAAACCGCTAAAGCCAGCAGAGAAAACATACACCAAACGAAAAAGAGCTGGAAAAGAGCAAGAATGATTTGCGAAGATTCCGACAGCAGGTTCCACGAGCTGACCCGGTAAATCCAGAACAGCTCGTGGCAAACAAGAATGGTCTGCAAAACTCTAAAAGGGACCCTGTAGAGCAATAAAGGATGCGGAGACTACATTAGGTTTGGGCAACCCGGAACGGCAACAGCCGGGCCAATCCAAACAAGAAATGGGTGGGAAAAAATACAAGAATAACTCGCAAAACTCTAAAAGTTAAACTCCAAATGAAAAAAAGCCCAAAGGAAACACCCGCAGGGTCTGTGGACAGTCGCAGGTCTAAATTAAGTATACTGATCAGGGCAAGCAGCCTAGACGTCGCGGGCTAATCTAAAACAGAAATAGTCAGGAAACAGCGAGAATAACATGAACTATAGAAACAAAAATGAAAACACCAAAAGGAAACGTCGAAGGGTCCATCGTGGCCTAGTACTTGTAAATTGCTTGAAATAGACCTCCATCCTCAGCTAGCGAGACATTAATCACCTTGGTCGGGGCAGGAGAGCTTTGTTCGCAGAGCTAGTGAGCCAGGACAGAAACGGACTTGAGCGGACTCCCAACGCCCGTTTTTGCCGGAACTGCGGCAGACCTTGCCAACAGAATGGACGAAAAAACTGGTAGTCGTAACCGGAACTTACCAGGTGAAGAGTATGCCCTCGAGTAGGTTGGGGAGTCAGCGGGCGGGTTTAATTCTAGTCCGACTTCTTCAGCTGTCGGAATATCCACACACACATCGCTGGTATGAGGATCCTCGGAGGGGGAATGGCTTCTGCCGGGCGTATCGACTTGTGTCGCCAATGTGTTGACAGGCTGCTCGGCCCCTGAGGCCAGCATCAAAAGATGCGCTGCGGACCTTCTCGCCTCTGCCTGCTCAGAGGGTGTTGTTACGACCCTACAGATAGGTAGCTACAGTGGACTAGACTCAAGCCCGTATGGTATACCAAGTGGTAACTATATTGAGGATAGGCCATTATACTTAGTACTACCGGTAGACATGAGTTGGTACAAGTGTCTACAAAGTGACTTGGTGACATAGGGTTAGACAGGGTAACCTAGGTAGGCCAAAGTTACCCTACTAGGCAGGGTAACCTTCGGAGGGTATGATCACATAAAGCTAAGGACCCATAGTAAACGTTGCACGCGTCTCCGGGGCACCATTACATGTGGTTGCGCGGACTCCCGAAGGAAATAAAGGCATGGAAGGGTAAAGTTACCCTACCTTAGAAACATGATTACCCTACCTTAGGACCCCAGTTACCCTACTGAGGGACCCCAGTTACCCTACCTTCACCGACAAAGTCATCTGCGGACATAGGGGACAGTTACCCCACTATAGTGGGGCTCTTAGATGTTCATGGGGCCGCTTCGTATGGTACGAAACGGACTACTGACGGAGCAGGAGTGGTCCAAACCTCCTGCAACTTTCAGGGGATATTCCTAACACCCCCCTGCGGCCCCAGCGTTGGTACGGCGCGACAGCACGGTACGGCTGTGTAGTTGTGTGCTTCCTAGTAAAGTGAGATCCATAGGAACGCTCTCACAACACCGTATGAGTTGTGGCCGTCCAACCGACCAGAAGCTGTTCGCAGGAAATATAAGGGGTGTGAGGGTGACCGCCTCCTGGGGCGCCACCTGGATAACACCTGGGAACCACCTACGGGCATACTTTTACCTCCGGGTAGTTGTATGGTTAACAGTAGAGGGCTTGGGGCTGACAGGGGAAGCTGCAAGGCTTCCAGGACAACCACCCCAAAGCCAGTCCCGGGCTACCCCGTGAACTGTAGCATTACCAGGGGTTATTAGTGGACTCTAGAGGTGTGAGTCTTGTCACGATTTAAGAAGGTCCCGCATGGTTGACTGTGGGTAGCGCCCATGCAGTAAAGCAGCAGGAGATTTCTTATCGAGAGAGCATGCAGTCAGGTTTAGAAGCTTAGTATAGCCAAGTAGATTTGCTGATTGACCGCGTAGCTTGTATAGACGAAACCACCGCTGGGCCAGTGAGTCCCAATGGATATTATCTCTATGGTGGGCATGTCGGTCGGCCACTGATATGCCACCGATAGGAAAGAGTTTTCGCTCATGCAGATGTAGTTGGAGAGACATCACCGGAAGCACTTCCTATTTGTGGAGATAGATAATATCCGAGCGGTCCGACTGCCTCCGAGTGTTAGCTCACTCTAGGCAGGTGAGTTGGACAGCCCTGAGCTGAGCAGGGTGCTCGCGAAAGGTCAGAATGGTTGACGCGTGTCCTCTGGCTTTACATTATTCTACTTAACTAAAGCGAGAGACACCCTATTCTGATAACCAACGATCCTCGAGAAAACTTATTGAGTGAAGCTTTCAGGCTTAACGATATTAAGTTTTACCTCTTGATTCTACTTTGAATTATCTTTACCTTTATTTTGATCCTTACTTCTACTTTGAGTCTTCGGTGCGGTCACAATCTTAGGATCCCTCTTCCTACAGAGTGCCCCCGTTACAGTATATCGTTAAGCGCACTCGCTTAACTCTCTTCTGAGAATTGTTTATCGCAGAGGCCTACTGTTGACATTGTTTAAATATGAGTCGCTTGTCTGGTACAAGAAGCATCGGGTGGAAAGAACAATGTCTACCTCAGTGGCTATGCGCCATTCCGGTTCCAATCAAACCGCTACGCAGGTGTTCCAAGACTTCTCCATGTTCAATGCTCGCGCAGACTTGATGGGATTGGGATGGACACTGGTGGCAGGTTTGTTGGAATACGAACCCACTCCTATTGAAGCAGAGTTAGTGGGCATGGTGATCGAGGACCCGTGTGGTCTCTTGGCTTCCCTGACCTGAGATAACACTGTGAGGCAGAGAGTGCCACAACAGAATAGGAACAATGTCACCTTTCAGTCCTTTGTCCGCGATATATTCGAGCCCTATCTTCTGAAGGAAGTGGGCAAGCGATTCCAAGAGGCCCAAGGCCAGCTTGAGCATTTTGTCCAAGAGAAACAGTTATTGTTCAAAGAGGAAATGGTCAAAAGTGCAAATGAATGGATGCGGGATCAGCAGAAGGCGTTCCGTCAGCAAGCCATGTCGGTGCAGATGTTGAAGGGAAGAGTAGCAGCCCTCGAACAAGCCCGACACGACAACTATGACATTGACCTCGAAAATGATGTGGTATTGAGAGCTGCTCCCCCGCTGCCTTTGGTGCAAGCACCCCCTGTTCACTATGCTACGGAATTGGCAAAGTATATGGTTGATGAAAGATACTAATCCTTTCTAACCGAGCTGGCATCGCAAAACATGGGACAGCAAATGCAGCTAGATGCCCTACAGCAGCAGTTTAGGGAGCAACAACAGCAGCTCACACTTACCGCATCACGTCTGTCCCCGTTCGAAACCGCCGTCGCTGAAGCCCTCAGTTCAAGAGGCCAAACCCCATCCGCTGTTAGTGGTCGGGGAAAAGGGCGAGCGAGGCGAAAGGTTAGCAAAGAACGCAGGTCCGGCGCCAGTTCTGGTCGCGTTTCACCTCAACCGGCAACCCCTACTACCAATCCTCTGGTGGCTGCCCTCCCGGTAGTCGAACCAAGAACCCCTCTGATTGTAGTAGAAGCCGAACCTCCTTTTGACGTCGCTGCGGCAACTCCTTTGCCAGCGACACCTCACAACCCAACGGCCTTTGCTCCGGCATCAGTGCCCGCGGCTCCGGCAACACCCTCGGGTAATGCTGGATGGAGCGGATTTCCGGGGCCAGCAGCGCAGTCGGCCACGGCTTATTGTTCTGCTGGTTGTAGGATCGAGGGAGAAGGAAGTGAACTCACTTGGACTCATCGGGTACCTTGCCTACGAAGCGAGGGTGAACCTATTGTACTACCCCCAAGTCCTGAGCCACGACCTTCAAAGTTGAAAAAGATCCGTTGCCCGTATTGTGAGGCATCAACGCATATAGCGTTGGACGATTGTTGTGATTTCAATAAGAGGTTCCCACCCCGACAGAATACCACCAACCGACCTCCTATATCTTCGACTATGTCAGTACCCCGTTCCGATAGAATGGATGAAGAGAGTGAGGAAGGTTTGAGGTTTAGTGGGTATGATAGGCCTAGGTCTACCCGAGGTAGAAATACCGAAGGTAACGGAGGAGACGGAGGCAGAATTCCACCACCGGGTGGTAATTTTGCTGGTAGAGGAGACCCGGGTGATTCCGATCCCTCTTCCGATAGTGACAACTCCGACTCCTCACCTTTCGATCCGCGCAAAATCCTTGGTAGTCGTAAGGACCACTGGGATGAAGCAAGGAAGGCGAAGTATGATAAACGGTTAAGGCGACTTCTGAAGCTTCGCAAGAGGCAGCGGAATAACAAGGGATCTGTTCACAAGCCCAAAAAGCCTGAGCGCCTTGGAGTAGACCCTTTCGATGCTGACCCTAAGGACACCGAACGTTTCATACAAGATGTCGAAATTAAGCTAAACTATTTCAGAGAATCCCTCGCGGATGACATGGATAAGATTAGCCTCGTCATTCCGCTCCTTCGTGCCGGAGCCAAAAAATGGTACCACAGCATCCATGTCTATATCAATGAGGATGCAGCCATCCGTGACAAGCCGTTTGACCCAAATAATGTTCTTAGGACATGGGAAGGCTTTCGCTAGGGTTTGTGATCATCCAGTTTTGGTGGGCACTCGGACCGAGATCGCGCTCTTCATGAGTGGAATAGTTTATCCATGCAGCCAGGAAAGATTGATCTGTTCGTAGATGAACTAATCCGGCTGGCAAATGAGTTGAAATATGGTGGGGACTATGTGAAGGATAAGGCTCGCGTGGGGATGACAACTGATCTCTGTAATGCATGGGCTATAAAGACTCCACACCCCGAAGACTATGTTGACTACCTAAACCTTCTGCGAAATACAGGTCACCAGTTAGAAGATGTCGCTTCTCTCAACCGTACTGTTGTCAGAGCAAAAGACTCCTCTCATCGTGACAAAAGCGACGATAGGCATACCTCCACTAAGAAGCAGAGGAAGGAGAGAAAAGGTTCGGGCCCTCGTAATCCCAAACCTACCAACCCAGCGCCGCGGTCTTTCCGACCGCCTGAATCAGAGCATGCAAAAGCGCATAAAGATATAGCGCAAACTCTGATCGATCGCCGCAAACGGTTGAACCAGTGCTCAGGCTGTGGAGATCCGAATCACTTCTGGCGCAAATGTCCTGCCGCCACTCCGGTTGTCGCCTCGGCCAAGCTTAATCGCAAGCGGACCGTTAATGAGGCAGGACACCAGGACCGTGTTTCGATCCCGAAAGCAAGACGCATTGAGGCTCCTCCACCTGCTGTTAAACGAGTAGAGGCAGAGATTCGCGGATCAGCTCCGCAAAGACTCGAAGTAGATACGGATGCGTCGGACTAGGTAAGTGCCGCCTCTATCCTTTAGTCTTAGAAAAATACTGACTCCGGGTCCAAGCCCAGAAGGCATGAAGGACGAAGATGAAAAATGCGGACCGCATGTTCCTCCCTCAAAGAACCTACAAGCTGAAACCAACATGGACTATAGAAATGATCGCGTGGATTGGTTTTCTTGCGGAGGTTTTGGAGATGGATACGGCTCTTTCTTTGGTGTTTATGTTGATTTCATTTCTTATCTAATTTTGCGAAAGTTTGCTTTATTTTCATAAGGAAGGAAATGGTGGTGGGCTTAGGTTTCAAGTTATAAGGGTTATCGTTTTGATTTCGTCAGGCTGGACTTGGCTTAGCAATTTAAGTTATTCTGCAAGTTTACCTGAGGAGGGTTAAGGACCCGAAATCATGCTGGCATGATAGTAAACCTCCAAGCTATTTTGAAACCCCGTAATTGTACCCATTTGATAACTACTCACGACCCGCTGTGGCCGCTCTTGTGTCGGAAGGCAAGAGATATTGAGCTGTAATCCCTAGAAAACACCACCACATACCTGATACTAACCAACAATGTTTAGCGACGAAAGACCCGCTAAGCGGTTGAGGCTTGTAGGCCCTCCGCCCCACACTAGATCTATACATATGAATGTAAGGCTCGAATGGAACCACAATGGAAAGAAACAGAGCGAGGAAGCTCTTTTATTGTTGGATAGTGGCACTACAGGCGCAGTATTAAGTAGCGCTTGGGTTAGCAATGCCCAGCTACCATGTATACGTCGGGAAACTCCGACACCCATTTCTGATGCAAGCGGGAATCACATCCCTGGCTCAGGTCACCACTATACGAAGACAGTTGATATGTCAATAGGAGACCATACCAATAAGATGAGATTTGAGCTTGCTGATATGCCTCCAGGACACCTGGACGGTTATCTGCCGATGGCGTGGTTGAAGGACCACAACCCAGATATCAACTGGGAAAGGGGAAGTCTGAAGTGGCGCTCAGACTATTGTAAGACCCATTGTCTCCGAAGCAAGAGTCGCATAGAGTTTATTACCTGCGAGGAACTCT
>Ga0307517_10001058_pt1 | contig 46627 bp, 68 predicted proteins | sample 23_EM_MG_FD_194515 | JGI IMG/M metagenome (GOLD analysis project Ga0307517, IMG submission 194515) | Populus trichocarpa ectomycorrhiza microbial communities from riparian zone in the Pacific Northwest, United States - 23_EM | ecosystem: Host-associated > Plants > Roots > Unclassified | place...
TGCCGGACTAAATCTTTTACTGTAATTATTCATTCACCAAAGAGCCTTCAAAAAATATATCAAAATATATATTTAAGCTACTTCTGATTAAATTGAGTACTTATGTGGAGTTGAAAGGATGTCCAACCATCAAATTTACCTCCAAACCAGGGAAAGCTGCAGAATTTGCCAGGAATTGGTGCAAAGATCAGGTTGTTTACACATGCGCAGACGGGTTTTCCCCCCATTCTACTGGGTATTTTAAGAAATAAAAGAAACCGCGCAGACGACCACGGACTGTACCGTACTACCGTAGCGAGTCTACACTTTTCAGCACACCAAATCAAAGCCTTTGCCAAACAACAAGCAACACGCCAACGAGTCAAGAAGTGAACATGTGAGCTTTAAGTATAAGGTAGGACTAATATAATCTATGGTTCTAATGAAGTCCGTGGACTGGTGGGAATTCTTTCCTGCCCCGTCGTGCTTATGGTGCTTGAACGATACCTAAAAATATCGTGTAGTCTTGAGAGCTTCTCTTCATGTCCCCCCGCAACTTCAAGCATCGATGGACGACCTGGAGGAGGTGAATTGTGATTCGTTGTACCGTCCTTATCTTCGTTATTGTGTTCTAATTCTTCGCTGAATGAGATTTGTGGTGTTGAAGGTCTGAATTAACGAATGCTTACTAGATAAAGTGTCTGCTACTGCGTGAGTCCTCTCTTTATCCTCAGCAGCACGACTGGCCAAGGCTCGGTTTATATATTTCCTGAACGCCGCCCCGGTAGATTCGAGCATCTTCTCGACACGGGCTCGTTTGTGAGGGTGTGCTTTCAGAAAGTGATGCAGTTCAGTTATACCCTCTTTATGCAATGCGCCCGTCGTTTCACTAGATATATGTCCAATAATGGCGAGTAATTGAGCATCCGGATCAGGCTCCTCAGCCTGTGTTGTATACTGAGTTACACCACGCGCAGATGATGAGCTTGCACTCGTCCTGTGACTCGGAGCATTGTGGGAATGAACCGAAGATGCTGTTTCTGGGGGTGATAGAGGTCGGCTAGGTTCGGGAGATGCTGACTTTTGGGTTTCAATTTCATTTCCATTCCGTCGAGACATAGCGTCTTCGATAACTACTTTGTTGTTCGAGTTCAAAATTCGGTACACGTAGGGGTAGACGATGGTAGCGGACGGGTCATCGAACGATGCTGAGAGCAATTCATAAACATCATCACCATATTGTGCTGGAAAGAAATTATCGTCATGTAGTCGCGGATATATAAAAGAACTTACCAACGATGTGCTGGATGATCACTTTGATCGTCCTTAGTGGCATGTCACCACAAGGAACCTTGTTTGTCGCTCTGGCTCGCCATTCGTTCGGCGGGACCGATTGTAGGAAGTGTTCAATCGCTGGGAAAAGCTCGACAGGGTCCAGCTGTGCTTCACTGAGATCTTGGGGAATATTCCTGGCCAACTTCCAGACACACTTCAGGACCAGTTCTGCTACTCTGGCCTCTCTCGATTCAGGCAATGTGGCGTTACTTGGAAAGGGTTTTACTATCTGAAGCAAGAGAGCAAACAAAGCCCTAGAAACCCAGGTTAATATCGATGGATGAGGTAGCTAGAGATGACGTTTACCTGAATATTGACATTCTCCGTCCAGTCGCAAAAAGTCGCAGAATGATCATATTGATGAAACGAGATAGGTCTTTAACCTTTTTGACGGGACTATCATCTGTCTCAAGAAGGCGAAGTGTTAATTCCTCCAAAAGCGCAGTCAGGATGTCCACAGTCAATGATTCTGCCAAGAAAGGATGGTCGCAAAAATTATTTAACGTTTGGATAAGATGCTTGGCCAGACGGAAATTTTCGTCCAGAATCAATTCACCGGGGTGTTCAAAAACATGGGCCATCTGTAAAGTAATGGTCTCAACGAGGCCTTCGGTGTGCTCTGCGAGTTCGCGGTACTGAGGTGATGTTGGGCCTTTGTCGGGACCTATCGACAAGATCTTCTGTACCTTCTTCAGCGCTTCCACACTTCGAGACGGATCACTACTCAGGATGCTTGAAATAGTCAATGCAATTTCTTCAGGAAGATCCAATCGACTAGATGGCCGAGGTTCCCCAGATGTTGATTGAGCAATCTTCGGACTTGGTGGAACAGGAATGACATCATAAACCCCATTTACTGGAGTGGGGGGCTGATCATCATGCAGATCGACGTTGCTCGGCGCATGAGAGGGATTGGCCCGTGGTCTAGCGAGTCTAGAAGGAAGCAAACTACGTGGTCTAATTTTTCCTGGTGAAGTTGGAACGGTCCCTGTTGATGGAGTAAGAACTGGACGGTTCGGTGTTTCTGGCCGGCTCTGTAAGGGAGGCACTGGAGAAGCCGTGCGAGCGGGGAGAGCAGGTGATGCGGGACGGGCTAACCGAGATACAGCGGCAATGGATGGACTAGCTGATCGTGGAGGATTGGTGAGACGAGCCACACCTGGGGCGGGGGCGGGAGCGGGAGCAGTTGAAGGCTCTGGTTTTCCTTGCAAGCTGGGTCCAGGCACCCTTCTCAGTCGTTCCTCGAGTTGAGTCTTATCCTTCGCAGATAGAGGCCCAACAAATGACCACACCTTCTCGCCGAGCAGGGTGTATGCTTCACTGAAACAAACAAGTTAGATATGGCCCAACGTCTAACGGGACCGTATAATACCTCAAAGCCCCAAGTGCGGATTTGCGAACTTGAGGATCTTTATCCGAAATCAAAGCTGCAATTTGGGGGAATGCCTTTGAGGGTTCGCAAGAACTCGTGCCAGATTTTTTCAAAATGACTGAGAGCTCATCAAGTGTTCCCTGACGCGTTTTTGCCACTTTGGCCTTCAAACCATTTTCCAAAAGTAGTTGAAAAATGCGGCTGTATGCGTAGATAGTAGGCAGAGTGCGAATAATCTGCTGGACCCGTAGCCTGACTTGTTCTCTTGCATCACCCAGCTAGGAAGAGTGCGTTGGTCTCACTACAAATCACATCAACGATAAAACGCACCTTGTGAATAATGGTTGGTACAAAGCAAGTGGCTTCAACGTCTGCGAGTTGATAGTTGACTTGACGAAGAAATGCGAGGATTGCCTCGACAACATCGAGGCATTTAGAAACCAAATTAGGCTGTGGTTCATGAATTTTAATTGAAACATATTTCAGGGGGAAATCCAGATTTGCAAGGCCTAGTTTTTCTGAGATTTCGTCCGAGGCATCAATCCCAGAATAAAAGTCAGCCAACGTCGTCAAACCACTTATATGGTCATTGACGGCGTTGTGGTCATGACTAAACAGCCGGGCAATCAGCTCCTTGCTCGCGTTGGGTTCCATCTGACCTTGTAGAAGATCAGCCAAATCCTTTCGGGTGGGGCCACCTTCATTGATCCAACGGTTAACATCTCTTGCCAGACGCAGTTTCCTAGATTCCGTGTTTGTATTTATGAAGGGTAGTGATGGGTTCGCTACAGCCGCTGTTAACGGTTTGCTCGTTGTTGCTGCTGCAGAGGGCTTCTTCACAGGATTGGCTGACTCAGCGTTGTCGGCTCTGGAATCAGGTCTACTTGTTCCTAGTGGTATTTTTCGCCGTACACCGGAAAGTTTGCCAGGAGCCTTTGCCTCTGCAGCAGACGGCTGCACAGCATGCCCATCTGAAATGGGACTACCGGGTGAGTCAGGGGGGATGGCAACCTTCACCGAAGCTACTGTGGTCGATTTCGAGGGCGGCATCGATTGTTCCGATGAACTTGGCCGAGCGGCTTGTATAAGAGGCGTTACGCTTGCCCGAGATGCAGGTTTGAGAGAATTGGTCTGGTTCAGAACAAAATCGTATCCGGATGCCTGTATCAAAACAGGGATAAGCCCTTGAGCCGCTTTTCGCACATCACCACTACGGTCGTCCAGCGAAGATACGACATGGGGAGCCCAACCTTTGAGATCGATACTTGACGACATTGGATGGTCTTTAAACCAATCGGCCAACCATTGCATTAGGGTGGATTTCTGCAATGGGTTTTGCGTTTCCAAAGCTGTCGAAAAACCAGAAACCAAGGACTCTAAGCCCTCGCATGCCTCTGCCATTGCGGAAATCGTTTGCAAGGCAGCAGTTCGGATATGAGCTTTCTGATCCGAAAGTACGGTGGAGACAGGCAATGTGAACAACCGCGAATATTTTTCAAATGGCTTGCCCATGCCAGTTGCGATACGAGCAATGATGTCGAGAGCCAGCGATTGCACAGCCTTATTAGTGTCTGTGACTCTTCCCTTAAGAACATGCCCGATTTCACCTGGGAAGACAGTCAGGTGCCAGTATCGGAAAATGGGTTGTCACTAACCCATTGTGGGCTTCAGTCTCTTATTGCTTCCTTGGTCGAGGATCGTTTGGAAAGCCTCCAATGCTTCCTTTTTGGTCTTCCAGGCATCGCTCTTCGCATCTGTCAAGATAGTTGTGCCCTTGAACAAAGAATCGATGTCAACGCGGGGGAATAGATCATCCAAAGGATCATCCCCCGTCCCAGCTTTAGAATCCTGAGCTAGGTTGCCCATACTTGCCAGATCGACTGAAAATCTGGTGGGTTCTGGGGCTGGCTGACCGTCAACCTTGTCAAATTCACCCTGAATAGTATTGAGAAGTTGGGGATTCAGGTCTTCAATAAGCGTCTTGATGGCTATAAAATTGCGATATGAAAAGCTGCTGAAAGAAAAATGGAGAAATATTCCTTACTCGGCCCCGCAAACAGTTTGACGGTGACCAATGCCTTCGTTGCACTTGTCCGAACGGAAGCGTTCGAATTTTGTAGGGTCAACTTAAGAAAGTCAATTAAAGCTCGCAAGTTTAGTCCGACAATCCCAAACTCCGTCAAAGCGGTGTTTATCCACACGATTGCATCGGAGAGAACTTTAGGCGCCTTTTGAGTCGATAATTGGTCATAGGCTGTCAGAAAATTAGGGGGATACCAGAAGGCTAAGATAGATATGTCATACCTTGACCCAGAACAAATTGGAGTGACGTCTTTTCGCTGAATGCAAGCAAGGCGTCACCTGCAGGCTTCTTAAGCTTCATGTCACCAAGTTTTTCAGTAAGGTGTGGCACGCAGATGGCGATGCAAGCGCGCCCGAAGGACTGGCACTGTTTGGATAGAAGTGTCAAGATTCCGTAAATTCTGGAAGAGACCTTTTGTAACGACGTCAGCAAGCTAACCTCTTCTTGAATAATAAATCAATGTACTTGGAAGTTTTTCTCTGACCATCCCCGTTTTGCGAGACAACGAACTAGTACTTCAGCGTCCACTACCTCCAATTGACCTTCAAGCCAAGCCGACATCTCATCCAATGCAGCCAATCGGGTCTTCCAATTAGCATCCCCTAAATCAGACAGTATATTCCCCGGGATAAGCTCTGTTGCAAGGCTCTCTGCTTCCTCTGGAGGATGTTTGTATTTAACAGAATCCAGGCTTACGGCTGTGGCTGGGACTGCAGCCTTGCTAGAAACCTTCGGAACAGTGGCAGATGCTGTTTTTTTGGCGGGAGCTGTGACAGGAGGAGCGATGGCTTTTTTTGCCTGTGAACGGCATATAAGGCAACTAAACATAAGGAAGATGGAATAACGCACCACTGGTTTACTTGCAGTTTTGGGAGGGGCTGGAACATCCTCAGGCTTTTCTTGCTTCAACGGCTTCGGAACAGATTTCTTTACAGCCGGAGCTGGTGCTCCAGTCCCTGTTTTGCATTTGACGGTCACCCTTTCGAATGCCTCTTTGATCTTGGCCTTTCGAATGTCCGCTATGTTGTCCATGATCGCATTCAATGGTCTCTCTCCGACCATTTTCATGAGGTAACCAAAACATGACGCAGCTTCATTCCGAGCACCTTCATAGCCGTCTTCGAGTAGAACTGCCAAAGTTTCTGCCAAGGGTTTGATTGCGCCAGTTTGTAGAGGTGTGGTCGCTGAAGCAAACGATCGACTTAGGAATTTCAAAGTCCCTTCTTTAATTTGAGGATTCTTCGACTTTAAGGACGCATCAAGATCGGGTAATATATCGTTGAGTGTTGACTACGACAGAGGTCAGGGTGTGTGGAGGTTTAATAGAAGCACTCAACTGTTGTAAAGACTGCGTCGAGGGCCGCGCCAATCGCGTCCGTAACATTGACTTTTCGTTCCTTCAATCGTTCCAACATGAGAGGTACCACTGTCTCATGATGCCTAGCGAACGGAGTCATCATTCCCTTCGCAAGATCTTCCAAACACTTCGCCGACACCATCACGCAGTTGATGTTTGCATCTTTAGCAATGCAGTTTGCTAGAACTTTGGCAAGCTCCACCAATTCAGGTGAATCTTTGATGCGAGGAGTGTTGGCCAATAGGGTAGAAAGGTTGTCAAGAGCCTCCTTCCGTTCCTTCCACTTTGAAGATTTGAGATCGCTTTGCAGAGATGGAGATAAATTGGGGACAATATCTACTACTTCGGCGAGCTGACGTGGATCTGGGGGCGCCATATCTGGTATGGAATGGCACATAAAGTACATCACCTCTATAAGGTAGATTACGGTGCTTACCTTCCGGCTCTTCAGCAACATCACCAGGATTTTCATCTGCAGTCGCGGCCTCTCTAGCAGCAGCCCGGGTCATACGATCTGGTTTCAGAGATTTGTGACCTTTCCCTTGTTTCTCTAGACTCTCAAATGAATCTTTCAGCTCCTTCACCTGAACTGGTTTCAATTCTCCAAGCCATGACTCAATACCTGGTCCAAGATATTGATAGAGCACGAGGGTCAGACTGCTCCCTTCAGCGCGAACAGTTTTATCCGAATGCGCGAAAATCTTGGGTAATGCTTTCAAAACTGGCGGCGTAGGCACAACTTGGGCTCCAAATAGTCTGCAATCATTCAACAAGACGTCGCAAGAGTCGCGAAACAAACATACCGTGTAATTTCCTTCAGAGCAAATACGCAACCTGATACTGTTTTTGGCTGCTTCGCGCTAAGGCCGGAAAGAAGGTCGTTCTGTACAAAGTACGTAACTCCTTTCACTTGCAGCTCACAAATTAACATACCACGACCCCCGTACCTCCGTTTTCTACTTCAACATATTGCAAAACAGTTTCGATGGCTTGATTCCTTGTTCCTGCACGGGTCGACCCCAGGCACTTGTCCACCAGTGCAGGCACAACAGCGTCTCGGGTTTTGGCGGCAGTCTCTCCAGCAAACTTCACAAGCGCAACGATACACTCAACACCCTTCTCCTGGGCCACTGCATTAGCATCTGTCACAATCTTTTTGAGAAGTTCTGTGTGGTTGATATATGGCCGAAAGGCGGGATCATTATCGGATGCAGTAGTTTGGAAAGTCTTCGTGAGTGATTCGTATCCGTTTACCCGCGCCTTCCAGTTTTTATGCGCAAGCCTTTCGGAGATTGGGAGACCCGTAAAGTCTTCCTCTTGTGGAGGTGGCCCATCCATGATTTGAGAATAAAGAATGTAGTCAAAATACAAGATCGAGCGACCATAAAATCGAAACCAATTTGTGTCATGTGACCAATCAACGAACTGTGTCGTCACTGAGACCCAACTTGCTTTACGTTGCCAGTTGTGTACTGAGTACATTCATGATATTACCAATGGTCTGTAAAATTTTCATGGCCCTTTTAACAGAAATTTTGGTCAAGGTAACTTTTTATATAAAAAAGTTTGTTCGAAGAAGTCTACTTTCGCGCAGCTAACGCAGCACCTACTTCGGCTACCAACTCGAAGATACTTTGATACAGGGGATCAAAAGTGATCCCCTCCAGCTTACTTTGATGTTCTTCCGTCTGAGAATGTCGATTGGCAACCTCGTCTCGTTCCCTCATCATGCCCAGATTGTGGTATACAACAGAAAGCAAGTACTGAACATCTTTGACAGAACGATAGATTTCCAAGGACTTGAAGTCGGCTTCGGCCATCTGAAGGTATGGTATTGCTTCTTGGAGCGCATCGGCTGGTAAATATATCAGCAGCTGAAGTTGTCGTTATAAAAGGATTACGAACGTTTTGAGGATCCTGCTGCTATGATGCAACGTGCAAGAGTAAAGCAAGCGACTGCCCGTTGTTCTAGGTCAGTCTCTTCAATCAACTGAGGGATTTTATGTGAATTTTCCATAAAGTCAGAAAAAATTCTTCCAATACCTGGGGCATAATTTCCTCTAAAATCCTTCTGGCCCTCCTGGACATACCGAATTGCAAGCTCACATCTGCGAGGAGGATTATGGCCGCCCTGTACAGGTTCATTTTACAAAGAAATTCCGATTGCCACAAAGCCCTCAGCAGATGATCTACGCCAGATGTGACCTGATCTCGCTCCTATTGTTGCAAATCCATCTGTCGACTTTTCACTCGAGTCGAGATCGACTTACCTTCAACTGTAATAGCTGATATAATGACTCGCTAATTGACGACATTTTTGCATCTTCCACACCAAAGAAATAGTGTTTTGAATTGAAAGATTCTTGTGGTCGTTTTGGGAGAAGGAATTCACGGTAAAGTCGAAACTGACCGCGCCGAGTTGTGCGAAGCGTTAAGATGTGCCATATCTGATGACACCACGACACGTAATCATGTACTGATAATCCCTGCCAGACAGAAGGGAGCAAAAGGAGACCTAGAGCTTCGTCGTATTGACTTTTTCGTGCCATCTGATACAAGTCTAAATAACTTTCGAGTAGCAACCGTTTAAATCTCACCGAATAAGCTTTGTTAAGGGTGATATTGAATTTCGTTGGGCTTTCTCCGCTAAACCCGGTAAATGCAAGTACGATGTCCTCTTCGATAGCACACAGCTTTTGACAACCTGAGATAAGTTAGAAGATTTTGGTTAACGAACAAATTCACTTCTCCTACCGGCTTCATGCCAAACAATCGACTGAACAGCGTGAGGTGCCATTTGATGCTCTCCTATGGGCAAGAATATCTGCATGTCCAACCAATGGTCGTAAAGTCCGATAGACTGGACAATCTTATGGAAAGCTGCGTTTAACGGCTGTTCCTGAAATTGATCGAATTGGTACAATCAGTTAAAAAGCAGCGGAGAACCTACATGTTCTTCATCAAGCAACTTGTATGTATCATATAGAATTTCGAGTGGATGAAGATCTGTTTGGATTTCCTGTAAATTGGGCCGCTGACCTGACTCCGTAGGAAGGCGGTGCAGTATACTATTGTATATCAACATAGCAAATGAGACAGACAGGTAGATGATGTACCTCAAACAATGGTGGAGGATGACTTTATCACCACTCGTTCGTGCGGTATCAATAGCCTCAGCTAGTAACTGCTGCATGCTCAGGGTCGAATAGGAGAAGGGATATTCAAAACTCACCCTTCTGGCAGCCGGATATTCTTTTTTAATGTAATGCAATCGAACAAGGTGGAGTAGGGCGTGATGTCGATATCCCCTGCAAATAATGTAAACAGGGCTATTGTAGGCAACCAGCCATTGCCTACGAATCATTGCTTTCATGAAAATGCTGCTCAAAGAAACGGCGAAGATTCTCGACGGCAGTTTTCTCATCGCCAGTGACTACGGAATTCTGCCATCTGAATATATTAAATATCCCATTCAAGAACAATAACTGCGTGGCGTACCTATCATAATACTGTGGCCGAGCCCACGTCTTCTTGTCGGCTAGAGTCTTAAAAAGAAGCAGATCGGCTGTTAGAGTTCATGCATTGAATAAAGCCTTCATTCTTGAGATATTCAGAACACACAGCTTAGTTCATCCTTCTCGGCTACAAAGTAGCCAGCAGAATCATCTTCAGTGCACCACGCTTGATAGTCCCAGCAAAGTTTCAGAAGTCCCGAAGCTGAGAGTTTGCTAAATGTCGTCTGACAACGACGGCAAAAATAACCAAATATTGACCGCCTTTGCTGATAGAGGATGAAAATTGATTCGTGAATACAGGAAAACGAAGGATACCAGCTTAGTTTGCTCCTGGCAGCAGATTAGTTAAAGGAATTGAACTGAGAAGTGGCGACTTGCATCACCCTTTCCTGCGCTGTATAAACACATAGTACCTACAGTGAGATGAGAACAACGACGATGACTTTAAACGTGTACAACACACCAACGATGAAATCACCCATTTTGTCTGCGGAGGCAATGGTAGAAGGCTGGACACTAAGCCAAATTGGAACGCGTATAGATTAATGTGCCCCTACGATTGAGTTGATCTCTTCAATGAATGCGCTGCATTCTGGTAAATTAGCCGAAGGCCCAGAGCAAATTTCGGAGAGCAACTCCTTGTGGGCCTTGGGCAATGAAACCTTCTCAGACAGTAAGTAACCCCTCGAATAGAAATCACATGCAACCTACTTCCGAAACTTCATTCAAGAGAACGCGGTGAATATGAAGTGCAAAAGGTTTTGGTAGTTTCTGAATGACAAGGTCTTTGAAAGCAGTGGAGAGAATGATTAAAAGAGTGATATGATGGGGCCGCAGAACATGATCAGTGGGGGGAGGTCCGTCGTCCATTTGCTTCGTACACTTAAGGTCTAGCGGTAGTGGTTGCTCGCATAGCCTGGTTCCGTGAGAAATTGCCTATTTTCTAACTTGAACATAGGTTAGAAATTCATGTTAGCACTTAACACGTTACTGATAACATGTTACTAACATCTGACGTACAATAGGTCGTGTTAGAAATGTCAGAAATTGTTAGAAATTGTATGAACGTTACTGGGTTTCTTCGATCTCCCGGTCCGGAGCCGGTCCGACGTCACGCTCTGTTCGTTTGCTAGACCGTCCCGCCATGCCTGCCATGGCGCTCCTGACGCTAGGGATTATGCTCCTGAAGGGGCCACACCACCACCAGTTTCACGTCATGACATTCTCTCTATGCATTCAACGCCCCAGAGCAGGGGTACCCCTGAACGATCCGAGCTCCATTACGACATGAGGTGCATTTGTTTTATCAATATCTGATATTCATTGCTTAATCCCCTATAGATCTAAGACTGCCCAGAACATTGAAAATGTCAAGCAGATTTGAAGGACACTACCACCGTCGACTTCGCCAATATGGTAAAAGCGATTATGTACGGAAACCCTTGGAAGTTGACCTCGATAAAATAAAGAACGATTTCCAGAAGCAGATCGACGCTGAATATGATACGATTCTTGGCCAGGCGATAGAATTCTCTTGACAATTCCAAGGCTAGTTGACAGGACGCCCACCCAGCTGCTTTGCCATAATATTAAAGCCAACATGAAGAAATAGTATGTTACTCTTCTATCCTGCCACTAATTTGTTATTGACGCCCTTGTAGTTGTGAAGCTACAATCGACAAGCAACGCTATGTACCGCTCGTTAATGTATTGAACGCTATCCTATGCTTCGTTGACAAAGACCCTCAAGTGATATTCGTCGTGAACGACCCGATGATCGTTCAGTCCGATCACTTGCCAGCCAAGTCGAAGAGGAAGCCTGAAATTATCAAGGTTTCATTGAAAACGTTCAAGCGGTGGCTAATTTCGATGACTGCCGACTCCTCATCGCAAACAGTAAAATTAAGGTTTTTGGAAAGCCGTACTGGACGGACGTCGGGTAGTTCTGGGAGTTGAAATTGGGTCGCGTTCTGTCTTGGTTCTCCTCGTGCAACTGCAACAACGATGCGATTTTTGGTCTGGATGGCCAAATACCTCACAACTATCGCATGGTGTACAAATGCGCTCCCCGCTTTCAACTCGTTGGCCGAATGACGTCCTGTGCGGATCTTAGAAACAGGGAACCATGAAGCGCATACGATGGATTGCGCCTCATTCGCGGGGGAAGCCTACTTTAAGTTGTCATGGCCTGAAGACGATCGTTCGAAGGAGGCCAAGATAATCAAGGCCGCTCAAATTCGGGTTCGCCAATTCTTTCCAGTAGCGATCCAACAATGCGTCTTAGATCACCTACCCCGAGTTCATGATGAATCAGTGGTTCTCGAAACCTGTACAGCCATTATTCGAGCTTTACTTGGTCCATCCACCAAGGATCTAGGGCGCAATACCTGATGATCTCGAAGAAAATTTCTAGTGTGCGAACTATCGTGCATGAGTACAACTCCTTCAAACATGTTTTCTGTCAAATCATTCGAGGTACGTTGTTTCTGTCCTTGTATCTACGTTGGTTTTAACCTTTTTAGCGCATCAACTGCTTTGGGTGCTCGGAATTGCCCATATAGTGATATTAGCTTTCACAATTTGATGCTCGATGGTAACAATGGGATTTTCGACTTGGCGTCGATTATGGAACTTGGGGAGACTAGCCCACCCAAGATGGGTCATCGCCGAACAGGCACCTCGATGTTCATGTCTCTAGAACTCCTCACAGACGCTGGTGTCAAAGGGTTCGTTCCCAGGATGTATCTAGAATCATTTGCATGGTTCCTTTGTGTTGCCAATGGCGAAGAAAACTTGGATGTCTCTCCTTTCCGCGATTGGGTCGGGCTCACATGCAGGGATGTTGTACCATTGGATGCAAAAGGAATGCAGACTTGAGTAAGCCCAAATCGGTGGAGGCGTAATGGGTTCATATCTGAAAGTGTTATTATCGGCCCTCCATATTTGGCGGGACCTGTTACACAAACAAGGGGAGGCAAGGTTTAACCAGACAGAAGCCTTGATAACCTCCGATGAGTCTTTGCTCAACGAGATTCTCGCGTTCCACCCACCAAATGGATCAACATCAGAATTTCTCCCAAAGACACGGCCGGAAGTACCATTACAGGAGCAGCGGAGGACCTGCCAGTGGTAGAGGAACCATCGACGACGAATTTGTTCACGACTTCAGCTCTTTCAATGGTAGGTGCAGCAAAGGTGCAGGTCCCGAGGCCGGCAGCTCGACCAGAGTCAGGATACTGAATGACCATGACGACATTTATGCATAAATTATCTTTTCAACTGTCCTCAGGTTTGTTGGCATCATCTTAAGTCACTGGCGAGAGGGTCCCGATACCATCAGCTTACATGGTCACTAGCAGTAGAGCTATTAATGCCAATATAATTTGTATGATCACAAATAATATGTCTGTTTGATCGGAAACTTGCACGACTCTGGGGCTCGACTCATGAAAAAATAAACTGTAGCAAAACTTGTTTCATCAAATAAGAATAATTAAAATTTGCAAAACCCTTCACCGTGACGCGGATCCATGTCACATTGTCACGAATACCGCGACCCCCCTCTCAATTGCCCAGAGTATGGCTGGTACTATCAAAGGCAAGCGATCAGCGCCAACTCCTTCAGTTAAACCATACCGCTTTACACGAAACTATTATTCAACTGAAATGACAATCACAGGCAGTTTTAAAGAAGCGAAAACTTAACAGTGGAAAACACGTTCAAGTTGCGAGAAAAGAAAAGGCTTCCGATCGCGGGACTATTCCTATACCAAATCTCTCTGAGGACGATGAAAACATCGAACTTTCCGATCAAGACATGGCCGTCTTTGCAGACTTCGGGCAAGCAGTTGGCTTCCTAAAGAAGTTGGATCACAAAGGGCTTATGCGGTATGCCTCCTGCTCTTATTTGTGTTTTTTTTTTTTCATTCCAAAAATTTCTCAGGAGTAAAAAGGCGACCCAAAAGCTACACGAACTGACTAGGCCAGTTCACAAACCACGAGTATATGATGATGACCTACCATCTCTCCACTCGGACGACGGAGAAGAGGACGAGGACGAGTGGAGTTCTAATATCGACGACGATGATTTCGACAGTTTGGACGATACGCAGTCTGTTTTTCCAACTGAGGCGAACGATTCTGATGACTCGGATGCAGAGATGTCATACGAAACAGTCCCTCGAAAACTACCCTCAGAGTGGAGGACGTCCGAACGAACAGAAGTCCGGGCTTTGCCCATTAAACTTGCTGACGGCAAAATAAAGGACAAAGGAGTGAAGGTCGTATTGAACGAAACGGGGGACGAATCCGAGAGCGATGTAGGCGACAAAGGTGAAGAAAGAGGAGGGACTACAGTTGAGGATGTTTCTACTGGTGCCCGGTTCGGACGTCCCGCCGTTGTTGACGTTTTACAAACCAAATCTCGAAAACAAAGGGTGGAAATAGCAAAGGAACAAATTGCGAGCATCTGTCAAGAAATACTCGCAGATCCCGAAAACTCTGTGCGTAATTGATGATTTTTTTGACAAGTCCATCTCCTTAATTATCGTTCACGTAGTTGGGACTTCTTCGGCGTTTGCATACGTTTGCGCTGCTTACTGTGACAACCCCTACTCACCCTGAACCAGTCTCTAATGACCCTGTAATTCGACAATTAACCATCTTGTCGCAGCTAGCCGTTTATAAAGATATCATTCCAGGCTACCGTATTCGTCCGTTGACAGAAATAGAGAGGGCTGAAAAGGTTAGCCAGATGGTTGCCCGTACGCGTGATTGGGAGCAGGGACTGGTTTCGGTATATCAAACGTATCTCAGACTATTAGAAGCGGAGTTCAGAGGTATGTCCTCGTTGTCTGGGTTCATCGGGTTTGTCGATATAATTTTACCAGGAAAGGGCGATCTCGCTGACGTCGCAATGCATTGCATGTGTACGCTCCTGACAGAGGTTACACACTTCAATTTCCGTGTTAATCTCATGACCTGCATCGTTTCTCGTCTAAGCAAGAGAACCTGGGACAAGGTTTGTATGTCCAGCACCATGACCCTGCATCTCTTGATGACTTTCATTAGACCTCGGAACAGTGTTCGCAAAGTTTAATTTCCGTGTTCCGTCGAGACCTTACTGGTGAACCTTCTTTGGAGATCGTCCGGCTATTAAACAGAATGATCAAAGAACGGCAATACAAAATTCACCCGAACGTTCTTTCGTGCCTCCTTCATTTACGCCTTCGGACCGAACTTGGTGTGCGCGCTTCTAATCAGTCTGCGGATAAGCCGGAAACAACAGACCGCAAATTTCTGAAGAAAAAAGCTCAAAAAGTACATTTGAGCAAAAAGGCCAGGAAAACTCTCAAGGAGCAGAATGAGATCCGAAAAGAGTTTCGGGAGGCTGAGGCCGAGGTCGATAAAGAAGAAAGGAAGGCTACGGTACTACATTCCGACCTCTTGACATTGGAAGGCTTGTTTACTGATCAAGGCCACATCTAGCAAACCGAGACCCTCAAGCTCCTCTTTACTCTATACTTCCGCATACTCAAGAATCCCAATCCATCATCGTTACTTCCATCGGCACTCTCTGGCATCTCAAAATTCGCTCACCTTGTTAATATTGATTTCTTCAAGGACCTTATGAAGACACTGAAAAATATTATATCGAAGGAGGAGGAATTATCCGTCTCTAGTGCATCGGAAAGTTTGTCACGGAGGTTGATGTGCATCGTCACAGCGTTCGAACTCCTCTCCGGGCAAGGTGCGTTCTTTTTAGTCAGTGACGTGAGTTTGTCTGATTGTCACTTCAACCACAGGAGAAGCATTGGACATCGACTTGTCCGAATTCATTGCAATGCTGTATGCCAATCTCATGACAGTGACACTTGCAAGCGGGGAGATCGAATCTACCAAGTCCGACAATATAGGAAACGCCAATGTGACTGACCTCTTATTTCGTGCACTTGATCTTGTTTTCACTCCTCGGACTTCGGCTGGTGTCAGCGCTGGCGCTGGCGCCAGCGTTGCTGTCCCACCATGGCGTGCTGCGGCATTTTCAAAGCGTCTTCTCTCCGCATGCCTTCATTGGCCCACCACAAGCCTTATTCTCCGATCTCTGGATTTAGTCAAGTCAATGGTTGCGAGGGACCTCAAAGTAGAAGCCATGTTATCAACCGAAGATCGAATATCTAACGGGGTGTATCGACCCGATGTAGACGACCCTCAGTTATGTCAGCCATTCGAAACGGCATTCTGGGAACTTCACCTGCTTCGTAAGCAACACTGGGACCCGAGAGTCAGAGAGGAAGCAGAGAATCTGTTGAACTACAGCTCTCGATAGTGCATTAGATAACAATACAGTAACAATACATTGGATATTAGACATGATGTCGTGTCATTTCGTTACTGTAATCTGTTGTCACAGAGGAGAAATGTTGTACAAGTAGTACAGACGACACCGGTCGCCAGAACGTGCTACAGCGAGATGTGGAGACTAGAAAAGAATTGTGGTCCGTAATAAAAAAGAACTATTTGATCAGCGGTTATGGAAACATCGAAGATGAAGGCTAATCAATGAAGATACAAAAATAGCAATAAACAGCCAGACGAATGGTGCTGCAGGGTATTTTTCCAAAAATGGCTAATTAGTGTGGATGCCCGGATACTCTAGAAACCACTCAGAAGTTAAGACCTGATGAAGATGCGTACCGCATAGGCGACAAGGAAAAGGAAGGGTGGTGTGGCGCTGGTCGGCCATAAGGTGTCGCATGGGGAGGAGGTAAAGTTGTACTCGGGCTGGGTGAGATTGTAGGCATGGGTGAATTTCCTTTATCACCCGTCCGGTACTTTTGGTAACCCAGTAGTGACGCGGATGGCATGGGACCAGCGTTTCTCCTGTCAAGTTCGTATACCACATAAAGAAGGGTTTCGTCATCCACGACTATTTCTTGGGTGACGGTCACAGGATGGCCTGTGAAAAAATTTCAATACACCTCTAACGGCGGAAACAGGATAAAAACATACCAATGCTGAGCCATCGACACCGGGTCAACTGTGATTCCGGTAGCAACGTGTTTACAGCGCCAACGTTAACATGGGTTACACTGAGGAAACCCATATCCTCCGCCGTATTGACGTTATTTTCGTAGATTTTCGTAATACATCGGGCCGTTGAGCTCCACATGCCCTCCAAGGCTACTCCAGCGACAAAGCCGTGGAAAGTGGGAGGAGTTCTTGCGTCATTTGTGAGGGGTACGCATAGCTTAATACGTAATGCGAAAGGTGGCTGCATCTGTGTAGACGGATGGGCGAGGGCGTCCACTTTGACCGAAAAAGTCGTCATGCCGTCAGCATGTAGGTAGAGGCTGGTGATTTTATTGCGTTGCGATCTTTGATGAGTAGGTGTTACGCTCGAGTGGCGACTAAGAGACTGTGGGAGATCCGCAGCTGCCTTCCGCGGCGGCACAGCATAAGTCTGGAACTGACGGTCTATGGGCGAGACTGGATGATATTTTGGGGAAATTGCGAAAGAGGAATCGTGAAATGCGGGCAAAGATTGTATGTAACGTCCTTCGGGGGATATTGACGGACTATTGGCACCAGTGGCAGAGAAATCGAGTGGCAAATTTTGAAGTTTCGGATGTGCGGCGAAATCGGGGGGGAATAAGTTAGGCTGCTGCTCTGGAGTCGCGGGGAATTCTGACTGGGAGTCAGCGGGAGAAAAGTCAGGTGAGACGGAGCTAGGGTGGTCGGAGTCGTCCCAGTCATTGAAAGGAACGAGATTATTGTGGTCGTAGTGGTGGTCTTCGAGCTTTATGGAAGAGGCAGGGACGGGAGAACCGTTATCGGTGTAGAGCTCGTCTCCACCAGCGACCAGGGCATATTCTGGATGGATTCCGGTTAATAATCAGATGAGACAAGGGGGATTACACACCTGGTTCGCCCTTCCACATATTCCGCAGAACCTGAATATGGCTTGCGACCTGCTTCTTGGATCGCTCTACGGCGTGCTTGTGGAGATAGTCGACGAGAAACTGATTCCGCCATCTGCTCCTGCCGCGGGACTGGGAGTAGGTTGCGTAGGGCGAGTCCCAGTACTCCTTGAGGCCCTGGACGAAAACGGCCTCGATGGCTTCTGGCCAGACCTCGGTGCCACTTCCATCCTTGAGGAGCTTGCGATGCTTGCGCTGGGGGGTGATGCTGGGGACGGGGGAGTGGTGCTTGGGCTTCATGGGCGGAGGAGACATTTCAGAGACGAATCGACGGGGAGGAGTTATATAAGATAGTGAGTCAAGGTAAGATCCGAGATCCGACGTATTGGGCAGTTGAGTACCAGAGGCCTGGAGTGAGCAGAAATGAGTTGAATCGGAGATATCTGGCTTTGTCACGCCCACTCTCCGGCCTTTGATACTGCCAAATACGGCACAATGTCTGTCCCGGCACACCGGTACCCGAGATCCAAATCCGACGGAAGCAGATCCCCACCCCCGATCTCATTCCATATCCGGAAGGTCCCTCCCCATGACCCGGCTGCACCGCCACACAAATGGGGTCCTCGTGCCACGGCGTGACCCTGTCGCCGGTCACACCTCTTGTCCTTCCCCATGTCCCTCACCCAGCAGTGGCTCCGTCAACACGTGCAGCCCTACCCCGCCGCCAATCGCGTCTTTGCCGACATCGATGCCGCCCTCGTCCGCTGCCCGACCCTCCGCCCCAAGTCCGATGTCTTCAGTACGCGTTTCCCTCTCCACCCTACGCGACCTGACCCCTCTAGCCTTCGACGACGGCCGCAGCCAACTGTTGCTATGCGTCCATGGCCTGTTGCCCATCGCATATCGCGGCGTGTCATACAACATCCCGATGGCCTTTTGGATCACCCGAGACTACCCCAGGCACCCCCCCATCGCCTATGTCGTCCCAACGAACAACATCCTCGTCAGAGCCGGCAAGCATGTCGATGTCAGTGGTCGCTGCTGCTCTGACTACATCCAGAACTGGGAGCGCAAAGACGAGGTGCGTTGTGTCCGATCTGCTATCGCATGCGCCTCATCCTTCTCAGGGCTGCAGTCTGTCCGCGCTCCTCGAATCGCTGCAACAGCTCTTCTCCAATGACCCTCCGGTGTATTCAAAGCAAAAGGAGGACGATCCCCCGCCATCTGATGCTGCCCGACCACCTCTTCCAAACAAGCCCATGATGCGCCCTCCAACCGTAGATCCCAACAGAATGACGAACCCCGTTTGTTCCTGTTTCCAACTCGCTGTGCACGTCGATTCACTCCACTCCCTTAGGCGCCAAGTCCTCCGGCATTGACCTTGCCGGTTGGGCCGGCACTGCCTCCTCAACTACCTCCAAGGCTGGGGCAGGCCTGGACTGTGCCATCCCCAAATTATTCTTCCGTCGTGCCCCTGTCCTCGGGACCACATTTTCACCGAGTCAACGAATCGAGTGGTCAACCACCTCTGCCCGCTCCACCGACCATACCGGCGGTATCAAAGCCACCCCCAGTTCCGCGACTTTCCAAATCTTATCCACCGGGATCATCAACTATTCCGGTTCCCGATTTTTTAGATCAGGATGATCCCGTTGCCAGCCATGCCATTTCACTGGCGCCGCCGCGTCCACCGAACCCAGAACTTTTGATGTTACATGCCCATGTTCATGAAAAACTTTTATCAGAGTTGAATTCATTAACCCAAGCTCTTGTCCATGATGCCGAGAGATTGCGTGCACATCAAGCGGATCTGTCAGTTGGTGAGCCGGCCGTAAAGGATGAGATGGCTCGGCTCCAGGCTGTGCGGGATGTCTGTCGCAGCGTAGCCCAAAGGACAGGGCAGGCTGTTCAAACAGCCGAGACTAACATCGCCGAATTGCGCAGAAAGGGTGATCCGGAGGTGGATGAGCTTGTCTGTGCGACAACGATCGTGCATAACCAGTAGGATTCCCGCTCTGTGGTAATATTGGTATATATTGAACATTTGAACAGGCTCATTAATCTCATTGCAGACGATAATGCGATCGAAGACACGATCTATCACCTTCACCGCGCTCTGAATGTGGGCCGTATCGACCTCGACCGCTTTCTCAGGGTAAGTGTCACATTTATCCTGTAATTGATCTTTTTTTGTAACAATTGTCGGTTCCTCAGTCAACGCGGATCCTAGCAGAAGAGCAATTCATGAAGCGCGCCCTGATTGAAAAAATTCTGTCATCCGTACCGTCATCGTCCATTTCTCCCGACTGGATTTAAAGGGAAAAATTTTGATTTAAACCAATTCAATGCTCAAGGGGGGCTACCCACGTTTCACGAGTAATCATCTGTGCACGTAAAGCCGTATAGGAGTACTTGGATGACACATGGATTGCAAAGGTCGGAAAAACCTCTGTCCGCTTAGAATAACATAGCGATTTGCAGAGTAAAAGTGCAGATCATGTCATGTCTTTGTACTGTCGTCAGACCATCGGAATCTGTTCCTGATGATACGAACGTTAGTCTGGTTCCTTTTCCTCTTAAAAGTTGTGATGAACGGTAGCTTAGTATCTGTGATAGTCTTTCGGATCATTGGAGATCGGCATATAAAGTCTTCGAGTACTTCCCAGGAAAAATCCCCAGGCAGAGTGTCCGGTGTATCCAATCGCATTTGCTTTTACCCTATTTCGATAAGGTCATTAGAAGATGGCAAGGCCCGGCGGAGGCGGACCATCGTGATCGTCCAAAAAAAGAGTAGGGGCCATATGTACCATATGTTGGCAAGACAAAAAAGTCTTTTGGGATACCGGAAAAAGTACAAGAGGAGTTAGCTGCGCCCTGATCAGTTTTCAGTTGTAGATCCCCGAGTACGCTCATACCCCTTCATGCTAGGTGACAACACCCCGTTTCGTCCAGTGCTGCTAGGGCGGTAATTTATTTAAGTATTCTTACTATTACAAAAGGCAAGAGCAAATACACGCCTATCCTCTACAAGAAAGGGTTCAGAATTCCAATTCTTTTCGACCTGGGGTTCTTCCTGTACTCCCTACCCACCTCCAAACCCTCATTTCATCGCCACCCTCGATCTCTTCAAGATTTGCTCGAACATTCGTATTGCTCTCCACCACCCTCTCAACCTTTTCCCAGAGTTTTCGTCGTGCATTAACCGAGTGCTCGTCCTGTAACACAAGATCGCGTAATTGGATGGATGACAAGTATGGTTCTGGGGCATTGACCGGATCCGTGTAGTGTGCCAATTCTTGGTTACGTAAGGTGTCCAATGCAACTTGCACCAATTCGGCGATACGTCGACTCTCTTTTTGTTTTTGTGTCATTCTTATACGGATTGTCAAAGCGACAAGAGCAACGAGAATGGAGGCTGATATGCGGATTGAGGGTCCGCGTTTATCCGAGAAACTAATGGACTCCCACCTAGTACAGTTCGACGCCATGCAACCCATAGTTCTCGGGATTTTACAATCATGATGCAATCCCAGCTCATCAAAGGAGTCTTATGTGCGACATAACGTGTGCCACTGTATTTGGGAGATTCGGATTTGATAATCACAGGAACATGATTAGATCAACTCACTCCGAAGTTTCACCCACGAAGACTCCACCCCACTGCGTCAACTGTTGTATGGCCTCATTAAACATGTCATCAAAGACTGGAAGTAAAACAGGCTGAACAGGCATATCAGACAGGGAACACCAATTAGACTATGACCTACATTTGCGGTATTCTTGAAATCTGTTTTGAGTTTACTAATTTGAACACCCCATTTCATGGCTTGTTCAGGGGATCCATCAAGTTCTGATGGGTCAACGCGGTCCCCACGACAGACGCGTCGACCCCTTTCCTTACCTAATCTGGCTTCAATTGCCTTGCCCAGATTTCCGATATGCTTCTTTCGTCTTGGGTCTTCAGCACATCGAGGGGGAAAAGCAATACTGCCAAATAAGCCATCAAATATAGCCGATACCCCCTTTAAAAAAGCTTCGGCGACGTGTGGTGTAAATTGGGTGGTCAATGTGGTCTGGGATGGCAACACGGGTATGAAAGATAGCAGAAGGTGCGGTTTCAACAAATATCCCGTATCACAGGCGACACTGTGCTGAGTGCAGGAAGCGTGCTCTGGGCATGGTGTGCAGGATGAGGGTACTGGGAGAGGAAGCAGTGGAGGGAGAGGACAGGGTTCCGTCAAGTTTGTTGAAGGATCATCCGGAGAGGGTCTCTCCACTGTCGCGTGTCCTTCACGATTACAGATAAATGCAGCAGCGCGCCTGGCCATGATCACATCAAGCGCCTGGTTGGTACTGGCGCCTCGATCGCAGAACCCTATCGATGCCGATTCCATTTTGTAGTTCCATGTGGCAAAAGCACATGTTGCTATGACACACCAGACCAGAACTCTGGTGACTATCTGCTTGGCTGATAGGCGGACCTGTGCAAGTGGTGCTGATAATTGGGAGATCTCGTCTCCTTGGAAGTCTAGTGATGGAACATGATCGATTGGTTTCACAGAACTGGGTACTTCCTGAGAAGACGGTTCGGTTTCTTCTACAATAGTTTCTTCGACGGGAATTGGGTCAACTGGTTCTCGCTTGACGGGCTCGATTGGCTTAAATTCCGGAACGGGGGTAAACCTCGACTTTGACGACAGGTGCAACTTCAGATCGGGTAACACAAGCACCGGCTGAAAGGGTGACTGGGGAGGAGAAACAAAGGCTTTGGATTTCCGCAAGGGTGACGGGGAGTCCGACATTTGTGGAGGAGCCGACATTGATTTACGTGACCTGCGCGCTCCGATGCTTACCTTCGAGGCTCTGGGTTTAATAGGAGAGGGCCGAACTGGAGAAGATGATTCGGCTCCAGATTGAAAAATATTGTTATCTTCCCATCCGCTTTCTTCTCCAGACTACATGGAAATTAGTAAATAACAAATCAAAACTGAACACGACTGACGACATGTGATATACGGCGTGCTTGATTGCCAGCGGTTGACTAAACATATGATAAGGTTGAAGCAGGAATAACTTCATGGTCTTCCACTTACAGTTTTCCGAGTGCGTCCGACCTTTTTAGCAGGCAATTCTTCTTCTTCAATTTCACTTTCTTCAAAAAGTGGTTCCACTGGCGCTGCAACTACCCGACGTGAAGTTCCACCAAGCGAGGGCTGCGCGGACGATCTCCGTCGCTTTGGCTGCCGAAGATCCATTAGTCTTGAGAACGACTTAGATTACAGAGCAAGTGACTCACAGGTTCCGGAATTGGGGAACTATCGGGTTCCGGTTTAATTACTTGGGTCGAGAGGCGCCGTGAAGAACGTCGAGCCAAATAAGCCTAATGAAGATTCGATTGGTGTTTGAAGGTCATTACCATTAGCACATACCTTTCCTTTGCCGTTCAGGGGTTCCCCAGTGATTCCGTCCATAATGCCATCATCGCTAGCCATACTACTCTCCTGCTTTATCCTGTCCTTCTTAAATCTCGAGGCCCGGGTCTTAACTTCATCATTGAAGAGTTGGACCAGCTTCCCTTTGGTGTACGGAGTCGGATATCGTATGTTGTGAAAGCCGAGAACGCCAAGAAGTTGTGAGACAGTTAAAGCGGAAGGGTCAAAGTCCGTTTCAAGGTATTCGCCCAAGTTGATAACTTGGGCTGCCGTCAGCTTAGACATTGCGCAGGGGAGAATAGCTTAGTGCACAAGTAGTAGTCCAACGTTGTTTATCTTGAATCCAAGTCATCACGAACAAGTTTGCCACGCCATGTTACGTAAGTTACAACGGTCCGAGTTCCGACAACTACAAGTTTGGTCGCCTCAACCCATTCACTCCAAACCATTTTCCATTCACCTATTCGGAAGTTAGAACAAAAGAGGGTGCGCATGGGAAATTTTGCTCACCATATATTTCCAGTACGCGTACGGTAACAGATCCTGTATCACATAAAATGAATCTCATATCGTAACTAGTATGAAGGTTATTGTATACCGACCTTTTTCAGGTGATAAAAGAGTCTGACATGTGCGTGAGTATTTACTCAACTGAGACAGACCGCACGTACCTGTTGCTCTTGCTCTGATCAAGGTACTGACTGAACGATTCTTTCGGCACGAGACCATACTTGAACTCTGCAAGCAAAAGTTCTCCGTACCCAGTCAGCAGCTGAAGGGTGTGAGGTTTAGTCACAGAAACTCGCTGAGGTGGCGACTAACTGGGCAACTCGTATATCCATCATATTCTGCACCTCCCACTTTTCCCGTGTCGATAAGGGAGAACAGATTCTCTGTGAGTACCGGCGCCTGAGCTGTGATGGCAGCTGCTGTCTTGGATGTTGGCAGCGAAGAACAATCTCCTAGGGCAAAAACGTTGCTGTATTCGGGCTTTATATGCTGCATTGTACCGTTGTGGACAGGAATCCAGCCATTAGCGTCAGCAATTGGCGAACCCTTGAAAACATCGAGTGGGCCCATCGGTGGCGTGACGTGCAGGAATGAGTAGGGGACGTCGACGGTGGGACCATCGCTAGACTTTTTGAAGGTTGCCTTTCGTGAGCGGACGTCAATAGAAATGAGGTTATGCCCAAAGTAACCCCCAACGCCACGTTCCAGCCTGAGTGCGTCTAGAGCATCAGAATACTTTTTTACACTGAACATAGTGGGCATGCCAGTGTAGAAGTCAACTTGGATATTCGCCCGCTTGGTCTTCTTGAATCTGTCCCAAGCCATCCACATAATCTTTTGCGGCGCTGATTTGGATGCTATCAGACAGTGCTACACTATCGAGAAATGAGGGAATTTTCACCTCCTGCGCATTTGATTATGCCTGCAGGTTGAGTGAAAACTGCATTGCCCGATTTGATGTTTTCAATTTCGGACCAGACTCTATCGCAGGTCTCATAAGAATAAATAGTCGAAACTGCGGATCCTTGGTCGGTCAATGCTTCTGGAAGTCCCTTGATAGCACCATAATTGATCTGAAGGCCAGCTGCAACAACAAGGGTGTCGTAGGCGATCACTCTTCCAGAGGCAGTGACGATAGAAGATGAATCGGGAGAAAAGGATTTTACATATTCTGGGATATGTGATATATTCTTTGGAACCAAAGAAGCCAGGCTGTGACGAAAGTCGCTTTTGGGGCGTAGGCCAGAACCAACGAGAGTCCTGAAGCAGCAAACGGTCAGTACCTGGCCAAGGGTCCCTAAAAATACACACCATCCGGGCTAAATGGTGGGCGGGTTAGACAAGGTATATTCACGATTATAGCTTAACTTACCTGGTAATAATGATCTGTTGCACCATCAACAATGGCAACCTCTCCGTCACCCAGCCGTTTCCCAGCTGCTGTGAATCGATCATAGATTTGTCGAGCAACCGATAATCCACCACTTCCTGTTGTTCGGAATTGAGTCAACTTGAGCGATTCATTGTTTAAGACAGTGTCGCACCTCCTCCAACGACCAAAACTTTATATCTGTCTGCTGCTGGAGTTGCCAATCGCCTGATCTGCTGAAAAGCATTTCTAGATGCAACCAGACTGTGCTGGCAGAAAAGAAGATTGCGTATCATGGCCGAGAGACACCAACTGCGTGATTACCGTCTGCTTGGTGGAGAGCTTTCGCATTAGCAACGTTGATTGAATTGATCATTCGTCAAAGTCACGCAATGGCGTGACTTTCCTAACTCGTCCTTGTCGTCGTCGATGCTTCTCCGGCTGATAGGATTGCTTTACGGTTCAACTTCACCAGCGTGATAAGGTTGGCGGTGATTTGAAGGAATGGTCCTGTCTGTTCCGATTCAGAATCGAGAAAAGCTTTGTGACAACCCAGCTTCTACTCACTGGCAACACTGGACGACTACCATCTGCTGCCATCAGTGTTTTGTGTCCATGTCTACACAGTCGGGCCCTTATAGTTGCCCATCCATCGATCTGCTTTCTGAACCATTGGCCTCCCCCGTTAACCTTGCAGTGCACCCCTTCAAATTCTTCCTTGGCCAAAGGACTAGATGATGCCTCATCCTGTTATCGGACTTCCCAGTAGTCCCCGTCCACCAGGCAAAAATCGCTCGGCCTCCTCTGCAAATCAAGACTCCATACACGCTCTAACTGCGGGTTCTTCCGGGAAAAGAATCGACTACCAGAGACACCGATCCGTTCCTTCAGGGTCTCGGCGATCGACAATCCCGCTTCCTGGGAGACACTCTGCCCATCACCCCACCACTTCTGAGATAGCGCCCATCTCTTCACCAGTGATCCATAAGCAAGATATGCCATCCTCCAGAAATTCACAATACGTTGAACGGCGCAAGACAAATCAACCCAAAACCAACACCAGGTATGTATATACACTTGGGTTGGGAAATGTACTGGCTGAGTATCCTGTAGTCCTTCATACTCGAGCGAGTTACCTTCGTACTATTGGAACCGCGCTGGCGAGGTTACATCTGCTGCAATCGCCCAATGGCGGGCCGGCATTCCTTCGCTGGCTAATTTAGTTGACGACTGTAAGTACTTACCCTTTCGAAGTTCGCTTCATTGACCTCCGGCTCCAGCGGAGGATGATGATGGTCATCTCTTGAGGGTCATGAGGTCGTATCATCTCAACAAAGCACGGAGGCGGGAAGAACTCCCTGACTGGCTGTTCGACGAAAAAGAGAGGGGAATGGTGATGCCGTTGCGTAGCCTTATTCCTGAAAGGTTCGAGTTGAATGGGGTTCCAGGAAGCCCTCCTCCACTTCCACCGAAGGACAATCTTCACTCAGATGGTTCCTCATTAACTTGGAAAAAACTATGGAGCCGACAACGGAGACCCAGTTCAACACGGCGAAGAAACGCTAGCATCGACTCGGACTCCGAGTCTTTTTAAGTTACTTTTGGCAAGAAATTAAAGTCAGTGTAATTAGGGGTCAGTACTTCCATATGATATTTCTGATATTAACCTGATATAAATATACATGGTTACAACCCACTACAACCCACTGGCCTGCATGATCAAAAGGAGTGATGTGTTTCTACATACGACAAAAATGTTAAGAAAGGTTTGGCGCTACTACTTGAATGCGGAAGAAACCCAGCAACAAGCCCTGGAAATTTTTTGTGTGCTCCTTTCTTGTCCCAACTCCTTTCCCATCACATCACAGGTCTAAGCGCCACGCGGGTAACAATTGATCGATCGTCGTTTCCATGGTGGTCCAAGTTGTGGGATATAAGCTAGCTGGTACCACAATATTCCCTGGCTTTCTTCCCTCTTCTCGCTTGTCTTCTCATTGTCGTTCGTTCCTTTTTCCCAGTCGGATTGATTTTCGATTCGGACTTTATTTCGTTCCTTGGTAAGTCGTTTCTGATCTCTGAAATTTTGTTCATATTTTTGCCACTAGCAACAGGTTGCCTCTTCGACAGAGTCCCACCGTCCTTTGAGGAGGATTTTCATTTTTTTGTCTGCAAGCCACATTCATTCATTCATTTTTAAATATGGTTTGGATCTCCCGCATTCTTGGCGTCGCTGCTTTCTGCGGCCTCACTGCGGCATACGGTCAATCAGGGAGCTCTCCCTACGAGACCAAAAACGAGACCTCCGTATCTTTTTATGGGAAGACTTATACATCGTGAGTTGACTACCCCTTCTCCTATTGTATGTGTTAAAATCTGGCAATATAGTACCTCCTTGAAACCTGCCAACACGGAGAAGGTGAAGACAGTCAAAATGGGCCAGAAAGATGATAAAAAAGATGGTGGTGTCATGAAGGAGCAGAAAGACTACGATGGAGGAAATAAAAAAGATGGTGGTGCCAAGAAGGAGCAGAAAGACTACGACGGAGGCAATAAAAAAGAGGGTGATGTCAAGCAAGAGAAGGGCGACGGAGATAAGAATAAATACGATGATAAGAAGGGGGCTGATAAGCCAGACGGATATGGTTCGGGCTACTCGAATTGGAACCAGGAATACGATGACTGCGTCCAGCGTAAGTCGTCAATCTCGTCCTATTTTTCATAGATTCGTGGCTGATCTCTTTTCGTACCACAGAATGCAAAGCGAAATCACCTTCCCCCACCCAGAAGCCCGAGGTTAAGGCCGACGGTGGAAAAGCCAACGGTGGAAAAGCCAACGGTGGAAAAACGCATACGGTCATTGTCGCTCCTACTCAAGGAGTTTTGCGCTACGTTCCATTCGCAGTGAGACCTTCCGCAGGTGACACCGTCAAGTTCATGTGGGGTGCAAACAATCATACCGTCACCAAGTCCTCTGCTCTTCTGCCTTGCAACAAGTCGTCGGACAACTTGTTCGCAAGCGGAACTCAGAACAAGGATTTCGTCTGTACGTGCTTCCAAACCTTCGAATTTCATATTATTCAAAACGTTCTAGATGATTTGGTTATCAACGATACTCAACCGATTTATATCTTCTGCGGTACGCCGACCCATTGTCAGAAGGGAATGTTCGCCATGATGCAAGTCCTCTTATCATTTCCTAATTGAGTAATAATGACCCTTTCTGGATAGCAATCCCCCTTCGAACATAAATGGGTCTACTTCAGTTGGTAACATGATGCCTTCGATCGCAGCCAATGTAAAATTTGATGTCCTGTGACGGAAGCACATTACTGACGAATTTTGCCAGAACTCCGAAGTTGCAAAATATTCCGAATATTCATCCTCTCAAACAAATGGCAGTGCGTTCGCAGCCAAGTGGGGGAGCGACATTGACATTGCCGCACTCCCTGAGTGGTCTCGCCCATATGTTGCCGAGAATGTGTTGTACACTCGTGGTTTCCTTGGAAACAACGTTGAAACTATCAAAGAAGATGGCTCTATCGACTTGAGCGGTGTTGGCTCCACACCATTGGTGATCCCTAAGAACGTAGCGGCAGTTTTATCTTCCCCAACCGCCACGAGTTCCACAGGAACACCTACCCCTGCGATATATCCGCCGTCCGATGCTGCCCCGCCCTCGCCCTCGCCCTCGGACCCTACCAGGTCAAGTTCGCTGTCGATGTCGGGCGGGTCCGTGAGCTCAGCATCCAAGGCTCTCAATTTAGGAGCCATTGCCTTTATTGTTTCCTTGATCGTGGTTTAGACCCTGTTGTCGGCTCTGAAGTCGCGAATCATACAGCTGGGTTGATCCTAGGTCATGATAGCGGTTTCTTTTAAATTTTTCGTTCGGATTCTTCTTTTTCTTTGATTTTCACTTACTGTTCGGAATTTTCATTATTGAACCTCTGTATAATACGGAGGTCGCGTTGTAAAGTATATAACAAAAAGAACATTTGATTGGCGGGAAAAGATAAATGACATGTATCACAAACAGAAGTGGGGGCCAAAAATGTCGTCTATTTCATTTCTCGTCACCTTCCGTTTCTTCTTTTTTGATTGAATTGATTGGGCCGTTTCTCCTTGTCCCTTTATTTCTCGGGGGTTTTTTCTTTTTACAATGACCGTTGCTACAACATTCTTAGCGACGAAATACTGGTTAATGGGTGTATCGTACCTTTGAGTTCTTGTGTGTCCATGAATTCAGGCGGTCGAGAGGTCGTTGCATTGAACACAGGAAGCTCGACAGTTTCAGGTATGTTGATGTCAACGGTGTCAGTAAATCCTGGTTCAGGAATTTTTTGGGCAGCAACATCACCCGAGGGGGGTTTCAGCAAAGTCTGGGAAGTCAAAATTAGTAAAGGATAGAGCAAAATGTCAAAACGTGTTTATGTACCTCGCTGATAACCAAAATTTTAGAAATGCACGAAGCAGATTGATCGCAGATGTCTTTCAATTCCAAAGAAATTGTTTTAAGCCGGGAGGATATCGCAACGAACGTCAAAAGAAGGCCAAGGAAAGCACCCGATTGAAGCGAACGATTGAAAGAGCTAAAGTGGATACGAAAGGCTGGTTATAGTTGTAAGATAAGAGGACCCACATATAAGCCCTTGAACAGGCTTCTGACATCTATTGGAGAGCAGTGATCATGGAGGACAAATCTTCAGACTGGATTGGGTACTTACCCTCTCTGTCAATTTATGTGCCACATCAAGCTTCGCGGAGAGATTAAAGAGGTATTTTGAGTTTGGGAAACAAGTCCAAGAACCCCTCGTTGAGTTGCTGGCCCTTTCTGTGGGGACATTGGAGGATTGTGCCTCAATGACGGGTGTCGCAGCAGAACCGTGGAAGATGAGACGCAAAGATCGCAAGTTGTCCAACAACTTCAGTGAAGCCACATGCTGAGAATACCGACGGATTTCTGATAGGTTTCTCCAGAAAAGTGCGCTTCTGTGTTGGTTTTTGTTTTTGTAGAACAGTCGTTGCAGAATCAGAAGCTCAGCTTCGTGGATCTTGCCAACGGATTGAAGCCGTCGTGTAACCAGTTTGAGCAACTTTAATTGAGAATCGACCACAGGATGTTGCGACGCGTGTATTGACGCTCTTGGAATCGGATTGCTGGACATAATGCTACATAATGATGGAGTCCAACAAGCTTCAGGTTTTGAGGCCGGACCGTCCGATCCGGACCATGCATCATGTTGAAGCTGCCAATTCGACTTGATCGTCCACTATTTAGAACCTCTGTACAAGTCCCTCCCTCGAGCATGGCTCAAGCTGGCCAAGATGCGAAATTTTTTCAGCGAGGAAAGATTGAGGTATGTCATCTTCCCTCACCTGATCCTTGTCCAACAGCTTGCGACACAGGAGTTTCGCGCAGATCTTCAGGCGGCAGAAGCAAAAGACAAAAAATTCGTGAAAAGGAAAACCGTTTTGAAGAAAATTGTTGCTAACATTACAATGGGAAATGATAGTAAGTGGTATGATTTCTCGTCTTGAAGGAAACTGCTCAACACCTGCAACTGAAGTGTCGCCATTATTTACGGATGTCGTCCAATGTCTGGGAACCCCATTACTAGAAATTAAGAAGAGTGAGTAGCAAACCCTTTTACTTCCCCTCATTTATCTGATTGTTACAGTGGTCTATCTTTTCCTTATGAGTTATGGGCGTTCACGGCCAGACCAGATACAATTGGTTATTCCCAATTTCTTGCAGGCACGCTGCGGGTTTTAGCTGCGATTTCGCTTGACTTATCTCCAAACCCAGGACTGTAATGACAGAAACCCTCTTATTCGCGCACTTGCAATTAGGACTATGTCGTACATCCCTATACCGGAAGTCATGGATGCACTCAGCGAAAATCTACGTCACTGTCTCAAAGACAGAGATGCATACGTCCGCAAGACTGCTGCTATATGCGTGGTCAAGATTTATAATGCTGATCCCCGAAGAGCGGAGAAAGCGGGTTTCGTAGAAATGTTGCGTGATCTTATGCTGGATGGCAACGCGACCGTCGTGGCGAATGCCGTTGCCGCACTCTCGGAAATTGGGGATCGCCAGGATGGTGTCATTTTCAAGTTGAATCTGGTGACAGCTAACAAGTTGCTTGCTGCCTTGGGGGAGAGTTCGGAGTGAGTTCACCATTTACATCTATGTTCTGCACTAACAACACTCCAGATGGGGACAGATCTATATTTTGGATTCCCTGCTACGCTATGTTCCTGAGCGACATGCAGACGCTGAGGCAATGGCAGAGCGAATTATCATACAACTAAATCACGCAAATTCGGCAGTGGTTTTGACCACAATCAAAGTCTTGCTATATCTCATGAACTACATGGAAAATCGACGACTAATAGATTATTGTTGTAAAAAAATGGGCTCTCCGCTAGGTTCATCAACTTAAGTCCCTACTGTTGCGCCTTTTTGACTAATTTTTCAGTGGCATTATTATCTTCCAGTCCAGAAGTTCAGTACGTCACCCTGCGTAACATCCTCTTAATCATACAGCGACGTCCCGCTGTGCTGAAGAACGAGGTTCGAGTGTTCTTTTGCAAGTACAATGACCCCATATACGTGAAACTGGCCAAATTGGAAATCATGTATCGGTTAGCCAGAGCTGAAAACGCTGCTGAAGTCCTCGCAGAGCTTCAAGAGTGAGTATTTTTTTCTGCTTTTGTGCACAACTCGACAACTCGACTCTGGCAGATACGCTTCCGAAGTCGACATTGACTTTGTGCGGAAAGCAGTACGATCGATAGGCCGCCTAGCTATCAAAGTGGAAGCAGCTGCTGATCAGTGCATTCAAGCCCTCCTTAACCTTTTGGAAATGAAGGTTACGTATGTTGTTCAAGAAGCCATTATCGTGATAAAGGACATCTTCCGGCGTTATCCTGGGCAGTACGAAGGAATAATACCTAAACTCTGCGAGAATATGGATGTTTTAGACGAATCTGAATCGAAGGCGGCCATGGTCTGGATTATCGGTCAATTCTCAAATCGTATAGACAACGGCGATGAACTTTTGGATGATTTATGTTATACCTTCCTTGAGGAGAGTGTTGAAGTGAATATTATCGTCGATCCATCTCATGCTCGAGCTAACTTGACCGTTTAGGTGCAATTAGCCCTCCTCACTGCGACGGTGAAACTCTTCATCTACAAACCCGACTCTGAGAGAGCAAAAGAACTTGTGCACAAGGTGCTAAAATGGGCGACAGAGGAGGTTGACAACCCTGATTTGAGAGATCGAGGTTTTATGTACTGGCGTATGCTCGCCATTAATTCGCCTGCAACCAAAGACATCGTACTTGCAGAGAAACCTCCAATCACAACCGATTCCGATAGGATGGATAGAGGTGCTTTGGATCAGCTTCTGCTCCACACAGGGACATTAGGAAGCATATATCACAAGAACCCGGAGGTGAGATTATGTTTGCAAGACTTTTGATTATTAATAGACTCGGAAAATTGTAGACATTCATTCGGGGTGCCGTTGGAAGAGCTTTGGTGGACAGCCCAGCCCTTAATCACCATTCACGAATGGTTCTGATTCCGTTAGCGCACATACAGCCTCCTTCGGCAGTGGTCAGTGTAACAGGACCAGGACCAGTTGAATCCCACTCTTCTAATGTAATCGATGATCCCCCTCCACCCCCTCCAGAAAAGATGTCGATTCCTCAAGCAGACGAAAGTCGAGCAGAGGAGTTGATGGATGGAGACGCAGGTTCAGATCAGGACGTAGAACCTGCAAGTGCAGGCAAGGACCCATATGCCAATTTGGGAGGGGCATTCGGGAATTATTTGGCTGACGAGCCGCGACCAATTGGTGCCTCTGACAGAAGAGGAAGAAATGATCTCGACGATCTCTTATTTTGACCTTCTGAATTTTGGTTGCATGAATCTATTACTTCTTTATCACGTATATCCCCTGGAGGGAAGTCATGCTGTCCGCTTGGGACGCAGAGAATTATAGTGCTGTGACAAATATCGTCAGTCTGGGGGACGGAGACTGATTGTTTGAAACTGACCTCTCCAAGCCCGTAGAGTCTTTTGTGGTAACTGATCCAGACAATAGGGTCGTTCGAATTTGCGACACGATTTGGGAAGAACTGCATGATCATTGGAGGTTCGGTTCCTTGCACCACATATATCGGCACATTAAATGCACGACTCAATGCAACAATCTCCGGTTCTCCACCCCAAGTTGCCGTCTCCCGAACTGACCTGCAGTACGTCTCAAGAGTATCCTCGCTCCCAAGGAATGGGAGAAAATCATCTCCGTGAGATTGAATGTAGTCTGCGGCAATTGCCCGCACTGCAGAGTAACTGGCCTTAGAAGGGGGTATTATGCGAAGCAGTGCTAGTTGATCTGCGACAGATGAGAAAAGGCAGTGGCCATCTGGGTTGATCTAGAGAGTCAATGGGTTGGGGTAATCTTCGATCACGAGGATATGGGCGCTACCTGAAATATTTCGAAACCCAGGGGATCGCACACCCCGCGAATAGCCTCATCCTCTTGCTTTGCATCTGCTGCGATCCTAGCATCTGCTTGTGGGTCATCGGGGGTCTGCACCTGGGCCAGTGCTGCTGCTTTGCGCGCCTATTTTTGACGTCATGTCAGATCATGGTTGCACGACACACACACTTACCTGTCTTGCTTTGAAACGAGATTTGGGATCCTGTTTTCGCGATGATTCCAGAATATGCGCCCGTTCATTAAGATGCATTGTTTGGACTATGGAGGCAGTCTCTTTCTGCACAACGGGGTCTTGCGATGCCTCCAGTTGTGCCAACAAGTCGTTCACCAACTCCTCATCCGCGTCATCAATGACCGGTGTGTGTGTCGATAGCAGTTTCTTGATTTTGTTTCTCTTTGAACCGGCCATGGTCCACAGGGTATAGTGGCAGTGGGTGAAAAGTGTTGCACAGGAAATTCCCAATCAGTAAGCTTATTCGGCATAGCCACTCACCTGACTCAACCATATTTTAAAGCTCTCCGTCTTACTTCTGCTCTCCGTCTACAAATGGCATTGTCAGAGTCAATTGACCTTCTCCCACTTGAGCGTCGTTTACACGATCTGCTTCAATCATTGCGCACGGAATCTGATCAGGGTTCTTGGCTCAATGTAAAAACGACATCAGAAGAAATAGCCAACGCTCTGCGCTGCAGGAATGCACAAGGTATGTCCTTTTGATTCTCGAAAACAACACATTCACCCTCGGTCTCTTAGTGGATCACCATACCCTCCTGGGGAAGACCGATCTACCCCAGACCCTAACATCTCTCCTTTCTTTTGCGCTCCAACCATATCCCATCCCAACAGAAGATAAGATAGCTGTGGTAAATGAACTCTTACGTGTAGGCGCCAATTTGTGCATGGATCACAGTACGTTTCCACCCGTGTGTCTCATCCTGTTTTCTGAGGTGGCTCACAGATGAGAATCGCGCCGCCCTTTTGGAAGCCAGATTTCCGCAAGCAGTCGTAGCTCTTCTTGAAGCTTACGCGGAATCCATTCCTTCTCCACCAACTGGTGCACCATTGCCTCTCACCATTGCAAACCTTGGCATTATAAGAACCTGTGTCGGCGTTCTCCTGAATGCTAGCCTAAATTTTGGTGTGCATGATTGACTTTTGTCGCATTGAATGTCGTTAACCTGAGTACAGACGCTGTCAAGTTTCATCTAATATCACTAGAAGCAGCTGTCACAATGATCAAACTCTCCTCGGTGGTATATCCCCCGATGGCTTGGACTGCTCTCCAAGACAATTCCGGTTTTGCAGAGGAGTGGACCATCAGGTCTCAAATCTCATCTTGGGCATGGAGAACCGTCTCGACACTCAAAGATGCACAAGATGAAAGTAAGTTAGTGTAATGTCGGACTTCAAACACTGTCTAACCTTTAACAAGGTTTGCACATTGTCACCGGAGATGTCATACCTTGGATTGTACCATCTCTTCTTAATTACTGTCCCCCAGAAACATCCGAGACATCACGTTTAGCTGAGATCGACCCCGATCTCCTACAGACTTTGGTTCAGACCGACTTTGTGTTTCTCGAGGAAACTTGTACTCTCATCGAGTCTTTTGCTCTTGATGTCGAGGACTTCCGCTTGGAGCTTGCACGAGCGACTTATCATTCTGAAAAAAATGAACCAGTGCGATGTCTCCATGCTCTGGTGCAGTTCATCCAGGATGGATCATACCCACCACTGTGGACGAATCCAAAGTTCGACGAATCTGATAGGAAAGCTTGGGAAAAGAAGTTTGGTATCTGCAAAGGAGGACTTATCAAGGCGTTTGTTGAAGTGTTTGGAGAAGAAAAGAACGAGGACGTACTTTGGGAATCTGGTGACCAAAGCCAACCCGGAGGCAATCTTGTGGCGACGATGGTTGAGTGGATTAAGGATTACGCCAGCAGACCAAAGGTTGATGGATCTTCTGCAATTATTCGAGACGATATGACAATATGCGCAAGCCTTTCGCTCGGAAACCTTGCTAGGAAGGGTGTGTACCATTCTGTTCCAGTCACTGGCTGGGGCACTGATTTTTCTGTCAGCGAGTGTGGCCGAAGCTTTGCTATCTTCACCTTATTCCCTCGCTCCAGTACTAGCCTCTGAAGAATTTCTATCCCCTTCGACTGACATGAAGTTGAAACACGGAATTTTGGGACTACTTAAACACATCGCCCAATTTGCAAAAGTATCCCAAATCATCCCAAGGGCTCTAGGAGAAGTAGGTATCATTTCGGGAATATCAGACAGCGGTATTTGGGATGAGAAAACCGATGCGATGGCCAACATTATCCAACTTAATGCGATTGGTGTTGCGAAACACCTGTGTAATGGCAGCTGTACGTGCTTACATGTTTGTTTGAGGTGTTCTTTATTCACTTGTGCGTAGTGGAGCAAACTTCCGTACTCGTTCTTCCAGACGCTGGCAAGGAGTCGACTGGTTTTTCCAAAATTCTCGCCTTGATCAAGCGTTCGGACTCTATTCCTATCAAGAGCGAGGGTTCCCGTGTCGTTGTGAATGTCGTGAAATCACTGTGGTTGCTTGATCGCGATAAAGGGTTATCTGTCGACAAACAGAAGAAGCGAGAGAAAGCTATCTCTTATCTGCTTACTTCTGAATGTGCAGGGATACTCACCTCTCTGATAGCTCGCAGCAATCGGTATCCAATCTTGGTCAATGAGGGCCTTGTTGCTATCACACTTCTGACCACACATAAGCGAGGTGGTAAGTACGATTTGAATGTTGCAAACAGCAGAATCATTCTTATCTCTTGTTTCAGGACCATTAGTTTTGGATGCACTTTTCAATCCTATAAATCAAGATGTCTCTTCTACATCTCCTATTACCGATGTTCCTAATTCCTCTCTCCCGACGCCATCGTCGACTGAGGATGGCCTACCCGTTCCACAAAACGCCCTTGATATGCTCATTTACGCTCTGAGAAACGTTGACAACCCCGTTAACTTCCCGATCGAGGTCCGAGTCAATGTCTGCACATTCCTACTCCAACTCCAGAAGAATGTGCCGCCTGAAGCGTTTGGACGCGTGAAGGGCGCCGTTTTGCCCGTGGTTCAACAGGTCGCGGATGAATTGCAAGATGAACCCCAGGAAGAGAAGCTTTTCAAGGCTGCCTCACTTCTTATGACTTCCCTACTTGAGGTCTCTGTTCATATTAGTGGTTGATTGTAGTGAATCTTAGTGTGTATTATACTGTATTGTGCTTCTGTTAACGTTGTAGTGACTTAGTTTAATTTCATCATCAAATGGCAATCGGAATCAGAATATAACCATGTGTGGGATTGGAGCGCTCTGGTGTGCTAATCAGATTCAATCTTCAAAATTTCAGGCGCACCCCACCAAAAGCGCTGTAACTAATCACCTGGTACTCAGGCTATGCAGATCCCGATATAACTACAACTCCGGTTTCTATCCAACCGTATCGCCTCCGAGCATGTATACTGGTAATAGGCTTCTTCGCATCCGGTGCATTGGAGTAGATTGGAGTTCGCTTTTCTCCGAGTCACTGCCTCGACCGGCGGTAATCGAGATTCGATAAGATCAGCTGTAAAGCCACATGCGATTCATGTGTCCGTTTACCCAGGATTTGCCTCAATTTTCATTTAGAAGAAATAATCGCTGTCACGGTGGTTTATTGCAAGAGTTTACTTATGCGGAGGGATCCGAGTCTGCCGTACTACAATTACACACACCGCAACTTCCCGAGTCGTTCGGTCTAACAGTTACTAAGCAGCACATTGAAGCACATTGATGAACAGGGATATTCGGAAATCGGGGTGAATATATAGCCTGCATTGGTGATCGTTGCCCACTTACTGGAATGCGCCCATGTTAATATGTCGAGCCATTGCCTATCCCTCACTTCAATTTTGACTGCTGACAATTGGCTGGCAAGTACCTATTATTAATTCGTTCTAAATTGTTCGATCATTTTTGTTGTGTAAACGTTTTGTTCAGTCATGGACTATCCATCACAAAAGGGGTATCCATAGTATCTGATGTTTACCTGTACCCTCAGTGAAGCTTAAATGGGTGACTCAGTGGACAAATGACCCACTATGTCAGAAAATGTGTTAAAATGAGAGGCTGTTGTGCACAGTGACCTACTATATACGTGTTCAAGGCCTTATGGAGCACGTTAGGGGTTGACCTACCAATTGCGGAAGTTTGTGGTTCGATCGCCAGAAAAGGAAGATCCATCAAACCCGGTTCTGCTTCGCTTCCCACTCGTTCACAGCATCTGCTCTAAATCATAGTAAATGGTACTTCGGTCAATCGTGATCCGTCTTACATAACGCCTCTGTTAAATATTCATTCAAACAGCCGTTTACAGCCGGTTCAATATCCAACTTTCACACAATCATCTTCCCTCCATGTCAGACGAGGAGAAGAAACTTAACGTTGATGTTCCCAGTCCGACAGAGCACGCTTCTATCACTCATGGCGACTTCGAAGAACCTCCCCAGGAGAAGAGCCTGCACCGTGGGCTTAAGGCTCGACAGATTTCAATGATTGCTGTGAGTCTTCAACGTTGCAACCGTTTGTAATCGTCTCGGCTTGACACCTCATTACCAGATGGGCGGTGCTGTCGGTACGGGTCTGATTATTGGTTCTGGCACCGCACTCAGAAGAGGCGGCCCCTTGGGTAACGTCATTGAATCCTAGTCCTTGTAAAATTTCACTCATTCTTTTCAAGGGCTCCTCATCGGTTATTCCTACGTCGGTTTCGTTTGCTATCTTGTCATGGTTTCACTTGGAGAAATGGCTTCATTTTTACCCCACAAGAAGGGTTTTGCTGGTTATGCGACCCGATTCGTTGATCCTGCTCTTGGCTTTGCGCTTGGATATAACTATCTTATGAAATACGTCCGTGAGGTCCCCTTTCCGAAAAGTAATAAAGCTGATGTGCCTTGACAGCTTGTTGTTACCCCAAATAATATTAATGCAGCTGGTGTCGTTGTCCAATATTGGACGCAGAAGGTTCATATTGCTATCTGGATGGGTATGTCGTTTCATGATCCTTAACCATATTGACTTTCTCATTTGGAAAGTTAGTCATATTCATCGCCTTCGGTGAGTCAAGATATCCCTCCTTTTATTCTTTACTCAAGTGACACCCTAGTCTTCTTTGTCAATCTCTTGGGTGTCCGTGTTTTCGGAGAACTTGAATTCTGGTTTTCCAGTATCAAAAGTGTGTACCGACAAATGGATTTGGAACGCTCAAACAATTGAGTTTTTAGTTCTTGCACTTATTGGGCTCCTTCTAATGGGCATCATCATTGATCTCGGTGAGCATGAACCATTGGTGATTCCTTTCAATTAACCACCATGTTGACAGGCGGAAATCCCAAGCACGATCGCATTGGGTTCCGATACTGGCGCGATCCATACGGACCAATGGCTAAATACCTTCTAGATCAGGTCCATAATACCCGACTCTCCATTTTTCTTGGATTCTGGGCAACACTGACCAATGCCCTATTTGCCTACATGGGAACGGAATTGATTGGGGTATGCTTAATTCCAGAGTTAAATTATACATGTTTACCATCCGGTTTTTAAGGTGACTGTTGGTGAAGCCGAAAATCCTCGCAAAAACATACCAGTGGCCATTCGGCGAACATTCTGGCGTATTTTGATTTTTTACGTGGGAGGGGTCTTTGTAATCGGTTTGATCGTTCCCAGCACCGATCCAAATCTCTTCGTTGCAACCAAATCTAAGACCGGTGCTGCCGCTAGTCCATTTGTAGTTGCCACAACTCTAGTAAATTTCGTTGTTGTTATGAATGTGGAGAGCCGAAAATCTTACAATCCATTTTCAGGTTGGAATCAAAGTCTTGAACCATGTTATTAACTCGGCTATCCTTATTTTCGTTATGAGCGCCGCGAATTCTGACCTCTACATTGGTTCGCGAACTCTGTACGGCCTGGCAATAGAGGGAAAGGCACCTGCTATCTTCAAGAAAGTTACAAGTCGAGGTGTTCCGCTCCCAGCATTGATCCTTTGTACGGCGTTCTGTAGCTTGGTATTCCTCAATGTTGCGTCCTCTGGTGCCAAAGGTCTGATCATGACATTTTCCAATCACTGGGCTATCTCATACTTTGTGCAGTCTTCGGATGGTTCGTTAATCTTGTATCTACTTTCGGAGCCCTGACTTGGATGTCTATTTTATACTCTCATATGTGAGTTAACGCCTTTTGAGCATTTGAATGTGAATTAATGTTTCCTAGACGGTTCATGAAAGCCCTGGAAGTGCGGGGCCTTTCAAGAGACGACTTACCATATAAAGCACCCTTCCAACCATGGGGCGCATGGCTTGCCTTTGTCTCTACTGGTATTATTACATTGTTTAAGGGGTTTGATACCTTTCTCCCTTGGAATGCCGCCAACTTTGTCACGTACGCGATATTTCGCTCTATTCTGCACGATAATCTCATCATCTTGTTGCAGGAGCTACATTGCAATCCCTGTTTTCTTTATCCTCTGGCTCACATACAAGCTTATATTCAAAACCAAGATGATTAAACCCGCCGATGTAGACCTTGTTTCAGGACTACGTGCGATCGATGACGAAGAGAAGAAATTCCTTGCTGAGGAAGAAGCCAAGGGACCGCGCAGTCTTCTTGGTAGAATTTGGGACTCTTTGTAAAGATGACCTCTGACAATCATGTAACACATTATTACTTGTGAGCTAATCAGATGAATGTGTCATTGAATGCTCATAAGCTGCTATTGTAAGCATATCATTAGGTCATCATCCAGAAACATATAAATAGCCTGAGAAGCCTCACAACTTGGAATTGGACATAACATTCAGAACATGGCTCTCGCTGCTGTATCTCGTCAAGTAACAAAGCTGGTATTGGCTGTAGAAACTCCAGAGGCACGTATATTATTCTATACAATTTGATATAAGTATCTTATTAGTATGACGTAGGGGGCAGGCGCACTCGTCCGTCGTAGCATTGGTTCGATGAACCTGCGCAATCTTACCCCATTCCTTATGCTCGATCATTTCCATGTGATGAAAGGCGCTGTAAATTTTGTCTTCAGATTCACTGTCTGAATTAGCATATTTATCGTTTCCCAGGGCTTTCCTGATCACCCTCATCGTGGACAAGCTACCGTCACGTACATGCTAGAAGGGTAATGTACCCGAGCCAAGCTTCTATAGGCCTCCTTTGTCTAATATTTAACATATTTTTCAGGTCAAGCCGACATGAAGACTCTGCTGGTCATAAAGGAACAATCTGTTGGTGATTTTCGACCATTACCCATATTAACAACTTAATTTATATGACAGACACTGGAGGAGTGCAATGGATGTGTGCGGGAAGAGGGATCATGCACGCAGAAATGCCAGTGCATGAAAAGGGTGCCCCTGAACCTCGAGGTCTCCAATTATGGGTGGACTTGCCTAAACAGGTATTCTAGCCAACACATTCGCTAATCTGATCTAACACCCAATTTACTCTCTAGTATAAGATGGTGGTAAGTGCGCTGCAGTCATGAATTTCGTGGCCTTAACGTCGACCCGTAGGAACCTAGTTATCAGGAACTCGGGCCTGAACAGTAAGGATGACTTCTCAACCTTGATGTTGCATTATCTCAGTTGATTTAGGATTCCTATAGCCTACCCGGCAGGCAAGGAAGGTCCGATAAGGATTCGTGTGATAAGCGGCAAAAGCCACGGAGTCGATTCGCCTGTCAGGCCTTTGGGAGGATGTTGGTATTTCCATGTCATTTTCGATAAAGAAGGGACGATGTTTCAAGAAATCCGTATGAAAATTTGTTTGTTAATCACGAAGCCCTGACTCAACCATGTTTATAGCTGCTGGTTGGACCGCTTTCCTTTACAGTGCGTGTTCTTCAAGTTGAAATTTATAGGTCAGAACGCTGATCACCAGAAATCAAAAGTCTGGAAGGGTTCTGTAAAAGTCGGCCCAGCTGGTAGTGAGATTGAAGTTCCTGCGTTCAATACTGCGACCCTCTCTGCGGATGCCACACAAGCTGGAGCCTCGCTTACTGGCACTGAAGGTACCGAACTGGTGCTGGTAAATCAACGCTTCACCGGATCTGGTTGCATACTCACAGTCTTGTAGGTTGCAGGAGAGCCTCTGGACCAACCAGTCGTTCAGCATGGCCCTTTCGTTATGACAACGCGTGAAGAAATAAAGGGAACATTGCTCGACTGTAAGTGATTGTCAATATTTTTCTTCATCAGAAGTGATCTAGCTGGCGAATGTAGATCAAATGGGACGAAATGGTTTTGAGGGTAGCCATACCTGGAAGAGTGAAATCGCCAATCAGTAAGAGGAAATTGCGAAGTAATTAAAATCTAGTACACCAATGTATCAACTGATATTTTCTAATTTGTCCCAAATTTCATCATCTTCGTTGCTTTTTTGTTCATCCTCGTCAATTTTTTGATCCCATACGACAACTGTCGGTGTGCCACCTAAATAACACTTTCCTAAAACTTCTGGCTTGCGCTCCTGATTTTCTCCAACCTTTCGTGGTGGAGGGAGGATACTGTACACGCGGGCAAAACGGTCTAGTGAAACAGATAGCATTAGAGTCGGTGACGGTGCGATGGATGTCACTGCTCCGGATATTCCTGTTCATTACGGTCAGTGAGTGTATGCCAAAGATGATGAATATTTTACCTCTATATCGATGGAGTATTGTTCCTGTTCGCAAATCAATCGAGTAAAGGGTTGATCCACCGTCACTCATAAAGAGTTGACTGGAAGTGGGTTAATGTGTAGAATTGGAGAGAAAAATAATAACACACTGCTCTGAAAATCCTCTTTCGAGAGCCTTCACCCCTCCAACGTTACCCATCCCTGTCCAATTACAGATGGGTCGACGTCCAGCCCTTGTATCATATTTCCGGAGGTCACCAAATTGGGTTCCAGTGATGAGATGACACCCTTCTGGGGAGGATTGGAGGAAGGCCAGGGTAGTGATCCGAACTGGAGGTCTCAGACCCAGGTGGTCGTTTGGCAGCTATCGTCGCATGAGTCCATCGAAACTTCCAACATTTGAGAAAAATTACGTTGCGAGCCCGCCAAACCTCCCCTGGGTATAAGTCTTGATTCTTCCTTCGTCTTTTCAAGGTGGATTGTGAGGCATTTAGCTCAGCAGAATTGGCGGTTTGAAAAGCGCGATCCGTATTCCACAGGGATACATCAACTTCGTCACCTCCGTAGGCGAAATTCAGGCCATCTTCAGAGAGTCGCCAATCACATAACCGGCTCGGAAGGTCTACGTGGTTCTGTGCGTCTACTCGAAAGTTCTTAGAGTTGTCTACTTCGTCTCTGATAAGCGAGGTCCTTCGAAGCGTTCCACCTGAAGTGCAAGTAAAGGTTGTACTATTCAATGTCAACAGATTATAACACAAACAGACTGAGAAAATTTGCCTGTCACAGTTTGCCATCCCTATGAATTTTTTCTCTTTGATATTGTCTTCTTTCCATGTCGCGAGCACGGCCAAAGAGTCGTTTTCTGTCAACTGTGAAAGGCAGCAATCTCCATCTGAAAATGCGGTGGTGATCTGTTCTTGCGGATTACATCAGAGAAAGGGATCCATGCAATAAGAGGTGTATGTATACCATGTCGGGGTGTCCAGAATATTTGACTGCAATCTTCTGAACACTTCTGGGCGGACCATCATATTTGTGAGACTGAGGGGATACGAGCGTTAACTCAGAACGGTTAGATTCGGAGCATTTTGGATTGTATTTGAGCAGTTTTATGTTCCCCAGGTCGTCGCCAACGACAAATCGTGCCATACTTAATCAGGTTAATGATTCGGATTGCAGCCTTGAAAAGTAAAAAATTCAGTGAGGAAGCGGGCCGGGTGGATTTCAAATGGATATATTTTTACACCTATATTTATTACACGAGGTGAGGTCTGTCGCTTAAGGTTTCGATTCAGGAATCAGAAGTGGGTGATGGAAGAGAAGGGCCAGTTTCAGGATGGTACTTTCTTGACCAAATTATCGAGAAATCTTCCAGCCTTGCCAACAAGAGACGGTTTCATCAGGGTCACAATGATGGTATTGAAGAATGCAATTTCGTTGAGGATGGCAAAGAGTTGTGAAGCCTTCTTGAACAAAAACGGTGAACACTGAAGGAAAGCCGTGCAGTGCCTTAGATTCTACGCGCGTTCAGGTGCGCTTTTGAACCCTTTGACAAAGGAGGGCGTTCGGCGTGATTCCAAGAGTCTTTCCACCTCAAGCATGCACAGTGACGTGCGATTAACAGACAAAAGTCAAGCACCGACCTGAAATGATTTCCACAAAAACTGGAAGGCAGGTCAAACTGAGACGAATGAAAGTTTAAGGCGACGGCAACGGCGAAGGGTTTCTTGGACGCTATTTCGGCAGCCTGGAGGAAAACAAAACCCAGAGGCGTGTCAAAGTCGCATAATATCAACTAAAAACCACATACATTAAATGATTTGGGGCTGACAAGGGGTGGCGCGCAACCCGCAAAGTGGTTTTTGTTTGGATCAGCGTCACGGTTGTTGGAGAAACTCCGAAGTTCCTCCTCTTCCAACCACAATGGCGGCCCATTACATCACGCCTTGTCTCAGACGTCGATCGAACAGGAAACAACGTCGCAATTTCAATATTCGAGTCTAGAAAATAAAATAAATCAACTTTCCTAAAACATTCATCCGCAACCACGACCATCTCACCAATTTCTTAATCCTGGCCACTTTTCACTTGACGCTATATGTACCGTGAAAAGAGCGGTTGTCGGTGCCACAACTCAAGTCGACGAGGACATACGGCCTACAAAATTTGTGGTGACTCGCCACGGAAGTCTTGACGGGTCACTCAGACTCGGAGGCTCTTTTCCTCGTCGCCTTTTTCCCGACAGCCACTTTACAGAAATGGCGCAACAACACAAGGAAAATCGAACACCCAAGGGCACATTGCTTGCTGAGCCTTTGCATGCACAAGCACGAATCTGGGATTGGAGCTAACCCTTCTTTAAAGCGTTCCCATGGGAGAGGACGAATCTGGTCCAACGAGTTTTTGACGAAATTTGCCTTTTTTTGTTTCAGGCCAACATCATTAGAATGCCCGTAAATCTCCTTGTCGGCACATCGAGCTGGTCCCAAGTACACGCAGAGGACGCGTTCCGACGCTGGTAGAAATGTCTGAAATTTTTCAGACCTCCTCCAGGACGGAGCCTGGCTGACGGTGAGTCACACAGCAGCTTTATTCTCTCGCTTTTCTGTTTCTTGCTTGGTGATCTCCTTGTCGATTCTTCAAGTTCTAAGATATCCTTTCGAGTGCGCCACAGTCCATTCAAGTTGACAGATTTGGGTCTAATGGTCAATTTCTTTGACTTGTCTGTCATGCTGGAAGACTTGAAGCATGAACTTGAGTCTTGATCACGCTGCTTAGCACGCTGATCACAGATGGGATTTGGGATTTGCTGAACACCTGATATTAGGACATTATCATGCTGGTTGGGACACGAGGTGCAGATCTGACTGACTCACTCGAGCCTTACGTGACCGTGACCTTTCTTCGTGTCACGAGGTCACCAAAATCGGTTTGGTGAGATGAGTCCAGTTAGTGAGAGGATTTAAAGGAGTAATGTTAAAAGACCGGCCAGTGTGGATTGTGGATCGATGGTTGGAGCAGGGTGGAATACAGATACCAGCAGCAGATGAGCAGCATAACGAATGCCCATAACGCTGTTGCCAATGCCCCTTGCAACCTTGCAGTCTTGTGGAGAAAGGACATAACTGACGGCCTTTTGCAGGATATTATATAGTCTTGGATTTGTCCCGAGAGGCGAATTTTCGACGACGAACGATCCGAGAAAAGGTGTATCGAAAGCTATCAGAGGAGACTTTCGAGGACCCCAGGTGCAGCATTGCCGTCGTGGAGAGTCGTTGTCAGGCTCGGGGACCCACTAGTTGGTGACCAAAGTTGTCATACAGACTTCTTGAAGAGAGGCCAATGAGTGCGAGCTTGGCTGAAAGTGGAACCTGCGAGTTGGCAAGGAACGGGGCAAGCACAACGTTTGCATTGCATCACTTCACTTCCGAAAAGCCATACGAAGCATTCAACAGACGAGAGAGATGGTTCCAGCTAGCAAATTTGAAATCACTGCGTGTGTCGTGGTTCGTAGGCTTGACGCTCCAAATTGAGTAGTGCCAACTTTCTCACTTCGTGACTCGGGGTGTATTTCTTACCACGACCCTGAAATTTCTCTTCGTTTTCTCGCCTTCCTGTGACCACCCCACACTTTCTTTCGATTCGGTTCGCTAGATGGGCATTGCCAACTTCCCATTCCCCTCGTTTACACTTCTCTTGACCTCGGACTGTGTCGTTATTCCGGGGCCTTCGTATGTCTTCAGACTCGCGCCGCTGGTGATTGAAACCCTTTTCTCGCCATCTCCTCCCAGCCTAATTGTTCAAACAAAATGCAGATTGACAATGGTGATCTGATAGAGGAATATCCTTTGGCAAATTTGGACCTTGAAAATGATTCAGTGAGCCTCGTCCTTTTTTATTTTACCCCTTCTCACTGACTGCTTTTTGTCTTTTCAAGACTATAAACGTCGCTCTCGGTCACTGCTGCTCGGATGATGATACGGAGACAACTTCAATTTCGACTGGGTCAGCTCAAGGGCCTGTTGCCGGGAACAGGCAGGCTGAGAAGGAAGTCGGCGTCGGAATCAAAGTGAGTTATAGTTAGTATCTTCTGAATATTGTCATATTTTTCTTATCTCCGTCTATGACAGTCCCGTTTCCCTTTGAAGACGCAATCAACAGCCCGCTTCCAACTGAAAAAAATCCTCAAACGCTTGTCTCAGTTCAAATTGAACGGTGACTAGTATCCCACAGGAGAAACCTTGTACATAGCAAATGACAACCCTTGGGTTCGTCTATCTTCTTGGATTCAGCCCTTTGGCCCTGCAAGATCTTTTATAATGTATATATTATGATATTGCCACGAATTAGTGGAATGGCCCTACATAACTACCTACATATACTTATTCATTTAGCTACATTCAAATTCTGTCCCATACTTTGAACAGTTTATTTCTTGATGGAATTTTGGCAATAACATATTTACAGCTCAGTTCCTTAATCCAGTAGACCCTGCACAGTGAACATCCAGCCAGAGCTTAGGTTCACTTGGAATGGAC
>Ga0307517_10001059_pt1 | contig 46583 bp, 62 predicted proteins | sample 23_EM_MG_FD_194515 | JGI IMG/M metagenome (GOLD analysis project Ga0307517, IMG submission 194515) | Populus trichocarpa ectomycorrhiza microbial communities from riparian zone in the Pacific Northwest, United States - 23_EM | ecosystem: Host-associated > Plants > Roots > Unclassified | place...
TACGGAGAGGCCCAATCGTATTGGGCCACTGGAAAAACTGTGAGTACTAGTCGTAGAATCGCATAATGTAAATGGGGGCGAACACTTACTCTGAACATCACAGACTTCTGCATCTATTGGATCCTCTCCCCGTTCCGCATGGAGACGATCGTTCGTCGCCTGAAGCTTCTTGGCTGTGTCCCTAACCAACCCTCTTATTTGACGTTCGACTTCATCGACGTCTTAGGGGCGGTGGTTTGTTTTGATTACTTTAATTCGGGCTTTGACAGGAGTGAGGGAGCGTGCGAAACTGAGTACCCAGTCCATTTGGGTGCCAGTACGACTCGTAGGGTTCCACCCGAGCACCGTGATGTATGCTTTGACTTGTTCGCGCCATCCCTTGTACGCAGCTGTAGGCTCGCGAGCCTTCAAGAACCCACCCCAGGTTTCAGCGTAGGAGATCTCCCCATAGCGCCCCTTAATTCCAACTGTGGTTAGGTAGCAAATTTCTGACATCTGCGTAGTATGTTTGACCCTCACCTCCAATCCTCCACGGCTGGCTCCAAGGGTGGTCTTGCACCGGACGTCAAGGAACGACTATTGAAGTTAAAAAGTTAGATCATATCTGGACATTTTGGAATGTGTGATCATACTAAACAGAGAAGATTTCTTACGTCCTTGACGCCTCACCGGCAATGGCAGCTGCACGCGGATGGCTTTTTCGGCGTTTTGCGCTGGTGGCGTCAACCCCCAGGGGCTGGACTTTTTGGCGTCTGGGAATAACCGAAAGGTTAAGGTAATGCGCCCTTAAATTGACGAAGAGATGGTCCTTACTTTGACCTTTGCCCCGAGGCATGCATTTTTCTCAATAGAGCCATTTGATATACGGACGAGGGGAGCAGATGTGTGGAAGTGAACGCTAGACCGATGGTGTAGAGAGGAAGGATGGGCGGTAGGTGGCCTTGTTATACTGCGCCTGGACAACAACATGTGCGGCGCTGTGGGCGTGTCGCACTGTCGGAATTTCGCCACGGGTTTGTGTGTGTGAGGTTCGTTCTGTGATAGCCCTATAGGGTATGATGTGGTGTGTCGTCAATCGGCATGATCCCCCCCCCTGACGATCACACAAGGGTTTGAGCCGCGATAAGAGCCGCATTGTCAATGGCAGAAGTCTTGGCGCACAAACGTCGACTATTTACCGGAACATCACATTATGCACGTATATGGGACGGGAACACGATCTAGAAAGAACGAGACTAAACCTCGCTATGAGCTACACACACGATGATCAAGCAAAAAAAGGAAAGGAAACAATCAATGACCGTTTGAAATGAAAGTCCAGACAACTAATCCACGGCTCATCTAGGTAGACATCGCCGATAGTCGGCGCGCAATCGAATCCATCAGTGCTCCTGTCAAGTTCGCCTGACCAGCACCCGTAAGCACTCTCTTACACTTAGGGTCCTTTGTGCTCTCGGCGTCGAAACCGGCACGACGTTTCCGCGTCTCCTCGGATCTCGGATACTCCTTGATAAGGTAATTCAAGCAGTGTTTTTCGGGCGTATCCTCCATGCGATAATCCTCATCAAACTGTTTGCAGTGCATGGGGTCATCTTCGCCTTGAGCCGGGCGATGGAGGACGTTTAATGGTAGCTGTCGATTCTGCTCGCTCAACGATTTGGCAAGAAGGGGGATACCATTCCCCAGCCATTTAGCGTGTCCTACAGGCGGACGTGGGAGTATTGTAAAGAGGATCTCACTTCCATGCACAGAGTCTAAGAGGCCCGAGGACGACTCGGATAAATGAGAGGTATCGTCCTCACGCGCGTCGTCCGTATCACTACTGTTAGGTGGTATCTTCGGCGTGAGGTATTCCAACAGCTAGGACCTGGATCGTAATTATATCGGAGAACTTGTTAAGAAGACACGAGTAATGTAGGCTAGATATAGTATCCACTTCGGTGTAGATAGTCGAAGTATTGGAAACGATATAAAAGTGTAGATAACTTATTATATTGATAAGATCTCTTCTCCGTGCTTGTTGTGTAAATAGCAGCGAAGATGCTTCGATATTTATATTCCACGTCTGAGCAATCACGGTATAGGTGCTAACTTTATACTAACTAAGTACCTGGCCCACAACTCTGCGAACTTCACCTGAGTGCGAACACTCGTAGACCCTGAAAACTCTCTATCACACTTGATGCTCCAATGGTCAACTTATCGGTCTGGGCGTCTGTTATCCCTGATGGTGTGGAGACCACGTCAGGTGTCAGCTCATCCGTTTATCCGTTGATTACAATGGTTACGAATTATCTTGCCCCCGTGCTCACCGAGGGTAGTCTTACTCCCTGGACCGAAGATGGCCATTGTTCTTTGGTTGGTTCCGTCGAGAATGTGACACGCGACGGCATGTCGTATTCTGGTCTTCCGGCATTACACGACTTGTTCTCGGGATCGTACCTATGGGCTTCTTCCCTCGGACTCCATCTTTTACCAACTTGTCCTTGGTGGATGCACCCGATCGACTTACTGGGCATAGTTACCTCCTTCATACTCTACACGACTTCGTAGGTACGAGGGGGATAACTTTCGTGCGAAACGTCCCGTTACCTTCCACCCACTCTTCCGACTGTCTGGCTTCAAGTGTCTGTAACCTTATGCGCCGTCGTCCAATTCACCTGATTCCACTGGCATACGGAGCCCGGAGGTCTCCCCTCATATAACCTGCGAACAGGATCCGGTTGGACGGACGGCCGCGACGAATACGGTGTTATAGGATGTGTTCCGTTGATAGTGGTCCTTGGTGTTGGGACGCCACTACCCAGGCCGCCAGTGATGACGCGCCGTCCCAACGCCGGGGCTGGAGGGAGGTGCTATCTTTTTCCTTCGAAGTTGGTGTGCGTCAAGGTAGGGTAACTTTGCCCTGTAAATCCTTACGGGGAGTCCATGCGCCTAACACAAGGTCCCCTCTTCGAAGTCTTCCTCCCGAATACTCTATGTCTTCTTATACAATCTATCTTCCATCTCGAGCTCCACATAGTAGGGGTAAAAACCACCAGCGTTTACTTGTCCACTGATGGAAAACCTTTCTTATGTTACTCGACCTCTTTCGGGCCCTGCATCTCCGGGTTCTCTCTATGAAAGCTTTCCACCTCTTCTTGCGCGTTCTTCATACCTTCTGGTGGTTCCCAAGTATTATCGTCCTGCGCCCAGCCTTTCCCTTTTCCAAAGTACTGAATCTCTTTCATAGGTTTATTCCTTCCTCGAACCTTTCGCGTGTAGGAGATAATCTCACTCTTGACTATCATTTCTACCTCCCACTCTAAATGTCCCTTGATGTCTTCGGGATCTCATGGGGGTTGATCGCGATTTAGTCGGTTCGAGGCTTGGTAGGGTTCCAACAGCGAAACGTGAAACACAGGCGGAAATTTCCCCCACGGCGATATTTCTGACTTGTATACCATGCTTCCCTTTCTTTCTAAGACTTTGAAAGGGCCATACAGTTTCGGACTCAGCTTCTTTGATGGTCGTTTGGTGGGTATGTCCTTCGGATTCAACATTACCATGTCACCGACTTCGATGCTGGGTTGTTCTGTCGCTTTCCGGTCTTAATATTTCTTCATCGATTCCCGCGTATTTTCTAACGTTTGTTTCGCTTGCTGATGTATGTCCTGCATCCAGTGAGCATACATTGTCGCTCCAGGGTTATGAGCTTCTCTCTCTTTCATCCATTCAGTCTGTGGATGAAAGCCGTAGTTAGCGAAGAATGGGGTCATTTTATGTGCGTTAGTTGCTGAGTTGTTGTAGGCATGTTCTGCTAACGGCAATAGTTGGTACCAGTCGTTCTGATCGTAGTTGACAAATGTTCGTAAGTAGCCTTCCAGCACTTGGTTGGTCCTTTCTGTCTGTCCATCAGTCTGAGGGTGGTACGCCGTTGACATGCGCCTTTTAACTCCTAGCATTTTGTACAATGATTCCCAGAATTCGCCGGAAAACTTCGCGTCCATGTCCGATATCATTTCGGTCAGTAATCCGTGAAGTTTCCAAACTTCCCGCAGGAAGGTATCCACAATATCCTTTGCGGTCGCATTCTCGTAGAGGCCGATAAAATGAGCCATCTTGGTGAACCGGTCTACTACTACCATGATCTGGGTCTTACCCTGCGATTCCGGTAGTTGGGTGATAAAGTCGGTTGATCTGGAGGACCAGGCGGCATAAGGTACTTCTAATGGTTGAAGTAATCCGTACTTCGCACGCCGTGGGGATTTAGTGTGTTGACATTCGTGGCAGGACCGTACCGTACATAGTCTCTGATCCAATCTGCGAGTCTTTTCCAGTAAAAGTCCCTCGTTACTATCTCAATCGTTTTTTCCTGTCCGAAGTGCCCTGCTACTAATGAGTCGTGACAGCCTTGGGCTATCTCAGTTTGAAGGGCTTCGTCCTCGGGGATGTACAAACGATTTTTGTAATATAGTAACCCGTCCTTTTCTATCCATTTATCCGGCATCTTTTTCCCGCTTTCTCTTAGCCTAACCAGTTCAGGACCTCGGTCCTGCCACTTCTCATTCTCATTACCAGCCACTCTAATTTTGTCTAGAAATGAATCGTTCATTGTCCACGTCAGGGCTGAATTGACTTGAGCGCTTGATAATATTTCTTTTTCTTTCATTAACCGAGGGTAACAGCCGATATCAGCTGTGCTAAAGAATTCGTTTTCGCTTGTGTCCATGTGAAGGAAACATATTTTGACATCTTCTTCTTTAGCTGGGATGGATCGCTTAGGGTTCATGTCACTTGATCCGAAGCCCATCTTTCCTCGCTCGGTTATTCCCAGATCGTCTACTTTCATGGCGTCGGCGTTGGCAACTTTCTCTACTATGAGTTGCGCGATCCGATCTCCTGCCTTAAATACGCAGTCCGCCTCCCCATGATTTCGAAGTATAACCTTGACTTCTCCGGTGTAATCTGCATCTATTATACCACCCCCCACTGGTATTCCCATCTTGCTAGCCATACCACTTCTCGCGGCTAGCCTTCCATAGGTTCCTTATGGCAATCCTAACGCAATACCCGTTTCCAGCATTGTCTGTCCTTTTGCTGGTACAATCCCGTCTGTTAGGGCGTAGATGTCATGAACCGCCGCGAATCGTGATCCTTTTGTCGCAATTATAGCCTTATCCGAAAGTTTCATTATTCTGAGGCTTGTGGGTTCGCGTTTTTCTGGAATGAGGGCTGTCTCTGCGCTTCGCTTTTGATGAATTACCGAAATTTGGAAATGTTCCGATTTCAAAATTGACTGTTCACTGTGACCAGCTCCCTCCTCAGGACGGTACTCCGGCCGTCTACTTAACGGATCTGGTTTCCGGCCTCTACTTCCTTGTCGATAGACTATTTTGAAGTTGTAGTTTGTCAACCCCTGTGCCCATCGAATTTGGGGTTGGTTCCAGACTTTTTTGGTCACAAAGGACTGTAGGTTTTGGTGGTCCGTGTATACCGTCACGGGCTCTTCTTCACCCCAGAGGTATCTTTTCCAATCCTTGAATGCTTCCATGATTGCGAGTAATTCCTTGTCATGTATCTCGTAATTTCTTTCTGCACTGTTCGATTATCAAGAATGAAAAGCTACGGGCTGAAGCAATTTTCCCTGGTATTGCGACAGTACACATCCGAGCGCGAAGTCGCTTGCGTCTGTCTCGACCACCGTTCTTCTCCCTGGGTAAAAATGCGATGAAATTGGTGCCGTTGTAAACCTCTTCTTCAACTCCTCCAACGCCTCTTCCTGCTCTCTTCCCCCGTGAAAATCCTTTGGGTTTCGTTTTAACGTTTCGGTTATTGGCTTGCAAACTTTTGAAAAATATTTGATGAAACCACGATAAATATTTGCCAATCCGATGAAGATCTGAACTTCTTTAACCCACCTTGGGTGTGCCCAATCTTGAACGATTTTCACTTTTCTATCACTCATAGTTACGCTGCTTGTCTTGACAATGTACCCCAGGAATTGGACTTCCTCTTGGTGGAACATCGACTTCTTCAACGAGACTGCCATGTCGTGCTGTTCGAGTCGGTCAAGGACCTTTTGGACTAGTTTGATATGGTCGTCCATATTTTCGCAGTATATTTGGATATCGTCTAGGTAGACGACTACTCCGTGGTCCAAAAAGTCCCTTAGGATCTTGTTCATCATTGTCTGAAACGTTGCGGGTATCTTGACGAGGCTGAAAGGCATGACCTTGTATTCGTACTGTCCGTATCGTGTACGAAAAGCTGTTTTATGTTCATCCCCTTTTCTCATCCGAATAGGATGGTATCCATCTTTTAGGTCGAGCTTCGTAAATACTTTTGCTCAAGCAACGCGGTCTCGTAGTACATCCATGAGCGGTAGAGGGTATGTATTCAGGATTGTCAATTTGTTGAGGTTTCAATAATCTCCGCACAATCGTAGACTTCCATCTGGTTTTGCGACAAAGAGGATCGGAGCACCGTAAGGAGATTCGTTATCGGCAATTTTTCCCTCAGCCATCAATTTCTTAAGGTACTTATCCAGCTCGCTCAACTGTTGTGCCGACATTGGATAAATCGGACCCCATAGGGGTTCTGCCCCTTCTTTAAGGTTCATGAGGTGGTCGAAAGTCCTTCGAGGCGCCTGCATTTTGGCTTTTTTCTCTTCAAAAAGCTCCTTATACTGCCAATACGGTTTTGGCAGCGTCTCCAATTGTACTCCCCGTTCTTCCTCTTGTTCTATCCGTCCCACATACTGTGCTTCTTTATCGTAAGCCACAGTTTCATCCCATTCAAACATATCCGCCACCGCCTCCTCTTCTATATGAGCGTGGCACTTTGCTTCTTCAAAGGCCCATTTACGTGGGTCCGCGATATTTTTAAGGGGGTGCTCATCATGCCACCACCCAAAGGGTATGATTAAGTCATACCTTCCTGCATTCGCAATTTCACAGGATATCATACTTCGGTGGCCGTTGGCACTGATTTCTACGAGAATAGGATGGGTATAGAATGTTCCTCCAGTAGGCGAGGTTTCGCCATCGAAGGTTGTGATTTTTAAGGGTGAATCCCTAGCTTCAGTCGGGATTTTGAGGGGTGGTGCGGTGTCCTGGTTTATAAGAAACATATTTGAACCAGAATCTAAGAGGACGTTTATCGAGTGTTTGCGTCCTTTGATTTCAATAATTGCCTTCCCCTCAGGGCAGGCGTAGTGCTTGGGTTTTTTAATGGGTCTAGAGCTTTTGCTCGATTTATGACGAAATCGTTTCATCGTCGCGGTTACAAGTGGTGTGGTGGATTGTTACCGCGCATGCGCAGTTTTGGCTCTTAAAGCCTCCTCAGACAAACTTTTACAATAAGTGTCATGTATTTTGATATCGGGCAGCCCACTACTAGTGGTCTTTACCTCCTGCCGAGGAGTTCCCCTATCACAGGAGTGGTGGTTCACTAGAGTACCTCTCGAGTTCGCGACTAGGATGCGCGGTCCTTTATTGTCGACTTAGCCCTCATATGAGACTGTCCTCTGCGACTAGTCCACCGTACCTCCGCCTTCGAGTTTGGTCTCACTCCCGAGACCCCCTCGGACACCATTCGTCGGGCATGAACCTTGTGCCCAATAGAGGCGCCCCCAGCTTCTATTTGCCCGGTTTTGTTACTCGGAGAGAAAGTCAGGTTGCCCTCGATTTCGACGCTCCTCACGCGTGTCGTGCAACTCAAGTTCCGTTCTGACGAATGGTAGTCTTCTTTTTCCCTTTTAGTCCTGTCGACCGCTTTCTTCTCTTGTAGTTTTTTATGGCTCCCGTGGTGAGCACGGACTACCCAATTTTGGACGTAAATTGGCAACCGCTATCGTTTGGTCTTTTGCCTTCCGGTGGGATATCGTCACCGACTACCCCGCAGGTCTTTCGATTCGAGGCGGCAACCTCACTACCGGATCACCTTGGTTGTCGGTACCTGGATGACCTTTTTATAAAATGTCGTCATCGTCAAAGGCCCATGCTGGGGGCCTTTGCACCGCTCTCTTCGAGCTTTCTCCCTTGCCATCAACGGCAACAGTGGCTACCTGGGGGCGTCGTTTTGGCGCGAATGCGGATGGTTGTTTGGGCTTAGATTGCCCTCAATACACCGCTGATACCTGTATCGGCTTTCCACCGTGTTTCCAAAGCTGGTTCCTCATCCAGCATCGCGTACATTCGTTGTCAGATTTCTCTTTATCGATAACCTGCTGATTGACGCCCTGGTGTGCTTCCGATCACACCGTATGTCTAACCTCCCCCGTCGCTGCCACCGACCCTTCTTTCTTCACCTTTCTCTCCCCAGCCTTTTTCTTTTGGTGGTCTGCCTTTTCCTTAGCCCTGTACTGTTTCTTTACATGCTTTGCGGTGACCGTTGGCTTCGAATCCTCGAACTTTCTTTTCTCGCCGCGTGTCGTGCCGGAGGGACCGCCTCCTCGAAGATCTTTTCTTTCCTTAAAGTCTTCTTCCGCTTGGGTTACGGTCCTGACTGCTTCCACCCATTCCCCATGGTCGACCTATTCTCTATGTGAGAGCCGTCGCAATGCTTCTCCGGGAAGTTAGTCTTCAATCAGTTTTCTCCAGGCTATCCCGGTGACTCTTGGATGTATGTTGAGATTTTCCACCTCCATCAAGAATTTGGCGACATCACCGCGATATTTGACCGATCCCATTTCTTCTAGAGATTTTTCCGCTTCATGGGTGGGTCCGAAGCGTCGCAGGGCTTGTTCTGCAAAGACATGCCAGAACTCGTACCCTTCTTGTCGCGTATAACGTATTTCTCCGGTCATTTGTCATCGGTAGGTTAACGCAAACGGCGCGACTTCTTTCCCGTCCATTCGGCTTATGGCGTACCGGATTCGTTGTGCCTCGTCCTCACACTGCCAACTGTTTCGACCAAAGTAATCTGTGCATGTCATTAGCCACATGAGGATATCTTGGTGTTTCTCGTTCCTAAACATGGCAGGGGGTTCCGCCGGGACTCTCGTTCGTTGTCCCAAAGCGTCAGCCATGACCCATGAGAAGAGGTTAAACTGTTCGTTGTTTTCGGCGTCATAGTCGTTTTCTTCTGGCTCTGGTGCGGGTCTCTCGTCCCGTCTTCCTTTTCTTCTCTCGTCTGGTTTCCTACCAGACCCTTCTCCGTCGTGATTGGGGTCTCCTCCCCCTCCCCCGCCTGGAGCTCCTGCCGCTCCGTGTCGTGGTGGTGGTGGTGGTGGTCTGCCTCCACCCGCCCCCAAGCCTCTCGTGTCGGATCTGACACCTTGCCTTTCCCTTTCACTTGTCCCAACAACTGTTCCACCAGAGCCTTAAGCACCGCGATTTCGCCATCTTGGGCTTCTCGAGACTCCTGTTGTTGTTGCAACTCATCCCTGACGAGATTAATACTCATCTGGTGATTTTCCATCTCCCGTTTATGTTGTTCGTTTATTCGAACAATCTCTTAGTCCAGGAGTACATCTCTATGCATTGACTGTTCGCCAGTCCCCTGCACAGCTTCGTGAAGATGGGAGGTGACTGCCGCATGTGGTGTTTGCCTCTCGTCCGTCTCCCCCAGTCGTTCCGCGACCTAGGCTGCCAAGCTTTCCTGGACTGTTTGCGACTCCAAGTCCTAAAGTTGTACTTGTTTGTCTATTCGGGTGAGTTCTCGACCAACTATCTGTATCAAGGACTTCAACTGATTTTTGATGGTCACCAGTTCTTGGGCCATTAATAAGATATTGGTCGGAAGGGAGCTGTACCCAAGATGTTCTCTATCTTGGCTTGTGGTGAGTTTTGGGTCAAACCGGCCGAGGATTTGGTCTAATCTTGTGATCCGAACGGCCATGAGGGATTCGCCGGTAGGCGCGGGCGTTCGGCGACCTCCTCTTGGAGCCTTGCCTCCATATTTCGCCAGGAAGCCTAGGCCAACAGTGGATCGGGGTGTCCGCCCCGCCGAATGCGATCGGACGAGGTGGGTGACAGTGGTTTCCACCCTGGGAGCTTGAACGGAGGAGAGCTCATCCCCTCCTTCGCTTCCTCCTTCGCTTCCTCCTTCTTCCTGTCGCCATTCCCTGACTTCAAGCGCTTTGGGGTCAGAAGCCATCTCTATGGTCTCTATAAGGAAAAGTTATCTTTTGTTTCCTCCCGACACTCCTGGTATCTCAAAACACTCACTTGAGTGTGAATCGTCTTTTGGGGACGGGGTGTACCAAATGGAGTTTGATTTCTCCAAGGGCGTTTTGTAGATGAAGTCTTTGCCGTACTGGTATTGGTATAGTGCGGCTATCTATTCGAGGGTAACGGTATTATCTTGGTTTATCCACCAGAAATAGGATTCGTTGTAGGGCTCTCGAGTCCCTAATTCGGGTAGAGGGGTGAGGATTTCGTCTATCGGGACAGTCCTCAATGGTCTTGGTTCGAAAGGTTTTTTGGGTTTGGGAGTATGAGTGTCGCTGCCAAACATTCGTCTCGGTAACGATGAGAAGTATCAATATACTGTTAGGTGGTAGCTTGGGCGTGAGGTATTCCAACAGCTAGGACCTGGATCGTAATTATATCGGAGAACTCGTTAAGAAGACACGAGTAATGTAGGCTAGATATAATATCCACTTCGGTGTAGATAGTCGAAGTATTGGAAACAATAAAAAAGTGTAGATAACTTATTATATTGATAAGATCTCTTCTCCGTGCTTGTTGTGTAAATAGCAGCCAAGATGCTTCGATATTGATATTCCGCGTCTGAGCAATCGCGGTATCGATGCTAACTTTATACTAACTATGTACCTTGTGCGCAACTCTGCGAACGTCACCTTAGTGCAAACACTCGTACACCCTGAAAACTCGCTATCACACTTGATGCTCTTATGGTCCACTTATCGGTCTGGGCGTCTGTTATCCCTGATGGTGTGGAGACCACGTCAGGTGTCAGCTCATCCGTTTATCCGTTGATAACAATGGTTACAAATTATCTTGCCCCCGTGCTCACCGAGGGTAGTCTAACTCGCTGGACCGAAGATGGCCATTCTTCGTTGGTTGGTTCCGTCGAGAATATGACACACGACTGCATGTCGTATTCTGGTCTTCCGGCATTACACGACTTGTCCTCGGGATCGTACCTATGGGCTTGTTCCCTCGGACTCCATCTTTTACCAACTTGTCCTTTGTGGATGCACCCGCTCCACTTACTGGGCATAGTTACCTCCTTCATACTCTACACGACTTGGTAGGTACGAGGGGACTAACTTTCTTGCGAAACGTCCCGTTACCTTCGACCCACTCTTCCGACTGTCAGTCTTCAAGTGTCTGTAACCTTATGCGCCGTCGTCCGATTCACCTGGTTCCACCTGCATAAGGTGCCCGGAGGTCACCCCTCATATGTCCTGCGAACAGGATCCGGTTGGACTGACGGCCGCGATGTATACAGTGTTATAAGATGTGTTCCCTTGATGGTGGTCTTTGGTGTTGGGACGCCACTACCCAGGCGGCCTGTGATGACGCGGCGTCCCAACGCCTGGGCTGGAGGGGGGTGTTATCTTTTTCCTTCGAAGTTGGTGTGCGTCAAGGTAGAGTAACCTTGCCCTGTAAATCCTTACGGGGAGTCCGTGCGCCTAACAACTACCCTCCTGATCAGCAGGTCTCTCGTCGAATCATTCTCGGGAATGCATCTGGCCTATATGGTGTGCCGGATCATGGGCCCAGTTTCAGACGTCATTTTGATTGAGATAGTCGACTCTCCTCAGCGCCGGTGTGTCTTGCCACTCTGAACCCCGATCACCGTAACAGGACACCATGAAATCCAGCCGGTCGTCGAGCACGTGATATGAAAGGAGCCAAGCTCTTACGGTTTCATTGCTGTCGATCAAGACATAATCCATGCTATCCAACTCCCGCATAGGAGACCTACCTAATCTTCTACGCCCTTCGCCTGTAGCGTCAAGTATGTAGCGGATTCGGTGGTGAGGTACGGATCTGTAAATCATAGCTGAATTCCACGGATGTCATAGGAATCCAACTTGGCGAACACTACCCCATTGACATGAGGGGGACGCCAATGGAGTAAGTTATAGTTTGGGGAGACGTTTACCTTATTCCTTTCAAACTGGGATAGTGGCAGACCACGTCGCGACGGCAGGACATAAAGGATACGCACGGCGCACGGAGGCCCCAGTAGAGCGCTCCAATCTGTATCTCATAAGTCAGTAAGCAAAAACCTGAAACCGGGTGATGATTTAGGAAGTGACTAACCTGTGGGCCTACGTTTGGGTGCCGGGCGAAAGCCCCGGGCAACAGGTTGGTTTTGGACTGCCGCGGGGCCATTATGCGGTGGATCAGGTAACATTTGCGCCGGCGCATGGTCATTATCCGGTGAACTTGAATCACGTACCATTTGTGGGTGTGCAGGATTATTCCCAGGTTGAACAAGTCCATCCAGACCCGCTGCAGGAACATCACCCGGGGGAGCCTGTCAGAGTTGTCCGGGAGCAGGGACGTTGACTTGTGCAGCAGGTAGGTTTTGACCAGCCGCACCCGGAGAAGCCTGTCCCAGTTGTCCGGCCGCAGGGACTGTGACTTGGGCAGCAGGTACGTTTGGACCAGCCGCACCTGGGGGAGCCTGTCTGAGTTGTCCGGCAGCAGGGATGTTGACTTGTGCAGCATGTACGTTTGGACCAGCAGCACCCAGGGGAGCCTCCCCACGTTGTCCAGCAGCAGGGACGTTGACTTGTGCAGCAGGTACGTTTGGACCAGCCGCACCCGGGGGAGCCTGTCCGAGTTGTCCGGCAGCAGGGACTTTGACTTGTGCAGCAGGGACGTTTGGACCAGCCGCACCCGGGGGCGCTTGTCCGAGTTGTCCAGCAGCAGCGACGTTTGGACCAGCCGCACCCTGGGGAGCCTGTCCGAGTTGTGCGGCAGCACCGACGTAGACCTGTGCAGCCGGTACGTTTGGACCAGCCGCACCCGGAGGAGCCTGTCTGAGTTGTCCCGCAGCAGGGACGTTGACTTCTGCAGCAGGTACGTTTGCACCAGCCGCACCTGGGGGAGCCTGTCCGAGTTGTCCGTCTGCTGGAACGCGGGCTGGGGGAGGATTCGGAGGAAGTTGACCAGGGTTCCCTATTGTCGTCGCAGCTCCCCACTGATTTGGGGCCCCTGGTGGTAGTAACGATGCGTGCACGACGACCTGCCCAGGGGGGATTGCGGGATTTGGCACTACCATTTTGCCTTTGTTATTTGTGTCATTCAACTTCCGGCAACTGTCGTTAACCAGTTCCATGACTGCCTCCTCGATATCCTCTAGACGATGCATATCATTGGCTGCCACTCCGGAGAAGATGAGATCGCAGCCAGGACTCAAGGTCCTCATGCCTGTGTATATTGGCAAGCAGTCGGCGTCAGGGAAATCTTTGGCCGTTCACCCTGCTGGCGCAAAGCCCCTTGCTATCATCTGATCCTTCACACAGTTCCGCCACTCTGTGTACATTTACTTTTGAGCCTGGACTTGTGTGAAGCCCATGTTTAGCTTATGATTGCTACTCGCTCGACCGCCTGTGTTGCTGCGATGCATGATGATTGCCCCTTGAAGCGAACTAGGCCGGAGTTGATCTGTCTGTACCGGCGCAAGGACTCCGGCATTTTGCATGAATACGTACTGCATGTTGATATTTTGCGCCATGTCCGTTCAGGGTTTCTTTATATTAATAGTTGATTTGGAGATTCTCGTCTTGTGAATATAGAGGATGTTGTAGATGTTTTGGATGTTGTGGATGTCGGATTATCCATGGTATGAACTTGCTGCCGTCGTGATCAACCCACATTATATAGACAACTTGCAGACATTCAAGATGGTTTGAAAGAATCATGAATTGTTTGAATTGTTTTCAAGAATTAAGATGCATCAAGAACTGACACCGCTGGCGTCCATTAGTGTTTCAGTCGTTTCCTGTGAACGCAAGATGATAACCAGCTGATACCACGTGACGTCGCGACACACAACGCTAAACCTGTTCGACGGCTGGTGATAGATCAGTGTGCACAGCGCTAGGCCCAGCATCTCCAGTCATCCGCACGCGTTAACATCGAGACGACGACAACATCACACTACTATCACCCACACTGGACTCCCGAAATCGGCGGCGCCGAATTCCATTATGCCGGTCAAATGTTCATTTTGTCGCAAAAGATACGAGCGTGCAGGCGCATACGAGACACACTTGCGAAGTGCGCATGCAAATCTCGATATCGTACTCGCATCCACCATACGGAATCCACCTGCGGACGTCCTTACCGACCGGGGGACCGACCTATCTGACGCCAACGAACCCATCGAACACTCCGATTCAGACTACCAATCAGAACCTGCCGGAGATGCAGCCCGTAGTGAGCACGACGCACCTGATGCTATGCTTAGGCGGGAACCCGAAACAGAAGTACTGGAGGACAACACGTACCCAGTCGCTGCGGAACAGTAGGATTATCCGGGCGCCGGGGAAGCCATTGGAGAGGTTAAAGAGTATAAGGAAGAATGCAGGGATTTGTGCGAGAACCCAGGGGCTCCGTTTGCTTCTGCACAAGGTTTCAAACTTGCATCTTGGTTCATTGAGAGCAAAGTCTCAAGGACGCGGATTAATGATTACTTTTCGAATGGTATCGGAAACTCGACATCCGTAGGCTATAGCTCTATGCATACGTGGGGGTATCTTCTCCGACACTTGGATCCATATAGCCCGTATCTGCAATGGTTGGAGGGACATGTGAAGAAGTGTCAGACAACATTACCATTCTTCTATCAGAACGTCCTAGACTGCCTGAGATATCTTCTTCGCCAGATAGCCTATCGTGATGACTTGGTCTATGCGCCACGCCGTGAATACGAACAGAGCGGACAGAGAATTTATGCAGAAATGCATACGGCTCACTGGTGGTGGGACGTCCAAGTACTGCCGCGTCGTCTCTTTTATGTGAAAGCATACTAATAGATCACAGGAAACACTCCCGGAAAGGGCGACTGTGGTTCCAATCATTGGGATGTCAGATCAGACGAATCTCAACAACTTCTCCGGAGACAAGAAAGCATGGGGGGTTTATATGATGATTGGAAATCTTCCGTCGGCAATACGTAACAGACCTGGATCAATGGTGATTCTGCTTCATGGGCTATTGCCAATTCCGCCCAACCTCGCAAAGTCCTCTAGGGCCGACAAACTCCAGAGACTGATAAATGCCGACACACTCCGTGGTGTATTCGAACTCATTTTTGCCCCATTGAATGGTGCGGCGGGGGAGGGCGCCCCTATTGATTGTGCCGACGGCAAGATCCGGAGATGCTTCCCGATAATGTCGGGGAAGATTGCGGACCATATGGAAAACGTTACCCTACACGGGATCAAATACAAAGCCTGTCCTAAATGTGAGGTGCCTCCAGAAGAATTAGGAAGCCGAGCCGGCCACCATCGTGCTAGATATTACGCAAGATACGACCGCTATGAACGGGAAAACGCGTCCCTAGATTCCGAGACCCCTGAGGCTGCTCATGCTCGCTACACGAATGAAACTCATGGTATCAAGAGGGGGCAAAACGTTTTTCAAGGACTTGTGAGAGTTTCGACGCCTGATCTGCACAGGCCGGATATGCTCTATACAATATATCTAGGACTCTTCAAGCATATGGTGGACTGGATTCACGGATTTCTCAAAAAACATGCGCGACAGCAGGCCTTCAAGGACGCCTGGAAAGCTTTGCCCCCTTACCCGTGATTGTTTGTCCCCAAAAAGGCCTACAGGGAGGTTACGCAGTGGCAAGGAAAAGAGATGAGGAATCTCGGGGGTTGTTTGTTGGGAGTTCTCGCTGTAGCGTTGAGACAGCCTGATAGTACGCAGGTGCAACCCTTCAGACGTGCGCTCACCTGTGTCTGGTCACTGCTTGACTTCAGCATGATGGCGCAATACCGAAGTCACACACCCGAGACTATATCTTATATGGAAGAATGTGCGACGCAGTTCCACAAGACCAAGGACATCTTCTTGGAGTTTTGCATATCCAAACGGACGCAAGAGAAGGCTGATGAGTTGCGCAAGGAGCTGCGTCGTCAGAGAGCCCAGATGAGGGAGCGAGTGCGCCCATCCCAACGGGGCCGGATCCGTGACGACGATCGTGAAGAAGAGAACGATCAAGGTATGGAATTGATACATTCCGAATCTAATTTCAACTTTGTTAAGATGCATCTAATAAGTCACTTTCGCGATCACATCTCCATGTTCGGCAATATTCCCATGTATTCTACCGAGTAGGGAGAGCTCGCCCATAAGGAGCAAATCAAGGATGGATGGCGACGCTCAAATAAAATCGACGCAGCACGACAGATACTAAGCAGCTACGGTCGACAACATGAGATCCGCATGAGAATTTTGAACTTGGAATTCCTTCAACATGCAGGAGCTGATTTACCAACTGAGGTAGTAGAACATTTAGAGAAGACCAGGCCCGCGCCAACCCCACCAGCCCATCGGAGAATTCTGAAGGGACGTCGTGATAATATCCACGACGTCATTGATTTTGGCAGAGCATGCAATATATCCCCGGAGACGATTTGTCGGGAATTGATACGATATAGCCGACTGAGCCTGCCTCCCGAGCGCCGACTGCCCGAAAATCCGGCGATACTTCGAGCTTTGCCGGTGAAACTAATGACGCAACTGGAGATCCCGGTTCTTGCGTTCCAGGAGTCAGGTGTTTACAACATACACAGGGCCCGATGCACAGGTGCTCGACTCTTCCGTAACCAGACTAGTCGGAACATTTGCGTTTGGATACAGACTGGTGGGGAGAATATGTATGGTGCGCTCAGGGGTTGTCTCCCGGCAAGGCTCATAGCTCTGTTCAAAATCCGGTCGGGCTATATGCAGCAGGATACTGTATATCGCCTCGCCGGGGTTCAATTCATGACCCTGGTAGACTCCCGACGACCGTTGGACGTACACCGTCTGGTAACCGTTGAGCTCAGAGAGGTTACCCGAGAGCTGACAATTGTGGATATCGGGACGATCATAGGCCTGGCGCATCTGATACCGGAGACAGAGCGGCGCTGGCTTGTCAACAGTCGGATCGATTTACACAGGTTTAACGAGATCTATTATGATCACAAAGGGGCCTTGTATAATAAAATAAACTCGGGGAGCGACGTAGCCTAGATGAGGGCTACATCGCTCCCTGACGGAGATGTAGCGTCACGATCACGACTAGACGATAAACGTGTATAATAGACAAGTATATAGTAGAGATATAGACATAGAGGAATAGAAACATATAGAAACAAACAAATTATGCACAATAGTAGTAGTAGTAGGAGGCACACCGGCAGGAATAACCAGGGTGATATCGGCGGCAAGTTGTTATGAGTACGCCCAGAAGCAGAAGGAAAAGGGGGTACCTTCGGGAGGCGTCCGGATGCTGGGGAGATGCGAAGCATGAAAAGAGACGTCAGGACGTGAGATAAGGAGGGGGAGAAGAGCAGAAGATGTGGGGTGGCGGCGGGATGACGGTAAGGTCCGATGTCAGGTCAGGACGCAATCGGCGTTGGGAATGGCGTCCGGACACTGGGGACGCATAGGACGGAAAAACGACGTCGGATGCGTCCGGATGTGGCGCCCGCGCCTCAGACTCAGGATTAATTTTTGCTGATGGTACCTATAGGCATTTTCCCTCGGACTCCATCTTTTACCAACTAGTCCTCTGTGGATGCACGCGATCCACTTACTGGCCATAGTTATCTCCTTCATATGCTACACGACTTGGTGGTTTCGAGGGGACTAACATTCGAGCGAAACACCCTGTTACCTTCGACCCAACCTTCCGACCGGTCGTCTTCAAGCGTCGGTAACCTTATGCGCCGTCGTCCGGCGCACCTGCTTCTACCTGCATACGGTGCCCGGAGGTCTCCGCTCATATATCCGGTGAGCTGGATCCAGTCGGACGGACGGCCGCGACGTATACGTTGTTATAAGAGGTGTTCCATCGATGGGGGTCTTTGCTGTTGGGACCCAACATCCCAGGCTGCCGGGGATCACACGCCGTCCCAACGCCGGGGCTGGAGGGGGGTGTTATCTTTTGCCTTGGAAGTTCGTGTGCGGTAAGGTAGGGTAACTTTGCCCTGTAAATCCTTACGGGGAGTCTGTGCGCCTAACACGAGCTCCCCTCTCCGACGTGTTTGTCCCGAATACTCTATGTCTATTATACCCTCTATCTTCCATCTCGAGCTCCACATATTAGGGGTAAAAACTAGCGGCATTTACTTGTCTACCAATGCAACACTTTTCTCAGGCTTATATTACTCGACCTCACTCGGGCCCGGCATCTCCGGGATTTCTCTATGAAACCTTTCCACCTCTTCCTGCGCGTTCTTCATCCCTCCGGCTGGTTCCCAAGTATTCTCGCCCTCCGCGCAGCCTTTCCATTTTACCAAATACCGAAGCTCCTTCAGCTGTTTATTCCTTCCTCGAACCTTTCGCATATAAGAATTAGCCTCAGTCTTGACGATCCGTTCTACCTCCCTTTCTAAATCTCCCTCGATGTCCTGAGGGTCTCGGGGGGGTTCTTTGCGATTCGGGCGGTTCGAGGCTCGGTAAGGTTCCAGTAGGGAAACATGAAACACAGGATGAAATTTCCACCTCGGCGAGATTTCTAACGTGGATGCCCGACTTCCCTTCTTCTCCAAGACTTTGAACGGGCCATACAGTTTCGGACTCAACTTCTTCGATTGTCGTTTAGTATGTGTGTTCATCCCATTGAACATTACCAAGTCGCAGACCTCGATGTTGGGTCGTTCCGTCTCCTTCCGGTCATACTATTTCTTGATCGATTCGCGTGGACTTTCTAGCGTTTGTTTTCCCTGGCGATGTATGTCCTGCATCCGGTGAGCATACATTGTCGCCCTAGGGTTATGAGTTTCTCTTTCTTTCATCCACTCCGTCTGCGGATGAAAGCCGTAGTGGGCGAAGAATGGGGTCATCTTATGTACATTGTGTTAGGCGCGCGGACTCCCGGTAAGGATTTACAAGGTAAGGTTACCCTACCTTAATGCACACGAACTTCGAAGAACAAATATAACACCCCCCTCCAGGCCCATGTTTGGAACGGCACGTCAGCACTGCCCGCCCTGGTAGTTGCGTCCCAACACCAAAAACCACTATGGATGGAGCACATCCTATAACACAGTATACTTCGCCGCCGTCCGTCCGACCGGATCCTGTTCTCAGGATATATCAGGGGTGACCTCCGGGCGCCTTGTGCAAGTGGAGGCAGGTGATTTGGACGACGGCGCCTAAGGTTACAGACACTTGAAGACAGACAGTCGGAAGAGTGGGTCGAAGGTAACTGGACGTTTCGCCTGAATCTTAGTCCCCTCGTACCTACGAAGTCGTGTAGAGTATGAAGGAGGTAACTATGCCCAGTAAGTAGATCGGGTGCATCCACAGCAGACTAGTTGCCAAAAGATGGAGACCGAGGGAAAATTCCTATAGGTACGATCCCGAGGACAAGTAGTGTAATGCCGAAAGACCAGAATACGAGATGCAGTCGCATACCGAATTCTCGACGGAACCAACCAAAGAAGAATGGCCATCTTCTGTTCAAGGAGTTAGACTACCCTCGACAAGCACGAGGGCAAGATAATTCGTAACCATCGTTGTCAACGGATAAACAGATGAGCTGACACCTGACGTGGTCTCCACACCCTCAGGAATAATCGAAGCCCAAACCGATAAGTTGACCATGGGAGCAAAAAGGTGTGGTAGAGAGTTTTCAGGGTGTACGAGTGTTTGCACTAAGGTGAAGTTCGCAGAGTTGCGCGCCAGGTACTTAGTTAGTATAGAGTTAGCATGTATACCGCGATTGCTCAGATGCGGAATATTTATATCGAAGCATCTTCGCTCCTATTAAGAAAAACAAGCACGGAGAAGAGATCTTATCAATATAATAAGTTATCTACACTTTTATATCGTTACCAATACTTCGACGATCTATATCGAAGTAAATCATTATCTCTAGCCTACATTACTCATGTCTTCTTAACGAGTTCTCCGATATAATTACGATTAAGGTCCTAGCTGTCGGAATACCTCACGCCGAAGCTACCCACTAACACCCTTGTTGCCGCGTTGTTATAGCCGTGTTCTGCTGACTCCAATAATTGGTACCAGTCGTCCTGATCGTTGTTGACATATGTCCCCAAGCAACCTTCCAGCACTTGGTTGGTTCTTTCAGTTTGTCCATTAGTCTGAGGGTGATACGCCGTTGACATGGGCCGTTTAACTCCTAGCATCTTGCACAATGATTCCCAAAATTCGCTGGAAAACTTAACGTCCATGTCCGATATGATTTCGGTCGCCAATCCGCGAAGTTTCCAGACTTCCCGAAGCAAGGTATCCGCAACATCCTTTGCTGTCACGTTTTCGTGGAGGCCGATAAAGTGCGCCATTTTTGTGAACCGATCTACTACTACCATTATCTGGCTCTTCCCCTGCAATTCCGGTAGTTGCGTGATACAGTCCGTTGATATGGAGGACCAGGCGGCATAGGCTACTTCTAAGGGTTGAAGTAATCCATACTTGGCATGCCGTGGGGATTTACTGTGTTGACATTCGTCGCAGGATCGCACATAACCAGTTCACGGCCTCGCTTCTGCCACCTCTCATCCTCTTTTCCAGCCCCACTAATCTTGTCTAGAAACCTATTGTTGATTGTCCGTATCAGGGCTGCGTTGACGTGGGCACTTGATAACATTTCCCTTTCGTTCATTAACCGAGGATGATAGCCGATATCAGCTGCGCTACAGAATTCGTTTTCGCTTGTGTCTGCGTGAAGGAAACCTATTTTGATCTCTTCTTCTTTAGCCGTGATGGATCGCTTAGGGCTTATATCGCTTGACCCAAAGCCCATGTTTCCTCGCTCGGTTTCTCTTAAATTGTCTACTTCCATGGCGTCGGCATTGGCAATCTTCTCTATTATGAACCGCGCTATCCGATCTCCTGCTTTATAGAAGCAGTTGGCTCCGCCATCATTTCGAAGTATGACTTTGGCTTCCCCGGTGTTATCCGCATCTAGTACACCACCGCCCACTGCTATTTCCATCTTGCTAGCCATACCACTTCTTGCGGCTAGCCTTCCATGGGTTCCTTCTGGCAATCCTATCGCAATACCCGTCTCAACCTTTGTCTGTCCTTTCGCCGGTACCAGTCCATCAGTCAGGGCCTAGATGTCGTGACCAGCTGCAAACCTTGATCCTTTTGTCGGGACTATTGCCTGCTCCGAAAGCTTCTTATTCGTAGGCTTGTTGGTTCGCCTTTTTCAGCGGTGAGGGCGGACTCCGCGGTTCGCTTTTGATGAATTATCGAAATTTGCAAATGTTCCGATTTCAAAATTGACTGTTCGCTATGACGAGCTCCATCCTCAGGACGGTACTCCAGCCGTCTACTTAACGTGTTGGGTTTCCCGCACCTGCTTCCTGGTCTGTAGAGTATTTTCAAGTTGGAATTTGTCATCTCTTGTGCTCATCAAATCTGTCGCTGGTTCCAGACGTTTTTGATTCAAAAGGACTGTTGATTTTGGTGGTCCGTGTATACCGTCAGGGCTTCCTGTTCCCCCCCGAGGTACCTTTTCCATTCCTTCAAAGCTTCGATTATTGCGACTAATTCCTTGTTCTGTATCTGGTAATTTCTTTCCGCCCAGTTCAACTTTCTAGAATGAAGGGCCACTGGCTGAAGACGTCTTCCTTGGTATTGTGACAGTAGGCATCCTAGCGCTAAATCGCTTGTGTCTGTCACGACCACCGTTCCCCTTCCTGGGCAAAAATGGGATAAAATTGGTGCCGTCGTAAACCTCTTCTTCAACTCCTCATATGCCTCCTCCTGCTCTCTTCCCCAGTGAAAATCCTTTGGGTTTCCCTTTAACGTCTCGGTTATTGGTTTGCAAACTTTCGAAAAATCCTGGATCAATCGTTGATAGAAGTTTGCGAATCCGATGAAAGTTTGGACTTCCTTTACTGATCTCGTGTGTACCCAGTTTTGAACACTTTTCACTTTTCTATGACTCATGGTGACTCCGCTTGTCTTGACAATGTATCCTAGGAATTCGACCTCGTCTTGATGGAAAACCGATTCCTTCAACGAGACAGCTAAGTCATGTTGTTCGAGCCGGTCAAGAACCTTTTGGACCAGTTTGATGTGGTCTTCCATATTTTTGGAGTCTATCAGAATATCGTCTAGGTAAACGACTACTCCGTGGTCTAAGAATTCCCTTCCGATCTTGCTCATCATTGTTTGAAACGTCGCAGGAGCATTAACGAGCCTGAAAGGCATGACTTTGTATTCGTACTCTCCGTATCGTGTACGAAAAGCTGTGTTGTGTTCATCGCCTTTGCTCATTGGAACAAGATGGTATTAATCTTTTAGGTCGTGCTTCATAAATACTTTTGCTCCTGCAACACGGTCTCAGAGTTCATCCATGAGTGGTAGTGGGTATTTATTCAGGATCGTCAACTTGTTGAGGTTTCTGTAATCTACGCATAGCCGTAGACATCCATCAGGTTTCGGAACGAAGAGGATTGGAGCGCTGTAAGGGGATTCGCTATCGGCAATTCTTCCTTCTGGCATCTTCCTCTTAAGCTACTTATCCAGTTCGGTTGACTGGTGTGTTGACATTGGATAAATCGGACCCCATGGGGGTTTGGCCGCTTCCATAAGGTTGATGGCGTGGTCGAAGGTCCTTCGAGGTGCCACCATCTTAGCTTTTGTCTCTTCAAAAAACTCCGTATACTGCCAATATGGTTTCGGCAGGGTGTCCAACCGTACTCCTTCTTCAGCCTCTCACTCTATCCTTCCTACCTACTGTGCTTCCTCGTCGCAAGCCACAGTTTCATCCCATTCAAACATATCCGCCACCGCCTCATCTTGTATATGAGGGTGGCACTTTGCTTCTTCACAGGCCGATTTACGTGGGTCCGCGGTATTTTTAAGAGGCTGCTCATCATGCCACCACCCAAAGGGTATGATTAAGTCATACCTTCCTGCATTCGCAATTTCGCAGGGCGCCGATTTCTAAGAGAATTGGATGGGTATAGAATATTCCTCCGGTAGGCGTGGTTTCGCGATCGAAGGTTGTGATTTTTAACCGTAATTCCCTAGCTTCGGTAGTGATTTCGAGCCATCGTGCCGTTTCTTGGTTCATGTGAAAGATATTTGAACCGGAATCTAAGAGTACGCTTATAGCATGTTTTCGTCCTTTTAATTCAATAAATGCCATCCTCTCAGGGCAGGCGTAATGCTTAGGCTGTTTAATGGGTCTAGAGCTTTCTCTCGGTCCTTGATGAAATCTTTTCATAGTCGCGGTTACAAGTAATGTGCGGGTTTGTTACCGCGCCTGCGCAGTTTCGGCTCTTAAAGCCTCCTCAGACCAACCTTTACAATAAGTGTTTAATTTTTTGATATCGGGCAGCCCTCTACTTGCGGTCTTTACCTCCTGCTGAGGAGTTCCCATATCACAGGAGTGGTGGTTCACAAGAGTACCTTCGAGTTCGCGACTATGATGCGCGGTCCTTTATCATCAGTTTAGTCCTCATATGAGACTGCCCCCTGCGACGAGTCCACCGTACCTCCGCCTTCGAGTTTGGTCTCACTCCCGAGACCCCCTCGGACACCATTCATCTGGCCTAAACCTTGTGCCCAATAGAGGTGCCCCCAGCTTCTTTTTGCCCAGCTGTTTTAACCGGAGAGAGAGTCAGCTTGCCCTGGATTTCGACCCTCCTTCGTGTGTCGTGCACCTCAAGTTCCGTTCCGACGAATGGTAATCTTCTTTTTCCCTCTTTGTCTCGTCGACCGCATTCTTCACTTGTAATTTTTTATGGCTCCCGTGGTGAGCACCGACTACCCATTTTTGGACGTAAAATGGCAACCGCTATCCTTTGGTCTTTTGCCTTCCGGTGGGATATCGTCACCGACTACGCCGCAGGTCTTTCGATTCGAGGCGGCAACCTCACTACCCGATCACCGTGGTTGTCGCTACCTGGATGACTTCTGATAAGATGTCGTCATCGTCAAAGGCCCAAGCTGGGGGCCTTTGCACCTCTCGCTTACGAGCTTTCTCCCTTGCCATCAACGGCAACAGTGTCTACCTGGGGGCGTTGTTTTGGCGCGAATGCGCATGGTCGTTTGGGCTTTGATTGCCCTCGATACACCGCTGATACTTGTATTGGTTTTCGCCAGTGTTTCCAAAGATGGTACCTCATCCCACATCGCGTGCATTCGTTGTCAGATTTCCGTTTATCGACAACCTTCTGATCGACGCCCTGGTGTGCTTCCGACCACAGCGTATGTCTAACCTCCCCCGTCGGTGCCACCGACCCTTCTTTCTTCACCTTTCTTTCCCCAACCTTTTTCTTCTGCTAATCAGCCTTTGTCTTAGCCGTGTACAGCTTTTTTACACGCTTTGCGGCAACCCTCGGCTTCGCATCCTCGAATTTCCTTTTTTCGCCTTGTGTCCTACCGGAGGGACCGCCTCCTCGAAGATCTTTTCTTTCCTTGAAATCTTCCTCCGCTCGGGTAACGGTGCAGACTGCTTCTAACCACTCCCCATCGTCGATATATTCTCGGTGTCAGAGCCGTCGCAATGCTTCAACGGGAAGTTCGTCTTCAATCATTTTTCTCCAGGCTATCCCGGTGACTCTTGCATGGATATTGAGATTTTCCATCTCCATCAAGAATTGGGCGCCATCACCGCGATACTTGACCGATACCTTTTCTCGTAGGCATTTTTCCGCTTCCTGGGTGGGTCCGAAGCGTCGCAGGGGTTGTTGTGCACAAACGTGCCTGAACTCGTACTCTTCTTGCCTTGTATAACCTATTTCCTCGGTCATTTGTCGTCAGTAGGTTAACGCAATGGTATGACTTCTTTCCCATCCATTCGGGTTATAGGGTATCGGATTCGTTGTGCCTCGTCCTCCCACTGCCAACTGTTTCGACCAAAGTAATCCCTGCATGTCATTAGCCACATGCGGATATCTTGGTGTTTCTCGTTCCTAAACATGGCAGGGGGTTCCGCTGGGACTCTCGTTTGTTGTCCCAAGCCGTTGGCCATGACTCGAGAGAATAGGTTAAACTGTTCATCCTTCTCGACGTTGTAGTTGTCTTCTTCTGGCTGGGGCGCGGGTCTCTCGTTCCATCTTCCTTTCCTATTCTCATCAGGCTTTGTTCCACATCCTCCCCCTTCATCATCGGGGTCTCCTCCCCCTCCTCCGCCTGGAGCTCCTGTCGCTCCCTGTCGTGGTGGTGGTGGTCTTCTTCCACCTGCCCCTGCAGCCTCCGGTGTCGGATCTGACACCTTGCCTTTCCCTTTCACCTGGCCCAACAATTGTTCCACCAGAGTCTTAAGCACCGCGATCTCACCATCTTGGGCTTCTCTGGACTTCTGGTGGTGTCGTAGCTCATTTCTCACAAGATTAATACTTATCTCGTGGTTTTCCAGCTCCCGTTTATGCTGCTCGTTTATCCGAACGATCTCTTGGTCTAGGAGTAGGTCCCGGTGCATAGACTGCTCGCCAGTCTCTTGCACGGCTTCGTGGAGATGAGAGGTGACAGCCTCATGTCTAGTTTGTCTCTTGTCTGTCTCCCCAAGTCGTTCCGCGACTTGGGTTGCGCAGCCTTCATGAACCTTTTGAGATTCCAAGTCCAAAACTTGCACTTGTTCGTCTATGTGGGTGAGTTCTCGACCGACTATCTGTAGCCCAGATTTCAACTGATTTTTGACGGTTACCAGTTCTTGGGCCATTAATAAGATGTTGGTCGGGAGGGAGCTGAACGCAAGATGTTCTCTATCTTGGCTTGTGGTGAGTTTTGGGTCAAACCGGCTCAGGATTTGGTCTAATCTTCTGATGCGAAAGGCCCTGAGGGATTCGCCGGTGGGTTCGCGGGTTCGGCGACCGTCTTTCTGCACTCTTCCCCCATATTTCGCCATGAAGCCTAGGCAGACTGGGGATTGAGGTGTCCGATCGGCCAAATGCGACCGGGCGAGGTGGGTGACCGTCAACTCCACGCTTGGGGCCTGGACGGAGGAGAGTTCATCACCCCCTTCGTTCCCTTCCTCTCCTTCTTCCTGTCGCCATTCCATGACTTCAGGCGCTTTGGGGTCAGAAGCCATCTCAGTGGTTTCTTTAAGGAAAACCTATCTTTTGTTTCCTCCCCAAACTGCCGGTATTTCAAAACACTGACTTGACTGTTTATCACTGGGTGGGTACTGGGTGTACCAAAAGGAGTTTGATTTCTCCGAGGGAGGGTAATAGATGAATTCTTTACTGTACTGGTATTGGTATAGCGCGGCTATGTCTTCGAGGGTAACGGTATTTTCTGGGTTGATCCACCAGAAATAATTTTCATAGTAGGGGTCTTGTGTCCCTAATTCGGGGATAGGAGTAAGGACTTCTTCTATTGACGTAGTCCTCGGTGGTCTTTGTTCGAAAGGTTTTGTGGGTTCGGGAGTATGAGTGTCTCTGGCAAACATTCGTCTCGGTAATGATGAGAAGTATCAATATAGTTTGAGATGGTAGCTTCGGCGTGAGGTATTCCAACAGCTAGGACCTTAATCGTAATTATATCGGAGAACTCGTTAAGAAGACACGAGTAATGTAGGCTAGATATAATGATACACTTCGGTATAGATAGTCGTAGTATGGGTAACGATATAAAAGTGTTGGTAACTTCTGATATTGATAAGATCTCTTCTCCGTGCCTGTTGTTATTTAATAGCAGCGAAGATGCTTGGATATTTATATTCCGAGTCTGGGCAATCGCGGTATACATGCTAACTCTATACTAACAAAGTACCTTGTCCGCAACTCTGCGAACTTCACCTGAGTGCAAACACTCGTAGACCCTGAAAACTCTCTACCACACCTTTTGCTCCCATGGCCAACTTATCGGTGTGCGCTTTCATTTTTCCTGATGGTGTGGAAACCACATCAGGTGTCAGCTTATCCGTTTATCCGTTGACAGCAATGGTTACGAATTATCTTGCCCCCGTGCTTGTCGAGGGTAGTCTAACTCGCTGTACAGATGATGGCCATTCTTCTTTGGTTGGTTCCATCGAGAATTAGGTATGCGACTGTATCTCGTATTCTGGTCTTCCGGCATTACACAACTTGTGCTCGGGATCGTACCTATAGGCATTTTCCCTCGGACTCCATCTTTTACCCACTTGTCTTCTGTGGATGCACCTGATCCACTTACTGGGCATAGTTACCTCCTTCACATTCCAAACAACTTGGTGGTTACCTGGGGACTAACTTTCGTGTGAAACGTCCCGTTACCTTCTACCTAACCTTTTGACTGTTCGTCTTCAAGCATCGCTAACCTTATGAACCGCCGTCCGATTCACCTGCTTCCACCTGCATAGGGTGCCTGGAGGTCCGCCCTCACATCCCCTGCGAACAGGATCCGGTCGGATGGACGGCCGCGAAGTATATGGTGTTATAAGATGTGTTCCATCGATGGTGGTCTTTGGTGTTGGGACGCAACTGCCCAGGCGGCCGGTGATAACGCACCGTCCCAACGCCGCGGCTGGAGGGGGGTGTTATCTTCTGCCTTCGAAGTTCGTGTGCGGTAAGGTAGAGTAACTTTGCCCTCTAAATCCTTACGAGGAGTCCGTGCTTCTAACAACAGCAATAGTGGTTTTTAAGTTATTGTTACGACCCTGCCGGCACTTAGTGCTGGTTAAATCCTCTCTTTTGTTTTGAGGAGCGTGCTGAAGGGTTTCACTCCTCCTGTACATTGTTGTGTTGGTTGTCTTCGTGGATTAACTTTCATAAGCTTTCCTCCCCATTAGTGTACACTAGTGGCTGGTTTGCGGTTAGGCCTATACCATAGGGTCTTGGTTGTAGAGCACGTTGGTTATGTTTGAATGTTTTCACTTAAGTGGGGGGTTTTAGTTTGTCCCCTGACGAGGTGAAGCGGGCCCTTGAATTGTTTATGGTTTTGTTTACGTCATAGCTAGCGCTCCATATAGGTTTTTGTATCTCAACAATGAATACATGATAAAAATAAAAATAAAAATAAAAACAACGACCCATATTTCTTTAGTTCATTACGCTACCTGGTATTTCTTTCACGACTCCTATACTTTAGCATATAACGTCTTCTATTCTGATATCCAAGATCCACCCCAAGAACCCACGAACATTGACCCTGATCTGCTGTGACTCGATCAACCTTGACCCGAGATTGTCATCTCTGAACCCTCACGCTAAACGACTGTCATCATTTATGACCTTCCTGTCATTGTGTGCCTTGGACTAACGTCCAGTGCCAAGACCACATTACAGGCATTCAGGTTCAGCATTTTGGAACCAAGTGTCAACTCTTACATTTTTAGCTAAAATGATATCGAAATTCTGAATAAACTTTGGGATCTAGGGATCTCCAATTCCTATTGCTGGTGGACCCATTACCTACCATTCAAACTATATACTAAACAGATTGCAATTTACTTATTCAATAATCACAAAGTATATCTATCTCGGCAAATTCTGAAACCACCATTATCTGTCAAGAGGAAGAAAATCCAATGATTTTGAATTTTCTTATCTCAATTATGAGTAATGCCCAAGTATCTCATCCTTTAATGTTATAGATAACCAGTGTCAGCCTATTATAAGCATCCCTATGTCTAGAACCCATTATGTGGAATCTTATTGGGCCAAACCTAGTGGTTGTTTACTTATAGGCCAGAATAGATTCCATCATTATTATAATCAGTGCACATAGTTCAACATCTACATATCTATGTTGAATGTAACAATCCTATACTGCTTGCTTGTTAGTGTAGTATGTAATAATAGACTTACTGCTTGATTCTGTTGCTTGCTTGTATAGATTGTGAGTAGTACTATCATTTTAAATAGTACCGGACTGGCATGGTGGCTTTGTGGAGGACTATTACAATAGTTCTACACCAGGGGCCGATAGACTGAGACTGTCACAATACCCTCCAGGTCGGAAATCATGACTGCCTGAGATAGGTAGTGGGCTGGTTCCTGATATCGTAGAGTAGACGCAAAAATTGAAAACTTGTATTGCAACTTCTTATATAGAATAGTACCTGGATGGTTGAACGAAGATCCTACCCTGCTGCCCCGAGGCCACTTCTTATCTAGGTATTTGTCACAAATTGTGACTAGGCAAGGCACACTTTACATGTCTAATAGTTATTAGTCATTGGTACATTCTTGTTTCAAACTATGACATCAGTTGACTAATGGTATCTCACATGACTATGCAATAGCCAGTTATCTTTAGGTTAGGATTGTTTGCTTGTTTTAATGACTTATGATTATGAGTCATATGATGTAATGACTTTTGCACATGACTCATATCATAAGTTATGGGTTTCATGCATGTGACTCATTTGAGCATATGATTCAATTTATAGGTTGTGATTGATTACCGGTATGTTGATCAGTGACTCATATGAGTCCTCTGGTGGATTTTACGCTATGACTCATTATGAGTGATGGAAGTTATGTAATATGAGCTGATGAGTCACTAGGGTTAGGGTCGTGAAGATGTTTATACATCGGCAAAGAATATTCTACCTTAGATATAAAAATTTAATACATACCTTCCTGTATCCTCTGGTAATATTATTCCTTCCTATCTCTTATCTCCCTCTTACATTTCCTTCCTTTTCACCAACCCCATGGGGCCTTCAGAAGGCTCAAAACATACCCCCGGCATCAGCTCTCTCCAAGACAAATCTGGAGAAAATCATTACCCGTTGCAATTTACCCGCCAACGTGGTTGGTCCAGAACAGCATTTACATTGCATCTGAAGTCTCTCTGCTCCGAACTCTCCAGATTGATCTCTGCTAGTCTTTGGAACTCTCATCCTCACTATTTGTCTAAACTTGAAACCAAAAACGGCAGAGGTTTGCTCACAAGTAGTAGTCAGTTTACTATCTTATATTAAGCTCTGTTCTCCCTGATTAAGGGCTGACAAATTCTGATTGCAAAGGTCAGTATAGGAAAGTGTGATGATGCAGATCCTCCCCACTGCAATTCATTATTTGGTTAACCTATTCTTCTATGCCAACTGCCCTTCGAAGTGTTATTTTCGTTTACATATTCCATCGTGGATCAAGAGAGATCCACGATATCTTGGCACCAAACTTAAAGGCTTGGGTAGTATGTCTTTGATTTCTGGCATCCAAGTTGCTGCTTTGATACCCTATCCGCAACTTGATTGGGAACTGGGACTTGCAGTACTAGGCCAACCTACATTATTGGCCTGGTACTAGAAGGAAGCATCCTTCCAACACACAAGATTGGCCTAGTATGCGAAGCGAGCACTATCTCAATCGAGAGGCTTCACCTACTACTACTACAAGCGGGTATACTTTCACGCAAAATGATTGGCCTGGCAGGACAAGCAGCCACCCGCTTAACCCCTTCGAGAAGCACACACTCTCCATTTCTCTGTGCTTCAGATACCAATCACCTGCGCAACTTGTGAAGGTCCTAACGGCTACTACTGATTTTGACTTACTAATACACTGATTTTTATTTTTCCATGGTGGTAATGACAATCACTTCGAGAAGATTGAGGCCAAATTAAAATTTGTTCAGTTGAGTTCAGCTGTGCAGTAGACTTTTGAGAATTCCCATAATGTTTGAGATCGGATACTCAGAATTATTAGATCTGGTTCATCTTGATCTGATGGTGGCTTCAAAATTTGCGGGGACAGACCCACTTTGTGAGTTTTCTTTTTTTATTAAAATAAGTCGCCATCTGTTTAAACTTCAGATTGAATCTTGGATGATGGATCCTCCAGCAACAGGTATTGGAGATTCCTGGATCCCAAAATGTGTGCACAATTTTGATATCAATTCAGCTGAAGTTGTAATATTGACACTTCATTCACACAAGCAGGAGCTTGATTCCAGCTGTACTTTTGACCAATACCTTGACACCGCACAACCCATTATATTTACCCTCCTGGAACTTTCATCCTTTGGAACAAGATTGCTCCATTTGTTGAAGAAAAAAGGTCATCTAATCTGTTGGGTTGTTAAAAGTAGACAAGATTGGATGAAGAACTTCTGGGATATGGGCAATAGATTTCGATTTATCAGGCACCATGACATAATACGCGGCCTCGGTCCTACAGTGCACCCATGTGCTTGTATTACATGATGGTTTTACTCTGAGTCCCTCCCTATCCCCTGCATCCTTGTTCATTTTCTTCTGACGCAGCTCAAAATGTCTTTTCTGATGTAGGAAGTATGTTATATTGACTTGGTGTGTTGACATTGTGGTAGTGGCTTACCTCTCGGCCTTGCCCCTACCGTGGACACATTTGGTTGTATTACATCATGGTTTTACTCAGGGCCCCTTCCGATTCGCGGAATTTATTCTTTTTGACTTTTGTGGGAGCTTAAAATTTCCTTTCTGATAGGGGAGGTACTCTGTATTCACCTGTTTTGCTGATGTTGCTGTTGTGGTCAACCTCTCAGCCTTGGTCCTAAAGTGGAGGCATCTGGTTGAATTTTATCATGGTTTTACTCAAAGTCTATTCCAATTCCCTGCTTTGTTTCTTTTTTTCTTCTGCTGCAAGTTACAATGGATTTTCTGATGTGGGAGGCATGTATGATAATAATAAAAAAATGTTTTACCGACATTGTGGTAGTAGCCTACTCAATCTTGATCCTGTAGAGGAACTGAATTCAGGCAAAGCTGTCTACTTGAATTTCTTACTCACTGTATTTCTGGGTTACTAGTTACTACTTGGCAATTGAAAAAGTCCACGGATGCTGTCCTTCCAAGGTAGGTATTAATAAGTGTAGAGCATCTGAAAACTTCTGAAATGGGCAAGTGTTCTTCTATAGTTACAGGTGACCCAGGAATAGCTGTGGTGTGGGTGAGACGTAATAGGACTGATAAATTGAATGAAAGATAAATAAAATAAATGCTATGTTGGCTTTCTTACCATTGGGCTTGAGTCTGCCGTACTTATAGTTGTGCGTAGTATGAATAAACATCTACATGACCACTCCCATTTCTGGTAGGCGCACTGACTCCCTATAAGGATTTCGGGAACAGAGTTACCCTACCTTGACAGGCATGAAATTCGAAGAATCAAGATAACACCCCCCTTCCGCCCCAGTGTTGGGACCGCGCATTATCAGTGGCCGCCTGGCTAGTTGCGTTCCAACACCAAAGAGCACTATCAGTGGAACACACCTTATAACACTGTAAACGTCGCGGCCGTCTGTCCGACCGGATCCCGTTGGCTACATATATGGGGGGTGACCTCCGGGCACCGGATGCAAGTGGGAGCAGGCGAAGCGGATGACAGTGCATAAGGCTACAGACACTTGAAGACCGACAGTGGGGAGAGTTGGTCGAAGGTAACGGGACGGGTTGCATACAAGTTAGACCCCTCGGAGGTCTAAAGAGGTGTAAGGTATGAAGGAGGGAACTATGCCCAGTAACTGGATCGGGTGAATCCTGAATGGACCGGTTGGCAAAGAATAGAGTCCGAGGGAAAAAGCCGATAGGTGTGATCTGGTGGACAAGTTGTATAATGCCGGAAGACAAGAATATGTCATTCAGTCAAAGGACAAATTCTTTACTGAGCCACCCAAGGACGAATGGCCATCTTCTGTCTGGCGAGTTAGACTGCCTTTGTAAAGCATGAGGGCAAGATAATTCGTAATCTTTGCTGTCAATGGATAAATGGAGGAGCTGACACCTGACATGGTCTCTACACGATCAGGAAGAACGGGAGCACAGACTGATAAGTTGACCATGGGAGCAAGAAGGTGTGGTAGGAAGCTTTCAGGGTCTACGAGTGTTCGCAGTATACAGATAGCATGTATACTGTGATTGCTCAGACGCTGAATATAAATATCGAAGCATCTTCGCTGCTATTAGACACAAGAAGCACCAAGAAGAGATCTTATGTAAATAATAACTTTTTACTTCATCACTACCAATACTTTGACGATCTACCCCAAAGTTACTCTATTGTATTTAGCCTACATTACTCGTGTCTTCTTAACGAGTGCTCCAATTCGAGGCCATCTAGGTCCTACCTGTCGGAATACCTCACGCCGAGCTACCACCTAACAATTTCATAGATCAATATGCCTCAACCTGCTTGACTACTAATCGAACACATCCATGTCAGATCATCCCATTGAAGTACTAGTTCTGACACCTACTTCAGAATTTAGAGGTTTTATTCCACTATTCTCTCATTACTAATCCTTGCCCCAATATCTCTTCTTTCCCATCACCATTTACTCAATTTCTATTTTTTAAGGCTTATCATTTTGTTTCACCTTAGTGCTTCTCCCATAATTTTCCTATACTTTGTTCAGTCCAGCTTTCCTTCACTCATGAATGCTCAACTCTCTCTTTGCATTGAATTTCGGGATACCTGTATTTGTGCTAGTGATGCGTGGTCAAACAGCTCTGCAGTTTGAAAGCATGATGGAAGGAACCAATTTATGTTAGGCGCACGGACTCCGGTAAGGATTTACAGGGCAAAGTTAGCCTACCTTGACACACACGAACCCGCTCAGTCGAAAATTGCACGTGACTTCTTTCAGAAGGTCACGTGTTCGACCCACACCCCGGTCATAGTTATTACAACTACACAATGGATCGTTATCAGTCTCTACCCAAGCACATGAGCAACGCGACCGAGGGGTTTTCGCCGATTACAATAGAAGAAATATTTCTCTATCAGTAAGGAGTTGAAGGGCGAGGTGCGAAAGGTGGGATAAGAAGTCATGGCGCTTCAAAGCTAAGCCGACCGACATATGTAGTCTGATACATAAGACGTAAGCATATGATTACCCGGCAACAGAAATGTTGATCACAACATAACTGGAAGGAACGACTGGGATGATAGCGAGCCAGGCTCCATATACAGACCAAGTGCATATGGCATAAGAATCGAGAACCAGTAATTGGACGCAATTACTTGGGCAATGATTAAAGCTGAAGTGGTGTGCGGGAACTCAGGGTCAAAGGGTGTTCGCACATTCACGGAAACCAGGAGAAGTTGGAAAAGGTACTTCGCTAGTATGATAGTCAGATCTACCCCGGGAAAGGCTATAAGAGGTGGGCAAGAGCCCGGAGTACATAGTGATCAACAAGGACTGAGAAGAGATTTTATCAATATAACAAGTTTTTATCTTATCGTTACCAATACTTCGACTATCTACCCCGAAGTATATTATTATACCTAGCCTACATTATTCGTGTCTTCTTCGCGAGTTCTCCGATATAAAGCGATTCAGGTCCTAGCTGTCTGAATACCTCACACCGAAGCTACCACCTAACAATGTACATGTTTTTCCCAAGAACCAACAATGACATATGAAAACCAAACATGTGCTTGGTTCAGGTATCTGCATATGAGGGACTTACTTTCTTATCAGATTAAAGAGCTAGAGAGAGGGCAAACGCTCGCTGGATGCCGATATGTAGGCTGGGGATGGTCAGGGTTCTGTATATTAATAAATGGAGGATGGATTCAATCTTGTAACTCGTGGCAGCTGAGTCACCTAGTGGTAGAATGTGATTTGATATTCTGGGAAATAGTGATTGGAGTGAGCTGTTGTTGGTTTAATAGGTTCCTAAAGGGAAATCATTTTGTGGAATAGAGCAAGTTTTCTGAAGGAAACATATCGAGGACAGCTGTAGCAAATAGACATTCTAGGCATCGAATTTAAGGTTAATATCTGTTCAATTCCAATGACAATTATGCCTCATGTTTTATTGTTATATTTACATTTTTGATATAACCACGAGAGGCAAATCACTGGTTGTTTTCTTTCAGGAAAGACTTTTGTAATAAGGCTTAATCTTCTGAAAACACATATTTCAAGTCAGGCAATCATATCAGATACCCTACTTCCTTGGTAGAGTGATAGGAGTTGCTACTACAAAAGGAATTATCTGAAAAATACTTGCCCATAAGTTAGTCCCTCTTCCACTAATTTATGTTTATCTTACGATCAGTCTTTAGTATATATTTGAACTGGCTTGCTTACTTAATCATATTTGGAGGGGAAGCAGCTATTGTTTGTAAAAAAAGTTGATATTAGTAGCATCATCAGCAAAATTTATTATATGTGTCCCTAGCGTCTTATATATCAAACCGTCAGGACGCTCAGAATGTTAACCGTTAATGTGAATACAACACCAGCCTGACGTCATCTCCAGTGGGCACCCACCCCCTGGCATCCTCTGTATCCTGGTGAACTCCACCACTAATAGCATCTAGCTTGACACCCTTAGATCATAACACTTTACATGGTGATTGCGTCTGATTATAACCTCTCACATTCAGATCATCTTCTTCATTACCCTCATCCGTCATGGCAGCACATGACCAAGTGTAACGACCCTATAGATATGTAGCTACGGTGGACTAGACTCAAGCCCATATGGTATACCAAGAGGTAACCAGAGTGAGGATAGACCAGTATACTTAGTATACTAGCAGTAGACATGAGTTGGTACAAGTGTCTACAAAGTGACTTGGTGACATAGGGTTAGACAGGGTAACCTTCGGAGAGCATGTTCGCGTAAAGCTAAGGAAACATAGTAAATGTTGCACGGGTCTCTGGAGCAACATTATATGTGGTCGCGCGGACTCCTGAAGGGAATAAAGGCATAACAAGGTGAAGTTACCCTACCTTGAAAACATGATTACCCTACCTTGGGGACCCAGTTACCCTACTAAGGTACCCCAGATACCCTACCTTTACCGACAAAGTGGTCTGCGGACTTAGGGGAAAGTTATCCCACTATGGTGGGGCTCTTAGATGTTCAAAGGGCCGTTTCGGAAGGCACGAAACAGGCTACTGACGGAGCAGGAGTGGTTAACAACCTCCTACAACTTTCAGAGTATATTCCTAACACCCCCCTGTGGCCCCAGCGTTGGTACGGCGCAACAGCACTGTACGGCTGTGTAGTTGTGTGCTTCCTAGTAAAGTGAGATCCATAGGAAGGCTCCCACAACACCGTATGAGTTGTGGCCATCCAACCGGCCAGAAGCTTTTCGCAGGATATTTAAGGGGTGTGAGGGTGATCACCTCCTGGGGCCACACCTGGATAACACCTGGGAACCACTTAGGGGCATACTTTGACCTCTGGGTAGTTGTATGGTTAACAGTAGAGGGCTTGGGGCTGACTGGGGAAGCTGCAAGGCGCCCAGGACAACCACCCGAAAGCCAGTCCCAGGCTACCCCGTGAACTGTAGCATTACCATGGGTTATTAGTGGACTCTAGAGGGGTGAGTCTTGTCACGATTTAAGAGAGCCCCGCATGGTTGACTGTGGGTAGCACCCATGCAGTCAGGCAGCAGACAATTTGTTATCGTGGGAGCATGCAGTCAGGTTTAGAAGCTTAGTATAGCCAAGTAGATTTGCTGATGGACTGCGTAGCTTGTATAGACGAAATAACTGCTGGGCCAGTGAGTCCCAATGGATATTATCTCTACGGTAGGCATGGCGGTCCGCCACTGACATGCTACCGATAGCAAAGAGTTTTCGCTTATGCAGATGTAGTTGGAGAGACATCACTGGGAGAACTTCCTATTTGTGGAGATAGTTAATATCCCAGCGGTCCGACTGCCTTCGAGTGTTAGCTCACTCTAGGCGGGTGAGTTGGACAGGCCTGAGCTGAGCAGGGTGCTCACGAAAGGTCAGAATGGTTGACGGGTGTCCTCTTGCTTCATATTATTCTACTTAACTAAAGCAAGTGACACCCTATTTTGATAACCAATGATCCTCGAGAGAACTTATTGAGTGAAGCTTTCAGGCTTAATGATATTAAGTTTTACAGCTTGATTCTACTTTGAATTATTTTATTTTTATTGTGATCCTTACTTCTACTTTGAGTCTTCGGTGCTGTCGCAATCTTAGGATCCGTCTTCCTACAGAGTGCCCCCGTTACACTAAGCTTTAGTATGCTGATCATCTGCTGGATGCTACATCGTCATATTTGGACACCATCTGCATGAATCGCCACTGACTATTGGCTTCCAATGCCATCCTTATAGCCCACATGGACCTCATCACGGCTTTATAATATCATACATAGCAAGGTGCTGTCCCCATGATGTTGTGATAGCTCAAATGCATACTCTGGACGGCATTGCTCTAGGACACATAATCAAGCCGCTGTCGTGATAGCTGATTGGTATACACTTGAAAACCTGGTCATAGCACAAATGCAAACTCTGGACGGCATTGAGATAGCACACATATTCCTGACACCTTGTTGATAGACTTGTATTGTCACTTTGAACCTCATGCTGAACTTGATATTCTTTTATTATTACTGGGCTAATGCTGTGACCAGGGGGTGGAGGACAGGGTGGCCACAGAAATTCTACATTTCTGAGCTCCCGTAAGCAATATATCCCAAATTGTCCTCACAACCTAAGTGATTCACATAAGCTAACTCTATTACATTTCGTCCAAATCAACTTACCTAAACTCCGCGTCTCATGTCCAATCACATAACCTTGAGTGTACAAAGGAGAATCCTCCCCCCCACCTGGGTTATGGTCCTGTGAGTTGTCCACGCTCAATAATAAGCGTGTGGGAAAATCTGGGCTGATGGGCCTCTCTGGTGTTTGTCCCAGAATTAACTCTTGTAACTCATTTGGACTCACCAGATCTCAATCTAGCCTCTGCAGCGCCTGGGCCCAGGAGGCCTGGTTGTATTCAAACCATAATCTGATCCCAGGGGATGTATCCTGACTCGGCTGGTGGTGCTCTAACCCCCTGGCAAGAGTGTTGACTGGTGTTTGTTCTGATGAAGCAGCATGTCTTGGATTCTGGTTCGATACCAGACAGCTGGATAGCTGATGTGACAATTAAGGATGAACTGCGTCATCATTGTCCGCAAAGCCTTCACAAAGTTGCTGCATTATGGGATGATTTGGTTGGATCTTACCAGTAATCTTCTCACACAGATTCCTGAGCATGAGTTCCTCTGTTGGCCATGGTACTGCCTGCCAGGTGTTCTGCTCCTGTATGAAAGTGTCTTGTAAGACGGGTTAGTCATAAGAATAAAAGCTAAGAAAAGGGGACATTCCGGGACTCCTACCTCCTACCCAGTCAGGCTTGAAGTCTAGATGTTCATGATGCACCCCAGCCCATAACGCCTGTAGTGGATCGTACAGGATTGCACAACTAACACAGGCTATCATAACATTGACAGAATTGATGAATTCCAAGTCTAGCATCGGAAGCCTTCTCTTGCTATTGAAATACTCCCCATAGATGGCTTTGGCAATTTGAGGCTCAAGGAACTCTCAGGATATAGGCTGCGTCCTGTACATAGAGAGTCATGATTCGATATCTAGGTTGGTCGATGGGTGGATACATATAGATCAATTTTATGGGCGCATGAAAATATCATCTAAAACAAGGTATTTGATTCTACGAGTGATGGCTGTCAGGTCGTCAGGTAGTCTGTATAATTGTGGTAAATGATTTTTTATATAATTCAGAAACTATGCTCAACCTCCAGACTGTTTTTGACTTATCTTTTGTAGTTAGTACAGTACTCTTATTGCCGTGAAAGAGAGGTTACTATGTCTATAGTCTTTGAGGATGATGCAATGTATCCAGGATCCCGAATCTGATAGTGGGCGGGACTTTAAGCTCTAGGTAGCACAGATGTCAAAGCAATGGGGTCTTGGAGTCGGCTAACATAAAGGATGTGCTGAAGGATCTGATCCTTTGCTACCTTGAGCATTTCGCCTGTGACACCTGTGACTGTGTATATCCGTTAATTAATTACATAGTGGACACTAACGGCTCTTCTTATCCTCGATTCACCTAGTGGACTCAAGCCCTAATACGTGACTTTGTTGCGCAAGGAACCCCAAGTGGGGACAAATACAGTGCTACGGTTGATGACAGCAATGTCACCGTGGAGAGGGTTTTACAGGCAGTTAGTGACATATGATCCACTGGCATGGGGGGGACAATTGCTGACCCTTGAAAACAAGAGGTAGTCGCAATTGGCACAGTCCTTAAGTGATTCTTTCCAGGTGTCTATACCCATCGTGGCCCATGAAAATGCCTTAGAATTGTCCCATAGATCATACAAAGGTCTTCTCCATCAGGTGCGGTATTCTCTTCAGTTTGGTCGCCTGCATGGGGCATGTGGTCCTTATCCCTGCTATTGTTGCTACGGCAGAAAGGTTCCAGGTGGTATTCTAATTCAGCCTCCATCTTGAGTTCAGTAGACTATGTGGGTGGAAGTCTCATGGGGCGGATGATCTTAACCTGTCGTTGTTGAGGCTATCTTGCGATAAGTACTCAAGAAGAATTAGTATTTGACAATGCGGCATGATGCAAGTCGCAAGATTCAATCTATGGTGTTATGGATCTGCACAGCCTGTCCACTGGTAGCACATCACCTCTATGCCCATTGGGATCAGCAAAAAACGTGTTTACACCAAACGCAGAGGGCGTGCGTCCGGATGGAATGCATCTTCCACATGTCTTCTGTGTGTCCTGAACGTGGAGCTTTGCGGCCTGTGCCTCATGAATGTCCTAAAGGTCATAAACATCTGGACGCCCTGGGATTCCATGTCCTGCGCCTGGCACCTCCTAACATCCTGATAGGCGTATGTACTCCTGGTAAGGGTTTCGTGGACAGAGTAACCCTACCCTGACGGGCACAGACTTCGAAGAATAAGGATAACACCTCCCTCCAGCCCCGGCGTCTGAATGGCGCGTTATCACTGGCCGGCTGGGTACTTGCGTCCCAACACCAGAGACCACTATCATTGGAACGCAGCTTATAACACAATATACATCGCGGCCATCCGTGCGACCAGCTGCTGGTCGCTGGAAATATGAGGAGAGACATTCGGGCACCATATGCAAGTAGAAGCAGGTGAATTGGACGACAGCGCATAAGGTTACAGACACTTGAACACAGACTGTCGGAGGAGTTGGTCGATGGTAAGAGAACGTTTTGTATACAAGTTACATCAGCAAAAAAAATCAGTTTGCGTTATTTGCATTTCAGCGCACCCTGCATCTTCTGGCTGCGTTCTGTGGGACAATTTTTTTGAAGTTATGTAATCAAAAAACCCGTTTCATTTTAAGATTAATCTAACAATTGTGTAGACAAACATGAATTTTCAGCCCTAACGGACAACATTTACATGTCCATTTTGGCTTCTGAAGTTTAAAACTGGATTCATGGGATGCACAGGATGCTGACCAGATGCAAACTCCACTACAGGGTGCGTTCAGATGCGTGTGGATGCAAAATCGAGTTTTTTTGCTGATGTAGGCCCCTCTTAACAACAGAGACGCGTAGGGAATCAAGGAGGTTACTATGCCCAGTCTGTAGATCAGGTGAATCCACAAAAGACAGGGTGGCTATGGATAGAGTCCAAGGGAAAAAACGCATAGGTGCGATCGCGAGGACAAGTCCTTTCATGCTGCAAGTCAAGAATACGACATTCAGTCACATGACATATTCTCGACGGAGCCAACCAAAGAAGAATCGCCATCTTCTGTGTGGCGAGTTAGACTACGTGTGTAAAGAACGAGGGCAAGATAATTCGTAGTCATTGCTGTCAATGGATCAATAGATGAGCTGACACCTGACGTGGTCTTCACACCATCAGGAATAACCGGCGCAGAGACCCATAAGTTGACCATGGCAGCAAGACGCTGTGGTAGAGAGTTTTCAGGGTCTATCAGTGTTTGCACTCAGAAAGTGTTGGCAGAAAGATTAGCAAGATACTTAGTTCTTATAGTGATAGCATGTATACCGTGATTGCCCACACGTGGAATAAAAATATCGAAGCATCTTCGTTGCTATTTAGTTACAACAAGTGCGGAGAAGAGATCTTATCAATATAATAAGTTTTTCAACTTTCTCGTTACAAACACTTCGACGATCTATACCGAAGTAGCCGATTATATCTAGCCTAGATTACTCGTCTCTTCCTAAAGAGTTCTCCGATATAAACCCATTCAGGTCCTAGCTGTTGGAATTCAACACACCGAAGCTACCACTTAACAGTTTATGGATACTTCTCATCGGTACCGAGACGAAGGTTTGGCAGAGACACTTATCGTCCCAAACCCTAAACCCTTTGCGAACCAAGACCATTGAGGATCACCTGAATAGCACCAGTATACCCCCCAACCTTGATAAGAGAATTAGGGACTAAAGACCCCTGCCACAAAACCTACACGTTCTGGGCAAACCCAGAGAACATTATTACCACCAAAGACCTAGTAAGCCTATATGGGCAGTGGAAAGGAGCAGACTTTATATACTACGAACCCGAGGATGAAATAGGTCACGTATGGTACGTTGGGTATTATAGTCATCGAAGACGATCAAGCCCAAACTTTGAGAGACTGCAAGCGTGGGGAGGAAACATCGGATAGTTTTCCTGTTAGAAAGCCATAACAAATGACTTCTAACCCCAATGAGCCTGAGGTCATGGAGCGTCAACAGGTGCAAGCAGATGACAAGCTGTCCCAAACCTCGGCCCCTAGTGGGGAGATAACCCGCACGCAGCTGGTGCTATTGCACTCAACTGATCAAACACCATGGTCCCCTGGAATCTCTCTGGGCTTCCTCACAGAGTATCGAAGGAGATGGGAAGAAAGTCTCAGAACCCGTGAGCCCACCTCCGATCCCATAATGCTCATTCAGATCGAAAGATTAGACCCAATCCTAGACCAATTTGATCCAAAGCTCACCAAATGTCAAGATAGGCACCATCTTGCTTTCTGTTCACTACCGACCAACATCCTATTGATGGCCCAGGAACTGCTAAAAGTCAAGACACAGTTGAAGTCTGGGGCCCAGATTGTAGGCCAAGAGCGTGCCTGAATAGACGATCAAGTACAGATTCGGGAGAAAGAATCACACAAGGTCCAAGAAGGTTTCGCAGCCCAGGTTGCCCAAGGACTAAGGGAACCTAATGAGTGACAGACTAGACATGAGGCAGTCACATCCCAGCTCAACGAAGTAGTGCAAGGGACTAACAAACAGTCCATGCATCTGGACCTATTCTTGGACCAAGAGGTCGTTAGGCTCAACGAGCAACACCAGTGGGAACTCGAAATCATGAGATAAGCATTTACCTGAGGAGGGAAGAGCTTAGACAATACCAACAGTCTCACCAGGCCGGAGATGGTGCGATCTCGGAGCTCAAAGCACGGTTAGAGACATTGATGGGTCAGGTGAAGGGAAAGGGGGAGGCGTCAGATGCAACTCCGGAAGCCTGAGGAGCAGGAGGTGGAAAAATACCACAACCACCGAGATGAGTGGCAGTGGGGGCATCCGGAGGAGGAGATTCTGATGTTGAAGGAGAAGGGTGTGGACGAAGGCCAGACGAGAGTAGGAAAGGAGGAGGGGACGAGAGACCCATATCTCAGCCAGAAGCCAACGATGAAGTGGGAGACAACGAATAGTTCGCCACCCTATCTCAAATGATGGCCGTCCCCATAGGAGGACCATCAACCGTCCCAGCGGAACCCCCAGCCCTGTTGACAAACAAGAAACATGAAGACATACGCATGTGGTTGTTGACAGGCAGAGATTCATTCGGCCAAAACAGTTGGTAGTCAGAAGACGAGACGCAACGAATCCGATACGCCATAGCCCAGATGGATGGGAAGAAAGTTGCACTGTTTGCCCTAACCTACCATCAACAAATGACTGGAGACTTAGGTTACACTAAGCAAGCAGGATATGAGTTCTGGCATGTCTTTAGAGATCAACCATTGCGACATGTGGGCACTACCGACAGAGCGGGAAAATGCGGAAGGGAAATGGGCTTTGTCAAATACCATGGTTATATCGCTAAGTTCTTGCCGGAAATGGCAAATCGCAATATCGATGCAAGAGTGACTGGGATAGCCTAGAGAAAAATGATTGGAGACGAAATTCGCGAGAACACATTACGACAGATCTCATTACGAGAATATGTCGATGATGGGGAATGGTTGGGACCAGTCAGGACCATTACCTGAGCGGAACAAGACTTGAAGGAACAGAAAGGTCTTCAAGGGGGCAGTCCCTCCAGCGGGACAAGGGGCGAAAAAGACAATTCGTGGATTTGAAGCCCATGACTTCGGCAAAGCGAGCAAAAAAGGAGTACGCGGCTAAGGCAAAGGCGAACTATAAGGCTACGAAGGCTGTCGAAAGGAAGGGGAAAAAGGAACGGTGGGTGGCACTGAAGGGGGAGGTGAAACACACCATGTGGGACGAGGCCCATGAGGGCTTGGATCAAGGGTGTGTCGACAGACGAAAGAACGACAATGAGTACGCAGAGTGAGGGTTGAAAAACTACAGTGGGAAAGTATGTCCAAAGCCGGTACAAGTATCGGCGGTATATTGAGGGCAGGCCCAGCCCAGCCCAAAGGAGAGGCCTCATTCGCACCAAGGGGACACCCTCCAGTAGCCGCCTGTTAGGTGGTAGCTTCGGCAAGAGGTATTCCGAAAGCTAGGAGCTGTATCGCTGTATATCGGAGAACACGCTAAGAAGACGCGAATAATGTTGGCAAGGTATAATAATATACTTCGGGGTAGATAGTCGAAGTATTGGTAACGATAAGATAAAAACTTATTATATTGATAAGATCATCTTCTCCGTCCTTGTTGTGTCTAATTGCAGCGAAGATGCTTCGATATTTATATTCTGCGTCTGAGCAATCGCGGTTTACATGCTAACTCTATACTAACTAAGTACCTTGTTCACAACTCTGCGAATTTCACCTTAGTGCGAACACTCGTAGACCCTGAAAACTCTCAACCACACCGTTTGCTCCCATGGCCAACTGGTCGGTCTGCGGTTCTGTTACTCCTGATAGTGTGGAGACCACGTCAGGTGTCAGCTCATGCGTTTATCCGTTGACAACAATGGTTACGAATTATCTTGCGCCCGTGCTCTCCAACGGTAGTCTAACTCGCTGGACAGAAGATGGCCACTCTTCTTTGGTTGGCTCCATCGAGAATTCGACATGCGACTGCATGTTGCATTCTGGTCTTCCGGCATTACACGACTAGTCCTCAGGATCGTACCAATAGGTTTTCTCTCTCGGACTCCATCCGGTACCAACCTGTCCTCTGTGGATGCACTCAATCCACTTACCGGGCATAGTTACCTCCTGCATACTCTACACGTCTTCGTAGGTATGAGGGGAGTAACTTTCCTGCAAAGCGTCCCGTTACTTCCCACCCACTCTGCAGAGGTTCGGTCTTCAAGTGTCTGTAACCTTGTGCGCCGTGGTCCAAAGCTCCTGCCTCCACTTGCATAAGGTGCCCGGAGGTCTCCCCCCATATACGATGTGAGCGGGATGCGGTCGGAAGGACGGCCGTGACGTATACGGTGTTATAAGATGTGTTCCGTTGGTAGTGGTTTTTGGTGTTGGGACGCAACTACCCAGGCGGCCCAGTGATGAAGGGCCGTCGAAATGCTGGGGCTGGAGGGAGGCGTTATCTTTTTCATTCGAAGATCCAGCGTATTAGGGTAGGGTAACTTTACCCTGTTAATCCTTAAGAGGGGTCGGTGCGCCTAACACGAGCTCCCCTCTTCGAAGTGTTCGTCCCAAATACTCTATGTCTAACTTTCCAATCTATATTCCATCGCGATCTCCACATAGTCGGGGTAAAAACCAGCGGCGTTTGCTTGTCCACCAATTTCAACCCTTTCTTATGCTACTCGACCTCTCTCTGGCCCGGCATCTCCTGGTTATTCCTATAAACCCTTTCCACGTCTTCCTGCGCATTCTTCAGGCGTTCGGGTCGCTCCTAAGTATTCTCATCTTGCGCGCAGCCTTTCTCATCAGCAAAAAAACCGTTTACTGCAGACGGATAGGGCCCGTGTCCGCCCCATTCGTTCCGTACATCCTAAACGTCCGCCTGTGCGTCCTGTGCGTCCTGAACGTCCTGAACGTCCGGGCGTCCTAGGATTGCACCTCCTGCGCCTGGTGCCTCCCAACACCCTTGTTCCCGTCCTCACCACCCAGCGCACTTGTCACGGCCTGATTCGGTCCGAACACTCACCTTCAGTCACTTCTCGCCCAGGGCTCTCTCAAGTAGACCTGCCAGATTCTGGGAGCCCGACGGCCTAGATTCGTCCGGGGACACACCATAATGCTTGCAACACCCTACCGACACTCTACGCGGACACATCCCCGCGTCCGCACCCTGCCGGCGCCCTTCGCGGACTCTTACCCTCGTCTGCACCCTGCCGGTCCCACTACGTAGACGCCTACCTTCGTCCGCGTTCACCCTCTTAATTTCTAGCATAGCCTGTATATAATTTTATATATTTCATTAATGGTAGTCTGCTACACCCTCGTGGCCGGGTTGAATCCGGGTACCTGGTGGGCATTGCCATCTCACGCGTCCGGCTTCAACTCGGCCGCGTGCATATAATACACAATTCTGTTATCTAATCCACAACATATTTCACAAATCCGCCCTACTCTCACGGCCGAGTTGAATCCCGGCACCCGGGTGGCAATTGCCATCTTAAGAGTCCGGCTTCAACTCGGTCGTGTGCATATTATACACAATCCAGTAGTATAGAATAATCTAATATATTTCATTAAACATCCGCAGATCAATCCGCTGATTTACTATCCATTGGCCCTCCCCCGTGGGAATTACATGCCCCTATCCAATCACTGTCCCTCTATCAACTATTCGCATCTCGCGACCACTACGCCGCTTCCCGACTCGTATATGTCTGCTTGCGAGATGGACACTACCAGAATTGATCGGATCGAGTACGCGAAGTAGTGCTAGGCGCCGGACACCAGCGGCCTCGCCGAACATGTTTCTTATTTTGAAAAGGGCTAACAGTTGCGCCACCCCCTGCCCCCGAAGATCTCCCTAACTGTCTTCTCCGCCCGCCTGGATCCATACCCAATCATTTCTGGGACCACCGCTACGGAAAGCCATTGTTCCGCTGCTGCGGGCTCGGTGAATCTGGAAAACGTCGGTTTCCTGAAAGTCAGCGACCGGAATTTCAAGGTGTGTAAATTGCTCTATGGGAAGTAACCCCAGTTCGGTAGGGTCAGAAGACAGCGGATGGTCATCCGCTACACTCTGCTTGGTAAAACGTAACATCTCCTCCATTATGTCCCCATAATTGATGTTGCAGGTTCTGCAGAGCTCGGTCAGCGTGCTGACGTTCTTCATCCGGCCTTTGAGAATTGTCCGAGGTGCAGCCGCTGTCTTCCTCCCGGTTTCTATTGCGACGACATTTTCTGCCTTCAAAAGAACGTCTAGTGTCTGTAGCCTCATTCCTAGGGCATGCTGGCGGCCATAGTGTGACAAGATCTGGGGGCAGCTTCATTTTCGTTTGACCTGCGGTAGCCCTCTTTGATTTGATCGTTATGTGCTAGCTCACCGATCTTGGTGGAATACATTGATATGGATCCAAAACGTCGTACGTGGGAGGAAAAGTGACTAAGATAGTGCATTTTGATGAAGTTGAAGTGGTTTTCCCGGCGGATCAAATCCGCCCGCTGATTAACCCTCTG
>Ga0307517_10001060_pt1 | contig 46581 bp, 40 predicted proteins | sample 23_EM_MG_FD_194515 | JGI IMG/M metagenome (GOLD analysis project Ga0307517, IMG submission 194515) | Populus trichocarpa ectomycorrhiza microbial communities from riparian zone in the Pacific Northwest, United States - 23_EM | ecosystem: Host-associated > Plants > Roots > Unclassified | place...
GCGTCAGGTTGCGTCAGATGTGTGGTGTGGTAGGGTGGTTGCGTCCTGGTTCGCGATTTGCGTTCCAGCGTCAGGTGCGTCAGATGCACAGAACGCACAGAACGCAAGGTATTATTTTTGCTGATGAGTTTCCTTCCAACTGTTAGGCATATGGGCATGGCGTATCTTTTTCACCTATTTCTGTGTGCCCTGGAGTTACCCTACCTTCACCCTGTGAAGCTAACACCCCATCTGGCCCCGGCGTTGGGACGGCGCGACAACACCAGACAGGGTCATATTTGCGTCCCAACAGTAAATGACACTATCATTAGAACCTATGTCATAATACCGTATACGTCGCAGCCATCCATCTGACCGGATGCACTTCACCTGATATATGAAAGGGGACATTTGGCGAGCTTATGCAAGTGTCCCGGGCGAAATCAGTCGATGTCACATAAAGTTACAGACATAGCGGTACGGCACAGGAGACTATGTTACTATGGTAACAGGACGTTTTCCTTGTATCTACTCTGGAATGAAATGAGAGTATGACCGCGCCCACACCAATGGTATATTACCATGTAGGACTATTCGGTAAGGAAGGACTATGAGAGAATTATGCGACTGTTACAATCCCGACTCCTAGTCTGACTGAAGCCTATACGCAGAAAGCCAGAGTAATATCTGCTATTGTGATAGGTCCGATTACGAAGTTGGCCACTTCGTTCGTCCAATGATGATGAGGACACTGTCTAAAGCATTCAGACAACTTTCAGTTCCTCCTGACGGAAGAAGAATTGTGAACACTGACTGGGACGTGGTGCCACACCAGAGAAATCAAGAGCTGTCCAGTCCAGAAGTCCATCAATGGTGGTGTGATTATATTCAGTGTCAACAGGTGTTTGCACTATGAGGAAATGTTTGGAATAGTTAGTAGGTACATAGTTAGTATGGTAGATGCTTGTAGGCCGCGCACTCTATCGACACGGGATATAAATATCGAAGTACCTCCCGGGCTTTACTGAAATCATCACACTACGGAAAAGAGACCTTATCAATATAATAAGTTATTACTAGAAAAGTTTTTATCACTATTTTACGCACGTTTATATTGAGCCTTCCTAGACACATCTCCATCTACGATAAAGTACCCTGGTCTTACCCATCTCGCTTGTTCTTAGAGATCTTGTACCACCTAACACCAACCTTGATCTTACTAGAGAGTCTTCTGAAGCCTTACTTAATATCAGTACTGTGGGGCTTACTATTGGCCAATGCTAAACTAGATTGCTTTTTTGTACCCTTTGGTTCTTTATTTCTTTTCTATAGATACATGAATTAGATAGCTAGCTAGGTTTATAGACTACTTTGCTCCTGTGCTTTTGATCGATAGGTATCAACCTTTTATCTTCACGGTTCTTTGATCATCATCAACCAGTTCTTTAACTTTGCCTTATGTTTGAGTAGTGATTGCCCACTTTCAGTATTCAACTTGTTTTGCTTCCATACCATGATATCGTTTCTCCTTTCTTATTACCCTAGCGGCAATAGCTTACCTAATATTTCAGTGAGAGGTATATGGCTCCATACGATGACCATATATCCGAACTTATGCTCCCAAAGTTATGAGCTTCCTAGAGGCATCTGGAACACGACTCGGACCCCTTGATGAGAGCACATTTCAAGATATGCCTAACTGATTGGAACAATGTTTAGAGAACACTACTCCTCTCATTTTCTAGTTGCATATGCATATTGTTGCATAATGCTTTGATAGCTGGATATCTGAACTGATCACTTCATATTCCATATTACTATTGATATGTAGGCATTTGGACCACATATTCATATATAGTCTACCATGACGAAGAGATTGAAGACTATCTACTGGTGGAGTGGGGACACCCTCAGATGAAATCTCAGTTCGGGAGATTCTCTAAGTTGAGCTGGGCAAGATTTCAGGGTCAAACAGTGTTCGCAGTTTGTTCTGACGAACTGAACTCTTAAGAAAATACTTTTTAACTAAAGAAGTCGAAGTAGCATGAACATTAGTATAAATAGTAGGCCTCTCCCCCGGTGGTTAAAGAAGGAGCAAGCAATGGAGAAGAGCCCTTAACAATATAACAAGTTAGCAAGTTATATTTTAACTCTTTGATATTTGATTATACTTTATTACTTTACTTTTACCAAACGATTATCTACGAGCCTTTCTGACTATTAATCTATTGTCTTGAATATTCTTGGCCTAGTTAGCTTGTAATCTTACCGTGTTAGCTACCCCGTAACATTTCTCTGGTACACTTTTTTTGTTTTCCTTTATCTATCTTCCTTTTCAGAAGGAAAGTTCTTTCCCAAACCAAAATCATCATTTCAGTACTACCTGGTCTATTACGGCACTATTTCCAGTATACTTTCATTAGACAGGAATAAACCTATTAGATATACTAAGTACTACTAGCTAGTGGGCTAGTACTGGTAGTAGGTTAACTGTTTGGTCTACAAGCGGAGCTGACTTGAAGTGTGCATGCTAACTTCTGGTATGTAGTTGTTTGCTAAGCACTGGTGAAGAAAGGCTGCAGATATGATGTGAATTCCATAATCAGAGAGCTGGGAGTCTCTGCTACAAATACTATCCATATCAGTCAGATAAATACTACTAGATAACTTTGTATAGTCTAGTGTGATACCAGTATTATGTAACTTGAGCTTTTGTTAGTAATAGTGTAGGGTTCAGTAGGGGTAGCCACTGTTTGAAATAATCAAGCCACAAACTAGTGATCCTATAGGCTTAGCTCCTGCTAGCTAAGAGTCTCACTTTATAATTGAAAGTGTGGAAGCCGGGAATTACCTGGCTCTTGCTAGAGTATCAGAGCAGTATTATCAATGAGAAGGTATCACTATCACTAATCAAGAGTACGAAAGGTAATAATTGATAGGCTAGCAGCTTGGCATGCTGTTGCTCTCGAAGGCCAGCATTCATGTAGTTTATACTTGACAATTATACTGACAAGGTATGCTTGCCGTTGCAAGTGCTGGTTATGTGTGTCTCGGTTGATCACTTGTGTTTTGGACTCAATGCCGTGTGATAATGCTTTATTGGTCATGGGATCTGAGCGGGCCGACGGTTGTGGGGACACATAAAGAATTCTCAAGTACCGGTAACTACGGTACCTTTGGTTTTAGAGAGAACCCTTGGAGGGAGCTTTGCACAGCACTGTGTTTCCTAGACCAATCGGAGTATCATACCGTACTTGATGTCTGCCCCAGCCGCGCGGATTTATCGAGAACTAAGGCTATCCAATCGCAAACTCCAACCTCAAGCACCAGGACAGCAACTGCCATCTGAATCTCACTTCATTAGCCTACAAGGTGAGTACCCACTATTTGACTGATCACGCCCGGATCCAACTATTTTGTTGCATTGTAGCACAGTTTACCTAACCCGACTATCTGACCTTACTAATACCGGCAGCGCTCTTGATGCACCGGTACCGGTATCATAGTCCAAAAAACATTCCAGTTCACCCCCACCGCCAATGGTGATCAGAGATCTGCCTACTGCAAATCCCACCCTGGATGCCTTACTTAGAGAAGCTGCTACCACATCCTATGTCCAATCTCCGACGCCAAATTTGTACCTCAGTTCGAGCCCAGTTAATTATCGTTGCGGCACGTGCTCTGAAACATCGTCATGATGTTTAAGACATTCACCATGTTGGACTTAGTCTTGCGGATGTCTACCTTACGGGGTGAGGTCCAGGATGGGATGAAGGTGAAAACTTGCGTTGAGCATTAGTTTCACCTCTAGCGCTAGTAGGCTGGGACACATTCCTCCTCCCCTTCCTCATGTTCAAACGACCGAAAGCCCCAGTCTCCGTTCAAACAAATTAGAATACAGGCAAGGCTATTTCAATAAAACAGAACCGTTTTTTCCCCCGTTTCAATCGTTGACAGCGTACACGCCCAGGCACCCGAAGGCAAACATTATATTAATCCCCCAAACCGGGTAGCGCCCCAGCGAAGTCTGATCTCAGAGAAACGGGTTTAGGGTTGCTCCTAGACTGGCAAGATCTTGGGGCCTCCTTACAGCAGTTAAAGCGATCTTTCCATTCCCTCTCCATCCAGAGCTGGGATTTTTAGGGAGTCCTTAGCTCAAAACAGAGATTAGAACCCTGCGCCGAGATACCCAATCCGACGAGTTAATTCGGCAGGCGATACAGTCCCTCATCAGGTCTTGAAGAATATCAGCGGGTGACGAACAGGGATTAGCAGGCATTTTTTTGTTACCTTACTCGATTTTTTGCCGAATACCCCTGTTCGTCATCCGCTGATATTCGTCAAGACCTGATGAAAGACCGTACTGTCGCCTCGACACGTCCGAATTCCCGAAAATAAATCCACAGAGGGATACGAGCGATCATCTGAGACAGCATGTCTGAGTCTCGTGCCTGCGCGTGCCAAGCTTCTGCGGCACAGGAGGAAGCCCGGCAGCGGCCTCACTCCGGGAACGGAGGCGTCTGAATGAGTGGGGCCCACGGTACTCCGTGCACATGATAATGGATTGGTGCGGGGTAATTCAAACCCGGCCGAGCCATGCACGATGAGGCCACAGTATAACGGAAAAGGTTCAAGCGTAATAGTTGTCATATTTTATCACTCGTGATTTGATCAATGCCCATTGTGCCCTTGACACCCAACTTGAAATTCGGGCACTATTTCCTGAATGAGACTGCTTTAAGTCATATTATCAACCCTGCGCACAAACCCAAGGACGCGAGTAGTGCATGCAACCCCTTACGAACAATGCTTCATGCATAATTGAAGATCCTAGAGAGTGGTTGGTGTCCGCAACTAAAAGAAGAGGCTAGTGAGACAAGCTTGACTCTCTAATTCCAATTTTAGCAATTTTCTTCTCTTCGAAAGCTGGTAGACCATCATAATGTGTACTCGAGTATGCTCAGAGAGATAAGGTGTCCTTTTCCGAGTAAACCTCCTCTGGGATCTATAACCAACCCTTAAGGAGAAAACGGAGACTCCTACTCGAGTAGGAGGTCAGTCCGTTTCTAAATAAATTCAATTAGGATATCCTGTGTGACATCAGATGCTTTCATCAATTCACTTGGACCTTTTTCTATTGCACTTGACTACCGGCGAGCTTCCTGTTCCACTCCTATGCGCTGTAGTTGGTAACTCGGCCATAGTGTTTTCTGGCTGGCATACTGGTTTGCTCATGCAAGCTAGGCATTTTTGGATGACGACTTAAAGACGTTTTATAGTTCAATATACAAACACATATCCTTTTATAATCAAGTTCTATTCCATGATTTAGCTTTCTAATAGGGGTGCCGCTTGTATCACGGCGCTTAGAATTACTTTATGATAGCGAGTGATGCTTTGGGTGCGAAAGCGAAGGAAAGAATTAACACAGAGTTGGCGAAACTAGGGGCTCTAAACGCTATGCTCTTTTCCGAAATTTTCAAGGGTAAATCGTAAGAAGTCATGTCTACGGGATAAGGCTACGTAAGCAAACTCTTACGGAGTACACTCAGTAGAGCACAGTAACGTACCTGAGGGCACCGGAATATACGGCGCAGCGGAAAATTTGTTGAACGGCACCACGTCTACACAACAAAATGGCAGTAAAAAATAATGTTTTTTAAGCGGATTAATTATCAAATAGTTAAAAAGAGCTGCTGCCGAGAGAAGTATCAGACTCCAAATTAGAAGCTATATTTTCCACTTGCTCCCCAGCCTGTCTTCCCTCTTGTCGAAGTTTCTGATAATCGGTATTTTCTGTGTTGCTTCTTCTCCCAGACACGTCCTACACTCACCATATTTTTCGTTGTGCCATATATTTCGGTATCAGGCACATTACCTCCCTCCTCACAACCACCGAAACTACAAAATCGGAAACCACTCGCGAGTGAGCGCTTGTGACCGACCACAACCCCTCTAGCATGTCCACTTGGAAGAGCAACAGCTAACGAGGGCGTGCTGGTCTGCGCAAACCAACACGACTGGTTAGAGGGGTTTTAGGCCAATTTCCGGTGAACTTCCTGCAGTGGTCCCCGAGCAGGTCGGGAGAAGGGGTGGCAAGAGGAATGGTTGGGTGGGTGGAGCCATGAGGGAAGGAAGGAAGACTTGTTCCCTAGGGCACGCGCTCTGCCGTGTTAGGCTGTACGTCTGGGCTGAGAATGGGTTGACTGTGGGTTCTGTGAGATGCATTGAGACTGGGACAGTTACCTATGAGGTGGGTGAATGGGTCGGCATGAAAGTTTCTTCCGTTCCGGTATTGTGGGTTATGGTAATGGGGTAGGGTGTGGTGAGGCTGAGGACTGTAGAGCACAAGTACCATACACCACTGGTGAACGGCTGGGATACTATCATATTATGGCGCGCTGCTTGTGCCAGTCCTATCACTTCCTGTCCTCACTCCCTCTTCCTGGTTTCCATCAAACTTCCTTAATTAAACACCACCGCCCCAGACAAAAAAGCATCATCCTCACCCACGTTTCCATTACTAAGCGTCCCCCAAACCTCCAACTCCCCCAAAGTTCCGGATGAACAAAATTGCAAGACCTATCCGCTATCGCGTGTCGAACCCTCCCTCCCTCCCAAGCAACCTTCCCGGCACATCCAATCTAAGATACCGTACGATGTTACCCGCACCGCTAGCGCTCTAGAACCCATTTATATTATATATATGCCGGCCATATCCCGCAGTAATATGTAAGTATTAAGCCGGGGTAAAAGGCTTATAGCCGTTGCCACCCCTGCACTTGTAATACCCGTGCCCACGCTTGTATGTACTGTAAGTTACTGCCTAACTTGTACCTGCGCCAATACAAGTATCATACGCTAAATATGTGCCTTACTCTGCCGGCACTATTGTTTGTGTAATTTTGGTGGGTGCGGGAAATTTAAGTAATAATAATAATAATAATGATAATATTATAGGTGATCATTCATCGATTAAAGCGTCTGTTTGATTACCACCTACTTTATTCCCCGAAAGAATTGACGGAGGGGGTGAGGTGATGTATGCGAAACGGAACGAAACGAAACAGGGCCTATTTGGTGGATGTAGCGTAGCGCACGTGAGTTGGTGGTGACATGGTCGACAGTGAGGAGTGTGATGCTTGTATCGCTTCACACTGCAGTAGAGAGAAAGGGAGAAGGTGGCAGGTGGCACGCGGGTTTTTACTTGTACTGTCGTGCAGAGTGCAGGGTTAACTTATGATAACATATTATGTAGTATTATAGGAGCTTTCTCTCCCCTCTGAGGGATGCAGAAGTTGAATGACCGCTCGAGAAGATTTTTCGGTGGGGGCTTGTGGTGATCCAGTGGTGGTGGGGTGGGCTAATATGCTGTGGTAATTGGTAACCCTATATGTGCTGCAGTGATCTAGGTTTTGGGGATGTGGTAGCCAATCTGTTGTGATTTCTTGTGAGTTTGGTATTATACCATCGTGTAGGATTGGTGTTCGTTGGAGCATCATCGCGGTCCCCCCCTTGGCTCTCCCCTAGATAGTTGTGGGAGACGCCTGTACTCGAGTAGCTTCAGAGCAATTAGACCCACGATTTCAATTAACTCGTTTGGGGGAGGGGAAAGCTGCAAGGGAGAAAAGCTGTGAATAGATCTTGTCTCCCCCTTCATTGCCGCGGCATGCAGAGGCATACATACTTGCGCGTTGCAAAAGTTTCCGGAAATGTGGAGCCGGCTATGGCACTTTTTTATACTCGTAAGACGGCCACACCTAAGTCAGCGCCAAGTCGATGTCCACATCTCCGGAAGCCTTTGCAATGCGCAAGCCCAGAGGTCGGTCCAATTCATGCATGAAGTTCTCGCCCACAGTACAACTAGTGAGGGAACTAGCAGGAGTAGCAGCAAGAGTACTAGTAGACTCTGCGACTGTGAGCTGGAGACTGCCAAAGAGAGAGAAAAGCGCCGAAATCGGTGAACTAACCATGTCTCTCCCTCTCAGGGGAGAGTAAATTGAACAACGCGCTGGCCGTTAGCCGAATAAATACATCACAATTCGAATTTAACCCCCTTGCGGTACTCACTGTAGAGGCTACTTCTCCGCCGAACTCGAAATTATTATTTTTGACTTGCCTAAATTGTGGCCCGAGGGTCGCCATTTCTTGTCTCGGTACCTTATTCACCACGGCAACCGACAGGTCCAGGCCCCGTGGGCAGAGGAGGGGTATTGCTTGCCTGGCACGATACAAGTACGGTAGAACTATGATATAAATTTTACGGCAAATTTAGTCGCACTATAAATTTTGCACAATTTTGGGCTAGTATAGTACCCGTATACGGTAAGTTAGTGCCGTTATGATAGCGCACGAAGCTTGAATCTAGGAAGCGATTAGTCATGTTCTCTTGGTATCTGGGAATTCAAGTTGTAGACTAGCTGGGATTGCGCCGGTACTGTACTCGAGAACTAGCACTGGTACTTGCAAGGCGACTGCCGCACCGTTCCCCACTTGCTAGATTGAACCTTTGCCTCGGGTTGTTGGCGTGGGCGTTAAAAATTCCGGTTACTTGTACCCTCTACTCTACTCGTAGTCCCAGAGTGCGGTCGGTCGGCACGGTAACAAGCAATTTTATTAATTGTGGTGGTGGTGCAGATATTGCGCGGGGCAATCGCAGCGTCTGTTTGGATGAACACCTGCAGGCGGCATAAGGACTGTATGCACCGGTAGATTATCGGTACAGCACAGCAGGTGGTGCCAAGTTTTGGATGAATTAATACTGTAATTCCCGCGCTTGTACTCTGATGCCATGCTGTGGGACGGCATTGAAAAGGCGCTGGCACAATATCCAGAAGCGTAGTACAGTGCTTGTGCTGTATTGTATCCAATCGTCAAAGTAGGTATGTGGGTGAGAGATCCTTCACGTACTGGTATCAAGGTTCTGGGATGAGGAGTGTACTGGGAAATTTAGGATAAAATGAATCCGATGTACTAGGCCTGTGAGAAACGGCGCCGATGCACCTATATAAACGCCTGGCATGCTGCTCAAGCACTGTATGGGAGGGAAACATGCTTGCAGCTGTTGACATCTGTGGGCATTTTCCCTGAGCTCAACTGCCCCCAACCAGCACCTGTTTCGATGAATGGAGATGCAACCGCAGTACGGTGCTGGACTCGATCATTAGCAACGGTTGAGTTGATTGAGGTGTTCGGGCACGATAGCTCCTAAGACCGGTGGAGCACGCGCGGTGGTACTGTACCGCATTGGTATGATGCAAGGGAAGTTCTTGCGGGACGCCGAGAGGTTATTATCGTCGGCTATGGTGAGTTGTCCACGGAACTGACGGGAGGAAATGTAGCGGGCCCGTGCTTCTATTTCATTCAAATTAGGTGCGAATTCCTTGTGCAAGTACCGGTATGACAGAGCGAGACATCTCTCCCTGCCCAGAGTCTTAATATCAGAAGTAAGGAAGATAATAACCCCCCGAAAAACAGGACTATTAAGGGTTTCCCACTCGTGAGAGCGAAACATCAAGGCTACTTCATCATCAATCAGGATCCCATCTCCGTGCTGAAGAAAGCTCCTTGGTACTGGTTAGGGTTAGGTCAAAGCTATAATGCTCTGAGTGAATACTCGAGTATGGGTTGTGTCGGGTCTGTGTGCAACCCTCCGTGATGAAAGGAGGCAGAGCGGGACGGGAAAAAGAAAAGAGGACATTTCAAAAGGGGTTTCCCATCTCCGACCAGCAATACCGTGTGCCAGAAACCATTCGGAAAATGTTTGGATCATTCGCGATAATGGAGTTTCCTATTATACCTGACTACACTCAAATTTGGTTTTGCGCCTGATTCTAAAAAGATGCCCGTAGAGTTATCAAAAGTCACCTTCCTTAACGATGACCATGAGGGTTAGAACCCGGAACTGGGGAGGAGGAATGGCGAAAGGGGTTTCTTCCATAACAAGCTTTTCGGGAACACTTCCGGATTCAGCTCAGCCGCACTTCGGTGCTCAACCTTGATTAATCTATCGCCTCCGAGACATGGGTTCAGACAGCAGATCCTGAACCATGATGCTACTCGTACTAACATGTACGAGTAGCGCCTTAGTGGATCGACGGAAAGGTCAAGAGGCATACCTTGCAGGGCGGGCAGGAGAGAGGATAGAGATTTTCCTTATACACTCGCGAATACAATACCCTTCCACCCCTCGTCCTAAGAAAGAACTTGAACCCAGGAATTTCTCAAGACGAATTTTTTATGCTGTGCCCGTCCGCTGTGTTGTTTGTTGCTTCCAAGTGACCTTGCAACCTCGTCCACGTCCCATATCCACTGTGACCGCATCTTTATCTTGGAGCCTCTACGAACTTCGGGTAGAAAATGGCAAATGTGGATTCTGGAGGAACGGCCGAAACGCACTCGATGAAGTCACTCTCCGAGCATAGTGGTTCGCTGCCTTCTTCTCGACATGAGGGGGGGCAGAAAGTTATTGGGCCTTTGGATTGGGAGGGACCCAACGATCCAGCAAATCCGTGGAACTGGCCCGCGTCGAGACGGTGGTATGGAACTGTTGTGCCTGGGTCCTTGTGTTTTCTTGTGTAAGTGGCTCCATGTGGTGTATGGGCTCCGTTGAAGGTGTGCTAAATCAATTGGCATAGAACATTCGCATCTTCGGTTTATGTTCCGGCAGTCTATGAAGTAGCGGCAAAATTCGATGTCTCCATCACAGTAGCACTGTTGGGGATTTCGATGTATGTTGTTGGACTTGGATTAGGGTAAGTTTGTCTGGGTAAATAAGTGTAGTATGCGGTACCCCTGATACTAAGTTTTCGTAGACCAATGTTCAGCGCCCCATTATCGGAGGTCTTTGGCAGGAAAATGGTGTATTTTGTCAACCTGCCAATTTTTCTGCTTTTCACCATGGGTGCTGGCCTGGCACAGAATATCCAGACGTTAGTAATTTGCAGGATGTTTTCTGGTATATTCGGAGGGCCTGCGGTTGCTGTCTCGGCTGGTTCTTTTGTTGACGTCTGGGATCTCAAATCGTCCGGGTCGGCCGTCTCCGTGCAAGCAATTGCTAGTTTTATGGGTCCTGCATTGGGTACTATTGGCAACTTATGTCCACGAAAGTTTGTGCAAAATGTCTAATATTATCATAGGTCCTATTGTTGGTGGTTACTTGGCAGAATACGAAGGTTGGAGGTGGACCCTTTGGATCATTATAATTCTCGGAGGTGCATTGCTGGTTCCATTGTACTTTATGGAGGAGTCCTACAAGCCGGTCATCCTTAAGCGCCGAGCGCTTTCCCGTGGGGAGGAACTCCCTCCTAAACCAGATCCAAAGACAGCATTGAAACTTATCTTCACAATCACGCTTGCTAGGCCGATAATGATGTTATTGAAGGAACCGATTGTCCAGGCTGTTGCGCTATATTCGGCGTTTGCCTTTGCGGTCCTTTTTGGATTCTTCGAGGCGTATCCTGTCGCGTTCCAGAAGGAATACGGATTCGCTCTCGGTGAGACGGGGTTGTGCTTTTTGGGAATTGCTGCTGGTCTCATCATTGGATGCATAATCTATTTGATCCAGGACAGACTCGTCTATGTCCCTGCTCTGAAGAAGTATAACGGATCGCCTCCAGCGGAGATTAGGCTAGTCTCAGCCATGATTGGAAGCTTTCTGATGCCTATTGGCCTATTCTGGTTTGCGTGGACAGCGAGGAAAGATGTCCATTGGATTTTTCCTGTGCTTGCTGGTGTCCCGTTCGGGAGCGGCCTTGTGCTCATTTTCGTAAGTCCCTTTCCCCGGATCTTAGCTCACCTGGTAGGAGAGTGGCTAATGGAGGTGCAGCTTACGGCTATCATGTATATTTTGGAAGTTTACCCACCATTGGTTGCGGCTTCTGCCATTGCCGCTTTAGGTTTATTACGTTATCTTATGGCAATGGCGTTCCCCCTCTTTACCGTTCGAAGTATGTGGTGCTCATCTACCGCCTGGTTCTCCTGCTAACCACTTGATAGTGTATCAAAACCTCGGTATTGCCTGGGGAACATCGCTCTTTGGCTTCGTTGCGCTCGCGATGGCACCTATCCCGTGGGCTTTCCAGCGTTGGGGTCCTCAGATCAGGGCTATGTCGAGATATAACGCCATCGTGGAGTAATGTTTATGAATGACACATTTAGAATGGTGGATACTGTCTATAATTTTTTAGGGGTTTTGATACCTTTGCATAACGGATTTTGGATACTTCTTTTTCTCGCTACATACGGTTTTTCATTATTTTTTTATTACGGGATTCGATTGCCCTATACTGGGGCTATTTATGTCATTGGGAGTTTCTGGTATCATGTATTTTTCCGGGATCAAAAATGGTGTTACGTGCCTGGAAGCAGGGAGCGTCCGATTGTAGACTCGGCCGTCGAGTCAACATTCTAACAGAGGATCGAGGCGAAGTAACAGAATCCCTCATAATTGTGATAGTATTATACTAGAGTTTAGGTATAGTAGTAGTCTAAGCCGATCTGCCGACTTTGGATCAGGTAGCTATCCCTGCCCTTACCAATCAGCCCCGAACTTGCATTGAGCAGGTAGCTTTGGAGGCATTAGAGCGGTTATTGCAACCTTGGCTCTAGGTTCGCGCCATTTTGGGGGATGACTCAACATGAAGAAAATAAACAACAAACATAGTGCCATAATTGTGAGAATGTATATTCCACTTCACTTCATCGTCATCTCAAGATCGCGGACCAAGAACTAATCTATATACACACAACATTCCCAGCCTTCAGTACTCGCTCTATCATTCCATTCCTTGCCATTCCACTCATGACATTTCTCAACTCTATTCCATCCGCCACATTCCAATTCCAGGCAGTGAGGAAGTTCGTCCCATTCCAATCCGAGGTTACCAGGAAGTATGACGGCCACTTCTCACAACACAACATCGTGTGATAATCCGAATCATAATCTGTGATGCGAAGAGGCCGAAAAAATTGCTTCGGCCCCCATTACTACCGGTAGTGACTATATCAGGGCAAAGTCTAACATATGTGGTTCCGGACAACCAAAGCCTGCCCCCGGGCCCAACTTGATCCAAGATTTCTAAGTTTGGAGTAGCCTCTTCTTGAAAAGGTATGACAATTTCCTCTCCTCTGGTAAAATTATTTAGATAATAAACTAGAACCAGTCCATGATTTTTGCTTTCACCAAAGCCCGTGCATGACCCCGCTGTTGTCGGAGTGGAGATTGAGGATGTCATACATCTTTATCAAACAGCCCACTCCAACATCATTCCAGTCATCGGTTTCAGACCCATCAATAAAATGAGAATGTGATAGGACCTACGAGTATTAGAGGCTCTGGAAGGGGATTCTTTACGGAATTACTACAGGAATTATTTTTCAATTATTTTCTCAAATGCTGACGATTCAGCATACTCCTTCCAAGAACCTTGGGTGTGGGCAGGTTTTGGTCGGCGCCATAGTGGGTATCATACATATCTGAAAGCAATGCAGGGAAATGATCCAACTAGGCTGACTAAGCACATTTTACAGCGTGTACCACGGTGGGGGTGCACCCATGACATGCCTTATATAATCAGGGTCAGGGGTATTGATGACAGACTTGAATTGTAAAACAAAAAAAAAATACCAATTCCAGAACATGAGTTAAACATCAGACTTCTCAAATTCGAGTGTGTGATGGAATACCCCTGACCCTGATTACCAAAGGCATGTGATGGGTGCACCCCCCATGGTATGATACACGCTGTAGACGCTTTGCACCATACCGTACTCGTACTGGATCATGCGCCGTTCTTGGTGAGACATAGAGCGCTCAACCCTTTTAGGAATTAGGGCTTTACCCTCATAGCACAATTGTCACGATATCTTATGCTCAATTCACAGCAATTTGCGGTGATGCTCAAAGAGAGGGGATACGGAGAGCAAACTCAAAATTGAGACCTAGGAAAGTTGGGGATATGGGCTTAATACTTGGTGATTGTGAAAATTAAAAACCTTTTTTCAAATAATGTGAAGCTATGATACTGTCGCATGGATCGGGTGCGTGTTTTAAGTGCAAGGCACTATATTCACCCCACGATTCGCGGTAGAAGTAGAAAAACAAAAGCCTAGTCCCTTCCAGGGCTCTACTAAGCCGAACTGTCATATTGTGATACCTCCCCTCCCCGATCCTCCTTCTAACAAGGACACCGCAAAAATGCGCCTAAAGGTTACCACCTCAAATGCCATAACCCCCTTCAAAGCCTACCCCTTGAACTCCACCACCCTGCTAATAATCGAACGGGACGCAACCGGCGAGACCCCGAACATAATCTTGAAGCGCTATCCCCAGAAAATCCTAATCATTGATACGGGCCTTGGCGGCCTCTACGCCCCTTACAACCCTCCGCCACCGCACTACCTCCCCTCCCTCCGCACGTTTCTCGAGTGTGTCCCGCAGCCGTGGCCCTATAGATGCGCCCGGGACCGATTGATCAACCCGGGCGGACGCCTCCCCTACGAGATCGCGATAACTCACCACCATTACGACCACATTGGCGGCACGGTATGGTTCCCCGACGCACTCATCGGGGCGTCGGCTAGGGCGCCAGAATTCATACTTGCGCCGCCACTCGGGAGGCATAGCCTAAACGACGCAGTCGGCATGCCGTACCCGGAGCACAAAATCGGGATCTGGTTGGAGGATGGGTGTAGGTTTCCGCTTGGGACAGGAGCCAGTAGTGGTGGGATGGTGGTAATGCATACCCCGGGGCATACGCCGGATTCGATAACCCTGTGGGACGAGGCGGAGAATACGCTATTCACGGGGGACTTTATTTGTAGGGGGATCGTGTGGAATTTCTTTCCCAGGGAAGGGAGCATTGCGGACTATCTGGCATCGCTGGATAGGCTGGTCGCGTTCATGGAAAAGAGGGTTGAGGAGGTAGGATGTGTGCCCTTGGTGGTGCCTGGACATTCGGAGCTGATGGGGTTGGATGGCATTTCGGCATTGTTGGAGATCCGGGAGCTGTTGTTTAGGGTTTTGAGGGGGAAGGTGGAAGGGGAGAGGGTTGAGATGTTAGGGCTTGATTGCCTGTGGTTCGCGCGAGGGGAGGCATGCTCACTTATGGGGCCTGATGAGGTTTGGGAAGCTGGAAGGAGAGAGGTTGGCGTTGGGTTGGCTGGTGCGGGTAGAGAGGTGCCTTCGGCTGAATTCCTTAATGGGCTCACGTGATAACAAGAGGGTGTTTATTGTTTCATCGTTTCAAGTGGTAACGATTGATTGTACGGTATTTGGCAACTTGATTCCTCTAATCGTTTTCATGATAGGAAATGTGTTGGTATCAGTGATGAAAGGGTTTGCATATAATATGCTCGAGAAGTTCGACTGCTTTCCCGTAATATCGTTAGCGACTCATTCCGAGGGACCAAATTCTTATTCAAATCCAACCAAGCCCGAGAAAAAGGTCCGGATAATCGTTATCAACCCACAAATTTACTTACAATACGATACTGCAATATCTTAAGTAGCCCGCCATGCTGCAACAATACCTCCGCCGCAGTGGTCGGCTCCCATTGCTGCAGCTTCCCGTTCTGCTAACTTTCCTCATAGACTTCCTACTACACTTCCTTCCTGGACACATTCCTCCAACAGTACTGGACATTCTTACAGTGGCGCTTCTCTTGAACGCAACGGTAGAGACCTTATATCGGAAAACCGACATTTCCTTCTTCGGCGCTTTGGTGGTGATACTGGATCTTGGGGTGCTCGTATCCGTCAGTCTATCATTCACTCTAACGCCGCTCGGGGAATTGTGCGATTCGTTCAACCTACTGCTGATGATATATACGATACTCCACATCCTTAGGAGGCTCGGGATCGACAATCGGGTGCTATACCTGGCAGACTCTCTCATGTTTACCAAAGCTCTTCCGGAATCCTTCCACTCCATTTTCAACCTCGAATTCGACATCCTCATGACCGTCCTAATGTGTGTATACACATCTCGATCTCTCCCTCGGATAGTGAGGAGAATGGGGACGGCTAGTGTGAGAGCTATGACTACGGTACTTCTCATCCTAACACCCATCTACTTCATTCTAGCGCTGTGGGATTACCTCGGCGTGAGCCTTTCAATGGTAGCTTACACGCTTGGGGCACTGTGGATTTTGATCGTAGTTCCAGGGTATAACCTCCAGCGCTTCTTCTCCACGACTCCTCTCGTGTTGAGCATTGCCGGTGGGAACATGATTGGCACAGCAGCAGAAGTTGTTCAACAAGAGCGCCTGAGGAGAGACATAGGAATGATCGTTAACACGAGACCTCTGGTTGGTATTGACACACCCTGGGTCATTCTAAACGACTACAACGACGACGACCTGGACACCAGCTCAAGCTCTGACAGCGATCAGTCGGCCCCGGAGGATCGAGCGATTTTCCGGACCATCCGCGATAGGAGAACTCCCAGGGCTGCAGGCGACCCAATACCACTACCACCTTCGCCAGGTGAGGTTGCAGCAGCGGAGGCCTCCCGCCACAGGGCACGCGGGTACCGGGTGGGTGATCCGCCTGCCACACCGGTTAGAGACCTGGCTGAAGTGACAGGCGGACAATCTGCACTGCCGCCGTTCAGATGGGGTAGACTGACTGGGAATCTCCCGGAATCTGGCATAACCAACTCTGGCATCTCCCGTCTACACCGGCGACTCAACCGGCTGGCCAGGGACCAAGGGAGGTCTGGGAGAACCGGCGTGCACAGTTCCACATTGGCAACTACCGAGGACTTCTTCGGAGGGCTGATCACAACACGCACCGGCGGTGCATCACAACCTATCACTCAACCAGAGTCCCCGCCTGGCTCTGCCGGCGCAGAAGGTGAAGGACCAACCGAGGGTGGCGATGAGATTCCAGAGGCCAGCCCACCCGACGGTCTAGGGTTGCCAGAGCTGCTTCCAGCCGGTTGGGGTAGGCGTATAACCACTTCCAGTGATGCTGTAAGGGAGAGGGACGGTTCTCCGCCGCGATCGTGGCCTCGTTTTCTCGGCCGGCCGGATACACCATCACCACCACCATCGCTACCGCTACCACCGCTACCGCCCCAGCCTCCACCTGTGCGGTTCTCGGTCCCAGGCAGTGAGGGACAGCCTCGGCGTCGGAGGCCTACACCATCTCGCTTTGTAGGAGGAGAGCCTATACCCGATCCTATGATACCCACAATAGGTGTCGAAGACTCTCCTATTGGGCCACCTACTCCCAGCCCCACCGCCGCCCCGGTTGCGCCGGCTACCCGAGATACCTCTCACCCCCGCCACCCTAGACTACCCGCCCATTGGCAACAGGGATCCACCCCAACACCCCCGAGCCCGAATAGGGGGCATCAACCCGGCCGCACAACTATAAGAAGGCCAGGAACTCGCCGATTCCCAATACTCCCGCACACATTCGTGGACCCGAATGAGCACACGCCCAACCCCGTGATCCTCGTAACAGGTGTTGAGGACCCCGTTGTCAGGCCACTCACTCCCATAGCCACCGCCGCCGCCTCCCCCGCCATCCCGGACAACCCTCATTCTAGATCACCCACCGACTGGCACTTCGAATCCACCTCGATACCCTCTAGCCTGCGTGGAGCGCAACAACCCGACCACACAACGCCCACTAGAAGACCGGGAACCAGCCGGTCTTCACGCCTCCCACACGCCCCCCTGAGCCCCGTCGGCGAACCCACGAATCCCATTCCCCCAACCACCTCTAGGAGTACTACTTTTTCCCTAGAAACCCTACCCATGGGCTCTGAGCAGCAAGAAGTCTCGGAGGCCCTGCTAGCCCTAGAGGACCAGCAAGACCCCGCTGATCTCTCTGATGAAGTCTCCCGACGGATCACCAGAATAGCGGCCCCGCGTAGACGCTCCAGGAGAGGACTCCCCCGCCCGCTACCCCAGAGTCTGCGGCGAAGCGGCGAGAGCAGAACCGAGCAGTCGGGGTTTCAAGGGTTAGCTGTAATAGGAGAAGATATGGCCAGGTCCATTGCTGGTCGCAGGGATAGGTTCTCACGCGAGAGCGACGGCCAGGCTAATGAGGACGAAGGAAGGGCGCTTGAGATCGCCCGTAGACAGTCGCTGATTGACATGCAGCAGAGGAATACCAGCCTTCCGTTGTTCAGGCAGCGGGGGAGTGCGGGGGGTGAGAGCTCTGCTGTTGGGGGGATTGTGGGAGAGGGCCTTGGGGAGGTTAGTGTCCAGCAGCTGGCCGAGGGAGAGGAGGAGGAGGAGGAGGAGGAGGAGGAGGAGGAAGAGGAGCCGTTTGAAAGGAGGGGGAGGGGGAGGGCTAGGAGGAGGAACTTGTTTGCTACCCCGTGAGTATTAGTGGTGAAGTATTATTCTGGCAGTTTTGTTATAGATTGTTTGATTATTTTGGCTATGCTTTTTGTTTCTGCTCGTTTTGCCTTGCTTCCGTTTAGTTTTGTTTCTTCCTGAGTTTTTGATAACAGGATATCGCATACTTAATACTGCTTATATCCCGGGCTAATCCGCCCTTGAGTACCAATGTTTGTTTTGTTTATTCGTTTATAGTTTATAGTTCAGAGAGTTAATACTGTCTTTTGGATTCAAACGTCGTCCCATTGTGTCTACGAGTGATCCTGCGTGATCGTTGCCTCTCGGCTTAGGCTGACTGCCTGGAGAAGAGATACAAGGTCCGGTAAGAAGCTATGGAGCAGTTATTCAAGGTTAAGCAGCCAAACATACCCCTGTCTGTTCCGGCTAATAGGTTCCTACCCTTGTACTAGAATGATACAGAAATGGCTATAAAAGGGCCGGGAAAAGAAAAATAGGACGTGGATACCAGGGATTGTCTTGATGGGTCGGACTAGACTAGCCTGAACTACAAACTAAGAGAAGAAAGGCAAACGACAGCTCAGAGGAACTAAAGGCAATGATAAGACACGAGAGGAAACACCCAGCTCTTTCCTTCTTAATCCAAGCCGAACACGGTAATCCCCGGACAGTTGCCCTACCACGTTCCGAAAGGCTAGGCTCACAGAGGATATCTGAATTCGCTCTAAACTGTACAGAACAACGCCCTCCCACAGCATTTTTTCCAGCAGATACAGGACCTAAATCTAACTTGACACCCACCCGTAGAAATATCAGTATGAGAACACCTAAAGATAGGTTGATAAATAGCTTTAAATCAATACACTATACTAAAATAACCGGAAAATGGCTACAACCAAAACTATCAGTCTTAATAGCTTGAGAAGCATTTTTGTGGAAACAAGGCAGGTTCGGTTAACCTACTCTGCACAAGCTCTCTCGAGAAGGGTCAAGAGATACACTAGACTAGACTACCACCTTCCCCCCCTACCACCCCAACAACAACTCTGCGCGGCCTCCCTCACTACTTGACCACCTTGGACATTCACAGTCCCGCTCTTTCTTAGGGTACATTCTGCATATAAGGTGACGTCTTAAAGCTTTACGAATATGTCTACGTATGATAACTCATGTTTCGAAACCTTGGGCTATGCTGTTTTTAGGAGGAGGGGGGAGTGATGGTTTAGATTCACCTCGCGCACGGTATGATGCCTTCAGCCATCCTCAGACTCCTAGCGCCCAACTAGTTCGACATGCTCATTGGATTTAGTATTGTCTTTCGAGTCCTCCCCATCACAGCTCCCATTACGACTTACTTCCGCAAAATTCTGACCCTCCGCGATAGGGTTACTTTTTTTACTCCTCCTCTCGTGATCCCGACTATCACCCCCCCCACCCTCTGGCATCGTTGGTGCGTAGTCCTCATTGGCTAAACAATCGTTACCACTGGCAATATTCGGAAAACCCCTGCAGGTGATGTGAAATCAGCTGCCAGTATCTTTCGCTTCAAACCCCTTCCCTTCAGCCGCCAATCTTCTTCTCTTCTTCTTCTTCTTCTTCTCTTTACCTCTCACGAACGGCTGGCTGGCTGCACCCGCGTGGACCGGGCATTTTTTGTTAAAATAGATTTGGTAGCAGTGTGGAAGAAGAACCTTTCCTAGAGCTATGGCAAGTGATGTGCAGTACGACGCATACAATCCACTGGAACAGCATATGAGAGCAAAGAAGTGGTAAATTGGGAAGTGGCATCCTAGATGTTTTTAGAAGGGGAAACCAAACCGCTCGTCTTATTTTTATATTTATTTTTTACTTTGACTGCCGGTATTTTACCGGTAGTGGAACTATACCCTCTTATCGATGGTTCACTCTTTTGAACCTATTGGATAAGGTCATTCAGCCCTACTCTTTAGATTAGAACCACTATATGCCTACTAGGGAACGGGTTTCCATGTGCGGAATTGGGCCAATTCCCATCCGTTTTTGGAAATCACTGTGGTAGCGGTTGCTCAAGCAGGTATCATGGGAATGGGCATTGACGGGGTTGTGCGTGATGGTAATGCTTTAATGCTTCATAAATACTGGTACACCATTAGCACTAATGGGTAGTTGGGTGGGAAACGGTTTTGTAGGGTGTGGTGTAGAGATGTTGGTTATCAGCGAACGAATCACAGGCCTGCTTCTATTCTAGCCACGAGGCACCGGAGCTGGTGGAGTTCCTTCTAGGTTTTGAACCAAGTACTTGATACGCCGAGCTATTATGGGAAGTGATCCATATAAGTTAGTTTGTGTATGATATCACCGTCTCATTGCTTCTTTTTTAATTTTATTATTATTTACCACCTACTCCACCGCAAAAGCGCTTACCCGATACCTATATCTTAATCTCTGTTCAAAGAAATAGAGCAATTCACTTTATTCATTTTTACCCCTTTAAAAACATAGATAAAAAAGGCTCGCAGCCGGATTGGCCCATTAGTAAGAGATGCGAAGCAAAAAGCGGAAAAGAGAGAATTCCTTCCCCTCTTACTACCCGATCATCTCGGTCAAACCCCTTGTTTTTCAATTTTCCGACCTTACTTCCCTTTCCCCTCCTTCCAGGCCTTCTCCCTCTTCTCATCCACCCTCCCTAGGAACGCCTGCCGGTCCAAATAAGACTTATCCCCAGAAGTGTGCTTCTTCAGCTCATCTCCAATTCCCTCTTTATCCACAAACCCGGCCCAATCCAGACGACTCTTTTCCAAAGTATTTAGTTTCGGCGCGGAGGCTGGTGTAGCGGGCTTTCGTGCTGCAGCGGCGGAATCGAATGCCGAGGCGCGCTTTTTAGGCGGTGGGCGGCGGGATGGTAAACCATTGGTCTGGGCGGAGGGGGCGGAAGAAGTAGGAACAGAAGATGCGGGAGGTAGTGTAGATAAATACGTCTGCGCTTCTTGTGAGGATTTGGGAACCGTTTTCCCTTCCGTGACAACGTTACCAGCGAATGTGTATGTTCGGGAGATTGTTATTGTTTCTTCACCAAGTGTGTTCGTACCTACCCTCACTCCGTCTCCCTTGTCGCTCTTCTCCTCGTCTGGTGCCCCCCGCTGCTTTGTTTCCGGAAGAGGGCTCCTCCCTTTCGGGCTCGGCTTGGAATTCATCTGCCGCCATAACTCATCCACATCTGTTGTCGCCGCCCCCGCATCCCCGCCTAGAACTCCCCCGAGCTTCCCCTTCTCAGTGGACTCTTTTAATCGTTGCGCCCGAGTCTTTATCAGCCCGCCCTCACCGCCAGATATATCTCCGTAACTACCTTCCGACGAAGATGATCCCCTACGACGTTTTCGCTTCTGTTTGGGTTTTGTTGTCGACTGCTCCGGTTCCGAGTCTGATGGTTCTGACTCTTCTGCGGTACGTTGCGGGAAGGCGGCAGGGTCGAAGTCTTCGTCTTCCGCTGAGTTGTAATCTTCCTCGCCGGTTGTAGTTAGGAGGAGGGTTGTCGGGTTGGGTTCCTCGGAGGGGGATGTTGGAGCTCTGGTTTGGGAGCTGTTGTGGGGTGATGGTGTCATTATGGCTGTCGATGTGTAGGCGTAGGGAATGGAGGGAAGACGCGACGGTTTTTATCGGAGGCGGTTGCTGCCTACGCAAGATAGTAAAGTGTGATAACCATCCCCCCGGATAAACCCTAACCCTAACCCGTAGCATTCTTCGTGAGGAAGGATAGGAAAATAGAAAGCACCCATGAGGTTATAGTAGGCTACAGACACCAACGAAATATCTACAATCTATCGGGATATAACATACTATCTCCTTTGGGAACTAAGGAGAGAAAAAAGAAAAGTTATACAGTGACCAACCCTTGGGCTTTCAGATCCATCAAAACAGTACCCTCAGCCACCTTTTCCAGAGCCTGCCAGAATATCCTCTCTGTAGATCCCCTCGCACTGCCATCACTGGATATCATATCCTTCTCCAATGCATCCTTGGCAATCTCTTTGACATCGTTATACAGCCCCCCCCTTTCCAGCGCCTTCATAATCAACGTATAGGCTGACAATGGCAAAGCCCTATTTTCCCCCTCCATAGCTGCCATCACCGACCTTAGTCGTTCCACTTCTCCCATCTGAGCATACCCAACGGCGAGACGGGACCAAAGCTTCTGATCCTTAGGAACGCGATTGGCTTCGACTTGCTGCCACAGCTTCTCGACGCCGAGAAGATCTCCCTTCGAGAATGCATATCTGATGACGGTGGTGTAGGTCGCAGATGTAGGCTTCAATCCCTTCAGTTCCATAATCTTCCAAACGTCCTGTGCCGCTTGCTCATTACCGGTTCCCAGTAGCCCCTCAATGATAGTGGTAAATGTCACTTCGTTTGCTGGCACTCCCGCGGCCTCCATGTACTCCAAGAGATTCCTGACTTTTTTCAAATCCGGCTTGGTCGGGGAGTTTTTGTACAGCCCATCCAACACCGTTGTCGCAGTGAATATGTCGGCATCTATACTCGCAGCCTGCATTTCCTGTAGCAGTGAAATTGCCTCGTTAAACTTCTTCGATCGGAGCAGTGCCCGTAGCATCGTGTTATAAGTCGTCAAATCCGACTTGATTCTCATTCTAGTCGCGACCTGGAGTGTTTTCTTGGCCTCGTCCATGTGCTGGTGTTTCAGTAGCCCGTCGAGTACGGCGTTGATGGTAGCGGTGGTTGGCTTGAGCCCAGAGTCTTGCATTTCCTTCAAAACTTTCATTCCTTCTGTTGTGCGGTCGGCCATGAGCAACGCGTGAATACGTGTTGTCCACAAAATGGTGTCGGGGATAACTCCGCTGGTAATGATGATTTTCCAAACGGCCTGAAGACAAGACCGATCTTTGTCCTGGAGTTTTCCGGCTTCGGTCAGTAGCATGTTCCACGAACGCGGCTTAGGAAAAATCCCGCTTCTTGCCATGTCGTTCCAGGTCTCAATTGCGACTTCTCTTTCTGCCAGGGCCATGAAAGCCATGACAAAAACCATAAAGTTCTCCTCTGAGAACGGGATCTGGAAATCTTCAGATTGGGTTCTGAGAGAGTCGTAATATTCCTTTAATCGCACTCCGTCCTTGTATTGAACAGTCGCTCTCTGGAGAAGTGGGGGTACTGTGAGTAACTTTCTGAGTTCAAATTCCTCCGCCAGTTTCACAAGCCGCATCTGCATTTCTTCCTCAAAATAGTGATGCGCCATATATTTCCCAAGAAACACAGCGTTGGGGAGCTGAGAAAAAATGAACAAGGTTCTCTCCAAATCCTTGTGATGTTGAGTCGCAACCTCCATCGTATGAAGAAAGGTGAGATATATGGTCGAAGCAATAGCAGAAGGGCTGTTGGAAAGTCGAAACCCCCATCGGAGAGAAGACCACAGCATGTCTCGGTCTATGTCACTCGTTTCTTCCCCCCCCTCAACTGTCTGCCGACGAGCACCAGTTCTGAGGTGGTCTTCCTTGTAGTACTGAATAGCGCTATCAAGCACGGGTACAACCAGCTCGGGGCTTTTGCCTTGTCGCAGCATACTGGTAAGCAGTAGGCGATACTGGCTGTCATTCGCCAGAGCCATAGACCTCAATGTCTCGAGAAATTCTGCAGCCGGCGGTAGCTCACTGTGCTGAGGCCCCTCCTCGATCAATCCTTCCAAAAGCAATTCAACAACAGGTTTTATGGCTTCATCCGTAACCTGTTCTGATGCCGGTTCGCCGTTTCGGTACCCTGGGTCAGAAATCTCTAGCCACGCAGCGTATCCTCCAGGTAGGTCCCTATCTTCCAGGTGCTTCTCAAGGCGTACCAAGTCCTGGCGAGATAATCTGAGAGAGGATTGTCTCGTGCTAGGCAGGTTGAACAAAGGTCGGATATGCGGAGCACCCTCTGGGAGCCCTTCCGGGGTTGCCGCCTCATTGAGGGAAGGTGTATTTGGATATGCTTCTCCTCCAAATGCCAGCCACCTGGGACTTGGGTGGAACAATCGTTGACTAGAGGCTAAGACCAGCCGGGGGCGTGGTGGGGTCCGGAGGAGCCTTAAGCATGACCGACATATTGAAGAAGTCGTTCCCTATCCCAAACACGATTAGCCTGCGGTAAATTGACATTATGGGGGTGGAAATCCCAAACCCGTAACGCAGAAGCCATTTGTGAGGAATTTGCTCTTCGCAGGCTCCAGTCCTCTCTTGCTCACATGGTGGGGTTGAAAAAAATTAGACAGGGTAACCAATACTCTAATTTGGTTCCTGATGAGATACATACAAAGCCAAGCCTGGGCTAAGCTGAGTCCATGAGAAACAATTGAAGGGTTTGAGGCTTGTTGATACTTACCATGTTGAAAACGGCACAGAGAACTGCAAATTTGAGCACTTGGCCGCGATAACCTCGTATACATATTTCGGTATCAATTGTACTCGAGCACACGATCATAATATTATCACAATAGGACTATTCCCTACGCCGGCAAAGAGTTGAAAACATCATGCCGCCCCCGTCAGTTTCCAGGTTAGGATGACTGAGGAGAGTTTGGCTCTCCAACTCAGTATCCCCATGTGACTATTGGCGCAAGTGTGCTCTGTCCCAAATGCTGGCAGGCGGCACACGTCTTGTTGGTCCAGAGTCGGTGAGAAAGCGTCAAAGCCCACCCGTTCAGGCCCTCCACCCGAACAGCTAAACCCGAATAAGAAACTTTCAAGCAGGTTACCCGGATGAACTGCCACTGTTCTGACCACAGCTCCCTTCCTCATGCAAACCCCACCAATCAGTATCTGTTCGGGTGGGGCCTGTTCGGGCGGATCGTGACGCCCGCTGCTTCCCAATCGCCTAGTAATAATAGCCACGTATCATAATATTTGTTACCAGCATTCCCTCAAGACTTCATACCGGTACATCCACCAAGACCCTAATAGAGAGAGACGGCTAGAGGACGGTAGTGAATCTGCTACGTGGATCTTGGCTCTGCGGTGCCGTGAAGCTACTATACAAGTTGTGCCATTATCATTTCTTGTGAGAGTCATTTAGACCCTCTTCCATCCCCATTCACTTCCAATACATTTCCAACCGCTTACAGTAGTGAATATAATACCGGTGTATCTCCCTAGCCATGGCAAGTCTAGACCCTCGCCCTCCTTACTCTCCAGACGAGCTTGCTGCTCTATATCCTTCAAACCTACAGTTACACCTCGTTCAGGTTATATTCCGGCATGGTACGGGCCACACTCCTGAAAGTGCATTGGACTGAGGAAGTTAATTTTTATCGGGGGGGGTCTAGGTGAGCGGACACCTGTTGCCACGCGTTTCCAGAATGCTGGGCTTCCACAATGTAAGGTCACCTCATTACCCCCCACCGTATGAATCCAGTATTGATGCTGTATAGTTTGGCCTTATTGTCAGGCTGCTTCCCGATTCAAAGCTGCGGTGATGGAGCCTAGGGCGAATTGGTCCTTTCTCACTTTCCAACGTCGGATTGAGACTCCCGGAAAGAACGGGGAAAATGCATTAGCCAAGGGCCCGGGTGGTGAGAAAGATAATCTTTGGTAAGTCTGCCTACTTAACATAACGGGAACAACGAACAGGGGAGTAGAGCGAGCAGCCCTACCAGATTTGGAGTTTGTCATCAGATTTTCCGGTCTTTTGCTCGCTGTCCCCCTCTGTCCGTTTCCCCCATACTATGTATGGCCAACATGATCTCCATTTCAACCAACAAAGGGCTAACAAACCCGGATGCTATCGGCCATTGGCCCTGGCAATCCCAAAAATAGTCTCCCAGGGGAGCTTACAGACCGCGGAAGGGAAACCACACTGCAGCTTGGGCAGAGGTTACGCCATTTGTATATTCACCAACTTGGATTCCTTCCCGAGAGTCTCGGAAACCAGTCGGAATATTACCTACGGTACTTACAAGTCTAAAGGCACGACTCCCGATAAAATAACAAGCTAATCACGACACTGTGGTATAGGACTTCGCCTATACACCGAGCCCTTGAGTCACTCCAGCAAGTTTTCACAGGCCTTTATCCATCCACAAACAGATCTCCCACGGACCCCCCGCTCGCGATCCATACAAGATCCTTCACTGAAGAGAACATATTCCCCAACAACTCAAATTGCAAACGCTTCGACCAGCTATCGCTCGCATTTGCCAAACTTGCTGCAGAGAAATGGAATGAGTCCCCAGAGATGCAGTACCTGCAATCCCGCCTTGGGAAATGGACGGGCGGGAAGATCGCTGTTGACGGGCATCCAGCGCTGTGCGGAATAACGGATAGTATAAATACGACGCTAGCTCATGGGGAGGCTACGACACTTCCGAATGAGTTCTACGATCCGCGGGCGAGAGAGATCATGGATGAAATAACCGTAGATGAGTGGTTCCGTGGATACAGCCAATCATCAGAGTACCGAAGGTTAGGCGTCGGTTTGATCCTAGGAGATATTAAAGACAGGATGTTAGCTTCTATTAAAGGTGGTACGAATGAGGATGGCCGATTGAAGATCGGGCTGATGGGATGCCATGACACCACTATTGCCGGGCTATTGGCCAGCCTTGGAGGATTCGACGGAAAATGGCCGCCATTCACCAGCTCGATCGCTTTTGAGGTGTTCCGGGAGAAGGGGCATAACAACAACCGATACACATTCTCGAAACCCTTCGGCGTCAAGAACAAGGAGGAAGGGTGGTATGTGAGGTTGAGATACAACGACAAACCGATTTATGTCAAGGGCTGCAAGGCGATCGGAAAGCATCTTGAAGGGGATGAGAGCTTCTGCACATTGGTATGGGTGCCTAACATACAAGTAACAACCCTGCATTTTATCCTTGCTAACACATAGTGAAGACCGCATTCAAGGAAATCGTCGAGAAGATGGCGCCGCAGAACTGGAAGGAGGAATGCCTGAGAAACATGGATAGAACGGGAATTCCACCCGTCGAAGAGGTGGAATGAATATTCTCTGATTTTCACTGATTGGCCCGAGTAAGGTTTTGAGCGGAAGGGTCTGGTTGGAAACAATACCGTACCACATCTTCCAATAAGCAATGTCAGATTACGAAATTAGATGAGCAGCTAAGCATTGGAAGGGTCTAAACCTTGTCTTTGCCCAATGACTTGTAAGGATTGGCCACCTCTCTACTCTACTCTTAGTCCACACCAAATCTTGTGACGGAAGTCTTGATTTGTAAATTTACGACTTGAAGCGTCATGACTTGATTTATCAGCCCATTCGTATCGAACCCTGCCTGAATTTTTTACCGCGGTATTCACTCTGCATAACCGCGCAGGCAACCAGAACACATCCGTCGAATCATCCAGCCCCGGAGTCCTTCGAGTGCCGGGTCCCGATGGGATCTGCGAGATTTGTATGCACCAGAGTCCTTCAACTCGAGAAACTTGCATAAACGCTTCTCAACCCCGGGCCAAAGTCCCCTACCAGTAATGAACAGAGTCTACCGGTAGTCTACCGTATCCATAGACTGTCGGTGTCATACCCGAACCAAAGCACATGGCACATCCTCGTCCCCCGCCTCGAACCAAGTCAAGTCGTCAGGCGAAGTCAAGTGAAGTCAATCCAAGCACCTATCACAATCCCTCACTCGTACCACACACTCCCTCTCTGACCAGCCACCCATGCCGATCATTCCAACCACCCCTCACACAATTTTGCCTTCGCATCCTTCCATCCTTCCATCCCTGTTCCTTCTCCGCTGATCCATCAAAAGCCGACCGAAGATCCTCCCCCCGCCCCCCGCCAAAAAACAAAAAAAGGGAAACTCCCTCACGCACTCCACACAGCCACCCAATATCCCAAGTCCCGAGGCCCCTCCACCAGCATAACACCAACTACCAGTAGGCAGAGTTGGACCCTTCCCTTCCTTCCTTCCAAGATAACCCCCTCCCCTCCCCACCTCACCACACCTATCTCCGTCAGGCCTACAACCTCGGGATCCAGAGATAAAATTAAAAACCCCCTTGAGCGCCTTCCTGACATGGTATAGCCTAAGTCCTCCTCCTCCTCCTCTGCCCGTTGTCAGATCCCATCATTAACTGGTTTCTCGCAATTCCGTTAACCCGCTTGGTCTAAACCAAACCTACACACATACCCGTGCCGTATGCTAGCGCTGTGATTCACAAAAGGGATGATGATCCAAATCCAAATCCAAATCCAAATCCGAAGGCGAAGGCGAATCCCAAAAAAGGGTCTTTACGGTTGCCGTACAAGTATACCGTACCAGTACGAAAGAGAGAGAAAAAGGAAACAAACTTGGTGTGGGGTAATTTAGATATGGGCTGTTTTTCGCCACCCTCTCTATGTCATCTATGTCATCGCGCATCTGGGAACCGAGTGAGTTAGTTTGTGTGTTTCACAAGCGCTGTGTTTCACAGGTGCGGGCTGGGCTTGAGTTTGGGGGGTTACACTGGAGTCAATAAGTAAATATTGCAACTTGGGTATATAATATTATATACAGGCACCTGCCTGTACAGGTATTTAGTTACTCGTACAGTACTAAACGGCGCTACAGTAGAGCATGATACCGTACCGCTAGACTTACTATCCACGGTAAGACTCAAGTCCTGAGCCAAAAGAGCAAAGAGTTTGTGAGAAACCCAACTAGGATAATGTGAAACTGCCGCTGTGGAAAAAACTCAGAGTAGTAACTTAGTAGCCAAAAGAAGCCTGCATGGTACTGCAGATCAGACAATTGTAAACTGATTACTGAATTCAGAACTTTGATTATAGTTCTAATTATAATTATCCTTCTTCGTTTCGTTTGACATTTGGCATTATTTACTGGTATTCACCGGGACTTCTGGGTGTGTCTCACAACTCTCCCCAGCCGCTAGTAAGGTAGGGTACATTATTATTGAGTCTAGTCTACGTTCGAAGTGTTTTCAAAATACGCAATTTGCAGTCCCTCTTAAAAAAGACCCCCCCCCCCCGAGTATCGAGTTGCGCGTGCGGTACGGTTCTGGTGGGGAGTTTCAGAATACTACGGGGAATAGGAGAGTTTGTTCGGGATTGAAGGGAGAATGAGAGTGTAGGAGGGGGAAGAGGAGGGAGAGGAGGGAGGACTTCGTGTGATAGAATGTATAAGGATTGGTAGACCAGACGGTAGTCTATTGTACGAGTAGATATTTTATTGCATTAGTAGTGCATGAGCGGGTAGCTACTCGAGTAGTTGTATTATTATACAAGCGTGGCGCGAGTATAGTATACCGTAGTGTAGTAGGTAAAAAGCGGGGGAAGGATACAGGCAGACTAAACCAAACCAAACATACAAGCACCAACAAATCCTAGACTATCATGTCCGGTTAGTACAGTACAGTACGCAAGTAAACTATCCTGAACGAACTTGACCTATTCAACTAACCAACTAACCAATCACCCAACTGCACTAACGTAGAACACCCAAAGCACCTGAAACCCAACTACCGCACTGCAGACAAACTTTGTGATACCAGCACGGTACTCCACAGTACCATAAACAGGAAGAAGAGGAAAAAAGAAAGAAAGAAGCCAAGAAAATGCAAAGGAAAATCAGGCATATTCGTACAAACGCATAACATGGCTCTTCATTTTCATTTTCATTATCTTTCCTCCAGAAAGCATACTCTACTCTACAAGTAGACTACAGCATGCTCAAGCAGACGCAAACCAAGTCGAGTCAATTTAAAGTTAGGTTAAACAGAAAGATCAGCCGTTCGTTTTCATTACGTTCATCAGTTGAGTAGGGAAAAGCAAGAGGTACCAAAAGTTAACAGAAGGCGGAAGAAAACGAGCCAACGAAAGTATGCTATGTTATGCTATGCTATGCCATAGACATCTAATATGATGACGATGCCGTGTCAACTGAGAAATGAACTACGAGAAATACGAGAAATTAATGTTCCTTCCTTCGTGCTTTCCATCCCTTCGTTTCCCTCCCCACAAGCTTAGGTTTGAAAAGGGGTTGAATGATACAATGATGGTGATGATGAATCGGTAAAACAGTTGAGCCGTGAAGACGGTGATGAAAAGGACGATGGTGATGATAAAATGAAGAAACAAATAAATAAGCATAAATAAACGGCCATTCCCTCTTTTTTTTTAGAAATAAAGTTAGATAGATAAGACGACCCTAATAACCCATAACAAAGCAGAAGCGGATAGGAAAAATTGATGATGATGACGATAGTAACCATGAATAAATGTTAAACCAAAGGGAAAGAAGAAAGGAAATAAGTGAAAACCCAGTATCGAAAGAGAAAAACCCCTCAAAATACATATTTAAACAGGAAAAGAAAATGATTTGAAAAGTGAAACACTTTGCACCCGAGAACACCTTATATCAAAGCACATTATAAACCAATTCGTAAGGAAAGAGGAAAGGGAGGGGAGACCTGGGAAGAATTAAGAAAAAATCAAATACAAGAAACAATGTGTATTGAAGCTCCCTTCTGGAGCATCTCGTCAAGAAACCAAAGGTTGGATAGTGAGTTGGTTCGAGGTAAGGTGAAATCCTGTTGGAAAGCCATTGCCGTATTTGATATTAAAGGACTAACTGTTCATATTTCCCCACTACCGGTTCCATCTGCATCGCCCTGCCTACGAATGTACTCGGACATTCTGCCCCCACGAACGATAATCAAAACTATCGTCGCCATCTTTGGTACCCGGGGAAGATAATCCGTTAGGTCCCGAGGAGCTATTAACCACACTTCCCAGCCCCCCCCTTAAACTCTTACTACCGCTAGGGTTTGGATGCGATGGTACCTGAGATGCCGATGACAGGGAACGTTTTGGCGACTTGTCGGTCTGTGCAAAGTATTCCCAGTCAACCGGATCCCACGGCCTCTTCTGTTGATACTCCACTCCAATTCCACCCACCGACCCCTCCGCATTCTCTGATTCCGGCTCATCCTGCACATACCCCACAACAAAACCATCCTTATCTCCAAACATAACCATCGGCTTCCTGTCCACTATCTTACCGGGACTCCGACTCGGCTTTTCCACAGCAAGCGGCCCAGGACTGGTGACAGATGTACTGAAAGGAGTGGAAATGATGTTACTGGGTGGAGCAGTGAGAATCCATCTCGCCCAAGTATTGCCTGACAAACGCTCCATCGGCACAGTCACCGCCCTCGGCTGAGCCCAAGCCGCACTCCATAGATATACCACACCTTGCTGCTTTGAAAGATCTGCTGAACTTCCATCACTACTTGGCGCACACTGAATCATTAGAAGATCAGGGATGGTTGGGTGCCAACTGATTGACCGGATAGGATTGAGTTGAACAAGAACAGCGTACGGCCGGAGTAGCTTCAAAGACCAAATCCAAACAGTAGTCGGCATGCAGTCATTTCTGGTAGCAATAAGCGTCCCATCCGGGTTATTGAACGCGATTGTTGAGATGCCAAGCTTGGACTGGGTATCGGAAGGGCCTGACGATATTATGGGGAGCGTCGTTGGCTGTTGCGCCTGCGCATAATATCTATCATGGGGCGGGTTTGTGCATTCAGACCAAACCGTAACACCTGGAAGTCTAACGGTCCTCGTGTGGTTCATTTCAATCACCTACTCATCATAATTTAGTAATCGATCCATCAACCGTGAAGGGGCTTGGTACCGGCGAGAATGTGTAGTTACTCAGGAAAGCCAATCTCCCATCAGAACTCCCGATAGTTAAAAAGTCCCCCCCAGGGCTCCATTCAACGCTTTTTACACCAAGGCCATCGCAACGCTTCTCATATGTTCTATACAAATGCCCGTCCGCGGTGTATACAAGAACCTTATATCCAGAAACTGCTGAGTCCCATACCGCTATCCATCGGCCACATGGTGACCACTTAAGGCCTTGTGCATCTAGGGTTGGTAATGTAAAACTTGACGCAAGTTTGTAACTTGTGTGCTGGTGGACACTTATCACATCATGTGTTGATGAACGAGTGAGAAGCGCGAAATGAGCAGTGCAAGGACGATAACCGTAGCCTGCCACAACTGTCATTACTGGTTCATCATGTTTTCAACAATGCATTCATACCTTTTGTAGGGAATTTTGGATTGAGTATCTCTATCAGTTTTGATGAGGTCAAATTCCAAACGGTCACCTTGAGCTATTTTCACCCAAACACAGTCAATCTTCGTTTCTTCGTACGGAAAGGCTAGATTCCAAGAATCCCACCTGAAATTCAGAAAATACAACAACTTCATCTGCATTTCTGCCAAACTGAACGTGCCTTATTCCCCCAAACCCCTGTTTGATAGTTGCAGTCCACTTTTCATCCTCCACATCATATACTTGGATTGATTGGTCGTCCGCCAATAATACGCGTTGTCGTCCGCCACCTTCTTCCTCAGACTTATCTATCCCACTCCTTCTCTTCCCTATTACAGGGATTCCATGCCATGCCGGTGAAGTGAATGAGTTATTCAGGTATGGTGACCACTTGACAAAACTTATTCGAGAGGCAAAGTCGGGGTCCAGTGGTATTATCCGTTTCACCTGGAGTGTTGATGTTGAACGGAGTACAAGTCTCGGGTGCACGATCGAGGCAATTAATGATCCATTCGGCGAAGGTTGTGTGAAGTGTGAACCTTTCGAATCCAAAGAGTTAGCAATCATAGGCAAATAGTGTTGTCAAATGAAAGAAGGATCCAGCAACCATACCCTTGAACTCTGTCGAAAACTCCATGCTCGATAATGTATTTCTCCGCAAACTTTGTTGTAATTTAAGGACCTGGGAGGCAGGATCCCTCACCACTGCGATTCTGTGTGGTGTGTAGAGTAACGGGTAGAATGGACCGAGAAACCCCCGCCCTCCAGACCAGTGGGTATTCTAAGAGCAACGGTACTCGCTTTCCCCCGAGGCAATAGGTGAGGAAGTCTTGACGTAGGTACCGCTAGATCGATCGGTGGCTGTCTTCTGTGATATCTTCTTTCCCTCTCCAGTTGAGGGGACCCCGGGACTTGACACTTGGGTGCGTTTATGCAGTCTGGCAGGGCACGAGCAAAGTAGAGGAGAGAGGTAGAGCCCGATCAAAGAGAAAAAGGTCGATTTAGAGGAGGATGTAAGAATCGGCCAGGCAGTGTGAGGTTGAGAGAGGGATGGTGTGTGGGAGGGGGTGGGTTGCTCAATTTGGTGAACCAATGAGAGCCGCGTGGGCTAAGCTCACTATTTTGCTTGAAGGTCCTCTAAAAGGGATTTTTCTGCTCTCACCTTCCCCGGCTCAAGTTGGGGGCTTTTCCCTATTTCCCTCTCACTCCTTTTCTAGGAGCAGCACTTCTTCTATTGCAACGCTAAGTAGCGTGGTGAGGGAGAATGGGCAAGGCGGTCAAACAACTCGAATAGGCACCAGTGATAGCCAGCGAGTGAGTAGGTGAGCAGGTGCGTGGGTGGGTGGTGGAAGCGCGGCGGCGCGGTGGAGTGGTGATAGTGTTTGGTGTGGGTACGGCAATGAGCTGGGCGAAGGGTTGGTGGGCAGAGATTGGCGGGTATAGCCCCTAGGATGAGTATGGTGGCCTGGGTTGAGGTGGAATGCTCTCACTCTCCCTCCTGTGCAGGTTCGCCGCTCACAAAAGTCACTGGGACAATAGGGTAGACTATTCTCCCACCTTTTTTTTTTTCTTTTTCGCAAGTCTTGTTCTTCCTTGATTGATCTGATACACAGCAAAAAGGCCAGTCAGCAAGGAATCAGCACAGTGGAACCCTGGACAAAAGTCAGTGCGTCCCGGGAAACACTGTGGCAGAGTAGGAGTGGCAGGGTGTTTGGTAGAGGTGCGATATGGAGAGGGCGCTGAAGCATGAAGTGTGACCGTGTTTGGAGGGGGGGGGGGAGTCCAGAAGGGGAAAGATGGATGGTTCGTTTCGCAAGGCAGAGAGCGCAGTACCGGTACTCGAGCACAGTACTAGTAGTCTAAGGGGTGGGTGCGCTCCTGTTCTCACTCTCGCTCTATTCTCAATTCTTTTCTGGTGGTATGGATTGGATGGGTGGATAGGTGAACAGATAGATGGTTGGTTGGATGGTTGGTATGGCATGAACGGTATGGATCTGCTTCGTGACGATGGTACTGACGATTGAGGCAGGGGGTTACTCTGGAGCATACCGGTAGTCTTCTGCCCTTTCAACTCCCCGGGGGGGGAGGCATACGGAAGGTGCTGCTGCCTGTCTGGTCCGCTGCTGGCTGCTGTAGTGTCGATGTCTCACACAACGCGTGGGGAGAGACATTTGTGGGTGGGATTACCAAAGTTAACGAGTACCGGTATGTACCTAGTACGACAGTAGTCCTCCTCCTTAGGAACATGCAACCACCGATACCGGTATGAAGACGCACTTTACTCGAGTACAAAATACCGGTATTCTAGAGGCTTTCTGTTGTGCTGCCCATCTTTTTGTCTCTCGCTGCGCAACGCAAAGTATGTCGGTGTCTACATTCGCAGGGAGTGAGGCCTTTCAAAAAAGCCTTCTCCTCCTTTGTCCTTTCCCACCGTAATTTCGCAGTTTCAACCGAGCTCATAACGTCACTTCTGTCAAGGGTCCACACGCGCATTTATCCATGCATCGGAGGCGCCAATAGCAGCCGCTCTTATGCTCTTCCCCACCAACGAATCATCACAAAGTATTTCCACCACACAGTACTAGCACTCGAGCAGTGTGCTCCCCCTAATAGGGTACCGTACCAGTAGGAAAACAATGCTTACCAGTCTGCAGTACTGTACTTATGCTTGGGGGTTAAGTCTGCGGGCATGCATACAAGAATTTTGAGAATCTCGGCCGCGGAGATCATTCGCAACACATATAAAACTTTGCAAAACCTTTGTTTAGTCATCCACAGACTTATCTCACTCCAAATGGTTTGCTGGTGTCGCACCGCCGACTCCTGAGGTAACTGGACCCCAGACAGCCCCCTCCCCACACAACTTGATCTCCCCGCTGTGCGAAGTATGATATAATACCATGCCAGTACCGTGCTCGAGTACTTGGACTGGCCTACTGGTACAAATGATGATACATAGCACAGAATGATTATTTATTTGATTTTTATCAAATCTCGCTACCCTTTAGCCACCCCTAACCTATGCCGCTACTGTTGTCAGAGGATTCTGTTCAGAGCCAAAGCAAGATAGAATGAGGGAAAGATTATCGAACTCCGCATGCCTTGTTCGGCCCAATTCACACCCCTGATACCGCATGATGCTACCCTCTCCATTACCATTGCTCTTCACCTCGGCAAATTCAGCTGGTCCTTTTCTCTCGATAATCGGGCTCAACTGTCTCGCCTGCGAACGGAAGAATGGAATGAACCGTGGCGACTTTCATGGATTTCGGGCTCGTATGGGGGAAAGGCTTTCGTTCTCGTGATCAGAAATGGGTGTACTAGTACCATGGGTCTCGCACTCATGCCCCACGAAGTGACTAACAAGACCAGGACGGAACGAATGACTAAAGGCGGCGAACAGGATGTATTGTGCTCGGTATGAGCACTATAAGATGGCGAAGACCAAACTCAAAAGAATGGTAAAGAGGTTACATTCGGTACAAGGGCTGACCTTCTCATCATCATCATCATCATCATCACCATCATCATCACCACCCACCAATCCGCCCCAAAAAGAGAAGTAAATCATGTGGACCCCACCCTGCCACCCAACCCCGAACATACTTGTACCCCAATTGGCTTGACTTTACGCACATCCCAGCATCATTTTCTTTTCTTTTTTCCGAGTCCCACCACCTTCCCTCCCCCTTCTTTGCAACCCCTAACAGGCCAAAGAAGTCTCCAACTCCCCCCACCCCAGCAAGGCAACGGTTGCTTGCCTCCTGCTTTCCTTGGTAAACCATTCCACAGACGTCACCGACTAACCACCATGCAGACCAATTGCTTACTTGAGTACGGTAACCACTAGTCTACAATCTTCTGACCGGGGATGATAATACCGGTACCCTCCTCGAGTAGGCGACATGGATCTCCGAATTCCATCAATGTCGCTCAGTGCAGTGACCGCCGGCCTGTGTTCTCCAACCGACGGCCTACCGGTACTCTCGTCGCTTGCGCTACAGGGTTGGGGGACTGCAGTGCTTGTGGCCCACTCGCCACATCAGAAACTACTTGTACCAGCACTGGTACAGTACTGCTCGTGGTTCAGCAAAGCTACATCCCAAGGACAGACTCCCCTTTAGAAAACCGTTGGACCAACAACAGCTCGCCTCAATCACGATTATCAACACGAATTCGCGTTGCCCCATCGTCTTACTTAGACCAACTCCCAGTAACGTTAATTAAAAGGTTGAACCCCATCCGCCATCTATCGACGTACCCACCCCCGACCATCCCCAGCCCACGCATCCAAATCCAGCGGGCATTTGCCGCCTCTCTCCTCCCGTCATTGCGCAAGAAAGTAAGTCCCTCACATGTAAATCCCGGAACGGAGCACAGGTTCGATTCCAGTCTGTTATGGTTGGTGCTTCGGAAAAACGCGTAAACTATTTCCTTTCCTTGTGCTTTCGGACAGCAGATCACTTTGGCCGTTCCCCACCAACCCAAACACACACACCCGGATGCTCAGTTGCTCACTTCATTCACCTGTTTCTCATCACCGAGCTAACTAAACATCTGGTCCCCCTCCCGAGAAAAAAAACGAAAACAAAAATACTGTAAAAACAAAGCCAGCTCCAACCAGAATACGTGTAGGTGATATCGGGTCACTTTGAGCGACTTGTGTATATGAATTACTCGAATTGTATCGCCGTTTGAAAGGGCAGAAAGATGGGCTAAAGAAAAAGAAAAAGGAAAAAGATTCCTCGTGCGGAAGAAACCGTTCGTCGCCTTGTGCATTGCATGCGAGATCTTCGTTTGTTTTGCTCGCTCTAACCTTTCGAAACCCGGAAAGAAGGAAAAAGAAAATAAAGTCCTTCCCCCTCATGACTTCACCCGGGCTATTTTCAAATCCATTCCTAAACCCCGTGCTCGAGTGCGGTACGGTAGTAACCTTTCGTTTTTCGGGGAAAGAGAGACCCACGATACTGTACGAGTACGGTATCATGATAACTCCAGGATACAAGGTAGACGGAGGCCTGACCAAAAAATTTCCTCTCCCTCTGGCCAGACTGTTTGATCAAAGTTACTCCTCACTTTATGGGGGTATTCTCCCTTCAATTCAATCGGTCCTTATCACACTGGCTGCTGCGCTGTCCAGCATCGCACTCCTACAGGTGAGGGGATGTAGGCGGGCAGGTGGAAGACTGGTCCGTAAATCTTACACCAGGGCAACCAGTATTTATCCTTAGCCAGTAGATTTTCGACGGAGATGTGATTAAACGCCTCTCTTACTCTATTGCATCGTGACATGGTTCCCCCCTGCTCCATCTGGGATACGGGTATCATGCCACATAGCAAAAATATCGACCAGTTAACCCCGCCCACAAACAAACAAATGGCAGTATTTCCCTCTACCACCCCGCAAACCCTCTGCACCTCATCAGCCACACAGTCAATACTTCACCACAACCCCACCAGGAGATAAACAAAATAATAAATAAACATAACCCCCAGATTGGGTCTCAATATCCGTGCCGCGAGGAAAGGAACACCAAACGAAACAAGATCACTCCGGAGCGATAGCACGTCGGGAATTTATGGCTAAACTGCCGGTATTCAGTCATCTTGCATAAAGAATTTATATTAATACCCATTTCTCCTCTTTCATCCCCTCCCCCCCTCTCATAATCTCACTCGTTTGCGTAAAATTGCGCCACCACTCCCTTCCTTCCTTCCTTCTTCCTTCCACCGTCCGTCCCTCCTCTTTGTTCTGCAACGATCCGTATCCCACCGTATTCCGGCTTATTCGAGTACAAAGGAATTGGGGATCGGAGGGAGCTTGCCCACTATCGTACGCAAGGCCGGGGGTGCGGTAGAATAATAAACAGTCTACTTGGGACAAGGAAATGATTAGGGGGGCGCACAGGGTCTAGTACGGTATTTTACTTGCCTTGCGAGCAACGATCTAGCTAGCGAACCTTCTAACGCTGACAAGCTGTCTTCCTTCCCTACTGCAGCACGGTGCGGTACCAGCAGTGCTGTCCGATACTGCCAGCTGCACAGCACTCACAGAAGCTATGGTACCGTGCTAGTACAGGTACCTTGACTAAACATCATTGTAAAAGGTGGCGCTCCTGTACTTTCTCCCTTCTGTTGGGTACGATGCACAACACGGGGCACATACTCGAGGACACACCTCCCACCTCCACCCATCCCACACCGCACTGCACAGCACAGGACAGCACAGCACACCGCATCGCATTACCCGAGCACATAAAAGTGCAGTCCCCGCAATAAGCAAAAAAAAAAAACGTTGGACGGATGTGGTGGGGTTTTTTTATCTTTGGGTCGTTCGTTTGTACCAGTGTGCGTTTTGTGGGACCAGATGTGCTCTCCAGCATACACCGTATGACACAACAATCATACTTATACTGTAGGCATGTTAACAATGGCCTAGCGAGTTAATTTAAGCGAGTCCAGTGAGGTTTATAATGATGATAAAAAACTGCTCAACTCACCAATACCGGTGCCGGTATCGTTATTATTGCCTACTCGAGTATTATAAACGCACGCGCGCGCAGGTTGTTTGCAGATGGATGGAGGTTTGTATCATATCAGTTTTGGAGAGATTTTTTCGGGGTTTGTACGATGTTTGGAAGAGGATTGTGATATCGGTATTGTAGATGAATGGGTATGGTACGGCAGATAAATAATAAGAAAATAACTCTATCCTGCGCGTGCCCACACTGCATACAGTGCAAGATTGCGGTGTCGGCTTTCTCTCAATTGATAGCTCTTGCTTGTGGTTTCTTTGCTTGGGGGTGGGTGGTTGGGTTGGATTGCTCGGTTGGAGTGGGTTGGACTGGGCTGGTCTCTTTTTTTTTTGACTCTTAAAGGGATGGTGGTGATGGTGCCCCTCACGCGAGACATTCGTTGATAGTTTGAATTGGATTGAGTTGACCTGGGTTTGATACGTGTCGGAAACGGCTTTTTAATTTGATTTTCGGTTTTGGTGTGCGGATTTCCTCACCAGTGACGATTCATACGGTATATGTGTGGCCTTGGTTTGATTTGGTTGGCTTTTTCTCCTTGGCTTTTGGCTGGGTGAAATGAGAGACATAAGCTAAACTTGCGGCGTTTTGAAAGATGAAGACACAAGAGGCAGTCAAGATACCATATTGTGGCTCAAGCGGCCGGTCGGTCATGCAGTACCGGTGAGCGGATACGGGAGGGAGGGAGGGAGAGCACCATACAGGAGAGGCAATACGGAAGCTCACCGCGACCGACAGTGCCAGTTTTGTGCTACACCCGGCGCGGCCGGAAGTTTATCATCTCCATCTCTCAAAAGATACCTGTGCGGTATCTAGCTGGCTCAGGCCTTTTGGTTCGTCCTTCAGCGTAAAAGGACTGTGTCGGCAGTAGAGATACGGTATCGAGCTGAATTGAAAGTGAAAGTGCAACTACATGCAGCATCTTACGACTCGTCTTATCATTCGCCTCCTGCCTTTCGTACGTAAAAAAAAAAAGTCACAGACACGGTACTTTCTCCTCCTCCAAGATGCCCCTCTTCTCTTCTTTTTCTCTTCATCCGGTAAATGCGAAATTCAACACATGAATTCGTATCACTTCCGGGTTGGGTCGCCAGTGGTCCCTTTGGAACCCCGGTAGACTGGAACTAGATGCTTGTTCACAGGTCATGTGGGGGGGCAGGTGTTCGTTATCTGTCGATGATAAAGGATAACTGCCTCCCTTCCTCCTCCCCCCCTTGCTCAAGCCTCAGGGTGTGGAGGATGAGAGTGAGGTGAGATGAGCCTTCCGGTAAGGCTAAGGCAATGAATGATTACCGTACCTGCCGCCGTATCATGCTATTTCTCTTCCCTTTAACTTAAAGTGAGACATTTAAAAGAATGAGGAAAAAATAAATGGTATGATGACATTTTTTACTCTTGATATCTATGATACACCAACTCATCATTTTTCCCCCCCGCTGAGGCTGGGCTAGGTTTTCGGAATTTGATCAAAGTGCGATATGGTGCTTCCTCTCAGAGATGGTGGATTACGAGGACTGCTTGCTGCTTGGGTGATTGCCCAAATGCTGCGTGCATCTTTGTTAGGTCCCTTATCTGAAGTTGTGCCTGCTGGGTTATGCAACGACTGGGTGGATTATCGCTCGCAATAAATCTCGAGTGAGGAGTTGTGGTTGAGGGGCATCAATTGTGCAATGAAACCTTGCGGTTTCATTTCCATTTACTATCTGCCTACACGGATATTGTGACGTGAGACTCAATTCCTTCACGTGAGGGCGTTATTATCTCCCTTTCTTCGTCTCTCGCTTCTTTCCTTCCTACCTTCCCTCCCGTCGCTCCTGCTGCTACGGTACTTCCTTTTCTACCCGCCCCCTGTTCAGTCAGATATCTAATTGGGCTGCATGATCCAGAGCAAACTTTCCTTAATTCTGCACACGCTGGCCTTAGGCTTGCCTCGGTCTCGCGATTGGGGTGGCGTTTCCAAACTAAATTCTGGACCAATTGAGTAACACGCTGCTGAACGGGGGCGTGACGGATATCCGAATTGTTTCCGCCTAAAGAACTCGAGCGGAACCCGAGTTGTTGATGGAATTGAGCAGTGGGAGTAGTATTGGATGAAGAGTGGGGGGCCTAGTGGGAGGGTAGGGGCTTCCGTATCATCCCAGCCCGGGAAAGTGCAGGGTTACATATTCTTCCCGCATCGTTTTTCGCCTCTTGGGTCTCCTTCTTCCCCCACCTCTATATTCCTTACGGTAAAAAAATAGGGAGGTGGGGAAGAGCTGGGATGCGCTTATCTTTGAAGAGTATCACAATCTGAATTAACATGTATGGTAGGACTGCAGCAAGCTCGTGCATGGGATATAAGGAAACGCCCCGACTTAAACATCCGAACGAGCCCCCACTCTTCCAGAGATATGTTTTTGCTTTTCTCTAATATTCGCTTCTGACACCAATTGGGGGGCCTAGCCGTTCTCTGTGGCTGGCTTTAAATGGGGTGGGACTTTGACGATTCTCAGGGTGTTGTCTACTGGGATTTGGGAGATGTGATGATGATGGGGTTGATTAGGTATGGCCCTAAGCTCTTGAAGGGGTTACTTTTGCGCTGGGGTTTCGGACTTCCTCCCTTCCCGGGGTGGAATTGGTGTTTCTAGGGAGGCAGGGTGCCAGCGGATAGACGGATGGCTAATAAAAAAAGCCGAACCGCTTTTGCGAACCAAAAACCAAAGCTTTTCTCTATGCCTCAGCGTGCAGAATCCCCGATACCCACCTGTTACAGCGCTAGTGCTCTTTCAATCACCGACCTGTAGCAGTTGGTCGGTTTGACAACGTTTCGTCTGCGAAAGAAGTGTTTGGGTAAAAGCTGTCATATCCGGTCGGTTGGGACCTAAGGGAAATCCTCAACCCCCTGGGGGAAGGGTTTCCTGAGGGCCGACGTGGCGGTTCAGGTGACATTTCTATGGCAGTTTGAATGGTCCGGAAGGTGGGCTTCCAATATCCTCCCCTGATTGCGGGTTAGAGGGACGAAAAATCACATTCTTGTGATCTTTTCTCCCTAGCAATTGGAACTTGGACGCGGGTCAATCCCTGGGGTTTTTGCGGGTCACTTTGTGCTCTTGTAGCAGCCTGGCCGGGCTAATAAACAGCGACTTTTAACTTGCTTACTGCGCCGCGGGCCTTAGTTTTTTTCTTTCCCCACCTCGCATGAGGCCTTGGAGGGTAATCAATTATACCATATCCATCCATCCATACCTATTTTTTGGGGGGGATTTTTTTCCGCAAAGTTTTGCTGCGCTGGCTGATTGTTGTTCCTCGGACATAATTTCTCTAAGTTCTGTGCGCTGAGCGAAGTAGGTGCGAGTGCGCTCCCGAGCAATGAACTCGACACACAAATGCTGCTTCCAATAAGAACTTATATATACCCTTTTTGGAAATTTCTAGTGAATACTTGGGCACTATCTGGCTCTGGCGCTTGACAAGGGGCGGACATAAACTACACTCTCGTCTACTGCGCCGTAATTCTTGAAGTCCTCGACTTCACTTTACAATGCCTCAGGCCTTGTACTCGTACAGTGCTGTATGTATGCAAGGGACTACTGCATAGTTTACTTTTTCCCGCGCCCTTCAGGTAGGCTGGTGCTTCTAGCGTCTCGTGCAGCCCTGAGCCTAAGCCGCTCCCAAGCTTGGAAATTCCACCCATGATTTTCCCTGCGCCAAGTTTTAAGTTTTCGGTCTTCAGAGCGTACAGTATGATAGCGCACTAAGTCTCGGAACCCCCTCCGGTTAGAAAAGAACAAAATTGAAGGGAAAGAAAAAAAAAAGGACACCTGGACGAGCTGAAGCTCACGACCGACAAAGGAAGTGTTCAGAAATCGGCCGGTGTGTAAAAAAGCTTAGCACGGAATGTCCCGAAAGGAAACATTGACGTCATTTGATGCACAGGGCTGTACCACTGGACTACAGTGGCTTGGTGTAACCCATCACGCAAGAAGTGAGATGGATGAGCGTTTGGATGGACGCAAGGGTAGGTGGAAACATTTTTGGAAACGCGGCTGGGAGGAGGGGCTTTCCCAGGGCTTGTATTTAGAGTGTGCGGCACTAATTGAAGGACATTAATCTTGCCTGGAGGTCCGGCGGGGTTTCCATAACGTTCTTTGTGGGGGGAGGGGGGCTCATCATGAATTGCTATTAGAGGCGATCTAGAGACGGACGGACCGGTGGTTTGTCTGTGTGCGAGTACTGTATTGTAGTGCTTTATTGTCTGCGCGCCAACATGAAATGCCGTGATGTATTCCGACTCAAACTTTGGTCTGTCACTCCTGTTAAAACTCTACTGGAGCACGGAAGGGTGCATCCCCGTCTGTTTGTGTCTGGTGGGCTTCTACTATGCTTCCTCGACGTGCCATTATACTACGGTACTTGTCCCAGGCGGAAAAAAAAAGTATCCGAAAGCAGGGATTCGCAAAGTACTCGTACAGTAGATGGCAAAAAATAATAATCCCTGCTTATCGCAGACTCACGACTCGTGTTTTCGGATACTCCTTGTCCGGAGAAAGTGGGAATAGTTGTGTGCGGTGTCTAGAGGGAGTGAAGCTCCCCACAATAAGTTAACCCTCTCGTAGAGTGCTACGGTAGTATTTTATACCTTGCTTGCAGATGACCTATGATACTTGTACCATAGCAAACCTAGCACTAATCCCACACAGCACGAACCTCCAAATGACTAGCAAACACGTACGTTGCGGCTAACCATCATGATGTGTACCGTACGAATACACTCTAGTCTGGTCAGTCAGTCAGCCAGCCAGTCAGTCAAACAATCCTTATCAAGTCGGCACCGCTAATGCGATACAACTCAGACGACACTTTCCAGTATGGTTATCCCGGCCAGGCAGGAAGACACCATACCATACCATACCACACCATACCACACCCTGCCCTCGTCAGGAGCAAATCAATTGAGCTCCCGTTGCATCAACATGGTCACATGCCGGAATAACAACAATCCAAGGCCCAAACACTCAGCCTACGGCATTCTATCAACATACTCGTACAAGTTTCCTCTTCGGATACCCCGAACTAGGGGCCCCCTGATCTGAATTAGCCATCACGGGGGGAAGGCGGGGGTGATGGTTGTTTCTGGTTCAGCTGGCTGGGTGGATGGGTGGGTGGGCCTCATGTGCGGTTATGTGCGGTATATGGGAGGACAAATGATGTTTGGATCTGCGTTGTATGTTATCATGCAAGGGGTTGCGTGTGTTTGATATGTTGATTTTTTTCCCTTCCGTTGTGATGGTGGTGATGATAGGCTGTGATTGGCGAGCTTGGGAGATGGGGTTTGGATCGGGAGGGGGGGGGGTGGGATATCATTGGAAGTTGGAAGTTGGAATTGTCCGGTTGGGGGAGTTTGGAGTTTGGATGTCGGTTTTGGTCCGGCGCCCTGTATTATCGTGCTTGAATACCTGAGGCATTTTACTCTACTCTTACTGTGGCAGAGTGGAGCCCCGGCAAACGGAGGGAAGGGATCAAGCTCCTCTCTCACAATGAGTACCTTACCTACCTAGTCCGGTAGCGCAATAAGGTCAGGGCATATTGGAAACAAGAGAATGCCACCAGGGAAATAGGATAGCCCTGGTCAGCTAGCTAACTGCAGTGCCAGGCCGGATAAGAGGACGGCGCACGGGTGGAGTTTTGTCACGATCGACGAGGGGTTATCATTCGGCCTTTTTCTGCTGTTGAGCTTCCTTTACCAATTGGTTGTAGTCTAGCTATGGTAGCAGCCAGCTACCATCCAAATGCACAGACATGGAGAGATTTACAGGGGAGGTAGCATGGAGGAAATTTTTTTGGAAAGTTGGTGGAACCGGAGATGGCGGACGGGATGAGGAGATCCCAGAAGAGGGCGATGAGAGAGAAGCTATCCGCAATGCGGTTCGCCTTCCAAAGGCCGGAGAATGATAATGCGGATCACAGATGTCAATTAAAATTAGGTAAGGGGATGTCTAAGCTTTAACAGGACCTCTTCGCTTGTTTCTCATTCAAGACAATACCAGGGTATTCTAAGACCCCCGATCCCCACTACCGCTCAATTCTCCGAGAATCGAGGTACCAGCATTCCTCCCCCCCTCTCTCCCTCCACTGCTATTGGGCGGAGAGAAGGCATCTACTCTGGCCCTCATAGACGCGGCACACGCAAGCAGCGCACGCATCGTGTCCACCGCTCTTCTCGCTGGCGGTAGTTTGGCTTCTTAGTTTCCCCGCTGCTCTTGGGGCGCCAATTGCGCTCCTACACTAGTATATGATATCTGTATTGTGGAAGTGCGTGCTCTACCAATACGATGGCTAACCGGCACGGGTGAAATAGGGCACGGGTTGGAACGAATACGATAGCAGGGAGGAATTACCCAGGCTATGAAGGCGCGGCTCGAGTTATGGTAATGAATGACAGATGCTTGTAGAAGGGTCTAAGTCTGCCACTGCGAAGTTAACGGAAAGTATGTTTCCTTAGCTTGTCTTATAGGCAGCGCGCATTCAGATTACATGCGTGTCAGTGCGTGTCAGTGCGTGGGCGTTGCGCTCGGGCACGATGCGGGCAGCGCTTTAGAATCTGCATAGAAAAAAACAAAAAACATTGAGGGCTGATAGGTAGAAGTTGGGCCGCGAGTGATTGATTGTGAAGGGGCGGTCAGGCTCCACGGGGCGGTTCATGCCTCTGAGATATCCGTGCCTCACTGGGTTGGCTTGCTGGCTGGGGAGAAAGCGATCTAGATCGGAGGGTAGTTACAAGCCGAGCAAGACGAATTGGGCAACAGCATAGTATGGAACAGCACAGCTGTTCAGCTCATATCCCAATCACAGCGAGCCCCCCATCCCCCTAGATCGCATAGCTGCCGTTGCTAACTGCGCGAGCCTGAGTCAAGGGATTGAGCCAATCTGCGAAGGTATCCGACCGACAGACTAACTCACCGTATCATCACAGATCTAATCCCCCAACAATTGGCCTGGCCCCTGTGGTTTAAGCCCTCGGATTGTCTACCGCTCCTCGCTAGGTTTGGTTTCCCACGGGGCTGCTGTTTGCCGGTGGCGCGGTCGGAGTTCGGCATCGAGGTTTTGTTCTTTGTGCCTGGGTAGCTTACTCTTCCATCTTATCAGATACGATTTATGGGTGGTTGTTCTATTCTTTGTGCGCCGAAAAGCCTTTTAGAGAGAATGGGGGAGTCTAGTGGTGTCTTTAATTTTTATGGGGTTTGGGAAGGGTCAATTGTGCTTTTCCAGCTGTAGAATAGTATTGTAGTTGTGAACGGGGATTTTGGGGATGCGTGTGGGGTTGTACAGGTCAGGATACTTGATAAAGTTAAAGTTTGTTTATTCGTTTACCCCGCAGCAGTTCACCCGAGGCAGAACGGGGCCGGAAGTCTAACTGGTAGAAATAGGGGGAGTTGTAAGAATGTCAAGATTTGGGGTTTGGTTTTGCTAAAGGTGGTTAGTAACTAGGCCTGTGTTATACCAGAGAGGTATATTATCAGAGCTGCCGTTAGGTGGATTTTGTAGGAAGGACGCCATCACACCCCCGGTGTTCGTCCATGATGGGAGGAGGAGAAGTGTGTTGATGTGTGTGTTCGCCGGGACCAGAAATGAAGCTTGATTTTCTAAGGAATCGGAGAGCGTGCTATTTATGCTCTGCAACAAGAACACATATCCACTACAAGAAAACAAAGGAAGACAAAAGAA
>Ga0307517_10001061_pt1 | contig 46532 bp, 29 predicted proteins | sample 23_EM_MG_FD_194515 | JGI IMG/M metagenome (GOLD analysis project Ga0307517, IMG submission 194515) | Populus trichocarpa ectomycorrhiza microbial communities from riparian zone in the Pacific Northwest, United States - 23_EM | ecosystem: Host-associated > Plants > Roots > Unclassified | place...
CCCGCCCCCCCCCCCCCCCCCCCCCCCCCCCCCCCCCCCCCCCCCCCCCCCCCCCCCCCCCCCCCCCCCCCCCCCCCCCCCCCCCCCCCCCCCCCCCCCCCCCCCCCCCGCGATAGTCTCTGCTCCTGGCTGAATGTGCTTCACCACAGTTGGAGCATCTGGCAGGAGAGGCCAAACCACAGCTGAGGATTGTTTTGAGATTACCTCCACTGGGGCAAGAAGGATTGGGGCAGTGGTGTTAAGCCTTCGTGTGCTGGAGGGAGCACAGAGGGCATGTCGGGGACTCTGCTTTGCACAGTGGCTTTTTGTGGCCATATTTCCAACACCTCTGGCACTGTGTGACAGGAGATGACGAGTAGGCTTTCCCAACAGTTCAAGAGTTGCCGTAGAGATTGATGGACGGGATCATAGTTTGGACGGAATGACTTTGGAGGTCGACAACCACTGAATAGGCACGTTTTTCCAGATGTGATTGAAGGTCCAGGATGAGCAGGCGGGCCGCAGAGATGGAAACGTCCTTGAAATTGAGGATAGAGTCAGAGAGGTAGCTGAACAAGTGCTCATCCTCGTGGGACATGTAGCTTACATGGCGTGAGTGGATGACTAGCCGGACTGTGGTGGGCACAAGTCTGAACCGGAGTCAGGGGTTTGAACGGACAAAGATGGACTGGTCGCGGTTGGTTGTGAGGGCCTCGAAGTAGAGGGTGTAGGAGGCAGCGCGAACCAAGGAATCCATGACAATGAGTGTGACAGCGCCTCTGTCATTGACAATGGCTTTGTGTTAGGCGAATGGACTCCCGGTAAGGATTTAGGAACCAGGGTTACCCTACCATGACATGCAGGAACTTCAAAGAATAAAGATATCACTCCCCTTGGCAACAGCATTGAAAAGGTGCGTCATCACTGGCCGCCTTTGTTAGGCGCACGGACTCCCCGTATGGATTCACAGGGCAGGGTTAGCCCACAACGCCATGCACGAACTTCGAAGGAAAAAGATAACACCCCGCTACAGCCCCGGGGTTGGGACGGCGCGTCATCACTGGCCGCCTGGGTAGTTGCGTACCAACACCCAAGACCACTACCAATAGAACACATCTTACAAACCGTATATGTCGCGGTCATGAGTCCGACCAGACCCTGTTCGCACAGTATATGAGTGGAGACCATCGGGCACCTTATGCAGGTGGAAACAGGTGATTCGGACGACGGCGCATAAGGTTACAGACACTCGAAGACAAACAGTCGAAAGTGTAGGTCGAAGGTAACGGGACGTTTTGCACAAAGGTAAGTCCCCTCGTATCTACAAAGACGTGTAGGATATGAAGGAGGTAACTATGCCCAGTAAGTGGATCGGGTGCATCGACAAAGGACAAGTTGGCAAAAAGATGAAGTCTGAGGGGAAGAACCCATAGGGGCGATCCTGAGGACACGTCGTGTAAAGCCTGAAGACCAGAATACGACATGCAGCTGCATGCCGAATTCTCGACAGAGCCAATCAAACAAGAAAGGCCATCCTCTGTCTAGCGAGTTAGATTACCTCCGCTAACCATGGGGCAAGATAATTCGTAACCAGCGTTATCAACAGATAAAAGGATGTGCTGACACCTGACGTGGTCTCCACACCATCATGAATAATAGAGTCACAGACCGATAAGTTGGCAATGGGAGCACAAGGTGTGGTAAACAGTTTTCAGTATCTATGAGTATTCGCACTCAGGTGAAATTCATGGAATTATGAGGAAGGTACTTAGTTATTATAGAGTTAGCATGTATACCGCGATTGCTCAGACACGGAATATAAATATCAAAGCATCTTCACTGCTATTAGACACAACAAGCACGGAGAAGAGATCTTATCAATATAATAAGTTCCTACTTAAAATTGTTACTAAGTACTTCGACTATGTAAACTGAGGTAACCTTTATACCTAGCCTACATTACGTGTGTCTTCTTAACGAGTGCTCTGATATAAGAACGATCCAGGTCCTAGCTGTCGGAATACATCACACCGAAGCTAGCACCTAACAGTATATTGATACTTCTCATCGTTACAGAGACGCAGGTTTGGCAGAGACACTCATACTCCCAAACCCTATACCCTTTTCGAACCAAGACCTGTAAGGAGTACCTCAATAGACCAAGTCCTCACCTTTACAGGAATACCTGAGTTAGGGACACAAGAGCCCTAGCATGAATCGTATTTCTGGCGGACAAACCCAGAAAACATCATTACGCTCGAAGATATCACCGGACTATACGCATACCAGTACGGCGAAACCTTCACATATCACACCCTTTCAGAAAGATCCAATTCCATTTGGTACACCCAGTACCCAGCCACAGCAGGAAACTCTAATCAGAGTTTCGAGATACAGGCAGTTTGGGGAGGAAACAGAAGCTAAGTTTCCATTGAAGAAACCAAAGAAATGGCTTCTGGCCCAAAAGAGCCAGAAGTCATGAAGTGGTGACAGGAGGAAGGAGAAGAAGGAAATGAAGGTGGTGATGAAGTGTCCTGAGCCTCGGCCCCTAGTGTGGAGACAATGGTCACCCACCTGGTCCGATCACATTCAGCTGACCGGACACCTCAATCCCTTGTCGGACTAGGCTTTGTAGCAAAATATGGAAAGCAAAAATAGGGGGGCGGTCGCTGAACACCCAAACGGACCAGCGACCCAGTCATGCGCCTTCGGATTGAACACCTAGACCGGATTCTAGGACCCTTCGATTCTAGCCTCACAGAAAGCATAGGTGAGCAACATCTTGCCTCCAGCTCCCTACCAACCAAGGTCCTACTAATGGCCCAGGAAGTAGTAACTGTTAAGATACGAACCAGTTAAAATCTGGGGTCAAGATAGTAGGCCCTGAGCTCGCACGAATAGATGATCAAGTCCAACTCTTAGATATCGAGTCTCAGACAGTCCAAGAAAGCTTTGCGGCCCACGTGGCTGAACAACTCGGAGAAACAGATGATAGACAAGCCAGACATGAGGCCATCACATCTCAGCTCCACGAGACAGCACAAGGAACTGAGGCACAGTCAATGCATCGGGACATTATGTTGGACCAGGAAATCCTCCGATTAAACGAGTAGGATAAAAGGGGGCTCAAAAACCATGCGAGAAACTTTACTCTCATGAGGGCACAGCTACGACGCCAAAAGGAGGCTGAAAAGGTCCGAGATGGTGACATCTCGGAGCTGAAAGCCATGGTGGGAACATTGATGGGGCAGGTAAAGGGAAAAGGGATGGTGTCAGACCCGACGCCAGAAGCCTTAGGGGCAGCTGGCGCAAACTGACCACCACCACGGCGAAGAGGGGCAGCAGGAGCACCCGGGGGAGGAGATCCTGATGACGAGAGAGAAGGATCTGGGAGGAAACCAGATGAGAGCAGGAAAGGAAGAAGGGACGAGAGACCCACACCCCAGCCAGACGACCACTATGACGGTGAGAAAGATGAACAGTTTAACCTGTTTTCTCGAGTCATGGCCAATACCTTGGGACAATTCACGAGAGTCCCAGCGGAACCCCCTGCCATGTTCAAAAACAAAAAACACCAAGATGTATGCATGTTGCTACTGGCATGCATGGATTATTTTGGCTGAAACTGTTGGCAGTGGGAGAACGAGGCACTGGCACAATGAATCCAATACGCCATAAGCCGAATGGACGGGAAAGAAGTCGCACCGTTTGCGTTAACCTACCGGAGACAAATGACTGGAGCATTAGGTTATACTAGACAAGAATGACACGAGTTCTGGCACGTTTTTGCAGCAGAAGCCCTGCGACACTTCAGTCCCACCCATGAAGTGGAAAAATCCCTAAGAGAAATGGGATAGGTCAAATATCGCGATGAGGTTGCTAAATTGTTGATGGAAATGGAAAATCTCAATATCCATGCAAGAGTGACTAGTATAGCCTGGAGAAAAATGATTGAAGACGAAATTCCCGGACATGCATTGTGTAGACTCTCACACAGACAATATATTGACGATGGGTAATTGTTGGAAGCAGTCAGGACCGTAACCCGAGTGGAAGAAGAGTTCAAAGAACGGAAAAGTCTTCGAAGGGGCGGTCCCTCTAGCAGGACACGAGGCGAAAAGGGAGGTTTGAGAATTCAAAGCCGAAGGTCGGCCGAAAGCGGATAAAGAAGCACAACACGGCTAAGAAAAGGCGGACTATCAAAAGAACAAGGCTGGGGAAAGAAGGGTGAAGAAGGAAGGGTCAGTGGCACCAGCCGGGGAGGTTAAACCCACGGTGTGGGCGGAAGCCCTTGAGGGCGTCGATTAAAAAGTTGTCGACAAACGAAAGAAAGACAACGAATGGACACGGGGCGGAATGAAAAACAACGCTTGGAAATACTTGTTGAAAGCCGGTACAAGTATCGGCCATATACCAAGGGCAGACAAAGCCCAAACGACAGTCCACATTCGCACCAAAGCGACGCTCCCAGGTAGCCACTGTGGCCGTTGATGGCCAGGGATAAAGCCCAAGATGAGCGGCTCAAAGGCCCCCAGCTTGGACCTTTGCGGATGAGGAGCTGTTGTGAAAAGTCATCCTGGTACCAACAACGACGGTGATTGGGTAGTGAGGTTGCCACCTCGAAAAGAAAAACCACTGCCGTAGTCAGTGATACCATCTCACCGTAAGGCTAAAAAACCAAAAAAGAATAGCAGTTGCCATTTTACTTCTAAAAATGCATAGTCCGTGCTCACCACGGGAACCATAAAAAGTCATAAGCGAGGAAAGCGGTCGACAAGACTATACGGAAAGAGAAGACAACAATCTATCAGAACAGGGCTTTAGTTGCAGGACAGACGAAGGGGAGTCAAAAATCGGGGTAACCCAAAACTTTCTCTCCAGGTACAACTGCTGGGAAAATAGAAGCCAGGGGCGCCTCTATTCTGCACAAGGTTCATGTTATGATGGATGGTGTCAGAGGGGGTCCAGTGAGTTGGACAAACACGAAGTCGAAGGTATGGTGTACTCCTCGCAGGGGACAGCTTCATATGAGGGATAAGTCGACGAGAAAGGGCAGCGCACCCTAGTCGCGAACTCGAGGGGTACTCTAGCGAACCACGACTCCTGTAATATGGGAACTCCTCGGCAGGAGGTAAACACCGCTTGAAGTGGGCTGCCCGATATTCAAAAATTAGACACTTAGTATAGACAAGTTTGTCTGAGGAGGCTTTAGGAGCCGAAACTGCGCAGGGGCGGTAACAAACCTCCATACTACATGTAACCGCCAGGATGAAAAGACTTCTTCAAAGCCCGAGCGAAAGCTCAAGACCCATTAAAAAACCTAAGCACTACGCCTGCCCTGAGGGGAAGGCATTTATTGAGACAAGAGGACGAAAACACGTGGTAAATGTTTTCCTAGATTCTGGTTCAAACAGCTCCCTCATGAACCAGGATACCCCATGACGGCTAGACATCGCGACCAAAGCTAGGGATTGGCCATTAAAACTTACCACCTTCGATGGCGAAACCGCGCCTACCGGAGGAATATTCTACACACACCGCATTCTATTGGAAATCGGTGCCAACGGTCACCGAAGTTTGATATCCTGCAAGATTGTTAACCCAGGAAAATATGATTTAATCATCCCATTGGGGTGGTGACATGATGAGCACCACCTGTAAAATATAGCGGTCCCAAAGAAGTGGGTATTCAGGGATACAAAATGCCAGGCTCATATTGAAGATGAAGCAGTGGCAGACTTATTTGCATGGGATGAAATTGTGGCTTACGATGAAGAAGTACAGTATGTGGGAAGGTTAAGCCGAGAGGAAGAAGGAGGAGTGGAGCTGGAAAACCTGCCGAAAACCCACTGGCAGTATAAGGAACTTTGTGAAGAGAAAAAAGCGAAGATGTTGGCACCATGAAGGACCTTCGATCATGCCATCAATCTTAAAGCTGAGGCCGAACCCCCCTGGGGTCCAATTTACCCAATGTCAGCACACCAGTTAAATGAGCTGGACTAATACCTCAAGAAAATATTGGGAGAGGGCAAAATAGCAGAGAGCGAATCCCCTTACTGCTGTCCAATCCTCTTCGTTCCGAAACCAGAGGGCAGTCTACGATTGTCCGTAGACTACCGAAACGTTAATAAGCTGACAATCCTAAACAAATACCCACTACCACTCCTGAATGAACTCCGGGACGGTGTGGCTGGCGCAAAAGTGTTTACGAAGCTCAACCTGAATGACGGATATCATCCTATTCGAATGAGGAATGGTGATGAACATAAAACAGCCTTTCGTACAAGATATGGACAGTACGAATATATGGTTATGCCTTTCGGACTCGTTAACGCTCCCGCAACGTTTCAGACAATGATGAACAAAATCCTAAGGGACTTCTTGGACCACAGAGTAGTAGTCTATTTAGAGGATATCCTGATATCCACTGAAAACATGTAGGTTCATATCAAACCGGTCCAAAAAGTCCTTGACACGCTCGAACAACACGACTTAGCTGGCTCGTTAAAGAAGTCGGTGTTCCACCAGCAGGAGGTCGAATTTCTGGGATACATGGTCAAAACCAGCGGCGTCACGATGAGTGATAGGAAAGTGAAAAGCGTTCAGAATTGGGCACACCCGAGATCAGTTATAGAAGTCCAGACTTTTCTTGGATTCGCAAACTTCTATCGACGGTTCATCATAGACTTCTCGAAGATTTGCAACCCAATAACCGAGACGTGAAAGGGGAACACAAAGGATTTTCACTGGGGAAGAGAAAAGGATGAAGCTTTTGAAGAGGTGAAAAAGAGGTTTACAACGGCACCAATTTTATCGCATTTTTACCCAGGAAGAAGGACAGTAGTCGAGACCGACGCCAGCGACTTCGCCCTCGGATGAGTCCTATCCCAGTACCAAGGATGAAGGCTTCCCCCAGTGGCTTTCCACTCTCAAAAATTAAACAACACAGAAAGAAATTATGAGATCCACGATAAAGAACTACAACCAATAATGGAAGCGTTCAAGGAATCAAAAAGATACTTCTGGGGTGAAGAAGAACCCGTGACGGTATATACCGACCACCAAAATCCACAGTCCTTCTTAACCAGAAAAGTCTGGAACCAGCGGCAAATTCGATGGGGACAGGAGTTGACAAACTACAACTTTAAAATACTCTATCGACAAGGAAGCCGGGGCGGGAAATCCGACGCGTTAAGCAGATGGCCGCAGTACTGTCCTGAGGGGGGAGCTCGTCCTACTGCGCAGTCAAGTTTGAAAACGGAACACTTTCAAATTTCTGTAATCCATCAAAAACAGAGTGCAGAGACAGCCCTGACCCAAGAGAAACGAGAACCAACAAGCCTCAAGATAATGAAGCTTTCGGGCAAAGCTATAGTTCCAACAAAAGGATCACGGTTTGCGGCCGGTCATGACATCTATGCCCTGACAGACCGACTGCTACCAGCAAAAGGACAAACAATGGTGGAAACGGGTATTGCAATAGGATTGCCAGAAGGAACCAATGAAAGGCTAGCCACAAGAAGTGGTATACCTAGCAAGATGGGAATGGTGGTGGTCGGAGGTGTAATAGATGCGGATTACACCGGAGATGTCAAGGTCATACTTCGAAATCATCACGAAGCAGACTGCTTGTTTAAAGGAGGAGATCAGATAGTGCAACTCATAATAGAAAGAATTGCCAACGTCGACGGCATGGAAGTAGCCGATCTAGGAATAACCCAGCGAGGACAAATGGGTTTGTGATCAAGTGACCTAAACCCCAAGCGATCAATCACAGCTAAAGAAGAAGGAGTCAAAATATATTTCCTTCACGCAGATATAAGCGGAAACACATTCTTTAGCACAGCTGATATCGGCTACCACCCCCGGTCAATAAGAGAAAGAGAAATTTTATCAAGAGCTCATATCAACGCAGCCCTGTCTCGGAGGCTGAACGATACATTTCTAGACAAGATTAAGAGAGCTGGAAAGGAGGACGAAAGTTGGCAAGAACGAGGCGGTGAACTGGTCAGATCAAGAGAGGGCGCGAGATCATTTCTTACACGCGAAAGGTTTGAGGAAGGAATAAACTAATGAAAGAGCCTCAGTATTTGGTAAAATGGGAAGCCTGCGACAATGATGAAAATACTTGGGAGCCCCCGCAGGGGATCAAAAATGGGCAGGAAGAGGTGAAAAGGTTTCATAGGAATAATCTGGAGATTCAGGGCCCGGGAGAGGTCGAGTGACAAAAGAAAGGTTTGCTAGCGGTGGACAAGTCAACTCCGGTAGTTTTTACCCCTACTATGGGGAGCTTGAAACAGAAGATATATTGGATAATAAACATAGAGGATTCGGGATGAACACTTCGAACAGGTGAGCTCCTGTGAGGCACATGGACTCCCCGTAAGGTTATACAGGGTAGAGTTACCCTACCTTGACACGCAGGAACAACGAAGGAAAAAGATAACACGCCCCTCCAGCCCCGGGGTTGGGACGGCACGTCATCCCTGGTCGCCTCACTAGTTGCGTCCCAACACCCAAGACCACTATCAATGGAACACATCTTATCACACAGTATACGTCACGGCCGTCCGTCAGACCGGATCCTGTTCGCAGGATATATGAGTGGAGACCTTCGGGCACCTTATACAAGTGGAAGAAGGTGAATCGGGCAACGGCTCATAAGGTTACAGACCCTCAAAGACAGGGAATCACGCGAGTGGGTCGAAGGTAACGGGACGTTTTGCACACAAGTTAGTCCCCTCATACCTACAAAGACGTGTAGGTTATGAAGGAGGTAACTATGCCCAGTAAGTGGATCGAGTGCATCCACAAAGGACAGGTTGGCAAAAAGATGGAGTCTGAGGGAAAGAACCCATAGGTGTGATCCTGAGGACAAGTCGTGTAATGCCAGAAGACCAGAATACGACAGGCAGTCGGATGCCGAATTCTCCACCGAGCCAACCAAAGAAGAAAAGCCATCTTCTGTCTAGCGAGTTAGATTACCTCCGCTAACCATGGGGCAAGATAATTCGTAACCAGCGTTATCAACGGATAAACAGATGTGCTAACACCTGACGTGGTCTCCACACCATCCAGACTAATAGAAGTCCAGACCGATAAGTTGGCAATGGGAGCACAAGGTGTGGTAAACAGTTTTCAGGGTCTACCAGTGTTCGCATTCCGGTGAAGTTCGCGGAATTATGAGAAAGGTACTTAGTTATTATAGAGTTAGCATGTATACTGCGATTGCTCAGACGCGGAATATAAATATCAAAGCATCTTCGCTGCTATTAGACACAACAAGCACGGAGAAGAGATCTTATCAATATAATAAGTTCTTACTTAAAATTGTTACTAAGTACTTCAACTCTCTATACCAAGGTAACCTTTATACCTAGCCTACATTAGTTGTTTTTTTTTTTGACTTCTTATCAAGTTCTCTGATATAAGAACGATCCAGGTCCTAGCTGTCGGAATACCTCACGCCCAAGCTTCCCCCTAATACACTTAGTAGTTGCGTCACCACACCAAAGACCACAATAGTTAAAACCCATCTTAAAACGCGGTACACGTCGCGGCCATCTGTCCGACTGGATCGTCATCGTGGAATATATGAGGGGAGACCTCCGGGCACCTTATGCACGTGGAATGAGGTGAATTGGAAGTGAGGGCATCAGGTTACAGACATTTGAATACACGAACTTACAAGGGTGGGTCGATGGTAACTGGACGTTTTCCATACAAGTTAGGTCCCTCTTACATACAAAGATGCGTAAGGTATGAAGGAGGTAACTATGCCCAGTAAGTGGATTGCGTGAATCCACAAAGGACAGGTTGGTAAAAGATGGTGTCGGAGGGCAAAAACCCATAGGTGTGATCCCTAGGACAAGTCATGTAATGCCGGAAGACAAGAATATGACATGCGGTCGCATACTAAATTCTCTACAGAACGAACTAAGAAAGACAGGCATTCTTCTGGCCGGCTAGTTACACTAGCACCGAGAAGCACGGGGGCAAGATAATTCGTAACCAGTGCTGTCAACGGATAAACCGATGAGCTGACACCTGATGTGGTTTCCACACCATCAGGAATAACAGAAGCACAGACAGATACGTTGACCATGGGAGTCAGAAGGTCTGGTCGCAAGCTTTCAGGGTCTAGGCATTTTCGCACCTAGTTGAAGTTCGCACAGTAGTTAGCGAGATACTTAGTTAGCTTAGAGTTAGCATGTATACAGCTATTGTTCAGACGCGGAATATCAATATCGAAGCATCTTGGCACCTATTAGACACAACAACCACGGAGAGGAGATTTTATGAATATAATAAGTTTTCTAGACGATCATTATCAATACATCGACGATCTACAAAGAAGTATTCCATTATATCTAGCCTACATTACTCGTGTCTGCTTAGCGAGTTCTTCTACATAAACGATTCAGGGCTTAGCTGTTAGAATTCCTCACGCTGAAGGTACCACCTAACACTTTGACTGAGGGGGGGAGGGAACAGTTCCCTTCACGTAGCACTGAGGCGGCCAGGTCACGTAGGTGTCCTCTTATATCAGCAGCATCAGGGTGAGGTGGAGATGATGAGCGAGGTGCGAAAAATGTTCGTGCACTGGCAAGGGGGCAAGGGGGCAAGGGGTGGAGGCCTTCTTGTTGGCTTCCGCGATCTTAGTTGCGGCGGTGTTTGGAGGGGGATTTTTCTCTCCTTTGTTGTTCTTCTTGGCAGCCAGAACCTCGCGGGCTGCTTTGTTGAATTTACTGGTGCTATCCACGATCACTGCAAACGACAGCGTGGGTCCTCTGGGGGGTTGTGGAGGCGCCCACTTAGCGTGAGGACAGGGAGGGGCAGAGCATGACGAGGGGCAAGGGCGGGACAATTGGGCTGGGGGTTGTTCCAGGGCCTGTCCTGGCGGACTGTGGGCCATCCTATCTGACAGGTCACGTAGGCTAGACGGGATCCGATTGAGATGAGTGGAGTGGTCCACACTATCTGGTAGAGAGTTACCGACACAGGCCTCGAGGTCCCTTGTTTGGACATGGAACTCCTCCCTTGCTTTGCGCATGGTGGCTATTGTGTGTGTCATGGCGTAGAGGAGGGCAAGGATGCTGCTGTCGGCCTGGGGGAAATCCCCTACCTCCCCAAATGTGGGGATAGGAAGCCGTTTGGGAGAGACAAATGTGAGTTCACAGGTTGTGAGGTGGAAGTGCCTAAGGTGGCAATCTTCTGGTTCGAAGTCCCCAACCAAGGAAGTGGCAGAGGGAAGGTCCTCCATGGGGGTAAACGGGTTGGACGAACCAGTCTGGCCCATGGTGGGGGTGCTCAGGGCCACAAGGCCTAAGCGAGGTGCCTGAATGAGGCGAAGGGCGAGATTGTACACTATACCGGAAGGTGTTGTAAAATCTATTGGTTGGAAAATAAGGGGCTTGGAGTGTGTTACCTCTTGGTCAGTTTTTTTTTCTTTTTTTCTTTTTTTCTTTTTTTCTATATCATTTATTCATTGTTAAGGTACAAGAACTCGCATACACCGCTAGCTAAGGCTTAAAGACAACCTTAATCTCAAATAAACCACAAAACAAACAAAAATTACAAAATCATCTCCAAAATGGGTCAAGTACACGATATGTCGCCAACTCACCACTTACAAATATCAGGATAAACATGGGAAATCACAACAATACCCCAAAGTAGTCAGGAAAAATAACACCTGTCACAGGAGAAAACATAAATGGGGTGGTGGGGTGAGGAGGAAAGGAGCCCTTGTGGGCGCTGTGTCAAAGAGGAGGGGAAGACAATCGAGGCCGGTGAGAGGGGGAGGGATGTGAACATATCGGGTGGGTGGTTTGTTGCCGTGGCTTGTATCAAGGTGGCCAGGGCTAGCAAAAGTTCTTTATTGGAGCAGAGGGGGAGTCTGTTACCGCGTAGCTAACAGGGGAGAATTCCGAGCTAACTTGGCCAAGGATATTCGAGATAATGGATTTATAGTCAGGAAGGCTTGTAGGTAATTGTTTTGTAAACGTAAGGTAATCAATTGTAGTCAAATATCAAAGAGATAAATATAACTTGCTAACTTGTTATATTATTAAGGTCTCTTCTCCGTTGCTTGATAAATCTTCAACCACCGGGGAAGAGGCCTACTATTTATACTAATGTTCCTGCTACGGCGACTTCTTTACTTAAGACAGATTTTCTTCACAATTCAGTTGGTCTGAACAAAGCACGAACACCGTTTGACCCTCAAATCTTGCCAAGCTCAACTCAGAGAGTCTCCAGAACTGCTATTTTATCTGAGGGTGTCCCCACTCCACCGGTAGTCAGTCTTCGATCTCTTAGTCCTGATAGACTCTATAGGAATATGCGGTCCAAAGGCCTACATATCAATAGTAATATGAAATATGGAGTGATCAGTTCCGATATCCAGCTATTAACGGATTATGCAGCTAAGGCATATGCAACTAGAAAATGAGATAACTAGTGTTCTCTAAACATCGTTCCAATCAGTTAAACATATCTTGAAATGTGCTCTCATCCAGTATTCCGAGTAGTCTTCCAGTTGCCTCTGAGAAGCTCATAACTTTGGGAGCATGGGTTTAGATATATGGTCATTCTATGAAGCCATATACCATACTCTTTAAATATTAGGTAAGCTATTCCTGCTAGGGTTATATTGGCCAAGAGTCACTACATCAGCAAAAATATTACCCTGCATTCTGTGTGTTCTGTGCGTCTGACGCACCTGATGCGGGAACGCTAATCGCGACTCAGGACACAACAACCCTACCACACAACATTCAGGACGCACCCGATGCAGCACCTAATACTCAGGATGCACCGGATGCAGGACCCAATACTCAGGAAGCCACCTGACGTAGCACCAAATACTCCGTGTGCTACCTGACGCCAGAGCACATCTTCCTGAGATAAGCGAAGGGTCCCCCGTTTACCTGTTTCTGACCTTGGTCATCCGGGTCACAATAGATTTCAAGTTCATTTGGTGAAACTATTAAATTTACTACAAGTAGGCTTCTATCGTTCTAATAAACATGCCAATTCACACCCAAGCGTGCGCCCGGCCTCCCCTTCCCTCCTTCCCCCCCTTTCCGGGACCCTATAGCTCGATGGAGAATTGGTGCCTCAGGACCTACCTTATACCGGCGCGTAGCTGGCGTCGAGCCCAACAATCCTGTGCAATCAGATCGAGGATCGGAGCAGTGGTTGTGGAGGGATTTGCCATCGAGGTCTGGGATCGCCAGAGAACCTGCATTGTAAAGACCACTCTCACAAGGGTGAGCGATCTCCTGAGTATTGATGTCACAGAGACGTACTTCATACCGCTGGGTAGCTGGCGTCGAGCCCAACAATCTCCAGCAATCAGATTGAGGATCGGAGCAGTGGTTGTGGAGGAATCTGCCATCGAGTTCTAGGAGCGCCAGCACTCTATTTATTAGCTTCATGAATAAAATTCGCGGAGGGATAGACTTTATACCATTGGGAAGCTGGCGTCGAGCCCAACAACCTCCCGCAAACTGAATCGAAATCCGTCAAGTGGTCGTGGAGTAATCTGCTGTCGAGTAAAATATCGCCAGCATGATACCTAATACTCCCTCCACAGCAGACAGCGAATTCCTGAGTATTGATGCGACAGAGACGTACCTTATACCGTTGTTTAGCTGGCGTCGAGCCCAACAACCTCCGGCAAAGAGCATCAAGATCCGTCCAGTGGTTGTGGAGCTATCCGCTGTCGAGTAATCTATCGCCAGCAGGATACCTGATACTCTCTCCACAGAAGACAGCGAATTCCTGAGTATTGATGCGGCAGAGACGTACCTTATACCGTTGTTTAGCTGGCGTCGAGCCCAACAACCTCCCGCAAAGAGCATCAAGATCCGTCCAGTGGCTGTGGAGCTATCCGCTGTCGAGTAATCTATCGCCAGCAGGATACCTGATACTCTCTCCACAGAAGACAGCGAATTCCTGAGTATTGATGCGACAGAGACCTACCTTATACCGTTGCGTAGCTGGCGTCGAGCCCAACAACCTCCCACAAAGATCATCAAGATCCGTCAAGTGGTCGTGGAGTAATCTGCTGTTGAGTAAAATATCGCCAGCATCATACCTGATACTCCCTCTACAGAAGACAGCGAATTCCTGAGTTTTGATGCGACAGAGACATACCTTATACCATTGGAAAGCTGGCGTCATGCCCAACAACCTCCCGCACACAGAATCGAGATCCTTCCAGCGGTTGTGGAGCAATCTGTCGTCAAGTAAAATATCGCCAGCTGGATACCTGATACACCCTCCACAGAAGAGAGCGAATTCCTGAGTATTAATGCGACAGAGACGTACCTTATACCGTTGGAAAGCTAGCGTCAGGCCCAACAGTCTCCCGCAATCAGATCCACGATCGGCCCATCGGTTGTGGAGGAATCTACAATCGAGGTCTGGGATCGCTAGCACACTATGCAGCATTGTAACTTCATGAATAAAGGTTGCGGGGGGATGTATCTTATACCGTTGCGTAGCTGGTGTCGAGCCCAATATCCTCCCAGAATCAGGTCTAGAATCGGTTGAGCGGTTGTGGAGGGATCTGCCATCGGGTTCTGAGATCGCCACCCTTGTAACTTGATGGATAATAGTCCAGTAAAGATGAATCTGTTACTAGTGTGTAGCTGGCGTCGAGTTCAGCAACCTCCTGGTGTCAGACCCAGGATGTATGGAGTGGTTGTGGTGGAGTCTTGCAGCTGGTGCCTGGGGGTGCAAATGTTGAGTGTTGTGATGAGTGTTAGTGTATCGCGTCGCGTTTGAGGCTAAGTGCCGAGAAACCACAATCAACTGTGCTAGACTAGACACACTCCAGGCTATCACTCGCTTTCAAACTAGAGTGAGCTGGCATTTTCGCTCATTCAAAGATGGTGTTCTGAAAATAGAACTCTGAGTATTAGTATGACTTGGCCCGGGTCTTTAGCGCAAATTTAAGATTAAGCGTATGATGGCTTTCTCACCAGGTGCTAGTGGTAAGTATATTTTCTTCGCCAAGAAATACTCCTTGCTCACATCAGGGCAGGAAAACAAAGAAGGCTGAAAGGAGAATCAGGGGTAGTGGTGAATCCTGATGTGCGATGGTGTTGAGGTTTAAGTCAGGATGCATGGGAGGCAGGGTTGCGTAGTTGCATGTGTCTGGACGGAACCCAGTGTAGGCTAGGGTCTCCAGACGCACCAGACGCAACAAGATATGGCACATGGGTACAGGACGCACAGGACGCACAGGACGCAGAGTCCAGGCTAGGAGAGTCAGGATGCAATACTACAGTGTATGACGCAGGCCACCTTTTTGCTGATGTAATCTGGACGAGCAAGGCCTCAGTTTTAGGCGTTGCCAGCTGTATCCGAGCCACCCATACAGGCTGTCTCCCATCAATGCTCCCCAAGTGTAGGCCCTTCACCCCCGCTCTTTCATAATTCTGAGATTGGATTACTTTCCTAGCTGTCCGGTTAAGATTTTCTGCACTTGTTATAAGCTTTTTGTTTGATTAGCATGTATTTCTTTACTGAACTGAGAAGTCACTGCTTGTGGTGCGTGGGCAAAAGGTTTCCTCCTGGGAGAATTTTCCACAGTTATTTCCTTTGTATCGTTCGTTTGGAATTAAGGTTTCGTTTATGCCATAGCTAGCGCTGCAAGCAAGTTCCTGTACGTTAACAGCGAATATATGAGTTAAACAAAAAACATCCTGAGCTTTACTGAAATCAGCATGCTACGGAGAAGAGACCTTATCAATATAATAAGTTATGACTAGAAAACTCTTTATCACAATTTGTGGCACGTTTATATTGAGCCTTCCTAGACACATCTCTGTCTACGAGAAACTACCTCGGTCTTACCCATCTCACTTGTGCTTAGAAGTCTGGTACCACCTAACAGTATATTGATGTTCTCCTTGTTACCAAGGCTCAATATATGTACACACTAGATACAAGCGGTATCTTCGAATCTCACGTACATCAAGACATAGCTTCACCTTTTGAAGAAATCTTTAGCACACCTGTTATAAAAACATTATTCTTTTATAAGAAATACTCCCTATCTGAACAACAAGGACATTGTTAGATACCTTTAAACCTACCCGAAATTATCTTCTTCGACTGAAGGGAACACACACCCTCAAGACCCTTTTTTGTTCAATATTCAGAACAATTCCGGCGCATATACACAGATTTTGAGGTACCAACAAGAGATTGGGAATCCTTGGGATCGGAACCACCCTGTTCAGAAATCTGGTTTTCTGAATACCCCCCTTCTCAAAAGGAAGAAACAAGACCTGCCCCTGGGTTAGGTAGACGATAATAGACCTTGTTACGGGGTAGCTAACACGGTAGGATTCCGGGCTAACAAGGCTGAGGATATTCCAGACAACAGAATATAGGTCAGGAAGGCTCAAGAAGAATTCTCTGATAAAGTAATAGAAGAATATTGTTAGGCGCACGGACTCCCCATAAGGATTTACGGGCCAAAGTTACCCTACCTTGACGGACACGAACTTCGAAGGAAAAAGATAACACCCCCCTCCAGCCCCGGCGTTGGGACGGCGCGTCATCACTGGCCGCCTGGTAGTTGCGTCCCAACACCAAAGACCACTATCAATGGAACACATCTTATAACACCGTATACGTCCCGGCCGTCCGTCCGACCGGACCCTGTTCGCAGGATATATGAGGGGAGACCTTTGGGCACCTTATGCAGGTGGAAGCAGGTGAATCGGAAGAAGGCGCATAAGGTTACAGACACTTGAAGATAGGCAGTCGGAAGTGTGGGCCGAACGTAACGGGACGTTTCGCACGAAGGTTAGTCCCCTCGTACCTACCAAGTCGTGTAGAGTATGAAGGCGGTAACTATGCCCAGTAAGTGGATCGGGTGCATCCACAGAGGACCAGTTGGTAAAAGATGGAGTCCGAGGGACAATGCCAATAGGTGCGATCCCGAGGACAAGTTGTGTAATGCCGGAAGACCAGAATACGAGATGCAGTTGTATACGGAATTCTCGACGGAACCAACCAAAGAAGAATGGCCATCTTCTGTCCAGCGAGTAGACTACCTTCGTCGAGCACGAGGACAAGTTAATTCGTAACCATTGTTGTCAACGGATAAACGGATGAGCTGACACCTGACGTGGTCTCCACACCATTAGGAATAATGGAAGACCAGACCGATAAGTTGGCTATGGGAGCAAGAGGTGTGGGAGAGAGTTTTCAGGGTGTACCAGTGTTCGCACTCAGGTGAAGTTCGCAGAGTTGCGGGCAAGGTACTTAGTTAGTATAGAGTTAGCATGTATACTGCGATTGCTCAGACGCGGAATATAAATATCGAAGCATCTTCGCTGCTATTTAGACACAACAAGCACGGAGAAGAGATCTTATCAATATAATAAGTTATGTACACTTTTATATCATTACCAATATTTCGACTATTCATACCGAAGTGAATATTATATCTAGCCTACATTACTCGTGTCTTCTTAACGAGTTCTCCGATATAATTACGATCCAGGTCCTAGCTGTCGGAATACCTCACGCCGAAGCTACCACCTAACAGTATATTCATACTTCTCATCGTTACCGAGACGAATGTTTGGCAGAGACACTCATACTCCCAAACCCAAAAAACCTTTCGAACCAACACCACTGAGGACTATCGCGATACACGAAGTCCTCACCCCTATACCCGAATTAGGGACTCAAGAGCCCTACAACGAATCTTATATCTGGTGGATAAAGCCAGAAAACACTGTTACCCTCGAAGACTTAGCCGCACTATACCAATACCAGTACGGCCAAGACTTCATCTACTCCACGCCCGCGGAGAATTCAAACCCCATTTGGTACACCCCGTACCCAAAAGAAGATCAATACTCAAGTCAGTGTTTTGAGATACGGATTGTCTGGGGAGGAAACCAAAGATAGGTTTTCCTTATAGAAGTCGAAGACATGTCTGCTGACCCCAAAGCCGCTGAAGCCATGGAATGGCAAGGAGGAGAATGGCCTGGAGGAGAGGAAGGAAGCGAGGGAGGTGATGAACTCTCCCGAACCTCAGCCCCTAGTGTGGAGACGACGGTCACACACCTTGCCCGATCGCATTCGGCCGATCGCGCGCCTCGATCCCCAGTCGGCCTAGGCTTCATGGCGACAAATGGGGGAAGAGGGCAGAAACACGGTCGTCGCACCCCCGAACCTACGGGCGAATACCTCATGACCTGTCGGATCAGAAGATTAGAACAAATCATTGGGCGCTTTGACCCAAAACTCACCACAAGCCAAGATAGAGAATATCTTGCGTTCAGCTCCCTTCCGACCAACATCTTATTAATGGCCGAAGAACTGGTAACCGTAAAAAATCAGTTGAAAGCCGGGGTCCATATAGTTGGTCGAGAACGTACCCAAATAGACGAACAAGTGCAACCTTTGGACTTGGGGTCTCAAAAGGTCCAGGAAAGCTTCGCAACCCAGGTCGCAGAACGGCTGGGGGAGACAGATGAGAGACAGACCAGACATGAGGCAGTCACCTCCCATCTCCACGAAGCAGTGCAAGGAACTGCCGAACGGTCCATGCACCGGGACCTACTCCTCGATCAGGAGATTGTTCGGATAAACGAACAGCACAAACGAGAGTTGGAAAATCACGAGGTAAGCATTAATCTCGTAAGGGATGAGTTACAACGACAACAGGAGTATCGAGAAGCCCAAGATGGAGAAATTGCGGTGCTCAAGGCTCTGGTGGAACAGTTGCTGGGACAGGTAAAAGGAAAAGGCAAGGTGTCAGATCCGACACCAGAGGTGTCAGGGGCGGGTGGAGGAAGACCACCACCACCACCACGAGAGGGAGCGGCAGGAGCTCCAGGCGGTGGAGGAGGAGGAGACCCCGATGATGAAGGGGAAGGATCTGGAAGGAAGCCAGACGAGAATAGGAGAGGAAGACGGGACGAGAGACCCGCGCCCCAGCCAGATGAAGATGATTATGACGCCGAAAACGATGAACAATTCAAACTGTTCTCACGGGTCATGGCCGAATGCTTGGGACGACGAACGAGAGTCCCAGTGGAACCCCCTGCCATGTTTAGAAATGAAAAAAACCAAGATATCTGCATGTGGCTAATGACATGCACAGATTACTTTGGACCAAATAGTTGGCAGTGGGAGGATGATGCACAACGAATCCGATACGCCATAAGCTGAATGGATGGGAAAGAAGTCGCACCGTTTGCGTTAACCTATCGACGACAAATGAGCGGAGAAATAGGTTATACGAGACAAGAAGGATACGAGTTCTGGCACGTTTTTGCAGAACAAACCCTGCGACGCTTCGGACCCACCTATGAAGCGGAAAAATCCCTACAAGAAATGGGATCAGTCAAATATCACAGTGATGTCGCCAAATTCTTGATTGAAATGGAAAATCTCAATATCCATGCAAGGGTCACCGGGATAGCCTGGAGAAAAATGATTGAAGACCAACTTCCCATTGAGGGATTGCGACGGCTCTCACATCGAGAATATGTCGACAATGGGGAATGGTTAGAAGCAGTCAGGACCGTAACCAGAGCAGAAGAAGATTTCAAGGAAAGAAAAGATCTTCGCGGAGGCGGTCCCTCCGGCACGACACGAGGCGATAAACGGAAATTCGAGGATTCGAAGCCAACGGTTGCCGCAAAGCGTGTAAAAAGGCAGTACAGGGCTAAGGAAAAGGCGGACTACCAGAAGAAAAAGGCTGGGGAAAGGAAGGTGAAGAAAGAAGGGTCGGTGGCACGGAAGGGGGAGGTCAGACATACGGTGTGGTCGGAAGCACACCAGGGCGTCGATCAGAAGGTTTTCGATAAACGGAAATCTGACAACAAATGCACGCGATGCGGAATGAAAAACCATACTTGGAAATACGGTCGAAAACCGATACAAGTATCGGCTATATATCGAGGGCAATCAAAGCCCCAACGACAGTGCGCATTCGCGCCAAAAAGACGCCCCCAGGTACCCACTGTGGCCGTTGAGGGCCAGGGAGAAAGCTCACGACAAGTGGTGCAAGGCCCCCAGCTTGGGCTTTTGAAGATGACGACATTTTATAAAAAAGTCATCCAGGTACCGACAACAACGGTGTTCGGGTAGTGAGGTTGCCGTCTCGAATCGAAAGACCTGCGGCGTAGTCGGTGACGAGATCCCACCAGAAGGCTAAAAGACGAAAGGATCGCGGTTGCCAATTTACCTCCAAAATTTGGTTGTCCGTGCTAACCACGGGAGGCATAAAAAACGACAAGAGAAGAAAGCGGTCGACGAGACTAAAAAGGGAAAAAGAAGATTACCCTTCGTCGGAACAGAACTTGAGTTGCACGACACGCGTGAGGAGGGTCGAAATCCAGGGCAACCTGACTTTCTCTACGAGTAAAAAAGCCGGGCAAATAGAAGCTGGGAGCGCCTCTATTGGGCACAAGGTTCATGCTGGACGAATGGTGTCTGAGGGGGTCTCGGGCGTGAGACCAAACTCGAAGCCGGAGGTACGGTGGACTCGTCGCAGGGGACAGTCTCAGATGAGGGATAAGTGGACGATAAAGGACGGCGCATCCTAGTCGCGAACGCGAGAGGTACTCTAGTGAACCACCACTCCTGTGATATGGGAACTCCTCGGCAGGAGGTAAAGACCGCTAGTAGTGGGCTGCCCGATCTCCAAATATATGACACTTATCGTAAAAGGTTTGTCTGAGGAGGCTTTAAGAGCCGAAACTGCCCAGGCGCGGTAACAAACCCCCACACTACTTGTAACCGCAACGATGAAAAGATTTCATCATGAATCGAGCGAAGGCTCTAGACCCATTAAAAAAGCTAAGCATTACGCCTGCCCTGAAGGAAAGGCATTGATTGAAATCAAAGGGCGAAAACACGCGATAAACGTCCTTTTAGATTCTGGTTCAAATATCTTTCTCATGAACCAAGACACCGCACGACGGCTCGAAATCCCGACTGAAACAAGGGATTCACCGTTAAAAATCACAACCTTCGATGGCGAAACCGCTCCTACTGGAGGCGTATTCTACACCCATCCCATTCTCCTAGAAATCGGTGCCAACAGCCACCGATGTATGATATCCTGCGAAATTGCGAATGCAGGAAGATAAGACTTAATCATACCCTATGGGTGGTCTCATGATGAGCACCGCCTTAAAAATATCGCGGACCCACGCAAATGGGCCTTTGAAGAAGCAAAGTGCCACTATCATATAAAAGATGAGGCGGTGGCGCATATGTTTGAATGGGATGAAACTGTGGCTTACGATGAGGAAGCACAATATGTGGGACGGATAGAACAAGAGGAAGAAGGGGGAATACAGTTGGAGACGCTGCCAAAACCGTATTGGCAGTATAAGGAGCTTTTCGAAGAGAAACAAGCAAAAATGTTGGCGCCTCGAAGGACTTTCGATCACGCCATCAATCTTAAAGAAGGGGCCGAACACCCATGGGGTCCGATTGATCCAATGTCGGCACACCAGTTGAACGAGCTCGATAAGTACCTTAAGAAAATGCTGGCCGAGGGAAAAATTGCCGATAGCGAATCCCCTTATGGCGCTCGAATCCTCTTCGTTGCAAAACCAGATGGAAGTCTACGACTATGCGTAGACTATAGGAACCTCAACAAAGTGACAATCCTGAACAAATACCCCCTACCACTCATGGACGAACTCCGAGACCGCGTTGCTGGAGCAAAGGTATTCACCAAACTTGACCTAAAAGACGGATATCATCTTATTCGAATGAGGAAAGGCGATGAGCATAAAACAGCTTTTCGTACACGATACGGTCAGTACGAATACAAAGTCATGCCATTCGGGCTGGTAAACGCTCCCGCAACGTTTCAGACAATGATGAACAAGATCCTAAGGGAATTCTTGAACCACGGAGTAGTCGTCAATCTAGACGATATCCTAATATACGCCGAAAATATGGACGACCACATTAAGCTAGTCCAAAAAGTCCTAGACCGACTCGAACAGCACGACTTGGCAGTCTCGTTGAAAATGTCGGTGTTCCACCAAGATGAGGTCGAATTCTTAGGATACATTGTCAAGACGAGTGGAGTGACCATGAGTGATCGAAAAGTGAAAAGTGTCCAAAATTGGGCACACCCGAGATCGGTTAAAGAAGTCCATATTTTCATTGGATTCGCAAATTTTTATCGACGATTTATCAAAGATTTGTCAAAAGTTTGCAAACCAATAACCGAGACATTGAAGGGAAACTCGAAGGATTTTCACTGGGGGAGAGAGCAGGAGGAAGCGTTTGAGTAGTTAAAAAAGAGGTTCACCACGGCACCAATCTTGTCGCATTTTTACCCAGGAAGGAAGACGGTAGTGGAGACTGACGCTAGCGACTTCGCGCTCGGAGCCTTACTGTCTCAATACCAAGGGAGGCGTCTTCACCCAGTGGCTTTCCATTCTCGAAAATTGAACAGCCCTGAAAGAAATTACGAGATACATGACAAGGAACTTCTCGCAATAATTGAGGCGTTCAAAGAATGGAAAAGATAACTCTGGGGGGAAGAAGACCCTGTAACGGTATATACGGACCACCAAAATTTACAATCCTTTTTGACCAAAAAGGTCTGGAACCAGCGACAAATTCGATGGGCACAGGAGTTGACGAATTACAACTTCAAAATAGTCTACCGACACGGAAGTAGGGGGGGGAAACCTGACGCATTAAGTAGACGGCCGGAGAACCGTCCTGAGGAGGGAGCTCGTCAGTGTGAACAGTCGATTTTGAAATTGGAACATTTTCAGATTTCGGTGATTCATCAAAAAGGAAACGCAGAGACAGCCCTCGTCCCAGAAAAAAGCGAAGCTACAAGCCTCAGGAGAAAGAAACTTTCGGATAAGGCTATAATCCCGACGAAGGGATCACGGTTTTCGGCCAGTCATGACATCACGCCCTGAAAGACGGGATGGTACCAGCAAAAGGACAGACAATGGTGGAAACGAGTATTGCGATTGGATTGCCGGAAGGAACCTATGGAAGGCTAGCCGCAAGAAGTGGTATGGCTAGCAAGATGGGAATAGCAGTGGGCGGTGGTGTAATAGATACGGATTACACAGGAGAAGTCAAGGTCATACTTCGAAATCATGGCAAGGCAGACTGCGTGTTCAAGGCAGCAGATCGGATAGCGCAACTCATAATAGAAAAGGTGGCCAACGCCGATGCCATGGAAGTAGACGATCTAGAGACAACTGAGCGAGGGAAAGCGGGCTTTGGGTCAAGCGATCTATACCCCCAGCGATCGATTGCGGCTAAAGAAGAAGGAGTCAAAATATGTTTCCTTCAAGCAAACACAAGCGAACAGGAATTCTTTAGTGCAGCTGATATCGGCAATCACCCTCGGTTAATGAAGGAAAGAGAAATGTTATCAAGCGCTCACGTCAATGCAGCCCTGACGCGAACAATGAACGATGCATTTCTAGACAAGATTAGAGCGGCTGGGAAGGAGGATGAGAAGTGGCAGGACCGAGGCCGTGAACTGGTTAGGTTAAGAGAAAGCGGGAAAAGGATGCCGGACGAATGGATCGAAAAGGACGGGTTACTATATTACAAAAATTGGCTGTACATCCCCAAGGACGAAGCCCTTCAAACAGAGATAGCCCAAGCCTGTCACAACTCATTAGTAGCAGGGCACTTCGGACAGGAGAAGACGATTGACATAGTAACAAGGGACCTTTGCTGGAAAAGACTCGCAGATTGGATCAGAGACTATGTACGATCCTGCAACGAATGTCCACACAGTAAATCCCCACGGCATGCCAAGTACGGATTACTTCAACCATTAGAAGTACCTTATGCTGCCTGGTCCTCCATATCGACGGACTTTATCACTCAACAACCGGAATCGCAGGGTAAGGCCCAGATCATGGTAGTAGTAGACCGGTTCACCAAGATGGCTCATTTTATCAGTCTCCACGAGAATGCGATGGCAAGGGATGTTGCGGATACCTTCCTGGGGGAAGTTTGGAAACTGCACGGATTACCGACCGAAATCATATCGGACCTGGACGCGAAGTTTTCCGGCGAATTCTGGGTATCATTGTGCAAAATGCTAGGAGTTAAAAGGCCCCTGTCAACGGCGTACCACCCTCAAACTGATGGACAAACGGAAAGAACCAACCAAGTGCTGGAAGGCTACTTACGAACATTTCTCAACTACGAGCAGAACGACTGGTATCAACTATTGCCGTTTGCAGAATATGCCTATAATAACGCGGCTACCAACGCGCACACAATGACCCCCTTCTTCGCCAACCACGGTTTTCACCCACAGACAGAGTGGATGAAAGAGAGACAAGCTCATAACCCCGGGGCGACAATGTATGCTTACTGGATGCAGGACATACATCGACTGGCGAAACAAAACCTAGAAAATACACGTGAATCAATCAAAAAATATTATGACAGAAAAGCAACGGAACAACCCAGCATCGAGGTCGGCGACTTGGTAATGTTGAATGCGAAGAATATACGGACCAAACGACCATCGAAGAAGCTGAGTCCACAACGGTATGGCGCCTTCAAAGTGTTAGAAAAGAAGGGAAGCAGGGCATATAAGTTAGAAATATCGCCGCGGTGGAAAATTCATCCCGTGTTTCACGTTTCGCTGTTGGAACCCTACCGAGCCTCGAACCAACCAAATCACAAACAACCCCCACGAGACCCCGAAGAGATCGAGGGAGATTTAGAATGGGAGGTGGAAAGGATCGTGAAGAGTGAGATCATTTCCTACACGCGAAAGGTTCGAGGAAGGAATAAACCGATAAAAGAGCTTCGGTACTTTGTGCAATGCAAAGGCTGCACGGAGGATGAAAATACGTGGGAACCCCCCGAGTGTATGGGGACCAGGCAGGAAGAGGTGGAAAGGTTTCATAAAGAAAACCCGGAGATGCCGGGCCCGGGAGAGGTCGAGTAACATAAGAAAGGTTTTCCATCAGTGGACAAGTAAACGCTGGGAGTTGTTACCCCTACTATGTGGAGCTTGAGAAGGAAGATAGATTGAATAATAGACATAGAGTATTCGGGACGAACACTTCGAAGAGAGGAGCTCGTGTTAGGTGCACGGACTCCCCGTAAGAATTTACGGGCCAAAGTTACCCTACCTCGACGCACACGAACTTCGAAGGAAAAAGATAACACCGCCCTCGAGCCCCGGGGTTGGGACGGCGCTTCATCACTGGCCGCCTGGGTAGTTGCGTCCCAACACCAATGACCACTATCAATGGAACACGTCTTATAACACCGTATACGTCGCGGCCGTCTGTCCGACCGGATCCTGTTCGCAGGATATATGTGGGGAGGCCTGTGGGCACCTTATGCAAGTGGAAGTAGGTGGATCGGACCACGGCGCATAAGGTTACAGACACTTGAAGACAGGCAGTCGGAAGGGTGGGTCGAAAGTAACGGGACGTTTCGCACGAAAGTTAGTCCCCTCGTACCTACAAAGCCGTGTAGAGTATGAAGGCGGTAACTATGCCCAGTAAGTGGATCAGGTGCATCCACAGAGGACAAGTTTGTAAAAGATGCAGTCCGTGGGAAAATGCCTATAGGTACGATCCCGAGGACAAGTCGTGTAATGCCGGAAGACCAGAATACGAGATGCAGTTGTATACGGAATTCTCGACGGAACCAACCAAAGAAGAATGGCCATCTTCTGTCCAGCGAGTAGACTACCTTCGTCGAGCACGAGGACAAGTTAATTCGTAACCATTGTTGTCAACGGATAAACGGATGAGCTGACACCTCACGTGGTCTCCACCCCATCAGGAATAAGGGAAGACCAGACCGATAAGTTGGCTATGGGAGCAAGCGGTGTGGGAGAGAGTTTTCAGGGTCTACGAGTGTTCGCACTCAGGTGAAGTTCGCTGAGTTGCGGGCAAGGTACTTAGTTAGTATAAGGTTAGCATGTATACCCCGATTGCTCAGACGCGGAATATAAATATCGAAGCATCTTCGCTGCTATTTAGACACAACAAGCACGGAGAAGAGATCTTATCAATATAATAAGTTATCTACACTTTTATATCATTACCAATACTTCGACTATCTATACCGAAGTGAATATTATATCTAGCCTACATTACTCGTGTCTTCTTAACGAGTTCTCCGATATAATTACGATCCAGGTCCTAGCTGTCGGAATACCTCACGCCAAAGCTACCACCTAACAAATATAGTAATAGCTTATAATATTGTTAAGGTCTCTTCTCCGTTGCTTGATGCTGTTCTCAACCATCGGGGAGAGTCCTACTATTTATACTAATATTGACGCTACTTGGACTTCTCTAGTAAAGAAGTATCTTTCTAAGAGTTCAGTTCGTCAGAACAAAGTGCGAACACTGTTTGACCCTGAATCATGCCCAGCTTGACTTTGAGAATCTCCCGACTGCTATTTCTTCTGTAGGTGTCCCACTCCACCAGTAGTCAGTCTTTGATCTCTTCGTTCTGATAGACTATAATGGAATATGCAGTCCAAATGGCTACATACCAATAGTATCATGAATATGGAGTGATCAAGTCCGATATTCATCTATCAATGCATAATGCGTATGCATTAGTAAGAGTAGAGAACTGGTTCTCTATTCCTCGTTCCAATCAGTTAGCCATATCTTGGAAAGTGAACTCTTTGAGGTTCCTGAGTAGTCTCCCAGATGCCTCTGGGAAGTCCCTCACTCAAGAAGCTTGGGTTCGGATATATGCTCTCCCCTATGGTGGCATATACCTCGTGCATAATTATGCAAGCTATTCCCGCTAGGGTAATATTAGCTCCCACCAAATGGGTTTGACCTCAAACTCCTTATAGTACATGTATAGCGATAAACATAAATTCCTTTTAGTACTCTACTAGGTAGGGTAAAAAACCTTCCGCGTTTACTTGGCCACGGCAGGAAAACCTTTTCCCTAGTAATACTACTTAGCCCAATTTTGGCATATCTGGATTCTCCCTATGAAATTCCTCAACCAATTCCTTAGCATGTTCTAAATGCTCCGGTGGTTCCCAGGTGTTTTCATCTTCCGAACACCCTTTCCATTTTACAAAGTAACGCAGTTCTTCAAAAGATCTGGTACTTCCACGAACTCTTCGTTCATAAGAGATTATTTCACTCTTTACTATTTTTTCCACCTCCCACTCAAGATCTCCATCTATATCTTCTGGGGTCATCGGTGGTTGTTCTCGGGCAGGTCGAGTGGAAGTTCGGTAGGGCTCGAGAAGCGACACATGGAATACCGGGTGTATTTTCCATCGATCCGATATTTCTAACTTGTAGGCGAGTTCTCCTCTTTGTTCTAGGATTTTGAAGGGACCGTAAAGTTTTGGAGCTAACTTTTTGGAGGGGCGTTTTGTTCGGATATTTTTTGCATTGAGCATAACCAAGTCGCCAACTTTAAGGTCTGGTTGTTGCTTAGCTTTTCGATCGTAATATCGTCCCATGGCTTCCCTAGTCCTTTCTAGTGATTGTCTCGCTTGTTGATGTATCGACTGCATCCAGTGGGCATAAAGGTTTGCTCCTGGATTTTGTGCTTCTCGTTCTTTTAGCCATTCGGTTTGTGGATGATATCCGTAGTTTGCGAAGAAGGGGGTCATGTCATGTGCGGTTGTAACCGAGTTGTTGTAGGCGTACTCGGCTAGGGGTAAGAGGTGATACCAGTCGTCCTGATCATAGTTGACAAATATTCGAAGATACCCTCCCAACACTTGATTGACTCTTGCTGTTTGCCCGTCAGCTTGGGTATGGTAAGCTGTCTACATTTTTCGCTTCATCCCAGGTCTTTTACACAATGACTCCCAAAATTGTCCAGCGAACTTCGCATCCATATCTGAGATGATTTCCGATCGTAGCCCATGAAGTTTCCATACTTCCTTAAGGAATGCTTCAGCCACCTTTTTAGCTGTCGCGTTTTCTTGTAATCCGATAAAGTGGGCCATTTTTGTGAATCGGTCTACTACAACCATAATCTGAGTATACCCTGCCAAGTTTGGTAGCTGCGTGATGAAGTCTACCGATGTAGAGGCCCAAGCTGCATAAGGTACTTGTAGGGGACTAAGTAACCCAAAGCAAGCATGTCTTGGGCCTTTCGCGTGTTGGCATGTGGTACAGGATTGGACATAGTCGTTTACCCAATCGGTTATCTTTTTCCAATAGAAATCTTGTGTGATAATTTCCAGGGTTTTTTCTTGTCTGAAATGTCCTGCTATTTTGGAATCGTGACAACTTTTAGCGATAAGGGTTCGCAGATCTTCATTATCGGGAATGAATAGTCGATCTTTGTAGTAGAGTAGGCCTTCGGATCTCGACCATTGCTTAGGCAGTTCCTTTTCTTCCGCCGTTAAGGTTTCCAACTCTTCCTTTCTTCGCATCCAGTTCTCATCCTCCATTGCCGCTTCTTTAACTGATGATAGAAAATCTTCTTCCAATTTCCTTAAGCTGGCTTTAGCAATAATTGCGTTAGATAGGAGGACTTGACCCTTGCGTATCATAGGGTGTTGATTTATATCAAAGGGATCGTAGAACTGATGGTTGCCATCTGCTTGAAGGAAGCATATCGTCGGTTGGACTTCTTTCAACTCCGTTCCTAGCCCGCTACTTCCAAACCCTTTCTCCGCTTTTTCCGTCACATCCAATTCTTGTACCTCCATCCAATCTTGATCATCCAACCGTTCCACAATCAGCTGAGCTATGCGGTCACCTTTCCTTACTTCATAGTCGATACTATTGTGGTTAACGAGCAGGACCTTGACTTCACCTCTATAATCAGCGTGAATAACCCCTGCGTCTACTGAGATTCCCTTAGTTGCCAAACCTCTTCTAGGTGCTATACGACTGTAGGTTCCTTCTGGTACTGCGATGGCTAAGCCAATCTTAACCAGGGCTCGGTTATTTGCCAGGATGTTAATGTCTTCACTACTGTAGAGAGGTCAAGTCCTGCCGCTAGCTTTCACCCTTTTGTCGGGATTAGTGCGTCTTCTGAGAGTCTTTGTACCCGAATTCCCATTTCCTTTCCATTTGAGGCAATCCCTGTTGGAGCTGTTCCCCATTTGAACCTCATACAACGGCGATCTGGAATTTTCTGAAGTGCTTGGGTTGCAGAATTTGTTGTTCGCGATGGGTAGCTCCCTCCTCCGAGTCAGGGCGGTACTCTGGCTGCCTACTCAGAGCATCTGGCTTGTCTCCTTTGGCTCCGGGACCATAGACTATTTTAAAGTTAAAGCCACATAATTTTTGAGCCCACCTTATCTGTCTGTGCATTCAGACTTTCATTGTAAGAAAATATTGGAGGTTTTGATAATCTGTATACACTGTTACCGGCTTCTCCGTTCCTTCCAGGTAATGTCTCCATTCTATGAAGGTGACAACGATAGCTAATAGCTCTTGATCGTGAATGTCGTAATTTCGCTCGGCTGGTGAGAGTTTGCGAGAGTGGAAAGCCACCAGGTGAAGCCTTTTGCCATGGAATTGTGATAGGATACAACCAAGTGCATAGTCACTGGCATCTGTTTCGACTACGGTGTTCAAATCCGGATAGAAGTGACATAAGATCGGAGCCGAGATGAATCGACGTTTCAGGTCCTCAAAGGCTTCTTGTTGTTCTTTTCCCCAGGAGAATTTCTTGGGGTCCCCTTTTAGTAGGTTCGTAATTGGTGTGCAGATTTCCGAGAAGTTTTTTATAAACCGGCGGTAAAAAATAGCGAACCCAATAAAGATTTGAATGTCTTTAACCGAGGCAGGGGCTTTCTAAGACTTAATCGATTCGACCTTTTTCTCAATCATAGTCACCCTGTCGGTTGCAACCACATAACCCAAAAAATCCACCTTTTTTACATGAAACACGCTCTTTTCCAAGGAGATGGCCATTCGGTATTCCGGAAGTCGTTGTAAGACTTTGCGAACAAGTATGATATATTCCTCTAGAGTCTGAGAGTAGATTAGGATATCATCGATGTATACTACGACTCCCTGATCTAGGAACTCCTGTAATATTTCGTTCATTATAGTTTGAAAGGTAGTGGGTGCGTTAACCAATCCAAAAGGCATAACCCGATATTGGTAATGGCCATAACAGGTTCGAAAAGCTGTTTTCCATTCATTCCCTTTTCGTATTCTTATTAAGTGGAAACCGTCCTTCAGGTCTCGCTTAGTAAAAATCTGAGCGTCACGGACCTGATCTCTCAATTCCGTCATTAAGGGGATGGGGTATTTGTTGTGTACTGTAACCTTGTTCAAGCCTCGGTAGTCAACAACCAACCGTAAGCGACTGTCAGGTTTTGGTACAAAAGGATTGGTGCGCCCGCAGGGGACTTGCTGGGGGAAATGTTTCCTTGTTTGAGCATATCGTCAAGGTATTTCTGAAGGGCTTCGAGCTGTTTCTGTGATAACGGATATATCGGGCCCCAAGGTGGTTGGGTATCTGGTTTGAGATCAATGGCATGATCAAAGGTACGGCAGGGAGCAAGTTTTTCAGCCATAGAAGGTCTGAATAGGTCCAGGTAATCGTGGTACTGATCTGGCAGGCGATCAATGATAGTAACCTTTTCTTCATCAATCCTTTCAATCTGGCCTATAACCACTGTGTTGGGTTCGTTTAACACATCTTCATCCCATTCTACCGAGATTCCTTCATCTTAGGGGAGCAGATGGGGTTGGCAGTCAGTATCATCAAAGCACCATGCATCTGGGTTGGCAATATTTTTTATTGGCTGTTCTTGATGCCACCACCCAAAAGGTATAATCATTCCATACTTTCATGCTGGAGCTATTTCGCAGGAAACAAGCAACAAGTGTTTGTTTGTCCCTATTTCTAGGTAGAGAGGTTTCGTAAAGTGTGATCCACTGGAAGAGATTGCTTCTCCAGTGAAACCCTGGATTTGGACTGCATCAGCCCAAGAGTGGTAAGCGATGTGAAGGTCTTTAACGAGTTGTTCGTTGATAAGAAAAATATTAGATCCAGAGTCTAACAAGACTGGGATTCGATAGCGTTTGCCAAGGATGTAAATGTGTGCATGTCCCTCAGGACAATCATAGCGGTATCGTTCGTTGATAATAATATCAGTTCGCTTAACGCGACCGTAAGATTGTTGTTTACCGCACTTAGAAGGCATCGTGGGTGTTGTATCGTTGGGTGTTTGTTACAACGCTCGCGTTGTTTCGACCACATAGGTCTCCTCAGACAAACTTTCTATAATATGATTAAAACATTTTATACTTCCAGGCAACCCATTTCAAGCGGTCTTTACCCTCTGCCGAGAGGTTCCCGAAGATATAAACCTCACTAAACGAGCCAAATCCCAACGCCAAGTAAAACAACACACAAATAAATTAACAAACAATAAAAGTAAACAAAACATATCTTTCGTGTAACGTGGTTGTCTTAGTGACTCTGTTTGTTATTGCATAAATGCGTTTTTTGATGTTTTTGAGCTGACGCGAGGTTGGCGTATAATACGTGATCATATGATTGTATTTCTGAACCGTTTGCCATGGTCTAGTTGGTGAGATGGGGCAGGCCCACCTATCCTCACCCGTAGGGTCAGGCGTTCGAGTCCAGTCTCTGGCAAGAACAAATGTAATTTGTACTGGTGGCACCTGGGGCCTGGGAAAGCCCAGGGCGTTTCACGATCCTTGATCCTTCTCCCAAGACACTCAAGTCAATAAAATTGGAAAACCGTTCCAAATTAGCAATACCTGACCCCTTCCGGGGAAAGAAAAAGTCCTCCTTCAGGGGGCAACTCAAAAGTCCTTTCTCGGAAAGCGAAAAACCCTGCGTTCCTTCTTAGGAAGGTACCCTTCCACCGGTCCCCTTACTCTATGTTCGACGGTTCCTGCAGGTGTGATATCCCCGCATTCTGCAGCAAGAATTTTTGTACGAGCGCCAAGACTTTGCCAAGAATTTCCGAAACGTGCCAAGGTGTAACGTATATGAAAAAATCTTCGTAATCCCTTCCGGCTTGCCTTAAGAATAAGTGGTATCTGCTTGCCTCTCGAATCTAAGACGCGACTTGCTTGTGTCCCTCTCATTCTTAAGAACACAGTGACATCTGCCCTAGTTTGTCCGCTAAGCGAGATAAATAAGGACTTATAGACTGAGGAAAGTAAATACTTAGATATTTTGCGATGCGTACACCTATGACATTTCTGTATCGGATAATTCCCAGATTTGCGATGGCCTTTCTCGTTGTATTAAGTTAATCTTTGCTGGTGGTTCTTGTCGTGCTGGAGGAGGTTGGTGTACTGCGAGTGTGCTAGTTCTTGGTTTAAAAGGTTGTTTAGGGTTTCCCCTATTTTTGTATGCGAAGGTTGCGGCAACCAAGATTGGCTTACGGCATTTTCCCCAGGTGTGGTTGTCTATGCTGGAACAGGTGCATCGTTTCTCCTTTTTTCGTTTTTCAACCACATCGTCCTTGATTCCATTGTGTGCCTTTTTCCAATCGGTATGCTCGTCCTTCGCAACCATATTGTTTTTATTTTTTGCGGTGTTATTTCGAGGAGCTTTCCATCGAGACGATCCCGTGCCAGCTTTGTTTTCTGACCCCTTCTTTTCGTATTTGGTGTTGAAACCTCTGTCGGATTCTTCTCGTTTTCGCTTAGGAGGGGGTGCGTGCGGGGTTGTTAGAGATTTTGTTAATTTTCCCCTCTCCAGGAGTTCCTCTTCTTGCCTACCCACTTTTCTTAAAATTTCCATCCAATCTTCATCGGTGGCGAACACAAAGTGAGATAGGCGATGTAAAATTTCTTGAGGGAGTTTGCTTTTGACACGGACTCTCCACGCTATGCCTGGGAGTCCAGCCTTGATGTTGAGATTTTCGAGGAGCAGCAGATAAGTGTCAATTTTGCCCTTATAGCTGATTCTGTCCATTTCGTCTAGGGCTGGTCGCTCTTCCTCGATGCCGATATATCTTTTGATAATCTCTTGTCGGAATCTCTCCCAAGTTGCATAATCGGGATCTCTAGTAAAAGCTCCTATGCCTCTCATGACTTTTCGATATTTTTCCGCGAAAAGGGCTACCTTGTTTCCTTTGGTTTTACCGAGCGCGAAAACAATGCGATGAGAGTGGTTCTCCCATTGGTAAGGGTTTCGATCAAAATAATCTTCACATGCGGTTAGCCAGTTTCTAACATCCTGGTTATCCTCCCCTTGAAAGAAGTAAGGGGGTTCAGCCGCATTTTTTATTGATCGATTTGGTGTACTGAGTTGTTGCAAGAAGCCCAATATGCCTCTCGTACAGGGAGATGTATCTCTAGGAACCGATCGTCTTCAAGCGTTGCGTTCCAAACGTCCGCCTCTTCGGCCCCTGCCATCGTCTCCTCCTTTATTGTCATCGTTGTCATGGTTACTAGGATTTGGGTCTGGATCACCCCCAATATTACTTGGCGGTGGTGGCGGCGGTTGGCAGTTTCCTCTACCTCAACTCCCTTTCCTTTTTCTTGCCTTGGAGTAGAAGCTGATCGTTTATCAGGGTTAGGATTATCCGGAGGAATCCAAGTATCAAATTGACCCTGGTTTGAGGGTCCTGGATCACCATCACCTGCCTCCGTAGGCGGAATGGTAAAGCTGGGCTTTTCGTGATGATCTATTCTCTCCGTCAAAGCTTGTATTGCCTTTTGGAATTTCTGATTTTGTCTATCCAGAAGCTCCTTTGCTCCTTAACAGTCTTTTTGATGCTGTTCGGCTGCACTGGCTTATTGTTAATTTAATATTTCAGCAGCACGGTCTTCCTGGTGTCTCAGGACTCTTTGCCATTCAACGTCCTGTTTTTTAAGTTGTTCAGCAAATTGAGCTTTTAAGGATATTACTTCGGCTTCCAATATTTTATCGCGGACCTCCAAAGATTTCGCATTTTCCTTTTGCTGAGCTTCTTGGGGGCTAAATTCTTGTGCAATAGCTATTTTTAGCCGTTCCTGTTCATCATGTGTTGCTCCTTCGAGAGTGGCTAGTGCTTTTCTAGCATCCTGGAGTTCATTGTCAACAATTAATTCGCCTTTTGCTAACCTTGTTTGTAATAACCGCAGGTTAGTGTATTGGGCCCTAGCATCTTCCGATAAAGCATCCAAAGCTATCAACTTCTCGTCTTGACTTTGATTGATGGATGATGAAATGTGTTGGAATGCTAGTCCGATTTGTTGCTTAAGAAGTTCCATTTGGTTCGTAGTGTTTCTTGCGCGTTGACGGGAGTTTGATCGTGACGTATTCTCTTCGACACGAAATTGCGGACTATGGGAGCGACTCATGGGGGAGTGTATGACCGATGCTGGATTGGAGGTAGTGGTCATAGCACGGGAGGACGGGTCGAATGCGGAAGCATGAGGGGTGGAAGTATCGCCATCTTCCATCGGTTGATCAGGATGACGGATGAGTTCCGGGTGAGGAGAATTGGGGGTCACAAGGGCCATGGTAGAGGTTAGTGATGCTTTAATTAGGCAGGGGATTTCTAACTCTCCAGTATCTTCGAGCCTTTTTCGGACCCTTCGCTATAGTAGGGAAAGGGTGACGAAAGGACCCTTGTGGTGTTACCCACCAATTTTGTTCTTCATCGTCAATAAGGTTCTGAAGAATTTTTTGGTTTCGTTCCACTTGTCAGCTAGCTTGTATTGAAAGAATAATAGTCTCTGGGGTAGAAGGGCGAGACAGGCCAAGTGGGGGTGAAGGAGAGGAACAAGGTAACGTTATGCCTCCTTCCGATTCAGGTTCCCAATCGTCTAAAGAACCAGAATCTTCAGTGATCGTAGGTTCAGGGGAGACAATGGCAGCCTGTGGTGTATCTTCAAGGATGAAAAAAACATAATAGAGGATAAAGCAGACGAGAATGTCTGCCAACATAGGAGCCTTGGTGACTGAAGAATAACAATATAGTGTTACGCGGTAGCTAACACGGTAGGATTCCGGGCTAACTAGGCCGAGGATATTCGAGACAATGGAATATAGGTCAGGAAGGCTCAACAAGAATTTTCTGATAAAGTAATAGAAGAATATAGTAATAACTTATAATATTGTTAAGGTCTCTTCTCCGTTGCTTGATGCTGTTCTCAACCAACGGGGAGAGCCCTACTATTTATACTAATATTGACGCTACTTGGACTTCTCTAGTAAAGAAGTATCTTTCTAAGAGTTCAGTTCGTCAGAACAAAGTGCGAACACTGTTTGACCCTGAATCTTGCCCAGCTTGACTTTGAGAATCTCCCGACTGCTATTTCTTCTGAGGGTGTCCCCACTCCACCAGTAGTCAGTCTTTGATCTCTTCGTTCTGATAGACTATAATGGAATATGCAGTCTAAATGGCTACATACCAATAGTATCATGAATATGGAGTGATCAAGTGCGATATTCATCTATCAATGCATAATGCGTATGCATTAGTAAGAGTAGAGAACTGGTTCTCTATTCATCGTTCCAATCAGTTAGCCATATCTTGGAACGTGAACTCTTTGAGGTTCCTGAGTAGTCTCCCAGATGCCTCCAGGAAGTCCCGTACTCAGGATGCTTGGGTTCGGATATATGCTCTCCCCTATGGTGGCATATACCTCGCGCATAATTATGCAAGCTATTCCCGCTAGGGTAATAGACCTCTCCAGCAAAACCCACTGAAGAAGGTTCTACCCGCCAAACACGATAGCACAACGGCTTACCACCTGAGAACCAATGAATACGCAAGGATGAGATGAAGTCTCACTTGTGGGATCACTTTCATCGGCGGATGCCCCTGTCTTCTTACACGGGAAACTCTCAAGGCCACGATCACCATTTGTAGGCTCAGGCCCATAGCATCACGGTTGGCAATCTGGGAGGATTACAAAAACACGAAGCAGCTGGCGATCGAGGCAACCCAGCACAAACTTGCAACTAAATACACTGGCCACCCGCATTGGTACACTCATGGGGCAATTTGATCAAAGGTTGGCAGTCACCCAAGATGCCCAGCATCTAGCCTTTTTTGAGTTATCAGAGGCCAACTAAACCCATGCTGCCTTCCTGGAAGCCCAAGTACGGAGACTAGAGAGGGGAGAACAAATTGTGCGAGATGGGTTGGAAACACTGCGCGTTGCTTTAGAACATGTCACTATGGAGTTAGCAAGTATACAAGGAGCAGTTGTGTTAAGAGTAGGCCAAGAGTTTCAGGCCCAGACAGCACAACATCAATACCAGACGCAAGTTAGTAGTTGGTTACAAGCCCAGCATGAAGAAATCTGGGATCAAATCCTTCCATTAGAAAAACTGCTTAAAGAAGCAGATGAACGATATCTCGAGCAACAACAAGCACATTGAAGTGGAATGGCGACATTGCTCGACAAGATAAAAACGGTAAGGGAAGAAAGCTATAAAGTGGCACAAGGACATTCAGTAGCCCCGACAGTGCTTGTTACTGATGAAGGAGAAGGGCCCTCTTATAGGATGAGAGAAGCTCTTCAGCTTAGTGGTAAAGAAGAAAAGGAAGAAGAAGATTGGGTTCAGAAAGGGTCAGACCCAACGCCACTACAAGGAAATGGTGGAAGAATCCCCCCACCACCAAGGGGAAATGGTGGAGATCCTGAACCAAGTGATCACGACTTGGGTAGCGAAAACCACCGGGAGGACCGGAAGGGAAAGGCATCTAAGAAGCCTACCCCACCAGAGGATAACGATGCACAACTTGCAAAACTAGTGAAAATCAGGAGCATAGAGCTCGGGGGATCTAACCGCAAACCAGCAGACCCTCCATTCCTCTATAAGCATCTCGATTACCAAGATAAGGTTTGGCTCCTCACGTGTCAAGATTACTTTACAAGAAACCCTACATATTGGGTGAAAGAGGAGGATAGAATCATCTACACCATAGGCAGGATGAAAGGAAAGGAAGTAGCCGCATTTGCGTTATCATATAGAAAACAAATGACTGGAGGCCTAGGTTTCCAAAAACAAGAAGGCTATGAATATTGGCATATATTCACAGCAGAAGTCATTCTACGATTTACGGTTTCCCATAAAGCGGAAAGGGCGTTGGGAAGGATGGATCAGGTTAAATACTAGGGGGACATAGAGAAGTATCTCCTGGATTTAGAAAACATTGATATTTTAGCACAGGTTACCAGTATCGCCTGGCAATCTATGGTCGAGAAAAGGTTGCCATTAGAGGCACTCTGCCACCTCTCAAACCAAGAATAGGGCAGCGACCCGGAGTGGCTTACGGCCATCCAAATGGTTACAAAAGCAGAAGAAGCTTTTAAGGAAAAGCATGGCCTCCGGCGAGAACCATCCTCGAAGTCGGATTTGTCGGGAAAGCTCAAACTCGAAAAGGATTCAGATGAGAAGAGCTCACGGAAGAAGTACTCTCCATTGGAGAAAGCTTCCAATAAAGCAAAACCGGCAGGCCAGAAAATGAGAAAGGTGGCACCTGAGGGAGAAAAAGTGGAATGCCCAAGCTTCAAGGAAGCTCATTCAGGAATCCAGGAAGAAGAAATTAAGAAGAGACGGGAAAATGACGGTTGTACGCATTGCCGTATTCCAGGCCATATAGAAGGAAAAACTGTCGATGGCCCATTCAAGTATCGACAATTGGCTGACAGAAGATTAACAACTACAATGGTGGAATGTTTTGTCCCAAGTTCCAACCACGAAGACCACGAGTAGCGGCCGTGGCTGATCGCAGCCAGGAAAGATATTCACAGCAACTGAATCGGATTGAGACGCCCAGGGCATGGGATACGGATATGAATGAGGCCTAGGATGTCCCGATGGCCCCACAGGCAATGGCACATAGGTAGTCTGAATAACCTCTCCGGAATCGAAAAATACTAGTATCCAGATGCCGGAGGAAATATCCAACTCAGACATAACCTAGGTTATCGCCGGTAGGGATGTTATGGCAACCAAGAAAAAGTCAAGCGTATCGGAGCGACGGTTTGGCGGCGGAACGGACACCTGGGGCCTGGGGTAAAATAGCTTGATACTTTCAGACTTTACTCTTGATAACTAGGTGGAAGTACGTCAGGAACCGGAGCTTGGCGGTGCACAGCAAGTTATCTTGAGATCAGGGACGATGTAGTCTACACGAGCTGTGGCTAGGAGTTAGAGGTCACCCTCCTCAGTAAGGCTCTACGCACCAAACCGCCCAACAGGTTTCTCGGCTAGATACAGGGTGATGCCAAGGTATCATGGAAGCCGACTTTGCTTGACGATTTTTTAAGTAATCGGAATATAGGTTACCCAAGACCCGGCAGGATGTGGTAAGTAGAACGCCACATGTGTAAGGTAGAGTAATCCACTCAAAGGTTGCAAGTATATATTAAATTTATCGTGCATCATACTAGGAAGTGACAACTATGGAATGAACTGGAGCCCGGGGGGGTAGGAGCTAGGCGTGAAAGTTATTGCTACCATTGACAGCAATACATCTAGCCATACTCATAGGAAGTTTAGCAACTTCCTTATCAATTTCTTGAATTGTGATCCAGGCCCATTCTTCATATAAGACAGACTTCATCTGTGTTTGAGTAGTAATTCTCTCTGTGCCCTGCCGTGTTTGAATCCTGCTTTTCATCAGAGTCTATATGTGTTCTATAGGATTAAAATCAGGCGAGTTCGGAGGCCAATCAACCTTTGAAATTCCTTCCTTTTGTCGTTCCCTAGTAGTATAATGTGATGAATGTGATGGAGCATTATCTTCCATAAGAATAAAGTCTGGATTTCGCTGTAGCTGAAGGCATTCAGGCTAGAGGAGAGGACGAGCAACCGCCTTAACATAACCCCAAGAATCTACTCCTTTCCCATCTCCCCTCTTATATTGTTCAATCTTATATTTCTTACCACCCCATGTTTGAGGAATTCGCTTCTTGGGCACATTTGCCGACTTCTCAGCATGGCGCTGTAGTCTATAAGCAACCTGTTCTATGAGTTTCTGCTGCCTCCATTCATCAGAAACCTTCCAGATACTATTAAGCTCATCTTCTTCAATCACCCGGGTTGCTTCCATAATTGCTATACCAGTAGCGGCTTCCTCTCTTTCCTTATCTGTCTCGGTAACCCACACATGAAAAGGACCCTTCCAGCCCCGTCCTATCATCCCCCAGCACATAACAGTGGCTCCTTGCTTCTTCATTGCCCCACCACAGTCTTCATGCCAGCGCTCTGTCATCTCTCGCCAAACAAGCTGTAGTCCAACCAAAGCCCCCATATCAAATGACATCTCGTCAGTAAAACCATAGTTGCTCCACGCAGTTTGCTTCCAGGATCTCCTTTCCAGACACTGGCATAGTCTTCGAAGCTTATTTTCTGACTTAAGAATGAATTTAAATTTCTCTCGGTAGGCCTTTATACCTCTCTGTTTTAATGCCTTCCAAAAGGTGGTATCGGAAACATGTGAGAGTCCAGACTCGCGGCGAATATCCACTAGACTCATCTGGCGTCTTGTAAAATCCTGTTTTATAAACTCGACAAGGGAGTCTTTTTCGCTTTCAGATAAAGCTTGTGGCCAGCCAGAACGTTGCTTTGAATCGATACTCTTGGCCGAAATAAGATCCAAGAATGAAAACCCCGTATCTTTTCTTATTAATTCCTCATTTGATCCTATTCCCAGCATCTCAAAGTCCCAACAATTTGCTTCACCCGCAGAAACTCCGATGATATTGTCTAATCCACCTTGGCCCTCTGAAGTTATCTCTCGTACATCCTCCACCCCTGAGACTTGAACCTCCGAAACCCCAATCTCTAAACTTTCCACTCCCAAAGCCTCTCGTTCACTATCCTCTCTATCCAGGAGCCCTGGAATCCCACCTGTCATGCTTTCTCGCACTTCCTGGGCTCCTGGTTCAATATTCCATCCGCCCATGCCGCCCAAAATCCCTCCGCCCGTACCTTCTACTCCCAAGGCACTTGGCTCACTATCTTCTCTAGCAAAGTAACCTGGTATTCGCCCTTCTCCGCCTCCTACTTCTGAGGCTCCTAGGTCTTGATTCTCTTGACCCAAGAGCCCCGGAATATCCACCCCAATTCCTCCTACTTCTGAGGCTCCTGGCTCTCTATTCCCTTTGTTCAGGAGCCCCAGAATATTCCCCCCCACTCCTCCTACTGCGGAAGCCTCTAGTCCACTCGCACATATACCCTGGAGCTCCAGACACTGTAAAGGTATTTCCGTTTGCCGCTCTGCTGCGCCGTTTTGACAGCTCGAAGGTAGATATCGCTTGCGGTGGAGGTTGCCACTCCAGTACCGGCTCGTATCGCGTGATATGGTAGGCCCAGGACGCACATTGTAATTATTGTGACACGTTTTCTTGGTGTTATTTCTTTACCTAAACTGTAGTTAGCTTTCCCTCTTTATTTTATATTAGCTTTTCATTCAATTACATACCTGGCTTGAAATCTAGATAGGCCATTGTGGTAGATACTGATTGATAAAACCTGAAGAGAAGGTGATGCAAGAAAACATCTTCTGGGTTGTAGTGTAACCAAGTTGGTTGCTGCCAAGCCTCACTTACACCTGCGTAACCTGATTTCCCCGTTCCGATTACTTAAAAAATCGTCGAGTAAGCAGGCCTAGGCAGGGCACAATAAGCCGACAATATGGTTTTGTGCAAGGCCTAGTCGCAAATCATGGACCAAGGGGCACTGGACCATGCCGGGCTATATGGGAACTCCTCGGCAGGAGGTAAAGACAAGTAGTAGTGGGCTGCCCAGTTTATCAAAACAAGAGATTTAGTTTATCTGAGGAGACCCATCTGGTCGAAACCGTACTGGTGTGGTAATAAACAGCCACAGTCAAGGAGAAAAACATGAGTTCCAACCGAAAAGCAGAGTTACATCATGGTAAAGGACGTCCAAGATTTCCAATACCAAAACACTACGAATATCCAGAAGGGTGGGCTTATCTCGAAACAGGAGGAAACAGAAATCAGATTCGCGTGTTATTAGACTCCGGTTCAAACATCTTCCTGTTAAACGAAAAACTGGTTAGCCCATTCGAAAAACCTTACGAAGTACGCCAAAAGCCAATCGAGATCGTTGCCTTTAATGGCGTCGCTGCATTATCAGGAGGAAAGAAGTACTCGCACTCTATTACGTTGGAAATCGGGAATGGACATCGGTCCACAATATCTGCAGAAATTGCGGCTGCAGGACATTATGACTTAGTCATACCATTTGGATGGTGGTATAAGGAACATCCACCATCCAACCTTGAAGACCCTGAAAACTGGCAATTCAAACATGATGGCTGCCATGCCCATGTCGAAGACGAGGCAGTAGCAGACCTATACTAATACGATGAGACGGTCGTATACGACCCTCAAGCCCAATATATAGGAAGAATTGAGTACAAAAAGGGTGAAAAAGAAATCACCATAGACACATTACCGAGGGAATATCTTCGGTACAAGTAATTGTGTCTACCGGAGACGGCAGAAAAAATACCTTTACGCAGAACTTTCGACCATCTGATCAAATTAAAAGAAGGAGCCGAGGCGCCGTGGGGACACATTAACCCCATGTCACAATACAAGTTAGATGTTCTTGCCGAATACCTTGCCGATATGCTTAAGGAAGCGAAGATTGTACACAGCCAATCCCGAGCTGGAGCTCCAATCCTGTTTGTTCCAAAACCAGATGGTAGACTTCGCCTATGTGTCGATTACCGCGAGTTGAATAAAGTGATGATTCACAATAAATATCCCCTACCGCTTATGAGCGAGCTCAGAGATCGAGTAGCTGGAGCTACAATCTTTAGCAAAATTGACTTAAAAGCTTGTTACCATCTCATTCGCATACGGGCTGGAGCTGAAGGGAAAATAGTATTCAGAACACGATATGGACATTACGAGTACAAGGTCATGCCCTTTGGCTTGGTAAATGCCCCAGCAACGTTTCAGGTGATAATGAATAAGATCCTAAGAGAATTCTTGAACCACGAGGTAGTCGTCTACTTGGACGACATTCTTATTCATTCAAAGAATTACGAGGAACACGTTGAGCTGGTCAAAAAAGTGCTTGCCTGACTGGAAGAATACTGGCTGGCGATATCTGTGAAGAAATCAGTGTTTCAGGTACCTTCGCGGAAATTTTTGAAATACCTCATTGCCGTGTATGGGGTTACGATGAGCGAGAGAAAGGTGGAATCCATAAAAAGATAGAGGTCCCCATGATCAGTTAAGGAGGTTCGCATTTTTATTGGCTTTGCAAATTTTTACTGCAGATTCATTAAAGACTTCTCTAAAATTTGTAAGCTAATAATAGAGATATTGAAGGAAAACCCGAGGGATTTCAGTTGGGGAACTGAACAAGAAGAAGCGTTTGAGGAACTCGAATAAAGGTTCACTACGGCACCCATCCTAGCACATTTCTACCCAGAAAGAGAAAGGATGGTAGAAAAAGAGGCTAGCGGCTTTGCATTAGGCTGCATCTTGTAACAATTCTTACATCCCAGCTTTCATCCTGTTGAGTTCCATTCTTGAAAACTAAGTCCTGCCGAACACAACTACGAGATACATGACCAGGAATTCTTGGCAATTTTGGAGGCATTCACAGAGTGGAAATGCTCCCTTGCAAGAATTGATAACCCAATCACTGTCTACACCGACTATCAGAAACTATAACATTTCCTGTCAACCAAGAAATGGAACCCAAGACAGGTTCGCAGGGCACCAGAATTGGCAAGTTCCAACTTCCAGATCATTTACCAACCAGGGACCGGTGGTGGGAAACCCGATGCACTCAGCAGATGACTGGAGTATCGTCCTGAGGAGGGAGCTGAGCATACACAACAGTCAATCCTCATATCGGAATATTTCCAGGTCACCCTAATCCAGCCCTTACTAGCACTAAAGAAAGCCAAGGCTGGAATAAAAATGCAGGAAGTTGGAAGACTGAGAATCAGACATTTAGATCCTAAGGCGAGAATGCCAATCAGAAGTTCACGAATGGCGGCGGAACATGACATATATGAGATCGAAGCAATCCTAATACTAGCACGAGGGTAAAAGCTGGTTGAAACGGGAATCGCATTTGGACGACCACCAGATACCTATGCATGACTAGCACCAAGAAGTGGACTAGCGAGTAAAAAAGGAATAGATGTTAGTGGGGGAGTGATCGATGCTGATTACACAGGGGAAGTAAAAGTGATTATGATTAACCATAGTAACAATGACTGTCACATCATGGAAGGCGAAAGAATAGCCCAAATGATAATCGAGAAGATTGACATGTCGAATGCTATGGAGGTAGACAATCTGGATGACACACTACAAGGTGAAAAGGGATTCGAAAGTACCGACGTGTCACCCTACCGATTAGTCCAGGCAATGGACACACCACCGGTAGTATGCATACTGTAAGCTAACTACATTGAAAACGAGTTCTTTGGTCAAGAAGACATCAACAACCATCTGAGGTTACTACGCGAACAGGTCATGGTTTCTAGTATGAGAATTTCAACAATCATACTAGCCAATAATGAACCAGACCTAATAGAGAAGGTAGAACAGGCGGGAAAACAAGACCAAGAGTGGTGTGAGAAAAAGGTCAAACTTAGCCAAAGGACAAGTCAGGGACAAGAAGCTCCGAAGAACTGGCAGGTAAAGGACAGAATGCTATCTTTCACGAACCGTCTTTACATATCTACCAACAACTAACTCAAGACAGAGATCGCGAAGGGATGACAAGACTCTTAGGTAGTAGGACATTTTGGAATGGAAAAAACGATTGAAATAGTCACAAGGGACTTCTATTAGGATAAGCTGACACAAGGATGAATGATTATATTCGGTCATGCGACGAATGTTAACCCAATAAGTCCCCGCGACACTCACGATAGGGACTACTCCAGCCCCTAGAAACACGCTACATGGCAGGGACATCAATCTCAACCGACTTCATCACACAACTACCTGAATCCCAAGGGTATACGCAAGTCATTGTCGTCGTGGATCTGTTCACCTAAATGCTAGACTTTATCGGCCTACCTAGGGAAGCGACGGCGAAGGATGTTGCAACTGTCTTCCTCCATAAAGTTTGCAAGCTTCACAGTCTACGTACAGAAATTATATCCGATATAGAGGCAAAATTCTTGGGCGACCTTTGGGAATCTCTTTGCAAGGCATTAGGGATTAAGCGAAGGATGTCAACAGCATACCACTCGCAAACCGACAGACAAACCGAAACAACCAACTAAGTGCTGGAAGGTTACCTAAGGAACTTTGTCAACTATGACCAAGACAATTGGTATCAGCTGTTGCCACTAGCCAAATTTGCATACAATAACTCTGCGACAAACGCTCACAGACTTAGAACCCCGCTATGCAAATTACGGTTTCCATCCACAGACGGAATGAATGAAGGAGCGCGAAGCTCAGAACCCTGGAGCAGGCTTATATAGGCATTGGATGAAAGCAGTAAACGAGTAAGATCATAAAGCGCTGGATCAAACGAGGGAAGATATGAAAAAAATAATACCATCGAAAGTGACCAAGCAACCAGACATCAAGGTCGGAGATCAGGTCATGCTAAATTCAAAAAATATTCATACCAAACGCCCTCAAAGAAAGTAAGTCTGAAGCTTTATGGCCCTTTTAAGATAGTCGAAAAAAGAGGCAACCGTGTTTTCAAACTCGAAATATCTTCACGGTGGAAAATACACCCTGTCTTCCACATTTCATTATCAGAACCCTGTCAAACTTCCGTCCAAGACCTAAGAGAACAACCACCTCGGGAGCCTGAAGAGATCGATGGCGATTTAGAATGGGAGGTGGAGAAAATTGTGAAAAGCGAGGTAATCACTTATACCAGAAGGGTTGGCGGAGGCAATAAGCGGATGCGCGAACTTACGTATTTCGTTAAGTGGGAAGGTTGCTCGGAGGATGAGAACACTTGAGAACCGCCAGAGAGCTTGAACAACGCGCAAGAGCTGGTTGAGGGATTTCAAAAGGAACATAAGGAAATGACAGGCAGGGCAGATGTTGAATAAGGTGGAAAGGTTTTCCTCGTGTAGACAAGCAAACGCACGAGGCTTTTTACCCTACAACGCGGAGTTCAAAAAGGAATTTAATGTATATTGTTTTTATTCTCCCTGGCGACGAAGATTCGAGGATGAAGCTTTCGAGGAGGGGGCTCCTGTTAGTCATATGGGAAAAGCGTTGCTTTTCCACCCACTTTTGTGTACCCTGGGGTTACCCTACCTTCACATGGTGAAGCTAACACGGCCCTCCGGCCCTCGCGTTGTGATGGCGCGACAACACCAAACGGTGTCGTAGTCGCGTCCCAACAGCAAAGGACACTAGTATTGGAATCTATCTCATGACACCGTTGTTCGGTGGTAGCTTTGGCGTGAGGTATTCCAACAGCTAGGACTTGAGTCGTTATTATATCGGAGAACTCGTTAAGAATATACGAGTAATTTATGTTAGATAAGAAGGTTACTTCGGTATACATAGTCGAAGTACTAGTAACTATTTTTTAAAGTAGAAACTTATTATATTGATAAGATCTCTTCTCCGTGCCTGTTGTTTCTAATAGTAGCTAACATGCTTCAATATTTATATCCCGCGTCAGAGCAATCACAGTATACATGCTAACTCTATACTAGCTAAGTATCTTACTCACAATTCTGCGAACTTCACCTGAGTGCGAACACTCGTAGACCCTGAAAACTTTCTACCACACCTTTTGCTCACATGGCCAACTTATCGGTCTGCTCCTCTGTTATTCCTGATGGGGTGGAAACCACATCAGGTGTCAGCTCAGCCGTTTATCCGTTGACAACAATGGTTAGGAATTATCTTGCGCCATACTCTCCAAGGGTATTCTAACTTGCTGGACCGAAGATGGCCAAACGTCTTTGGTTGGTTCCGTCGAGGATTTGACATGGAACTGCTTGTTGTATTCTGGTCTTCCGGCATTACACGACTTGTCCTCGGGATCGTACCTATAGGTTTTTTCCCTCGGACTCCATCTTTTGCCAACCGGTGGTTTGTGGATGCACCCGATCCACTCACTGGGCATAGTTACCTCCTTCATAGTCTACACGTCTTTGAAGCTACGAGGGGACTAACTTTCGTGCAAAACGTCCTGTTACCTTTGACCCACTCTTTCGAATGTCTGTCTTCAAGTGTCTGTAGCTTTATGCACCGTGGCCCGATTCACCTGCTCCCACTTGCATAAGGTGCCCGAAGGTCTCCCCTCACATACCCTGCCAACAGGATCTGGTCGGACGCACGGCCGCGATGTATTGGGTGTTATAAGGTGTGTTCCCTTGGTACTGGTGTTTGGTGTTGGGACGCAACTACCTAGGTGGCTAATGATGACGCGCCGTCCCAACGCCGGGGGAGGAGGGGGTCGTTATCTTTTTCCTTGGAAGTTTGTGTGTGTCAAGGTAGGGTAACTCTGCCCTGTAAATCATTAAGGGGAGTCCGTGCACCTAACTGTTACGGGGTAGCTAACACGGTAGGATTCCGAGCTAACTAGGCCGAGGATATTCGCGACAACGGAATATAGGTCAGGAAGGCTCAATAAGAATTGTTTGATAAAGTAATAGAAGAATATCGTAA